>Ga0118677_10007299_pt1 | contig 18313 bp, 11 predicted proteins | sample AliMusrvi5mmetaG_FD_86154 | JGI IMG/M metagenome (GOLD analysis project Ga0118677, IMG submission 86154) | reverse complement strand
GGGGCGCCATGGAATCCTGGTGCAGGTGATAACGGGCGACGCGGCGGGTGCGGGGATGGGCGCAGAGGGTGGCGGAGGCGAAGACATACTGCCACGGCCACTCGCGGGTGGCGTTCGGGTATTTGCGCAGCAGGGACTCGGGCATGTGGACATCGCCCGCGCCGACGGCAAGGTCCTGAAAGTGTTTTTCGCGGGCGGCGGCGAGGTGTGAGCGAAGGGCCGGTTCGAGGGCTTTGGGCAGCGGCACGACCCGGTGCTTGTTGCCCTTGCCGTCGTGGACGGTGATGGTGCCCTGGCCGAAGTCGAGGTCCTTGACGCGCAGGCTCATGCATTCCGTGATGCGCAGGCCGGAGCCATACATGAGCAGGGCGGCGAGTTTCCAGGGGTCTTCGAGGTGGCCGAGAACGGAGCGCACCTCGTCGCGGGTCATGACCACCGGCGGCCGGCGGCCTCCGCGGGCGGGCGTGACATGGTCGAGCGTGAAGTCCCCGATGCCGAAGACCTTCCTGGTGAGGAAGACCATGGCGTTGAGGGCCTGCTTCTGGGTGGCCGGGGAGACGTTGCGCTCCAGCACCAGATAGTCGAGGTAGGCGGTGATGGCGGCCGGTCCGGCGTCACGCGGGGTTTGTTTGAGCATCATCAGGCAGAAGCGGGTGAAACGGATGTTCCAATGCACGTAGGTCTGCTCAGTGGTGTAAGCGAGACCAGCGAGGCGGATGGCGCGGCGCAGGGCCTCGACTATGCGGGCGATCTCAGCGTCGGTCTCGGGCAGGGGACCGGAAGGCCCGGTTGGCAGGGCGGGAAGTTCGGCACGGACACGGATGGTCTCGCGGCCATGCGTGCGGTGGTCGGGTTCCAGGGACCACGCTTGGTCGGCAAGTCCCTGCCAGTCGAAGGTGGCGGCCCACCGGATTGAAAGAACCTCGTTGGCCAGAATGCGCACGGCATTCACGGCCTGGCGGAATTGCCAGTCGGCAAGGTGCGGGGAACGGCCCAGGGCGTCGAAGAAGGCGGTGGTGGCGGCGGCCGAACGATTGCCGCGGGCCTTGATCCAGTCCTCTGCCCGGCGGACGTAGTAGCCGCGGACAACGGGTTTGATCGCCAGCACTTGGAGGCGTTGGAGGAATCTGAGGCGGGCCGGGGCGGCAGGCTGACCGTCCGCCAGGGTGGCTGATGGAGGGGTCATGGAATACAATCACTGTGCATTGGAACAACACAAGTGAAAAATCAGGGGAAGTTGAAGTTTGCCGCAGGAAGCCAGACTGGAGCCAGAAGACAGGGCCCGGCAATTCCCATCCTCACCCCCCCCCGGACGATCCGCCATGGGATGGGCGGCAGGAGTTACGTCATGGATTACCTGCCGATAACCTGACCCACGCCGCGATGGCCGGATCCGGGGTTTGCCCGGCTCTGACTCTCACCGCCGCCTCCGCCAGACACCGGCGCAACTTCAACCGGGCGGCATATCGCGATGGGTCCGAAACAGGAAAGGAGGACCATGGCCGCAAATCGTTTCATGTTATCCGCGACGCTGCCGCTCTTGGTCGGATCGGGGGGCGAATCTCGAAAACCAAGTAGGGGAAATTAGACTGGGAATGGCCTAGCACAATTGCGGGGACCTGTCACGCTGCAAGTTTGAGACAATTCGCCCCAATCCCCTTTGCCGTGCCACCGACCCGCTGGAATACCCTTCGCGAATCCTAACCAAGATACCAAGGTCGTCTATTCCGCAGCCTGTTGAACCGCCTTCGGTTTCATTGCTGGGGAAAGCCTTCCCCTCGGGCCTACTGCGCGCGGTCGTAGCCGGCCACTGGGCCGATGGCTGCGGTTCCGCAGGAGAGTCCGGATGGCCACCCATGCCAGGCCCAAGGACCGCTACAGCGCCGACAAGTTCGACACCGGCCTACTCGCCGGCATCGCCGTCAAGACTTTCTGGGGCTTGGACTTGGCCAACATGTCGCCGATGATCTTGCCCCGGACGTCGAAACCCTGGCGGGGCCTGCCAGTGGCCATCCCCCAAGCCGACCGCTTGATCGGCGCGGCGGAATGCCGAAAGCACGGACCGGGCGGGTCCGTAAGTGTTACGGTCGGAGAATCCAACATCACGAACACCAGGAATCTAGCAAAATGAAAATCCCTCCGCGCCTGCTCGCCGCCCTGCTGCTGGTTTTTCCGGCCGTCCTGCACGCGGCCGATGCCACGCCGCCAAAGCCGAACATCCTGTACATCCTCGCCGATGACATGGGCTTTGCCGATGCCGGCTTCAACGGTGGCAGGGACATCAAGACGCCCAATATCGACAAGCTCGCCCGTGACGGCGCGATCCTCAAGTCGTTCTACGTCCAGCCGGTTTGCTCGCCGACGCGCGCGGCCCTCATGACCGGGCGCTACGCCGTCCGCACCGGCGTCTATACCGTCGTGCGGCCGAATGCCCCGTGGGGCCTCAAGCTCGAAGAGCGGACGCTGGCACAGGCACTGCGCGACGCAGGCTACGAGACGGCCATCGACGGCAAGTGGCACCTCGGCGAATTCGAACCGGGGTACCGCCCGACCCGCCGCGGCTTCGATCACCAATACGGCCTGTGGTTCGGCATGATCGACTACTTCACGCACATGCGCGACGGGCGGTTGGACTGGCACCGTGACGACCGGCCGTGCAAGGACGAGGGCTATACCACGCATCTTCTCGCCAAGGAGGCCTGCCGGATGATCCGAGAGAGGGATCCGGCCAAACCGCTCTTCCTCTATCTGCCGTTCAACGCCGTCCACGCCCCGCTACAGGTGCCGCAGACGTATTGTCAGCCCTATACGAACCTGAAGGGTGCCCGCCGGACCTACGCCGGCATGGTCGCCGCGATGGACGAGGCCATCGGCCAGGTCCTCGCCGCGCTCGCCGAACAGAAAATTCGCGACAACACGCTGGTCATCTTCTCCAGCGACAACGGCGGCCCCGAACCCGGCAAGGTCACATCCAACGGACCGCTGCGCGCCGGCAAGGGCACCATCTATGAAGGCGGCATCCGCGTCTGCGCCTGTGTCAACTGGCCCGGACATGTCCCGGCCGGCAAATCCATAGACGAGCCGCTCCACGCGGTGGACTGGTACCCGACGCTGGTGAAACTGGCCGGCGGCTCGCCGGACCGGAAGCTGCCGTTGGACGGGCTCGACATCTGGCCCGTGCTCACCCAGGGCGCCAGGTCGCCGCACGACGCGCTGCTGCTTTGCGGCACGCGTCCCGGACAGGCCGCCATCCGCATGGGCGATTGGAAATTGCTGGTGGGTGCCGGCGGCGGGAAGGCGGGGCAAGCGGAGTTGTACAACCTCGCCGACGACCTTGGTGAAAAGAACAACCTCGCGGCCGAGAAGCCTGACAAAGCCAGGGAACTTCGCGCCAGACTTGACGCGGCGATGAAAAACGCCGTCCCGTCTGGCGCTGGGTCTGGCCGAGGCCCAGGCCCAAGCCCCGACACGCCCGAGTGAGGCCTTCGGTTCTAACATTTCAAGAACTCTGTCTTCAATTGGTGGACATGCCCCCCCGCCAGCGCCGGCGAGGCCTGGGCCGAGTTCGCCGCAGCACGCCGGGACGGCGCCAACCTGCTCCTCAACAACGACCCGCCGCCCGCCGGCCCAAGCCGCGGGGGCGACGGGAAAACGCTGCGCGCGATCAGGGAGCGGATCCGCGGGGAGGGGTTTCCGGGCACATGTGCATCCGGCTGGCCCTCCGCTCTATGATCCTCCCAAAAAACCACCGATTTCCGGGACATTCCGGTGAATTTGCTTCCGCTCAGGGGCGTCTTGTGGCGTCATGTCGTCGTGCACTAACAAACCGGCACGACTCTGGCCCCATTTTGCCAGACGCCCGCCATCCCCGATGAATTCCACACCTGACTATATTGCGGCGGCCCGGCCGGTGCCTTCAGGGGTCCGGGCCGCGTGGTTCAAGAAACCAACCTCTATCATCGCCCTGCTGTTGCTGGCACCGTTGGCCGCGCTGCACGGTGCTGATGCGCGGTCGTCATCGGAGGCCGCAAGACCACACGTGCTGCGCAACGCCACAATCAAGCTGACGGTTTCGGGCGGTGGCTGTCTTGAGTCGGTCGAGAACATTCCCGCCGCGGAGACCTACACTTTCAGTTCCGATGTGTTCACCGTGGACACGGATCACGGGGCGCTCTCTAACAAATATACGAAACCGTCCCGTGTGACTGCGGACGGGCAGCGGATGGAGTTTTGTTACGAGTTCCGTTCGGCCAAGGGCGTTGACAAGGTGGGTGTCAGTCTGATCTACACGCTGGGGCCGGAGAGCGCGTTCTTCCGTCGATGCCTGAAGATCACCAACCCCACCCCGTTGCGCTTGAAGAACCTGGTTCTCGCGAATACGGCTTTTGCCAAACCGGCCACGGAAAACGTCCACTATGTGACCTTCATCGCCGCGCCCACGGTCGAGTTCATCCGTTTTGACAAGGGTGGGCTTTTCACCGGCATCGAGAATCCGTATTTCAAAGCGGATCTATCAGAACAGGGTGTGGCGCTGGGATTCGAACCGGCGCTGATTTTGAAGCCCGGCGAGGGGTACACGAGCGAGCCGCAGTTCATGGGGGTTTACACCAAGTCCGGGGTGATGGTCGAGGACAGCGGCCGCGACTTCCGCTATAACTCGAACGCATCCGGCTACAAGCCCCTCGACCGCCATGAAACGCGCGCCATGCGGGCATTCGCCCTGGATTACCTGGCTCCGGCGCAGAAGCAGTTCCTCAACATCAACTATGAATACTTTCACCCGCTGCCGCAGATGCCGCACTCGGAGCGGGACAAGGATTATTTCACCAAGACCATCGACACGTTTGCCGCGATTGGCGGGGACATGATCATCTTCAAACCCCTGCATCCCTATTCGAAGCCAACCGCGGACCGGGCCTATTGGGATGTGGTGCCGGACGACGCCAATCACCCCGCCCGGCAGATCTGTGACTATGCCAAAAACAAAAACATTTCCTACGGGTTCTACATGGGCTGCGCCGCGCATGGCGGGGAAGGCGATGCCGCAGGCCTCAACTTCCGGCCCGACAAGCCGGAATGGAAGAAGAGCGATGCCGCCGGCCGCCGCGCGCCGGACAACTGCCTGGCCTGTGATGACTTCTACGAATGGTGGTTCACGGTCCAGAACAACACGATCCAAAAATACAACCTGAGCAATTGGAGCTGGGATCCCAGCCTCGGCTCCGGCATGAATTGTTATGATGAAAGCCACGGGCATTTCGCCAACCAGGGCGGCTACAAGGGCTGGCGGCGCTGCATCGAACTGATGGCGCGCATGAAGGTGGCGAAACCGGGCCTGTTCATCCAGGGGTTCTACGGCACCAAGAACTTCGGCCTGTGGGGACTCAAGAACGTGGACCAGCACGAGGTCTATAACGAGCAGGCCATGTGTGTCAGCACTCGCCACAACCAGATCAGCGATGATCGCCAGAATGCCGACGGCCTGCGCTTCCAGAACAACTGGAGCATGCGCTTCCGCTTTTCCCCTGCGGTCATGGGTCATGCTCTAACACACCGGGTCAATGAGGGCGGCTTCGACCCCGAATTGATCAAGGCCTGGGATTACGATGGCTGGCAATATGCCGTCATGTCGTCCCTGGCGGTATCCGGTTCCATCATGCCGACGATCCTCCCCTATCAGACGGATCTGGTGCCGGGATTTGTCGGATTCTATCAGAAATGGCAGCGCTGGGCCAGGGAGAACTTCGCGTATGTGAACTGCACCGAGCCGTTCGGCGAACAGGTCCAGCCCGGTGCGGTTGACGGTTACGCCCGCATCAAAGGCGACCATGGCTTTGTCTTCTTGTTCAATGGCAACCCGCGTCCCGCCCGGATCACCTTTGAAGTCGGCGACGAGATCAACCTGCAAGCCAAGGGTGATTACCAGTTTGCGGAAATCTATCCGTCGGAAAAGGCAATGCTGGTGCTGGATGACAATGGCAAATCGGTCTTTGCCCTCGGTGAGAAAACGAGCATCACGGTCCCTGCCAACGGCTGTTACCTGCTGGAACTCGGGAAGGTCCCGCCGCAAGCCGGGCCGGTCCTCGTCGGCGGGGCGGGCGATGTCGCCCTATCAGAAGGACGGATGGCGATCACCGGCATCACGGGCAATCCGGGAGCGGTGGCATCGATCCGCGTGCGCGTCGCCAATCCAGAGGCGGTGCAAGGCGTCACCATCAACGGCATCGCCCAGAAGTTCACCAGAGCGGAGCGGGATGTCTGTCTGGACATCCAGTTTGCGGACGACCGCTATGTGCGCGCACTGGACGCCTGGACCCAGCCCGACGGCAAGCGCTTTGATTTCCCCAATCCGGCGGCGCAGCCCGAGCTCAAACTCACGACATCATTCACGGTCCATGCCGAAGTAAGGCAATTGCTGGAAAAGGCGAAACCGAAGAACTTCGCCGAGATGGATGCGAAGATTGCCGACTGGCAGAAGAATCACGGGGCGGGTGGCTACCATAACTTCATCTGCGAGCGGCCCTCACGGCTCTGGCTGATCCTTCCCTTTTTGACAGGCACTGGTGTCGAGGCGACGCTCAATGGCACCAAGGTCGAGCCGCTGCTTGAGGATGGCCCTTCAACCAGTTGGTATGCCGACATCACCGACTCTGCTAGATATGGGGGGCAAAACACCCTCACGCTGTCCGTCAAAAACATGGGGCCCAACCAGTTCATGGGGCCGTTCCTCCTGTATCCTGCGGAAGCCGCCACGGACCGTGTGCTGCCCACGCCCGTCCTAACGGACCAGCCGGTCTGTTATACGCATTCACTGGCGCCCGCCCGGCAACCCCGCTACCGCAAGGACGGGGGACCGCAGGTGGTTGAGGCGAAGATGATGGACCATGTGACCTTGAACGAAGCCGCCGAACTACGGGTCAAGCTGGACCTGCCGCCGGAAAAAATCAGGCGGGTGATGTATTTCGATTCAGGGTTCACATGGATGGGTCAACATGATCTTGGATACCATCAGGAAGCCCAATGCTGGACGGCCATGGTGGTTCCAGGCCCGCGGGCTGCCATCCAGGAAAACGATTTCATTTACGTCTGGGCGGAAGGTGCCGACGGCTTGCGCAGCGACTACTATCCGGTCAAGGTGGGTTGGGATTTCACGACCGAACCTCGCAACGCTCACCCAGGGGAGCCACCGCCTGAAGATCCTCTATCATGGGAGGAACCCTGCTTCGGGAAACTCCCTGATTGGCATGGATTGCCTCGTGCTAAAGGACGGAAAGTGAACACAATGATGACCCAACTATCATCCGGAAAACCTGGGCCTTTGCAGCATAGGCGGACATGCCCTGGGGAAGGAAATCAAATGACGGAAGATGAAATCCACACGTTCTAACAAACACCGATTTGAGTTGTTCCATCACAAAATCATCACATAATCATCACACGACTCATGCCATGAATCACCGCACATTAATCCGCTATTGGGTTTCTTTCCCGGGTCTTGCCGCTTCGCTTGCCGTGTTCATCCTGGGCGGCTGCAAGCAGTCATCCCACGCACCCGATGCCGGCGGCAAGCTCTTCGGCGTCTCGTTCCAGACCTTGAACAACCCGTTCTTTGTCGATCTGAACGAGGGCCTGCAGACGGCTATCGAGGCCAAGGGCGACAAGTTGGTCACCCTCGATGCACAGTTCAACTCATTGAAACAGAAGAATGACATCGCCGACCTGCTCCAGCAACAGCCCGCCGCCATTTTCATCAATCCGGTGAATTGGGAGGGCATCAAGGGCACACTCATCGCAGCAAAACGCGCCAATGTGCCGGTCATCATCGTGGACGCGCCTGTCAACGACCCCGACCTGGTGCTGTGCCAGGTGGCGAGCGACAACGTGGAGGCCGGCCGTCTCGCCTGCGAGGAATTGGCCAAACTCAAACCGGAAGCCAAAATCGTGATTCTCCATCTGAGCGTGAACAAGGCGTGCATCGACCGGGTGGCGGGCTTCAAGACGGAAATGGCCAAGCATCCCGGCATGAGGATCCTCGACACGCAGGAGGGCAAAGGAGCGGCGGAGACGGCACGCCCGGTGATGCGCGATTTGTTAGGCAGGTTCCCCGAACTTGACGCCGCGTTTCCCATCAATGACCCGAGCGCGGCCGGCGCAATCTCGGCGATCGATGCGGCGGGTCGCTCGGGGCAGGTCACGGTGGTGACGGTGGACGGTTCACGCGAGGGCGCGGCGGCCATCCTGTCCGGCAAGCTGCATTCGACATCGGCGCAGTTTCCGCGCGAAATCGGCCGCATCGCCGCGGAAAAGGCCTACGAACATCTTGCCGGAAAAACCGTGGCCAAGGACGTCGTCGTGCCGGTCAAACTCATCACCAGGGAGAATGCCGCCAGCATTCTCGAAGCCAAATGACCCCCGGTCCTGAGCCAGCGAATTTTTTGTTAGAGCTGCGCGGCCTCCGCAAGCGCTTCGGCGGCGTGGTCGCGCTGGACGGCGTGGACCTCGACCTGCGCGGCGGGGAAATCCACGCCCTGTTAGGTGAGAACGGCGCCGGAAAATCCACCCTCATCAACATCCTCGGTGGCATCCATCAGCCCGATGAGGGGGTCATCCGCGTGGATGGCGGGGTGACGCGCATCGGCAGTGTCACGGATGCCGACCGTCTTGGCATCCGGCTCATCCATCAGGAGCTTGCACTCGCACCGAATCTATCGATCGCCGGGAATATCTTTCTCGGGCGCGAACCGACGCGCTACGGCCTGCTAGACCGACACCGTCTGGTGGCGGATGCCGAGCTCCTGCGCGACGAACTTGGATTGTTAGAACTCGGGGATGTGGGTGAGCCGGTCAGCGAGCTCAACGTGGCGCGGCGGCAACTCGTGGAAATCGCCCGCGCGTTGGCGGGCCGGGTGCGCATCCTGATCCTTGACGAGCCGACCGCTTCGCTCAGCGAGACCGAGAGCGAGGCCTTGTTCGGCAAGCTGCGCCGGCTCCGCGGGCAGGGGGTGGGCATCATCTATATCTCCCATCGGTTGGAGGAGATCAGCCGCCTCGCCGATCGCATCACCGTGCTGCGCGATGGCCGGAGTGTCGGCACGCAACGCGCTGCGGCTCTCGACATGCGCCAACTCATCACCTGGATGGTCGGACGCGAATTGAAGGAGCATTACCCGCGTCCGCCGCACGTGCCGGGCGCGGTCGCGTTGAGCGTGCGCGGCCTGCGCGGGCCGGGAGTCCATGATGTGAGTTTCGACCTGCACTGCGGGGAAGTGTTGGGGCTCGCGGGACTGGTCGGTGCGGGCCGGACCGAACTCGCGCGCGTGCTTGGCGGGCTGGTGCCAGCTACGGGCGGTGAAATCGCCATCGGCGGGATTCCAGTTAGACTCCGTGGTCCCGCCGCCGCGCGCGCCGCTGGCATCGCCCTGGTGCCCGAGGATCGCAAGCGCGACGGCCTTGTGATGACCCGGACAGTCGGCTTCAACCTCGCGCTGCCATGGACCCGGCTGTGGGCGCGCGGTTGCATGCCCGACCACCGGCGCCGCGACGCGATCATCGCGCGTGCAGTCAGGGATTTCTCCATCAAGACCCGCAGTCCCGACATGCCTATCGGCACGCTTTCGGGCGGCAACCAGCAGAAGGTAGTGGTCGCCAAATGGATGGAGCAGCCGCCGAAAATTTTGATCCTCGACGAGCCGACCCGGGGTGTGGACGTGGGGGCGCGTGAGGAGATCTTCGAGCTGATAGGCCGGCTTGTCAGCCAGCGGATGGCGGTGTTGCTGATCTCGTCGGACCTGCCGGAAGTCATGAACCTTTCGCACCGCCTCGCGCTCTATCGGGACGGCCGCATCGTCTGCCAGGGGGCGGCCGGCGACTTCACCCCCGAGCAGGTGATGGCCGAACTCACCCGCAAGGTTTCACCTAACATCACGACCGATCACCCATGAAGCACCTCCGCAGCCTCCTGCCACTCCTAGCAGCCATAGCCTTGCTGCTCATCATCTTCGCATTGTGGGTACCCCATGGCCGTTTCCTCACACCGGGAAATCTGATGGATCTGGCACAACAGATTTCCGTCAACGCGATCCTGGCGTTTGGTCTCACGCTGGTGATCCTCATCGGGGGCATCGACCTGAGCGTGGGTGCCGTGGTGGCGCTCGCGGGCGTCGTGTGCGTCTCGGTTCTCAATGCCGCAGGTCCGTTGGCCGGGCTGACGGCGGGTCTCGGCGCGGCCGTTCTGATAGGTCTGGCAAATGGTGCCTGTGCGGCGCGCACGAGCATGCCGCCGTTCATCATCACGCTCGCCACGATGCTCATTGCACGCGGCTTGGCTCTCGGCTTCAACGAAAGCCGGCCGCTGCCCATCGGCGAAGAGCAGTCATTCATCCTCGGGCTTGGCAATGCCCGGCTCGGCGGCTGGCTGCCATTACCGGTGGTGGTCATGCTCGTCGTCTTCGCCGTCACCGCGGTGTTATTGCACCGCACCCGCTTCGGCCAGCACCTCTACGCCATCGGCGGCAACCGCGAGGCCGCGCGCTTCACCGGCATCGCCATCGCAGGTCACGAGATCGCCGTCTATGTGCTCTGCGGTCTTTGCGCCGGCCTTGCCGGGATGATCCACGCCTCGCAACTCTACTCCGCCGAACCGGCCGCAGGCCAGGGCTTCGAACTCAATGCCATTGCCGCGGTGGTCGTCGGCGGCACCAGTTTTTCCGGCGGCATCGGGGCGCTTCCCGGCACGCTGTTAGGCGCGGTCATCATCGGCATCCTCGACAAGGGCCTGAACCAGGCGGGCGTCCATTTCTCGCTCCAATACATCGTCAAGGGCCTGGTGATCCTGATCGCGGTCTACACCGATGTGCGCCGCCGCAAATCGAGTGTGCAGTAGCCGCGAGATTCGAGTGTTGGGTGACAGCGCGCCGAAGTCATCCCGGTTGGTCCGCTCCGAGCCAAGAAAATGGCACCTTGGGTTTCCCTCCTAACCCTCCCTGGATCCCCCTTTTTCTGGAGAATTCTGTTCCCGGGGATGCGTTCATAGTTCGTTTGTGGTTGGCTTGGCGAGGGAGATGCCGGACACTCCGGGATTCCGCCCACGCTTCCTTCATCCGGAATCGGACGGCCAGGTTACGCGGAAGCCTGAAAAAACACCCCCCCGCCATCACGAAAAGGAAACACGAATATGAAAGAGTTGCCTATTGCGAAAGCATTCATGCTGATTGAGCCCGGACCCGTGACACTTGTGACGACTGCGGTGGGGCGCAAGAAGAACATCATGACGATCTCATGGACGCTGGTGATGGACTTCACCCCGAAACTGGGGTTTGTGACCGGTGCCTGGAACCACTCGTTCCACGCGCTAATGCAAACGCGGGAATGCGTGATCGCCATACCCTCCGTGGACATCGCGGAAACCGTGGTGGGAATCGGAATGTGCTCGGGGGCCGACACCGACAAATTCCGGAAGTTCGGGCTGACTCCGGCGAAGGCCAAAGCCGTCAAGGCCCCGCTCATCGCCGAATGCATTGCCAACATCGAATGCCGCGTCATCGACTATGTGAAGAAGCACGACCTGTTTGTCCTTGAGGGAGTGCGGGCTTGGATTGATCCTGACAGCCACGGGCGCCGCACGTTCCATGCGGTCGGCGACGGCACCTTTGTGGCGGACGGCAGGAAAATAGATCTGCGGGCGCTGATGGCTGGAAAAATTCCACCAGGGGTGTGATCGAGGTGAAACGCCACCACATGCCGGCCGGATACCGCACCCGCCATTGGGCCGCGTATGTGGATGAGGAGTTGCTGGCGGTGGACGTCTATCGGAACGGGCGGTGACCATTGCCGACATGCTGTTGCGGACACGCGCCAGGAAGGAGGCTGGCGATGCCGCGTAAGGCGATGCCGCCGCCCACCTGCTTTGTCCCGTCCTGCCCTGCGGATTTCGTCGGGCAGGCGGGCAAGGTGGCAGAAGTGCTGCTGCGGAAACAGAGCAGGCCTCTTCATTCCACGCTGCTCCCGCCAGACGTCCGCTTTCAGGCCTTGCAGCCACAGAGGCCTGGCATCAATCCGCTGCGCCAACTTTTAACCCAGGGCGGCAGCCTTTTTACAGTGGCAGGGCATTTCAGCGGGGGGTGTGAAGTGAGACCTGTACTCAGCGAATCATTCCTGCGGGACCAAAGACTGGACGGCTTGTTTGATTTCAGGAGACCCAAATTCAGGATCCCATTGGGTCCTTTTTCCCAGCAATGTGAAAACTTCAATGGCGGAAACATGATCCGGATGCCAGGTGCCGAGCCAGCGGGTCGAGCCCTCCAAATCGGCCTTCATCCAACCCGCGATGATCTCGGCATGGGAGAAAACAGGGAGGAATCACCAGTCAGCGAGTCGGGGGCGAGCGGTTTCCAGCCGAGTTCCGAATGGCAGAGCAAGTCGATGACGGAAGATGTGGACTTGAGTCTACCGCAGGCGGCGAGGGCTTTTTCAAGAGACGCAAGTTCGGGCTGGTCGGATAGCAGCAGGGCGAATTGATCGCGAATGAAGGACAGTGCCCCCGCTTCATCGTCGCCGCGTGAGTCGCTGTTGTGACGGGAGTCGGGGCACTGCATTCGTTTGCCTCTGGGAGACAAAGCGGAGGACGCATCGGAGGAATCGTGGTGATGCCTGGCTCCGATAAATATGAGTGCCGCGATCATCACGAAAAAGCCGATCACCACCCATTTTCGATTCAGTTGCATACCTGTTAGTCAATTTCGTTGTTGAGACGACTGTCTTCGGGGCTGGTATCTCCTTCAACTTCAACCATGGTCCTTGCTCTAATGCGCGTGATACGTCGCTGGATTCGTCCTCACCGTCGAAAACCAATCTCTGAACCTCCTGCTTCTTGGTGTCAATGATCCAATCCACCTTGTAGGAGGCCGCACCATCTCCACCTAACATGGATAATTTTACATTTCCACCTTGGAGAACCATAGCTAGACAAGTTTCGTGGGCCGAGGATATTTGCCCTAAGCTGGGGTGTGTAAGGTCTATGTAGGCTTCTGCCGGCAATTCAAGAAATAGGGTCTTGTTTTGATTAGAGGGATTGTCCATGGCAAATACAATTCTACGAATGACACCGTCCGGGTAATTTTTGGAACTGACGGGATCATATAGTCCAAAAACCTTTTGCCCGATAGTGAAGTCACCGTCCGCTGGCCTTCCATAGCATAAATAGGCTCGGTATTCGTCCAAGCATGCCGGAACGACACAGGATTCAAACGGAATATCCTCCAATGTGCCAAATTCTCTTTCTGGTTGGGCATCCGTCCTCTTCCATGCCGGATCACTCTTATCGGAGAATCCTGACTGTGCTGCTAGAGTGATCCTTCGTCCATTAAACACGTATTTCTCGACAACCTTCATTCCACCATTCCCTTGAACGTCGTAGGTTACAATCACCTCCATGACACCGGGTGCGACAATGAGCACCAAATGCCCCGTGTAGACCGGCTGGACACCCTTTTCCGGAGGATGAGGTGTCCAGATCGCGTCGCCCTCCCAATTTGCAAATCCGAGGGCAGTGCCTTTGGCTCCCACGTCGAGCTGGTATAGCATCATGGACAATGGCGCAACCCCCTCGGCCTTAACCGCAATGGACGGTGATTGCACCGTGAACGTTCCCTCATGCGACTTGACGGAAACAGGCAACGGCTTGGCCTGCGTCGAAACGACCGACAATAGAATGACTGTGAATGTCAATATCTTGCTTTTCATATGTTTTTGTGGGATAACGTTCAAATGTAGGCACCCGGCCAGAGGGCATCTGTCGAGGTGAAATTGGGAAGTGATTGCGGGTTGCCTACCATGACTTGTTATCCGATTATGGTTCGGGTGGCGATGGGACGCCAAGGGAACAAGTCCCCTTAGCCGTGAACGTGAATGCTACGTGTCCGGACCATGCTCCGTCTCCCACACCTATATCGACCACAACGGCCTTTGCGTCAGATGAGATGGAAACCATGCCATATCTAAAGCTCTGGTCGAATGTTGTTTCCGTGCAGGGCAGAAATACGTGGGCAATCAATTCCTTTGGGGCTTCAACAACATGTCCGTCAAACGAGATGGCCAGTCTCGTCAGGTGACTCAGTCCCGTCATCATGTTAGTATCCGTCTCGCCAAATCCGGCTACGGTACGACCATTAACTTTGGGCCAGCTTTCCTTACCTGCGGTGATCTTGTAATTCTTTGGTTCAAAAGGCGATTCCGAAAGGAATACCTTGATGGTCTTGCCTTTCACAGTCGCTTCATAGATCACGAAGTCCTTTTTGAATTTGGGTTGTTCGGCCACGTCTGCGGGCTTGGTAGCCGGTTGGCCAGCGCCCGCTTGTTGGCCATCTTGATTCGCCGATATTACGATATTCGGTTTTTCAATCTTCTTGAGGTTTAGCCAGGGACTTGAATGTCCTGCGTCTTCTTCAGAATCTGCGACAACTCGTCTTACTCGGTGCTTCTCCAGATCGATAATCCAATTTGCAGTGTAGGAACCCGCACCATCGCCACCTTGGAGGAACAGCGTGAGCGTTGTACCCTTTCGTGCGATTGAAAAAAGCGTTTGCGCCTTCGATTCGGCATTCAAGTTATGTTCTGCCATGTCCCGATAGAGTTCCTTCGGAACCTCGTAATAGAATCGTTTATCTCCATAGGCTGGCGATTCCAAAATGATTCGGTGAATGACTCCCGTGGGGCGTGTCGCAGACGCCGGCTCATCAATGCCGTAAACATATTCGCCGACCTTGAAGTCTCTCTCCTCCCGGTCCCGGAAACACATATAGACGGCCATGCTCGATGTCACATCCGCAACGATACGGCGCTGAAATCCAACCCCATCGAGCATTCCAAATTTCGGTGGCGATCCAATCACGACTATATTCTCCTCTCCCTCCTCAGGTTTTTGGTGGGCCGGGGCATTCAAAAGCGACAGGACTATTAGTAACGGCAGTGTGGATAGGATTTTCATTTTATTGGTCAACGCCTCAGTCTGCCGCCAGGCAGTTGGGACGATTTTGGGTTAATGTTGTGAGGTCCATTCTGGACGGCTCTACAATCAGTGCACCTAAGAGTAATGCTTTCTTCATATTCTAACGTTCAGATTCGTCACTTCACCTCATACTCGGCGTGGACGATGGTGATGATGTCCTTCTCGTAGGAGGAGGTGTCGTTGTTTCCCTCGTTGGAGGTGTTGGTGGAGTTCGCCGGGTTGATGTTGATGACGCCCATGTCCGCATAGACGAGCTTGCCGACGTGGGTGTTGCCGGCGGAGGTGAGGATGTTTTCGGCGCGGCCGCGGGCGTCCTTGGCGGCTTCCGCCAGCATCTTGAGCTTGAGTTCACCCAGCCGCGTGTAGTAGTAGCGGGGGGGATTGGAGGTTACGTCCACGTTCTGCTCGAGCAACGCGGTAATTTCCCGGGCGGCTTTCTCGATGAGCAGGACATTCGTCGAACTCACGGTGATGATCTGCCCCGCGCGGAAGCCTTTGGAAACTTGCTTGGTAGTGCGCACCGGGACGTTGGTGCCCGGCAGCACCTTGTCCTCGTGGACCGTCTCAAACTCCTCGTTGACCGATGCGGACTGCGTTTGGATTTCCTCCGTCTTGATGCTCTGGGCCTTGAGAAACGCCACCACTTTGTCGGTTCCGCTCTTGAGCGCGACGTAGGCTGCGGTGCGGTCCCCCGCCTTGGCCTCGACCCCGGCGGACCAGTGGATCAAATCGGACACGATCCGTTCGCGGGCGGAGCCGGTGATGCGGATGTTGTTCTTTTCCTGGCGCTTTCGCACGTCCTTCCAGGTGGCGGCAGCGATGAGGGTGGACAATACCATGCCGAGGGCGAGCGCGAATGCGGCAAGCGGCGGCAGCGAGATGTGGCGGATGTTCTTTTGCACCGGTGACTGCGGGGAGGGGCTGATTTCGTTATTCATGATTTGTTCGATGTTGGGGATGCTGATGACTGATGAAAATTGTCATCACCTGTCAGCCGGTAGATGCGGAATTCTTCCGCCAAATGGATCAGAAAAGTGCGGCTTCTCGAAATTTTTCCATCGTGAGCGAATCGGGCCACCCGGAAATCCGAACCCTGATGGGAAGCGCGCCGAGGGCCGGATACAACTGTCACGGCGTGGGGTGTTCCTGCCTTTGGAGCCACTCGTTGGCGGCTTTCCGGGCGGTTTCGATTTTTCCGCAGTCCCGGCTCACGGCCTCCTTGAAGCGCTTGTGCCAATAGGTGTGTCCGGGGGCAAGGTCGATATCCGAATATGTGGGTTCCAACTTGTCGGGGATGCCAACCGGAAGGGAATCGGATCGTCCGGAAGCCCGAGGCGGCCCTGGTTTCAGGGCTCCGGCTTTTTGTCCGCCTCTGGAAACAGCCCGTGCCGGAGTCCCATTTGGTCCGCTGCGGCCGCGATTTGCTTGAGGCGGGATTGATAGACGGGATCCGTCGGCTTTGCGCCTGCGGGCAATTTCACGCCCAGCCACCGCGGCCCGGTAATCTCGTGCCCGTCGATGGTGGCGGTGACGACGAGTTTTCCTTCTTCGTCGCGCTGCGCAGCGTCAGGTGGTGCGGCGAACGCTTTGAGCAGCGTGGGATAAGGAATCAATTTTCCTCCGAGGTGATACTCCCCGCGTTCATTCAAGCGGAGCGAGGTGATGCTGTCTTTGAACAGCTCGGCACGCACGGATTCGACGCTCACGCCGGAATCCCCGTCGTGCAGCACTGCCATGCGATCACGGGACAGCTCGATGACGTATTCTCCGTCCACGCCGTCGATGCGGTTGGACCATGGCACCGGAATGATGGAGTTGAAACGCTTCGGAGACTGCGGCGACTTCGTGCGGACCACCCGCCATTGCTCCGGCGTAAGGGTGAGAGTGCCGAGCGTCTGGGTTTCGTCGATCTGTTCCGCCGTGAGCGAAACGACGGTGTGCGGGGCGCTCACTTCACCGGTCTTGCGATCCACCGGAATGCCATCGGCGGACTTGTTAGAATCCGTATGCGTCCCCGCCGGGCGGCGGTTCACCATCGAGATCGATCTTTGAAGCCCGGTGAGTTTTGCCTGAAGTTGCTCATTCCCAGTCTTCAGTTCGGCATTTTCTTTGCCCTGATTCCCCGCCAACTTTTCGAGCTGCGCCTTCGCAAGCTGAAGCCTCTTGATTTCCTCCGCATAGCGCTCCTGATTCGCCAGCTCGTTGCCGACCTTGTCCAGCAGGGCTTGGTTCTCCTTCCGGAGCGACTCGAATTCCGTGGGAAGCCTCTCTTCGCTCGTGCTCATCTTGCTGATCTCGCCAAGCATCTTCTGATTTGATTCAAGCAGACCGGCCAGACGCTCCTTGTAATCGACGAGCGCCAGTTTCTGCCGGTCCAATTCCTCGTTCTTCCCAATCAGTTCCGCCTTGGCGTCGAGCGCCCGCTTCATGCCGATCGATGTTCCCACCGCGCCCAGCACCAGCGCCAACAAAAGCCCAGCCCCTGCGAAAACCGGTCCGCGATGGCGCCGGGTGAAGCGCCGCATGATATAGGCCATGCTCGGTGGGCGGGCCTCGACCGGCTTGTGCTGGAGAAAGCGGTCCAGATCCTCCGCCATCGCCCCTGCGGACTCGTAGCGGCGGCCGGGATTCTTCTCGAGGGCCTTCAACACGATCCAATCGAGGTCACCACGCAGGGCGCGCGGAGAGCCCCCGGGACGGGACAGGTCCGCTGCCCCGGGCTGCGCCAGAGACTCGGCGAGCTTGGTACTCGGCTTCGGCGGTATTTCCTCGCGGATCAGGCGCTGCATCTCGGCGTAGGCCGCGCTGCGAAGCCGCTCGCCATCCAGTGGCGTTGATCCCGTCAGCAGCTCATACAGGATCGCCCCCAGCGAATAGATGTCGCTGCGGGTGTCCACATCCAGCGCGTGGGGTTCCGCCTGCTCCGGGCTCATGTATTGAGGCGTCCCGATCATCCGGCCAAACTGCGTGAAGATGGTTTTTTCGGTAACTTCCATCCCGATCGCCTTGGCGATTCCGAAGTCGATCACCTTCACCATCGGCTTGTCATCGTTGGGCGAGACCAGGATGTTGGACGGTTTCAGGTCCCGGTGGATGATGCCTTTGTGGTGCGCGTGCTGCACTGCCGCGCACACATCGGTGAAAAGCTCCAGCCGTTCCCTGGTATCGAGGTTGCTGTCAGCACAGTAATTCGTGATCGGCACCCCCTTGACCAGTTCCATCACAAAGTAGGGCCGCCCGCCCTCAGTGGTCCCCGCATCATGCACTTTTGCGATATGCGGGTGGTCCATCAGTGCCAGCACCTGACGC
>Ga0118677_10007296_pt1 | contig 18315 bp, 13 predicted proteins | sample AliMusrvi5mmetaG_FD_86154 | JGI IMG/M metagenome (GOLD analysis project Ga0118677, IMG submission 86154) | reverse complement strand
GGGTACGTAATAGCAGTTTCAATCCACGCGCCCGCGGGGGGCGCGACTCAGGAGCTTGATGTTTCCGTCATTCCGCTCAATGTTTCAATCCACGCGCCCGCGGGGGGCGCGACTGTACTTCTGTATAATCAAGTATTTCGTGGTTTCAAAGGCGCCGAAACGCGAACCACTTTCTATGCCAAAAAACATTGTACGAAAACTTGAAAATGAAATCTATAACCAAAACAATATTAATGACATAAAGGCTATCGCGAACATAGCGGGTATTTTGGTACAGCTTGACGTTCGCGTTATAAAATCAGCAGACCTTCGAGATCACGGGGTTCTTTTGTTCCTTCATGTTCAATTTTATTCTGCCAGTTTGCTCCGAGAAAATAAAAGCGCAAGCTGTCGTGTTTATGATCCATTTCATGCACAAGCTTTCCTCGTAATTTCGTCCATTGCGCAGGATCAACATTGCATTCAAATACGGAAAACTGAACACGCTGACCATAGTTTTGGCATGTTTTTGCAATCCGGCGTAATCTTCTTTTTCCTGCCGGTGTTTCAGTATTGACATCATAGGTTACCAGAACAAGCATTATTTATCTCCAGACAAATGGCGGATAGGCTTCAATATCACCGCGGATGTATCGGGCAAGGAGCATGGCTTGCATGTGCCAAAGCAAACCGATGGCCATTTTTTCTTTGACAAAAGGATGCTCAATTTCTTCCTGTTTACGTTGTTGGTAGGCGGTTAATAGCGTTTTACGAGCATCATCTTTCAGGAGTACGGCACCTGTTTCAGAAACGGTAAAATCATTGGAATGGATCTGACCTCGATTGATCAGCGATAAAGCCAATCGATCCGCAATAAACGAACGGAATTCTTCGATCATGTCAAGCGCAAGGCTTGGTCTCCCTGGTCTGTCTTTATGTAAAAAACCGGCAGAAGGATCAAGACCACATGATTCAAGAGCAGATCGAATATCGTGGGTAAGCAGCGTATAGAGAAATGAAAGAAGGCAATTGATTCTGTCAAGGGGAGGACGGCGGTTGCGCCCTGTAAATCGGAATAAAGGATCAGGAGAAGTAATGCATTCATCGAAAACATCAAAGTAAACTTTTGCAGCTTCTCCTTCAATCCCTCTGATACGTTCCTGATCAGTTTCAACCTGCAGGCGCTTTATGCATCCGGCAAGCAGGTGTTGGGCATGTTTCAGCTTAACGGCGTTTACTTTTTCAGCATGATCTCTCAATGTTCTGGCCAGTGTGATTCGTGCATTGCCGATTTTACCGATAACAAATGAGCGTGCAAGAAGGGCCGCCTGATAGTAATTATCTGCAAGACGGTATTGAGCTCTCCTCAGTAAAATATTACCCCGTGTTGCTCCTTGCATCTGAGAAAGAAATTTTCCGTATTGGCTTAAAAATGTAACCGTTACGCCGGTTTCAGCACAATGGCCAAATAAATAAGGGCTGCATGTTACCGATCCAAAACATATAATGCCGTCAAGCATATGGAGCGGTAGGCGTACTTTTACTTCGTTCTCTATTTTAATAACAGCACATTCTCCTTCCTTTGAGAGGTAGGCGCCTTGGGTTGTTACGAAAAGCGTGTTGAGGTGTTTTTTCAAATCTCTTCCTCCGAGAGTGTTTGGAGCAATTTTTTAAGGTAGATCGTTGCTGATTTGCTTTGCACGATAACATCCGGCAGGCACTCCTCCTTCAGTGAGCAAAGCTTGCATTTTGGTCCGGGATCAGGTGGCGGGGTAGTCCCATTCCGGAAAAGGTCATGCACACCTTCAGCGGCAAGAAGAGTTTTTTCGCGCAAAGCATCATCAAAAACAACATCAAGCCTGCGTTTTGTCTGACCATAAAACAATGCCCCCGAAGAAATATGAAGAGCAAGCATCTCTTCGAGGCATATTGCCTGAGCACAGAGCTGAATTTTGTCGGCATCATGTTGTTTCGGTTTTCCTCGTTTATACTCAACAGGAAAAGGCTCTTCATGATTATTCAGCTTGTGCCATTCCACAACGTCTGCCACACCAGAGATGCCAAGCATAGCACTCCTCAATAACTCACTTCTGGTTACACGGACACCACTACGATAGGACGTTTTGCCGTCATCGACTCGCTCATGCATCTCTCGACCTTCAGCAGTGTAGCCGTTCTCACTCCATATCTGCTCAAGATGGATCAACGCACACTGCCTTGGGCAATAGACAAAATGCTGCAATGCGGACAAGGCTACGAAGTCTGATTCGGTGTACATAGCGCTAGCGCTTAAAACCCATCAATGATTTCTGGTTCCAACCCTTTCAAATCGATCAGATCGAAATCACCACCCTCCTTAACGTCTAATGAACGATGGACTTTTGCAGAAGAGTACTGACCAGATTTACAGTTATGCTTCCACCATATAACTCTCAGTACCTCCATGCTGCCAGCCGGCCGGGCAGATGATTCATCGTTTTCGAACAACCGTGGCAGAATTTCCTTTATAACTTCAGCATCATTATCTGAGAAACCAGTTCTCTCTGCCAATTGAGGATTCATGCTTCCGAAGAAAACATAGACACCCTTATCAATCCGATGTTTCATCCCCATCGTGTCAGATCCACGCTTCGTTCCATCCCCTTCACCACTAACACTTTTCGTAATTTGAATGCTGGTGATATCTACAGGCTCAACACTGAATGCGGATTGGATGGTTACAGGACCACGAATTCCAATAGAGATTCCATTGTCACCTTCAGTACCAGCTTCATCTGAATTTTTACTCGTTTTTTTTGTGCTTTTCAGTGCGAAAAGCTGACCAAAAGCGCGTACATCGACCCACTTCTCACATGAAAGTTTTACAGTTTCATCTGAGCCAAGCTTGCTTCCCAATACAGCTTCTGCTCTTGCGCGGAGGCTCTTTGATCCATCTTCATTCCTGTCATCAGACTGAACAAAGATCATGTTTCCGTCATCCTTTTTACCGTTTGCTACCCAGCGATCAAGTAGTCGATCACGGACTTTTCTTTTAATGCAGACATCAGAAATTTCACCAAAATTAGAGTAATCAGTACGCGGACGATTACCATTGAGGGGATCACCATTAGGATTGGCGTTTCGAACTCGCAGGATTACAGCGAAGTCAATTTTGTTTTGGAGGTTGCCCATTTTATTTGCCTTGGTTTAAATCAGTTGTTGAATCAATATTTTCTGAACCAGGTAATATGTTATCTGCTTCAGTCGGCTTTGAAGAAAACAATGCATGGCGTTGACAGTGGTATCCCAATAAAAACTCAGCGGTTAAGGGACGATCTTTTTCTTTGCTAAAATCGCCTTCATTAAAAGCACATATCACTTCATCAAGCAATCGTTTCCGACTTTTCAGGTAACCTCTTGTTTTTTCTGAAGAGTGAAGTCGTACCATGTAAGGTGTTAACGCTAATTCAATGGTCCTCCATGTGGAAAATGGGCGATCAGCAAATCTCTGCGTCAATCTTGCAGCTGTTGTTTCGCGACCTTCTCCTGCCGTCTTAAGTGCATAGTTTTCAATATTATCAGCTATTGCTAATAATCTTCCATAGAGATAATCCGGAGTGTTTCTTTCGGTTTCCAGTTTCATCTGATATTGTTTTTCGTTGTAAAAACCTCTATAAATGGCACATGCTATTCCAAGAGTTTTTTCCCAATCCCATGTTTTCAAACCCTGCCGGTTACATGCCCTTCTAAAAACAGACTCGACAAGATCACGGGGTATGCGCTGAGCGTCAATGATGCAAGGAAGCAATCGCTCGACTGTAGATTTACGCAGTTTTTTATCCAAACGGGGTCCATAAGCAGCTTCCGCTATATCTTGTGGTGATGGAGCACCAACAAAATGAATCTCCTTACTGAAAACCTGATGCCAAGCATTTTGGTGATGCCATGATTTAAGTCGTTTAAGAAATTCGGAGCCAGATAGCTCACGATAAAAGGTTATAGCCATTCTTCCGGGCGTGGCTGAATCAAGCCCCATAACAACAATATCATCGGTATCGTCAAGTTGTGCCCGATATCCTGCAATTACTTTCTTTAAACGCAAGGCAAAAGTCTGACCAATATCTCCAACTGTATCAGCCTCGTTACCCGGAACAAAAGTGTCATCACCCCCTAAAAACAAAGAATAAGAATTACTAAATGGGTCTGGAATCTTGGCTCCTCCAACTGCCCAAGAAACAATTACTTGATCATCATTTCGGTATGCCTGCCGCTTGATAAGCCAGTGCAAAGCATTGTGCGCTTGCTGGGTGACTTCTCTACTAACTCCACATGCCTGCTGTCCAGTATTGTCTGTAAATCGACCACGAAACGTGTACCCTTTGTCATCATTAGCGCTGATGAGCTTAGCCCCATCACCGCCATAACGTATTCCTTTCGGATGGTTTAATGCCAACACGGCCATTTCACCGGTAACCATGCATAAACCCTGTTCTTTACTTGCATTGGCTTCATATTCAACCCATGCACTCTGCAAAGACTCATCTTCCCAAACCGCAGAACAAGGATTTCCTGTCTCTATAACATTCCAGCGAATTAACGCATCACCCTGATCTTTTTTGCCAGCCTTTGGTGTTAAGAGACGAAAAATTTCAGGGCTCTTACTTGCATCTGTCCACCGATTAAGCAACTTTCCATTTGCGTCAACATGAAGTAATTTTTCTTTCACAAGATCGGCCACAACATTACCGTTTCTAACGTAAAAAAGTATCGCTTTTGCTTTTGGGTGTGAAAAATCTGATTCACACCACTCGGCAAGCTGCTTTTCGTACTCTTTGAAAAATGAAGGTTTTTCACCGCCAAAAGTAGTTGAATAATCTGCAGCACAATACTGCACTTTGTCGCACAATGGGTGAGGAGGTGGTTTTATACCAACCCTTCCGGCAGACTCTTCCGTTACCGGTAATAATGTTTCCTCTTTCTGGACAATCTTTGCTCTTTTGAAAGAACCTTGAATATCAATGGTAATCTCAAGGTGTGCCTGTTGAGTCATGTGACCGATCGGGATTAACCTTACAGTCCCTGGCGGCTCTTTTCCTACACAGTTTTTATAAGTCACATAAAGCTCTTGCATCCAACTCATTTTAACCTCCAATTTCCGTGAGTTCTTTGTCGACACTGCACCACTGATCTTTACCAAAAACTTTTGCCTGCATTGGTCGTACAAACTTTGATACGGAACACTTTTCTGGACGTTCGAATCGAATACAACCATTATTCATTACAGGCCGACAAAACCGTGCATGCAATTCAGAAATCCCGGTCTCATCAGGATAATCGAAACTGTGAAACATTAAGCCAAAGGTTAATTCCCTTTCTCCATCGTAAGGGCTGCTCCCTGTGCCAAATTCGCAAGGCTCGACATATGCCTGGCAATCGCGCGTACCCAGAAAGATGTCCTGCCTCCCACCAAGCGCCAACATGCGCTTGGCAATAGCGAAATGTTTACCCTCTATCCGGTCATTTACGAGTTCTGGATGATGCAGATTCCATTCGAAATGAGCTCGCACCTGGTACTCAATTTCAGCCAAATACGTGTAGATGGAGAGATCATTCCCGCCACTGCTAAATTTTAACGGTTTTGTTCCTTTGGTTTGTGTTCTGATTCGTTTCATTATCCTCATCTCGTCAATAATCCAGATAAGAGTAGGTTTCCAATAGATGGACTTGGCAATCCCCTTCAAGGATTCATAAGTTGGGATATGATATGAACATTTTTCGCCACCAATTCGGGTTATCGGATCAGTAAACATGGCATAGCGTCCCCAGACTTTGAATTCGATACTATTTTTATCAGACATCCAATACCTCCATTATTTCTTCAGGTTGTTCACTCAGTCCAAACTTTAAACTGTAATATCGCTTATCGGCAAGGTAAAGGATTCCTGTACCCTCCTGTGTTTCCCGTACTACTCCAGCAAGTATCATTTCATTTAGAAGCTTTGGAAATACATTAACACTGAACTGCTGTGCTCTGCGTAGAACTTCGAATACGATTCCAGCGGGATGGATAGAGCACAGTTCGTTTACTATAGACTGACCTTCCTCACCAAAAGGGATGACAATTCCCTGAGTTGGCGCATCAATGGCTTTAAATATCTTTGCTGCAGTCATAAACGATTGACGCAAATAGATATCAGGGTGCCGTCGGTGACTTCTTTTGTATTCATCGTTTGAAAGAGTATTGACCGAAAGTAAATTGAGCAAAGTATCCTCATGTCCTAATTCATTTGAGGAAATCGAGTAATCCATTTCATTAGCCCGCGAAAAAAAATAATTTTCGTAAAACCATGCCATCGCTTCAGGGCCAATACAGTTATTTCCAAACCGTTCAGGATCTTGCTCATAGTCATCAAGTACTCGTTCGGCTTTGTCACGACCAATTCGAATATCCGGGAGCATACCTAAATTTTCTTCTTTGATATTGACGATGTGGACACGGCCTGTTTTTCGTTGATTATGCCTATTGCATCGTCCCGCTGCTTGGGCGATAGAGTCAAGACCGGCAATAACGCGTATAACCGCTCCAAAATCAACATCTACTCCAGCTTCGATTAATTGAGTGCTGATACAGATTGTCGGTTTTTGTTCTTCAAGCCTACTTCTGATTTCGCCCAAGACTGTTTTTCGATGTGTCGGACACATATTTGTACTCAAGTGATAGACTTGAGAGCGATCTTGTATTGAGCATAATCGATAAAGGTTTTGAGCCGTTTTTTTGTTGTTAACGATAACAAGGCAACTTCCGGCTATCTTGGTCTCCTCATGAGTCAATTCAGCTATCTCTTCAAGAAGCCAACCCCCTGGTTTGCGGTTATTCAAAACTTCAACTCTTTTCAGATCGTCAAAAAGTTGCCGCACATCCGGGATAATTTCACTTTCTTCAAGCAAATGGATGGAGCCTTTCTGAGAATCAACCCGGTTTAACAATGGTTGCGTTGCAGTACATAAAACAACAGTTGCACCACTTTGCTCAACAAGAAAATTGATTGCATTGTTGAAAAGGTGAATACAATTGACCGGCAGGGTTTGGATTTCATCAAAGATTAATACACTGTTAGCTAACTGGTGCATACGGCGTGCACCCCGAGTACCGCTTCCAAAGAGTGTTTCCAGAAACTGTACATTTGTTGTGAAAACAACCGGCGCATCCCAGTTCTCGGAAATAACCTTACTACGCCATGTCTGTTGTTCTGGAGTAAGATTCGAATGATGCTCCAGCACGACGCTGCCGGGCTCAACTCCTGCTGGCTCTAAAATCTGCCGGGTAACCTGTGCATTTTGATCAATAATAGATGTAAAGGGAATAATGTAAATTACACGATCCATATTGTGGATCATTGCGTGATACAAAGCGAAACGAAGGCTGGCGAGTGTTTTACCTCCGCCAGTTGGAACGGTCAGGGTATAGGTTCCTTTGTCACGTTTAGCTGCATTGAGGCAGTGTTCAGCAATACCTCGACGAAGTTGGTCAATCGGATATTCCGTTTTAAACCTGCCAAGATGATCCTCCAGTCGGGTGGTTAGGATTTCCCATGTTACATTTTCTCTATTAGACTTGTACTTGACCCTTGCAGGATTTTCAAAGCAGGCTGAATCGATTCGATCAGCATCAATTAGGCAACTGAATAAAAATCGAACCAATAATCCAATCTGGTTTTGTGCCACCAAGCATTTATCGCTTTTATTGGGGGATAGAAGAATAATTCTCCTGATTATGGCTTCAACCTCTTTGATAAATTCAGGATTGCCAATAATTTTTCGGACATGATCAAGAATGTCCTTGTCCACTTTATCAAGCACTTCTGTATAGTGCGTGCGCTGATCAGCCTTCTTCATTCGCTTGGTGAATGTATCCTCAACTGGACTATTTGATCCTGAGCTCAAGCAATCAATCAAGCCAGAGTGATGGGAAGCAAGACATAATGCAAGAATTTGACTGACAATTATTCTCAACTGACCCTGATTCGAGAGTTCCTGCCATATGAATTGAGCACCTGCACTTGAATGATCTATTTTTCCTTTAAGACCTTTCGCATCAACAAAATCCTCGTCTTCATCGGGATTTAGGAGTCCAGTTGCAGATTTTAGATAATTTTGGAACTCGGTGCTGTATTTCCCAAAATCATGGAGTATTCCGATCAATTCCCCATGTAGAGGCAACCCAATCTTTTGAGCATGAGAACGCGATAACTCTGCAACATTTGTTAAATGATGCTCCAAAGGTTGCGTGTGTTTAGCTGTTATGTGAGCGTACGCCTTTGGTTGAAGAGACTCCATTTTTATTCAGGGGAAGTATTGGTGAAACGGCCTGGACGTATAGGTTGTATGATCGTATTTGAGTCTTGAGAGAAAGGGATAAAAAACCGTATTTCAAATTAAGAAAATATATCCACATATCACGTTAAAACAACATGTTAGTTACTAAATTGTCCCATCATCTAAAAAAATCAGAACCACTCAGATAATATCACCACTATCTAAATTCTAATCCATGCCCAGTAGTGGTACAAAAGCTGTCTGAGGTATGAAAATGTTTATTTTTTTTGCGACCAGTCGCATGTTTTTTCTTTGTCCGTCAAGATTTTGAGGGTCTGGTGGCTATGATCAGAGCTGGCCGTGTTCTTAGGAGTCTGACCAAGGCAGGAAGAGTGATTCGATTCGGGTGTGGTGTGTACGCCAAGGCAAAGAAATCAACGATGAAGGGGCTAACCTTTTCCTGTAGCTTCGGTGTCGTCACTTGCAAGGGGAGCGATTGCATGGGCTAAGGACAACACATGAGTATTAAAATGCCATGACTCAAAACAAAAAGCGCAGCCTTGACTGCGCTTTTTGTTTTGAATTGGTTTTCGCCAAAATATTCAAACTGCTTTTACTTGACCTTGGCAAGGTTTTCCAGTGTTTTTTTGCCTGCGTTTTTGAGTGTTTCATCCCTGTTGATATTGGCAGAGGATATCAGGATGTAGTAGCCGTCTTTGAAAAGGTGAAGGCCTCCAATAGCTATGAATGCTTCATTGCCGAACTCTTTGACATCTGTTTTTGAGTTGCCGATCAATTTTTTTGTCTCACGGTAAATTGTTTCTGAGCCGACTCCTGTAGGAGGCATAAAGGAGTCCTGTGTAAGCGATATCTGAAGATATTTTCTTGAAGAGGAATTAACTGGCTTGTAAAAACAGATTTTTTGGCCTACTGCCTTTGTTTCTTTTTTTTCACCTTTCTCTACAGCTTCTCCCAGCAGTTCTGCCGCTTCATTTTGATTGATGAGCATCTCCGGCTCAAGGACTTTTCCCTTTATTGAGCTTGCTTGCGCGGGAGCTTCGATTTCTTTCGGTTTGTCATTGCTGTTGCAGGCACCAAGGGTAAGCATAACGCTGAGCAGTACAATGAATTTTTTTCCGTTTCTCATGGTATAAAGGTTAGTTTTTTCGTGTTGGGATGTTGAAAAACAGAAAGCGCAGCCTCGGCTGCGCTTTCTGTTTTGAATTGCTTCTTCAGGATGTAAGCGGGGCTTAATCGTCTTCGTTTGAGCGAAGGTTTTCAAGAACGCCGAAATCCTCAAGTGTGGTGACGTCTCCCTTGATCTCGTTGCTAGTGGCAAGTTCACGAAGGAGGCGACGCATGATTTTTCCGCTGCGGGTTTTCGGCAAGCCTTTTGCCCATCTGATTTCATCAGGTTTGGCAATAGGTCCGATCTCTTTTGCAACGTGGTTGCGCAGCTCTTCACGCATTTTCATATCGCCGACATATTCATCCTTCAGCGTTACAAAGGCTACGAGAGCGTTGCCCTTAAGCTCATCCGGACGGCTGACAACAGCTGCTTCTGCAACGGCTTCAAAGGATACAAGGGCGCTTTCGACCTCACTGGTGCCAAGGCGGTGACCTGATACGTTGACCACATCATCAACACGTCCCATAATCCAGATATAGCCGTCATCGTCCTTGCGGGCACCGTCACCGGTAAAGTACATGCCGGGGAATTCTGACCAGTAGGTTGATTCATAGCGTTTGTTATCGCCATAGATGGTGCGGAGCATTGATGGCCAAGGTTGTTTAATAACAAGGTATCCGCCTTCGTTGGCATTGCACGGGGTTCCATCTTTATGAACAACGTCAACTGCGATTCCTGGAAGTGGTCGTGTTGCCGTGCCAGGTTTTGTCGGTGTCGCGCCGGGAAGAGGAGAGACCATGATGCCTCCGGTTTCGGTCTGCCACCAGGTATCGACAATAGGACATCTTTCCTGTCCAACAACCTTGTGATACCACATCCATGCTTCGGGGTTGATTGGTTCTCCGACGGTTCCGAGCAGGCGGAGCGAGCTGAGGTTGTGTTTTGTGACCCATTCGTTTCCTGCGCGTATAAAGGCGCGGATAGCGGTCGGGGCGGTATAGAGAATAGTGACTTTGTGGCGGTTGATGATATCCCAGAATCTGTCCCACTGAGGGTAGTTGGGAGCGCCTTCGTACATGAGAAGTGTGGCGCCGTTGAGCAGAGGTCCGTAAACCATGTAGCTGTGTCCGGTAATCCAGCCTACATCGGCGGTACACCAGTAGATGTCCTCATCCTTGATATCAAAAACGTATTTGAATGAGCTCGCAGCATGAACCATATATCCGGCGGTGGTATGCAGGATACCTTTCGGCTTTCCAGTCGAACCGCTTGTATAGAGCACAAACAGCGGATGTTCTGAATCTACCTCGACCGGATCGCATTCATCAACGGCCAGACCCATAAGATCATGCCACCAATGGTCCATGCCGTTATGCATATTGACCTCTTCATTGGTCACTTTCAGAACGATGACGCTTCTGATTGATGGGGTATTGACAATCGCTTCATCAACGATAGACTTCAGGTTGATGGAGCCTCCACGGCGTCTTGAGCCGTCTGCACAGATAACCATCTTGGCTCGAGAGTCATTGACACGCTCGGTGATGGCATGAGCTGAGAATCCAGCAAAAATAACATTGTGGACGGCACCTACACGTGCACAGGCAAGAACAGCGATGACAAGCTCAGGAACCATGCCCATATAGAGAGCAACTCTGTCTCCCGGCTTGATGCCTGCGATTTTCAGGACATTAGCAAATTTGCTGACCTGACGGTGAAGTTCACCATACGTCAGAACCCGCTCATTTCCCTCTTCACCTTCCCAGATAATTGCAGCTTTGTTTTTTCTCCAGCTTTTGACATGGACATCAAGGGCGTTGTAGCAGATATTTGTTTTTCCACCGTTAAACCATTTTGCATAAGGGGAATTCCATTCCAACACGGTATCCCACTTTTTAAACCAGTGGAACTGCTCGGCAATTCCACCCCAATAGGCTTCCGGATCTGCAGCAGCCGAAGCGTAGAGAGTTTCGTACTCCTCCATTGATGAGATATAGGCGGCATCTGAAAACTCTGCCGGGGGCGGAAATTTCCGTTTTTCAGACAGAACAGAGCTAATTGAATCGTTTGCAGAAGACGAGGTTTCAGTGTTCGTTGTGTTGGATGTTGTTTCGTCTGTAGCCATTGATGCCAGATTTTATGTGTTGAAAAAAAAGAATACCCCCTTCACAGGTATTTGTGAGAAAAAGAAAATCAGCGGTTAAAACGGAGAAATAATATTTGATAGAAAGTTTAAGAGTTTCTAAACTGAATTTTACATAAAAAAAATCTTCCACCCAATATTTGGAACACGTAGTGACTGTATAAGTGATTATTTTACAGCAAAACTTACCAATTTGTCAGGAATAACGATTTCACGAACGATAGTTTGCCCTTCAAGAAATTTCAGAACCGATTCTACTTTTTTTGCTTCTCCGAGAAGTAATTCCTTCGGGCTTTTAGCTGGTGCAAGAAAGGTTCCCCTAAGTTTTCCATTGATCTGCACGGCAATAGTCAAAACCGTATCTTCGACTAATGCAGGGTCATATGAGGGAAAGTGTTCTGAGCTGATTGATGCGTTGTGTCCGATGGCCTCCCAAAGTTCTTCCGCGATATGGGGTGCGTAGGGCGCCAGCAGGATGAGCAGTGTTTCAACGGCATTCCGGTTCCTGCAACCGGCCTTTTGCAGTTCATTGACTAAGACCATCATTTCGGCGATAGCGGTATTGAATTTGAGGTTTTCAGTGTCTTCGCCTACCTTTCTGATCGTTTTGTGCATGCGTCTGAGAAGCTCATCAGGCATCGCATCCAGGGTAAGTGATGCAGCAGGCCCTTCATGTTCAGGGTAAATCAAGCGCCACACTTTCGACAGAAACCGGCTTATACCTTCAATGCCATTGGTGTTCCATGGTTTGACCTGTTCAAGAGGTCCAAGAAACATCTCATAAAGACGGACGGCATCGGCACCGTAGCGTTCCAGTACATGGTCTGCAGGGATGACATTGCCGCGTGATTTCGACATTTTTTCATTGTCTTCGCCAAGAATCATACCCTGGTTGAAGAGTCTCTTGAACGGCTCCTTTGAACTGACCACACCGATATCGAAAAGAACCTTGTGCCAGAACCTTGCGTAGAGCAGATGAAGGACAGCATGTTCCGCACCGCCGATATAGAGGTCAACATTCATCCAGTACCGTTCCTTTTCAGGATCAATGAGCTTCTCGCTATTATCAGGATCGATGAAACGGAGATAGTACCAGCAGCTTCCTGCCCATTGGGGCATCGTGTTTGTTTCTCTTCTGAAAGAGCCGTGTTCATCGGTGCCGTAAAGCCAGTCAGGAATGTTTGCAAGCGGTGATTCGCCGGTTGACGAAGGATGATAAGCTTCAACTTCAGGGAGAACAAGTGGCAGGTTGGTTTCTGTGCCGAGTGTCCCGTCTTCGTAATGCTTGATCGGGATAGGCTCTCCCCAGTAGCGCTGGCGGCTGAATATCCAGTCGCGGAGTTTGTAGTTAACCTTTCGTTCTCCGACTCTTTTTCTTTCAAGCCATGCAGCCATCTGCTCAAAAGCCTCGGTGAACTTTAGTCCCTCAAGCGTTATTTCGCCGTTGGAAGAGTTTATACAGGTGCTGTCCTTATCTTCAAAAACTTTCTCCTGAACATCATGCGGGCTTTTGATTACTTCAATGATCGGCAGGCTGTATTGTTTGGCAAACTCCCAGTCTCTCGAGTCATGTGCGGGAACCGACATGATGGCTCCCGTGCCATAGCTTGTCAGCACAAAGTCTGAAATCCAGACGGGAAGAGGTTCGTTTGTCGCAGGGTTAATGGCATAAGAACCGGTAAAAACGCCTGTTTTTTCTTTCTGAAGTCCGGTGCGCTCCAATTCGGTTTTCAGTTTTGCCTGACCGATATAATTTTTCACTTCAACCAGCTGCTGGGCGGTTGCAAGCTTTTCAGCAAGCGGATGTTCAGGTGAAATGACAAGGTATGTTGCGCCGAACAGGGTGTCGGGCCGGGTAGTATAGACTCTCAGCTTCTGATTGTGGCAGCGGAGTTCAAAATCAATATTGACTCCCTCCGAACGTCCAATCCAGTTGCGCTGCATCTGTTTGACATTTTCGGGCCATTCAAGCTCATCAAGATCAGAAATCAGTCGATCGGCATAAGCGGTTATTTTCAGTACCCACTGCCGCAGAGGACGGCGGATAACGGTATAGCCTTCTGCAATTTTTTCTTCAACCTCTTCATTCGCAAGAACAGTCTTCAGCTCTTCACACCAGTTGACGTCGACCTCCGACATATAGGCAAGTCCCCGCTCATAAAGCTTGAGAAAAATCCACTGTGTCCATTTGAAGTATGCGGGATCGGTGGTATTGATCTCCCTTTGCCAGTCGTAGGAAAAACCCATAGCCTGAAGGGTTTCTTTAAAGCTTCTGATATTATTTTCAGTGGTGGCTTTCGGGTGCGTTCCTGTTTTAATGGCAAACTGTTCAGCCGGCAGTCCGAAGGCATCCCATCCCATAGGATGAAGGACATTATAGCCGCAGCTTCTTTTATACCGTGCAGTTATATCCGATGCGGTGTACCCTTCAAGATGCCCTACATGGAGACCTGTCCCGCTTGGATACGGAAACATGTCGAGCACATAGTATTTCGGCTTATCAGGTTCGTTTCCTGTTGAAAAGGTATTATGCTTCTGCCAGTTGGCCTGCCATTTCTTTTCTATTTGTGAAAATTCGTACTTCATGGTGTTTTTATGAATGACGCTGGCTCCCTGACAAGACACGCAGGGGAACACAACGAGCCTTACTGAACGAATGAACGGATGGTAATAAAAAAGGCAGTGCAGGGTTAACTGCACTGCCTTTTCAGGTGGTCGAGTTTAATTGTTTTCTGTGACAGGTTCTTTTGCCGTCTCATTTTCCGGAGTCTGTTCAACAGCTTTTATGGAAAGGGCAAAACGCATTTTTCCGGTACGCGGATCTTTGCGGACATCAACCAGTTTTACCTTGACCTTATCGCCGACTTTCAGGTGATCGCTGGCTTTGGCTACTCTTTCAGTTGATATTTCAGAGATGTGCACCAAACCGTCGGTTTTAGGAAGAAACTCAACAAAAGCGCCAAGTTCATCACGCACATCCTTAACCTTTCCGTTGTAGATCATGCCGACTTCAGGTTTTGCTGTAAGGCCTTTTATGGTGGCAAGAGCCGCGTTTGTTCCTTCAGTGGTTGAGCAGGCAATGGTGACGGTTCCGTCGTCTTCAATGTTGATTTCAGCACCGGTTTCCTCAGTAATACTGCGGATGGTCTCTCCACCCTTGCCGATAATCATGCCGATGCAGTCAACCGGAACCTTGATGCTTGTGAGTTTTGGAGCATAGTTTGCGAGATCTTGGCGGGATTCAGGAATAGCCTCCTCCATTTTGTCGAGAATGTGAAGCCGTCCTCTGAGGGCCTGCTCAAGAGCTGTTTCGAGAATGTGATAGTCAAGTCCGTCGATCTTGATGTCCATCTGGCAGGCTGTAATACCGTCTCTTGTGCCGGATACTTTGAAATCCATATCGCCAAGATGATCCTCATTGCCGAGAATATCGGAAAGCACAGCGTAGGATGATCCTTCCTTGATCAGTCCCATGGCGATGCCTGATACCGGTTTTCTGATTGGAACACCTCCATCCATCAGCGCAAGCGTTCCTCCGCATACTGAGGCCATTGACGAAGAACCGTTCGATTCAAGAATGTCCGAAACAATACGGATGGTGTATGGGAACTCAGCGTCGGTAGGAGCAACCATTTTAATGGAGCGCTCGGCAAGATTACCGTGACCGATTTCTCTGCGGCCGATACTGCCAAGTCGTCCAACTTCACCGACGCAGAATGGCGGGAAGTTGTAATGAAGGAAGAATTTTTTATCGGCATTGTTGGTCAGGTTATCGACTGACTGTGCATCTTTATTAGTGCCGAGGGTAATGGTTACAAGAGCCTGGGTTTCACCTCTGGTGAAGAGTGCCGATCCGTGTGCTCTCGGGATAATACCAAGTTCAATGCTGATTGGCCGGACCTGATCAAGTGCCCTGCCATCAAGGCGTTTTGCGTCATCGAGAATCATGTGACGCATAACTTTCTTTTCAACCGCATGAACCTGTTCTTCAATGATATGCGGGTTCAGGAAGAGTGCTTTTGAGGAATCTGCAGCGATGTCTTCACTGCTGACTGAGGCTTTGAAGTGCTCAATGATTGACTCTATGGATTCTTTATAAATGCGGGCGGTTTGTTCTGCACGTTCTTCTTTTTGGAGCGGGGTATAGGCGAGCTCTTTGAGACGGGCTTCACAACATCCACGAATGAATTCGGAAAGCTCTGCCGGAATGACTGTTGGTGCGAATGGCCGGCTTGGTTTTCCCACCTCTGCAGCAATCTCGTTCTGGAGGGCAGAGAGTTTGCGGATGGCATCGTGTCCGAACTTTATGGCGTCAAGCATCTCGGCTTCTGAAATCTCTTTCATCTCCCCCTCAAGCATACAGATGGTATCAATTGTACCACCGATACAGATATCAATATCACTCTCCAAAAGTTCGTTGACATCAGGATTAATGACAAACAGACCGTTGATTCTGCCAACCCGGACTTCAGACATCGGGTTATGGAAGGGAATATCGGAGACCATGATTGCGGTCGATGCGGCAAGACCGCCGAGTACATCGGCATCATTGATCTGATCGGACGAGATAACCGTTACAATGATCTGGGTTTCATAGAGGTAGCCGTCAGGAAAGAGCGGCCTGAGTGCTCGGTCAATCAGCCTTGCTGAAAGAATTTCTTTTTCGGAAGGGCGGCTTTCGCGTTTAAAAAATCCACCGGGAAATTTGCCGGCAGCAGAATATTTTTCACGGTATTCAACCTGAAGCGGAAAGTAGTCCTGATTTGGTGGAGGTGTTTTTTTGCTTGACACAACAGTTGCAAGCACCATAGTGTCACCCAGCCGGACTACTACAGCACCGTCGGCCTGTTTTGCCATTTTGCCGGTTTCGATAGAGAGTATCTTCCCCTGGCCGAGATCAATTTCCTTGTTAATAATCATGGATATCTTTGATAGTGTGATAAAAATGCTGTCCGGTTTTACTATACATACGTTTCCTTCTCCCGGCCATACTTAGTGTCTACTTCACTGTTTTGTTTTCATGCTCAAAACAATGAACGCGTTCTGAAATATAATACAAAAAAGTCTCTTCCGGTAACCTTGATCTCTCCCTGGTTATTATGCGCATATCATCACATTGTCGATCAGTCTGACTGCACCTGAATACATAGCAAGAAGCAGACGATACTCTTTGCCGGATTCAGCAGTTTCGGCTGGTTCAAACGTTACTTCATCAACAAAGCCGACATAATCAGAGCGGCATCCCGGTATTGCGTTGATCATCCCTTCAATCTCTTCAGCAATCGTCTGAAGGTTATGTTCATGTCCGGCAACTCTGTTTTCGGCATGGCAGATTCCCTTGTAAAGAATCGTGGCCGCATCGCGCTCCTCGATGGAGAGATAGATATTTCTCGAACTTACCGCCAGTCCGCTCTTTTCTCTGACTATAGGCGCTGCAATAACTTTTATATCCATATTGAGATCTTCGACAACCCTCCGGATAACTGCGAGTTGCTGGGCATCCTTTTCGCCGAAGACGGCTATATGAGGTTTTGTAATATTGAATAGTTTTGTAACAATGGTGGCAACCCCTTTAAAATGGTCCGGTCTTTTCTCTCCTTCGTACATTTTCGTTACTTCGCTGCATGTAACAGTTGTCTGATAATGTTGTGGATAGACGCTCTCGGTGTCAGGAGCGAAAAGGAAATCTACTCCTGCCGCTTTTGCAAGGGCAACATCCTTCTCAAATGGTCTGGGATAGAGATGGAGGTCTTCGTTAAGCCCGAACTGACTCGGATTTACGAAAATCGTCAGAATTATAGTACCTGCCGTCTGCTGCGCAAGCTTTATAAGGCTTAAATGTCCTTCGTGCAGAGCGCCCATTGTCATGACGACGCCTATACACTGCCGGCTGAGGCGCAGTTTTTCAGCAATTGTTTGCATCTGTCCGGGTTCCGTGATGATCTGCATGGTCACGCTTCTGATTTGATTATTTTTTTCCCGGAAGTGTGGACAACAACAACAAACTCACCTCTGGTTTTTCCATCGGCAAGTCGTTTGCGGATCTCTTCGATTGTTCCGGTAATATACTCTTCATGAATTTTTGTCATTTCTCGTCCAATGAAAATCTGAGCATCCGGCACTATTTTTTCGAGCTCGTCGAGGAGCTTCATGATTCTGTATGGAGACTCATATACGACAAACGAGGCCTGCAGTGCCGCTAAATATTCAAGTCGGGTTTTCCTGCCTTTTTTATGGGGAAGAAAGCCCGCGAAAAAAAAATTGTTGACCGGCAGCGGGCATGCTGAAAGTGCAGCGGTAAGTGCGCACGCACCGGGAATCGGGATAACCTTTATGTTTCGTTCATGCAGGGCGTGCAGCAGCGCATATCCAGGATCGCTGATAATGGGGGTTCCTGCATCAGTGATGAGTGAGACATCAGTTCCTTCTTCAAGAAGAGCGATAATTTGTCCTATTGCTCTTGGTTCATTGTAGTTGTGGTAACTGATAAGTTTTTTCCCTGTAATATCGAGATGCCTGAGCAGAATTGATGCGCGGCGTGTATCTTCACAGGCGATTGCTCCTGCCTCGGCAAGGATTTTTATGGCACGCAGGGTAATGTCTTCGAGATTGCCGAGCGGGGTAGCAACAACGTACAGTGTTCCGTTATGTAAATGTGGAGTTTGCAAGTGTAAAAGACGGACTTGGACGAAGGGTTTGTTATGGTAAATTCACAATGCTATTTAGTATAATAATAAAAATACGATAAACAGCGTTCAGTCAAAGATGA
>Ga0118677_10007295_pt1 | contig 18315 bp, 8 predicted proteins | sample AliMusrvi5mmetaG_FD_86154 | JGI IMG/M metagenome (GOLD analysis project Ga0118677, IMG submission 86154) | reverse complement strand
GTATACAGGTTCATAAGAAAATCGTAATAGTTAAAGATTAAGTTGGGGCTGTTTAAAAAGTCTTTTTTAACCGCAAAGTACGCAAAGGTGGCGCAAAGGACGCAAAGTTAAAACATTGTAATAAAGCTCTTTGCGCTCTTTGCGAAATTCTTAGCGCCCTTTGCGGTTAATGGATTTCTACTTTTTCAACAGCCCCAAACCTCATCAATTCCATTTTTAGCTGGCGCGGGTTTGAATACTTATTCTGCAAACGGTACCTCGGCTCCTGTCAGATTGATCCTGCCGGTAAGGACCTGTGTAAACTGTGGATCGAGATAACCTTTGAACCCTGGTTGTTTACCGCCGACAGCAATGGTAAAGTAGCCAGGTTCAATAACTCTCTTTTCTTTATTATTAATGATGGAGAATTGTCTTGATTTCAGTACGAATTGTACATTCTTGCTTTCTCCTGGTTTTAATGAAATTCTCTCGAAGCCTTCCAACTGGCGTATTGGTCGGGGTGTTGAAGCTTCTTCATCCGTAAGATAAAGTTGTACAACCTCATCACCGTCATATTTCCCGGTGTTTTTCACATTTACAGAAACGGTTAATGAACCCTCATTTGTGATTGAAGTGTTGCTGAGTTTCAGACCGGAATACTCAAAACTTGAATAACTCAGGCCGTAACCAAAAGGATACAATGGTGCTTTGGTGGAATACATATAGGTGCGTCCTTTCATGATTTCATAATCATCAAACGGCAAAAGGTCGTCGGTTGATTTGTACCAGGTAATTGGCAAACGACCGGCAGGATTGTATGTGCCAAACAAAACATCAGTTATTGCATTCCCCCCCTGTTCACCAGCATACCAGGCATTCAGAACTGCAGGAATATTGTCGTTTATCCAGGTTACGGCCATCGGACTACCCGATTCAAGCACCACGATGGTTTTTGGATTCGCGCTATACAACATCCTGATCATCTCCTCCTGACTCTTAGGGAGATTTAAATCCTTCTTATCCTGACCCTCATTTTCGATTGAAGTATTTAAACCCAAAACAGCTATCACATAATCAGACCTGGCAGCAATCTCCTTTTCTACTTTGTAAAAATCCTCCAGCCTGGTTCCGGGAATCTTCCACCTTAACTGTGCAATAGCCGCACCAGTATTGTCATAGTATTCAAGTTTGAATTTGTAACCCCTTCCGCCAGAAAGATCAATATTGATGGTATCCCTGGTATCGTGCCGGACTACCCATTTATCAATCAATAATTTGTCTTCCAGATAGAGTCTGACTCCGTCATCTGAATTGACAGCGAGTGTATATTTGCCTGAGACTTTCGGGGTGAGAACTCCGGTCCATCGCATCGATTTTTCACCAAACGGCGTCAAAGGATCGGGAGCCTGTTGTTTTGGATTGAAATTGATACATTCATCAATCCTTGTTTTAGGGGTCCCTTTGAGATCCTTGTTATTAAAATATTCCGCTAACAACCCTTTTGAGCTGTTGTTTTCAGGATGAAAATACTCTTTGGAGATGATGGGAAGCTCAATATCATTTTTGTCGTCCCATGGAACGTAATTGATCTGGACCTTATCGCCAAGTTTATTTTTTAAGGCTTGCAGAACACTCACCGGTTCATTGGCAGAGAGATCTGCGCTATATCCGCCAAATACACAATTGGCCGCATTTGGTCCGAACAGTGCTATCGATTTTACTTTTGACGGGTCTAACGGAAGAAGTTTATCCTTGTTTTTCAGGAGCACAATAGATTGCCGGGCAGCTTCGCGTGCGAGTTCCTGATGTTTTTTACATCCCACAACTGACGGAGGAATACTGTTATAGGGATTGGTGGAGAGGTCGCGGTCGAAAACCCCCATTTTAAATCTTGCTCTTAGTACCCGCCAGGCTGCAGTATCAATCTGGGATTGTTTTATTAATCCTTTTTCGAAACCCGGTTTCAGTGAATTTTTATACACAAAACAGTCAGGACCACAGTAACCTGAACATTCAAGATCCAAACCAGCATTCATACATGCCACAGCCGACTCGTTAAATGATTTCACATATTTATGGTTGGTAACCAGGAAACCTGGTGCACCACAATCGGAAACTACGAAGCCATCAAAACCCCATTCATTGCGCAGGATATCGGTCAACAGTTTTTTACTTACGGTACAGGGAATTCCGTTTATGGCGTTGTAAGCACTCATAACAGACTGGGCCTTACCCTCTTTCACCGCATATTCAAACGGCACAAGGTAATATTCGCGCAACGATTTTTCAGAGAATTTTGCATTACACTCAAAGCGGTTGTGTTCCTCGTTATTAGCGGTATAATGTTTGGGAGTAGCCACAACTTTAAGATAATTGGGGTCATTACCCTGAAGACCTTTCACAAAAGAGACAGCTAACCGGGCTGAGAGGAACGGGTCTTCGCCATAGGTTTCCTGCGTTCTTCCCCAGCGTGGATCACGTGCAAGATTGATATCGGGCGACCAGAAAACCAGCAAATCGCTGTAATGCTCCTTTTGTAGTTTTCCCTGTGCCAGTTCATTCCACCTGCCGCGTGCCTCATCCGAAATAGCGGTTGTTATCTTGTACATTAAATCGGTATTCCATGTGGCTGCCAGACCAATCGCCTGGGGAAAAACCGTGAATTTTCCGGGACGGACAACTCCATGAAGCGATTCATTTCCCATGAAATATTTCGGCACACCCAGTCGTGGAATACCGGGTGAGGTTTCGTAAAGCAATGTGATTTTCTCGTCAACTGTGAGCCTTGATAACAAGTCCCTGATCCGTGCATCCCTGGGTAATTGCTGATTCCAGAAGGGCTCACTGTAAGTTTGAGCGAATCCATTTAGACCGAACATCGTAAACAGCAGAGAAAATACTACCTGCCATATAATTGCTAATCCTATTTTATTCATTTTCATCTTTGCAATTCGAAAGGTTGAAGGATTTTCTTCTTTTAAATATTTGCCCATTCGTTTTGTTAGTTTTGTAAACTCCATTGATTCATTTATTTAATTATCCTATTTTAAATAGAGGTTTTCTCCTGCTAATGAAAACCTAGGGAACAGTTGTCACTTTCATTACTGGTAACCACGACCGGTATTGATTCCCTGTTTGCCCGGCGCTTGAGAAATCGCAAACATTGATCTTTACTCCATTCTTATCTTTCAGCACTCCATAAACCCAAGGTTCCAACACCCCAACGAACTTGCTCCGTTCAAACGTCAGCGACGAAGCATCCAATTCGGGCAGCTGTAGCGGGTCAAGGTCGTTAAATCGCGCATCATAAGTACATAAGATAGGTCCCCTGAACACCGAAACTTTACCAGCACACTCCTTCTCACCGTACCAGAGTCGCAATTTGAAATCGAGCAGAAGTTCAATCTTGTCTCCTGACTTCCAGTTTCGGTTGATTGTCAGATAGGTTCCGGGTAATAATTTTTCCGAAATAATTTTTCCATTTACTTTAATAGTGGTATTGACCGACCAGAACGGAATTCTTAATTTCAAGGAAAATGATTCCGGCTTATTCAATGATAATGACAGGTTGATAAGACCTTCTGCCGGATATTCTGTTTCTTCGGAAACTGTTAATTGATTTTTAGAGGGAAGTGTTGATCTCATCTTTCCCGGACCATAGAAATTGACAACCGGTCCATCATCCGTTTGCATCAATGCCCATTGCGAAATCATCCCAAGAGGACGGTACGCATTTACAGCGCAACAATTCAGATCGGGACCCGCCATTGGAGATTGCCATGATAATTCTGTTCCTCCAAAAGCCCTTGTTCCATCCATTGGCACATTGTAGGTACACACTTTGCCACTGTAGGGAATTGCACCCAGAGCACTGTTGAAAGTACTCCACTCAATCTCGTCGGCTACCTGTGAATTACCGGTCATCTGGAGTACGTCGACAGAAAAGGCTGTCCAGGCGACAGTACAACATGTTTCGATTGCCTCCTGCTTATATGGCGAACCGGTGAATCCTTCTCCGGCTGTGATCCCGCCCGTGTTGTGCCGGTCGCCATCAACACCAAAATGCCAGATTTTCTCCATCGCTGTGCGGAATTTCATTTCTCCGGTCAGTTTATAGAGTTCACCTAATGCCTGCCAGTCGTGTATTGCTTCCCACCGATGCATTGGGAATTCGATGATTGATTTCCCTGCCAGAACCGAAATGAGATATTTCCCGGCACCCTCTTCATTCCATGCCTCATTCACAATATAATTTGCCAGATCGAGGTATCTTTTTACCCCTGTCTTTTCATACAGTAACACCAATCCGTGGCAAACGGCCATATTCATCTGGCCACCTGAGCCGTCACAGGTCAATGTTGGTTTACCCGTGCCAAAGGTTTTGCATAACAGATCAGCAGCTTTCTCGCAGGCTTTCAAGGCGGGTTCATACTGATTATCCTCGTAATAGAGCATCAGTCCGTACATGCTGTGATAATGTCCCCATACATCCCAGTTTTTACCTGTCAGACGTGAATCTTTCGGGAATGGACCCAGGTAACCATCCGAATCCTGACATGAAATCAGGTTACGGACGAACGAGTCGATGGTTACTTTCAGTTTTGCGTCATGGGTCAACCTCCAGACCAGTTCCGCACCGGTCAGGTATTTACCCGCAAATTCGCCGGCCCATGGCATCAGCGGTTTACGTAAAGGTACCCGGTCGCGGTCGCGTAATACCTGAAGAATCGCAGGACTTGATTCGGGTGTAACCAAAAAATAATTTTGAATGGACTTATCAATACGTTTCCGTAGATATCCATCCAATTCAAAGGTTCGTTTTGCTCCCGGATTGAACAATGAGTGCTGCTTTATTTCAACCTTTTCCTGTGCTTTCAGCTCATTATTCATGATAAGCAGTAAAATCATCAGAGCTGAAATGAATAAACAGATTCTCTTTTCCATCGATTATCAGTTTCAGAAGTTATTAATAAACACGTTTAGATTAAAAAATCATTACAGTCCGGTGAAAAATAAAAGATTCTTCGCTACGCTCAGAATGACAATTATTCATGGAACTATTTGCTTCCAACGATAGCTACAAATTTTATGGTCCCATGAGGTTTTTCCCATCGAAGCGCTCCCCCGTCAACCAAAACCAATGCCTGCGACCCTGGATCGACCGATTGAATCTTCAGCCCTTCAGGCAGACGGATGTGCATTACTGCCCAAGCTCCATTAAAGGGATCACCAAAAGTTATTTCACCCGTTACTTTTGTTCCAGCTGAATCGTATCTCATTAAATAAGAAATAGTTCCAAAATGGGTACATGCACCCGATATTCCAACAGGTTTTCCGGAACCCAGCCATTCGCGGGCGGTACCCAATGCAAGGTTCAGTCCATCCCCTCTTTCCAGTACCATGAGGTCACGGACCACACGGACCACTGCAACCGGTGTCCAGAGGTGTTGCCGGTCACCCGAAGTTTTTGTGGTTCCTGGTTCGAGGCCTCGTTCCTCACACCAGGTATAAAGTGGCGTTCCATGATTGAGTGTCGAATAGAGATATTTTATTGCGGCATCGCCATTACCGCGGGCAAGATGTGCTTCGGCCACATTGTCAAGGGTAATGGCAATCCAGGCGCCATCGGCCATCCATCCGGTATGGATTGGCTGACCACCTTTACTTATGTTCGATTCAATTTTTCGAAGAGTACCCGTGACCAGTTCATGGTCAGAAGGGAGTAAACCACATGGGGTTAATATATTGAGCGCTCCCCAGCTACTGCCGGAGGTTTTGCCAGGTGTGCCAGGAATCCATCTGTAATCCTTTTCCTTAATTGCACCACGATCGAGGGCAATTAACAGATCTTCATAAGCTGTTTGGTATATTTTTTTTAGTTCAGGCAGGTCATTCGTTTTTCCAAGTATTTCAGCCGCTTCCATTGAACACCTGTCGGCATACACGGCCCAGATATTGTGAGGGAAAAAGACCCCATAGTTGTCATCATCATTCATTAAGCCGCAATCTCCAAATCCGCGTGGCATCAGTCCGAAGGTAAGCGGACGCTCCCCTTCATTTATTCTCGTCCTTACCCGTTGGCTTTCTTGCCATCGTGAGCTTGCGATCATATGAGGATAGGCATTGGCCAAAAATGTTCTGTCGTTGGTAAGACGGAAATGTTCCATTATTGCCCACGACTTAAATCCGGAACCACACCACATCGTATGCATCCATCCCCGCTGATCGTTCCAGCAACCATCAGATTCCTGCATTTCAACAGAGATCGATGAACTGACTGCCGATTCTTTATGGAGTCCGTTTTGATCGAGTGCGACATCAACGATGAGCGGTTCACCCGAGTTTCCGGCCCGATATCCTTCAGTGCCCGGAACCCCAATAATGCGGCCATCAGCAATCGGTTCACGCATGATGAATAAATCGGCAAGACACGCCTGATAGGCATTTAAAACACCTTTGTCAGGAATACTCAGTTTGGAAGCTTTATCCAACAGATTGAACCACTCTTTTTTACCCTGCTCCATTTCAAGTCCCCAGTCGCGTTTGCGTAGTGCAGGGAGATCTGCAGAATAGCCATGGTAAGGACGAATGATCCACCCTTGCCGTTTTTCGCCGGGTTTTAAATTCCAGACAAGGAGCATCTTTTTTGGTCCGGGAGGAATACCATCAGGTTGGAGAGAATACGAATCGGCGCCCAATCCCAGAATAAGCACACGATCTGCCCGGTCGTTCCATCCTGCTACGAGGTGGTCGCCTTGGTTCCATTTAGGGTCAATCCAGGCAGGATTTTCTCCCCAATTCCCTGAATCGCACCTAATTACAAAACTATGTGGGTTCAAGTCCTTATTGGTGACCGTAATACGAATCATTGTGGCAGTCATGCCGCCTAAAACCTCAAATTGAAAAGAACCAGATGCATCTTCATAATTATTCTCTAATCCCGGCAGCACTTTGTCGAGCCGCGTCCACCGGCTGTTGGCGAATGGCTTACTGTCTATCTCTGGTGTTATTTGAAAGTTCCATAGTGTCGAGGGAATCCTTAATGCAAGAGGGGGGAAATTGGCCATTGCCAAACAATCGTAAGTCCACGACATTTTTAAACTACCCGGTTTTAAATCGAGTAAAGTGCGGTCGCTTGCATCGGGCCGACCAGCAGTAATCCGGTGAGGGGTAGAAAAGGCGTATGAGAAATCAACTTTTGATCCCTCCTCTCCATATTGACTATTTAAATCGGGAGAATCCAGGGTTGCATTTTCTCCGGTCGTATGGAGTAATGGTTCGGCGGCCAATACTTCCAATTTTCCAAAAGCTGCAGCTCCAACAACAACTCCTGTACCGATTTTCAATGACTCCCTGCGGGTCATGCCATTACGCAATTGTTTTTCATTCATAAAATATTCTCCCTAAAGTTTAAGATCAATCATTTTATTCTCAGATGAGTTGTTACCTAAAAGTTACACTCACACTATTTCATAACTAAATGATATTTAACCAATAATGATGCTTGTCGCTGAGGAATGGTCAGATCGATGCCGGCCATCATTTCACCTCCTGTTTTATTCATTTTCAGACCGTAATCCTCAAGAGAAATCTCATATTCACTTTTTTTATCCAATCCTCCCAATTTCACCTGCATTGTTTCCTTGCTACAATCTTTTCTCCGGAAGGCAAAAACCAACCCATCTCCAATTTTCGGGCGGTTTAACTGGTAAGCCAGCCAATTATTCTCTTCGGTATTATTCCTGCTCTCTGTCAGCGGGTAATAATCGCTATAAAAATAAGGGCGCAGCTCTTTATAATCCTTTATCCTTTTCTGAATTGCCGGAATAGGTTCAGATTCCCTGCCTGTCACTTCCCAATTCATTACAGCGGTAGCACCCAGGCCCGATCTGAATGTATAACTATCTGTCTTATAAATTGCAGTACCATGAATAGGTAGATAAAAGTTTAATCCATAGGTATGGCACTGGTATCCGTTTGGTTCTCCGTACTGGTAATCGGTACGCCAGAGCGGGGCGCTACGTGAAGTGGTTTCCAGATCGATTCGACGTCCGCCACTGGCACAGTTGTCGATCAGCAAATTGGGGAACCGTTCCAGTAACCCGTCCCAAAAAGCATAAAGCCCTTCAATGTGTTTAATTTCTGACATCCCTATCCTATCTGGTTTGTCATTTGCTTCCCAATATGGGTAGGGATCAAAATTGAAATCCTGCCGGTAATAGTCTATTCCCTCTTGCTGCAACAAATCTCCGATATATTTGGTGAGCCATTGGCATGCCTCTTTATTCCCCAGATTGAAAAGATAGTTTTCACTCTCCGGAGTTTTGTTGAATAACCAATCAGGATGTTCAGTGTAAATTTGAGTTCCCTTCATCACCCGTTCGGGTTCAAACCATACCATGAATTTAGCTCCTGTCTGATGGACTGCATCGGCAACAGGTTTAAGGCCATTGGGAAAACGGTCTTTGTCAACAGTCCAGTTCCCAACATTCTGCCACCATCCACCGTTCTTCTTATCCCAGCCACAACCGGTATACCACCCGGCATCGAGCCAGAATACCTCAGGCAGCATACCAAATCGCTGATAACGATCAACAAGAGCAACGGCAAATTTTTCTGTAAGACAATTGTATTCACCACACGGAGCAGGATCACCGTAATCGAAACTTCCTGAAAGGGGATATTCTGCAAAATGACCATTTAATTTGCGGGAATGGTGTTCGAGGATAAATTGGCGGAACTGATTATGGCCGGTCATTTGCTCTTCACCCTTCCAAAAGAGGAGGCAAATTTTAGGGGTACGGATTTTCTCTTTCGGGTAGAGTGACAATTTCATTTTTTCCATTCCCGATTTAAGGGTAACCTTTTTCTCATCGGGCTGTAAAACATCGGCATACCATTTGCCAGTCCAGCCAACAGCGACCACAACACCTTGTTTTCCTGGCAATTCAATATTAAAAAACGGGAAGGCGGTTTTGTCAGACGAGCGTCCACCCTGCGGGGTCATATAAATATTCTTCCCTGTCTGCATTTTTTCATCAGAAGGCTGGAAATCGCTCCGTTCTGCATTACTTCCTTTGGAATGATGAAGGATAAATGTTCCCTTTTCATCCGAAATAAAAGAATAATCGATAGCAGCTGCTTTTTCAATTATCGGACTATTTTTTCCTGAGGTGTTGGAAAAATTCAGTACCCACTCAACAGCAGGAAAATCATTAAAACAAGTGACAGTGCACTTAACCACAAGACCACTTTGCGGATCGGCATAGGTGTAAACCGTCATCAATGAATTCGGTTCTGAGGTCGTTAACTTCTCAGCCTTGTAATTCCAGTTTTTAATGAATTTGTCGGAGTTTGTCCCCCCATAAATGAACGAAAACGGTGGAATTTTGCCCTTTGCAAAGTGCTGTTCGGACCATTGAGGAACATCTGTCCCGTTAGCGGATTTACCATATGTTGGCAGGCTACCTATGGTTAAACAGGAGAAAAAGATAACCAAAACAACTGTCTGTCTGACCGCCATACTCAATCTGATGATATTCAAATTATAAAGTCCAGTTTTTATTCTTAATGCAGGACCTTTACTGCTAAATTGTGAATTTGATTTTTTCATATTTGCTGTTTTAAAGTTAATCCCGTAACTGGTGTAAGTTATATTTTTAATTGAAGGGATTGTGCAATCTGTTTTCCCGATAGCTTAACTGACTTTCTAAATATCTTTTGTTAATAATTTACAATCACATTGATTGTTTTTTCCTGTTCAGGCAAAACAATAAATTCTTTATCCGCATCCCATTTACTCCACGATTTACCATTCACCATCACATTTTTAATAGGTTTGTCAAACGGGGCTCTGACAAATAGTTTCGCTTTCCCTTCCGGAATACCAGTTGGAATTTCAATTGTTGCTTCAATTGTATTTGGACTGTTACTGCATTTTAATTCAAATGATACTTTTCCGAAGAGGGTTGCGGTCTGGTACAATTTGATAATCTTTCCCGGGTTGAGCCAGTATCTAGGCGTTCCCGCAGCAAGCCATAATTCATCACCAGATTCGGTAACCAGCAGATCTGTTACTCTTGTCAGAAATCTTGCTTCATCCGGGATCTTATACATCGGTCCGCTTCCAAGTCCCCACTTATGGTACTCTTCAGTAAAGGCATTGACATCCCTGTAAAGGCATGAAACCATTGAATTATAAATATTTCTGATTGCGGCAGGAATTTCATTTCGCAAAATATAAGCTTTGATCGGATTTTGAAGATTGGGTTGAAAAACCATTCCTCCCCTGCTGAACCAGTATTCGTCGTCAACTGCTCCATGGATTTGTTGTCCAAGTGAGCTTGATAACGTAATGTTGTCCTCCCAATCATCAAGTGCAGCCTCAGCTATTGGATCATGCGGATCTATAATCCCTGTTGTGATTAGCACCATTGGACCATACAAAACTTCCCGTGTTGCCGACAGACGGTAAAGACGTGTCGTATTCGTGGTGTCCTTCCCGTATCGTGAATAATATTCTGACAGCAATGGACCAAAGTAGCGTGACCGTTGGTAAACTCTTGTCGGAACATAGGGGACATAGGTATTATCCCGAAGTCGCACTACCGGGGATAATTCGCGCGATCGGCTGACCGCACGTTTCATATCCTCCGAATAATTCTGAGCTTCCTTCTCTAAAAAGTTTGCCTGGGGCAACCGGGCACGTCGGAAAGCTTCGGCAGTTGATTGCAATCCAAGGCAGGCATATGCATTTGTTGCAAACCAAAATCCCCAATCGGCATTATCTTCGAGGTGTCCGGCAGGGAGTAACCCGAAATGGAGCACAGGAACCCCATCCTGGTCGTTGACCATTGTCTGCTTCCTTTGTTCTATTATCCATTCAGCTGCCTTCAGCATATTCGGCGCTGCATGTTTCAGCCAAATGGAATCGCGGGTCATCAGATAATGCTGGCCCAAAGCCCAAAGCACGGTGCCATGATCAAGATTATAGTCCTGATGGGTATAATTATATTCCTCATTCACCTTAGCTCCATGGAATACTGCACTTTGGTCGCCGGTATAGGTACCCAGCATTGGATCTTTCCCCTGAAGTTTCAGGAACGTTTCCAGGTAACTGGCTGCCGTCTGGTGGTCTCCGATCTTATCGAGATAGATGGTCTGAAATGCCGATTCGTTGGCAAAAACCTTATAATTAAAGGAAGCTGCGGGAACCATAAATAATCCGCTAAATGGATCTTTGGTTGTACTGATCCGGATGTGCGGAATGACTGATCGGGCCATTTCATTGAATTTAGGCTCAGGAACATTATAGGTTGTAAATTCATTGACCATATCCCTCCAATAGGCGACAACCTGTTTCCTCTGAACAGAATAATCGAGTGAGGAAATCTTTTTCGCCTCATCCATTGTCAGATCCCCCACAAACGGGACAGACAAATAAAGGTTCACACGCTGGTTTGAAGGAATAGTTACAGGAATCCCGACAGCATCATTTCCAGCTTTCAGGTCAGATATCGAAACTCCTTCAGGTAGTTTGATTTTTGCGCGGATATATTCTTGACCATCTTTCTGATCCAGAATAAACAGATCCTTCAGCAACATCTGGTTGAATGGACCACCTTTTATCCAGAGATGAGCCGATTTTTTTTCATTCGTCGGGTTCGATACTGAAAGCTTTACCATCAGAATTGCAGGTGTTTGTTCGCTACGGTTCTTGTCGTAAGGCGACAGGGGCCCTTCGAGTAAAGTTACAAATCCCTCTTCATTGTAAATTAAACCTTCATGATTCCAGGTGACATCAGGTACAGGTAAGTAATCATCAAGAATTGACATGTGCGAGTTCTTATCATCCCTGATATAAACTGGTTCTTTACCTGTTCCGATTGACCATTGAAATCTGTTACCATTCCAAAGACACCGTTTTAATTCTTTCCCGAAAGCCTTGGTGTCATTCTTGGCCATAAAAAAGCCACCACCCCAATCAAACCCGAACTTCTGCCAGCTAGCATCTGCGGCAATCGGTAGATAAAGTTTCCCTCCACCTTCGCGGAGCATCACCTCAAGTTTGGGTATTTCGCGGCATGCCCTTTCATAGGTCTGCTCAGGTTCTGTTGCCAGTTTCCCGCGAATGGTTTGTCCTTTTCTTATCCTGGAGGGTATAAACTGAGAGGTATCGGAGGCAAGGGAAATGTAAGCTGAATAAGCCGGAATATAGATGGGGCCACGATCGAGGTCATTGGTTGAAAATGAGAACGTACCCTCTGAAGAGCGGACTGTGACTATGGTAAGATCGTTGGAGCCGGGTAAGGATGGGTGTGCCGTAATCAGATCAGCAAGTATCCCCTTAGGTCGCTTTTTCATCTGAAACTTCCATGCATCTTTTGAGGTCATCTTATCATTACTATCCCATTTCCAACCCGACTGATGTTCTATTTTGCCATTAAATATTTCAAGACTTCCGGATATGGACTTCCCTGCAAGTTTCTCGCTGTCAAACTGAATCCGGACCGGCAGTTTTTTTTGCTTTGTTGGGGATATTATCTTCAGATCCTGTATAACCGGAGGCTGACTGTTATACAACAACCTGACTTTAAGGGTTCTCCTGTACATTATAGGTCCGGGCAAGTTGTCCGCACGCAGATTTTCCACTTTGGCAAGTGGCTTAAAAGTATAGATGACACTATTCCCATTTATCAGAAAATCAGTGTTTGCGGTAATCCATTCCCCTTGCCATGGATCATCCAGTTGATCTTCAATACTATGACCTTTAGGTGTATTTTGTGGCCAGGTATGAAACCAGTATTGTATTTTTGTCGCTTCTATTTGAGATTTGGAAAATTTACCCCAATATCCAACTTCTATCCGATCGATATCCCTTTCTTCCTTCCACCATACACCGATATTCCATTCGAATGGCGCCGATTGTGGAATTTCCCGCAGATCATTTGCCTTCAGATCCTTGCCCAAAACTCCCGTCTGACCGGACCAAAAACACAAACTTCCAAACAGTGTGATGTCCCATTTGTAGTCGTTTCCGCCATAAGCGCTCTTTAGTGATCCGGAGCAGGAAAAAAGGATCATAAGTCCAATCACCAGCAACAATTTGCTATTTTTTCCCGATAAGTTCATACCTAATTTTTGATTTAAGAGGTCATTTCTCCTTAAACACACTGTAGGGACATGAAACGGTAGTCAGATAAACCGAGTTTTGTGCCGAGTTTGAATTATAACATTCGTAGGGAGCGCCAAAATCCGGTCCCTTCCGATAGTCACCGGCACGTAAATCATCAACATATTCTTTGGCAAGCTGTTTTGCACCGGGAATATCCACTTTGGCGATGGCATAACAGACCCATCCGGTAGGTGTTCCCCAATATCCGCCGTTCTGATAACTGTTTTTACCGGCTATACTTATTTCCCAGGGAGAAGACTCACTAAAATCGTCACAGGTGAGCACATGCCTGATATTTCCTCTGGAGGCCAGTGTCCCCTTCAGGTAAGCATCCCTTAGGAACCGGCAGCTCTTTTCGAGATGTTCGCCATCGAGCAATCCAAAATATATGGCCAGAGCTGTACTCCAGACATCGGCCTGTTTGCTCTTCCCTGTCGAAGCCAGAAGCATCCCCCTATCATCGGAAAAGAGTTTGGGGATCTCCGATTTCAATCGGACGGCAATTTTGCGGTATACATCACCTTTATCCCTGCGATGAATTCTATCGAATAATTCAGACAGTTCCATTGAAGCCCGGTATTTGAGTATCGAAGGGAAACAGAGTTCACCAGTAATATAAATGGCATCGCGGAAACCAAAATCGACACCACGGAATTCATCAGTTGTGTAAACAAGGACACCCTCCTGTTTTGTTGGTGGAACTTTGTACGCCATCTCCAACCGGTCGATCAGTCTCATTCCATTGATCTCACTGAACAAATACTTTAAGGAGGAGGTGGTTTTAACGAAATAATAAGCCATATGAATAAAGAAATACTGATCGCCATATGGAGGGAACATTCCCCAGGTTTTTCCACCCTGACTGTTATAGTCGTAGGTTCCGGGATAATAAATTGGTTTACTGTCATCAATGCGGACATGGTCTGCAATTGCACCAATGGGAACCATACTCCCGGAATTGGTAATCCATGTCTGGTTACTCTGCGTTGCTGCGGTAAGCTGGAGCATATGTTTCTGCTCCTCCTTTGTTACAAATCCACTTTCGAGCGACATCGCATAATCCCTGATCCAGAAAGCCGGATAGCATTTTCTCCCTCCCGGTCTTATTAAGGTACCACCTGTACTGTTTCCCCCAAAACCCTCCGCGATTTTTTGTCCGGGATAGATTCGCGAACTTTCCATGACATCTTTTGTCAGATCATTCAGAAATTGCAAATCATAATTATTCAGAAACATTGAAGACGCTGTCTTATCCTGACCATTTAGTGCCAATCCTATGAAGAGATTCAGAAGCAGCATTATCTTAATTGTTTTCATCGGATATATTTGATTATTTACATAAGTACCAGAATAATTGTCATTCAGCCTGCAATTTGGGGTATTATCAATTCCAGGAAGCCTAATCAGAGTAGAGTTATCGGGACAATTTTTTCCAAACAAATACCTGATTATCAAAATAATAAATACAGATCCAATGAAGCTGTAATCAAAAATTCAGACCAAAGGAGATGATTTTAAGTCTCTTCCAGTTCTTCAATATGTTAATCACTTCTCCAAAGAGTTCACCTTCGGGAAATGGTTATTTCTTCAGCTTATTTTGAATTCTTGGAACCCAATTTTATTTAAATACCAAATGGACAATTCCGGGTTATGCATACCAGTTCCGGGTGCGTCCCTGAAGATTATTTAAGGTATCAATGCAGATATTCACATCATTAACAATCTGAAAATCAAACATTCCAACACATATAAAGTCTGCACCGTTCTTAAAGGCCCAATTAAACCCATCTTTGGGGTGAATGGCCCCTGCTGCCAGAACTTTAAATCCCATCACCGGAATTTTGGTTTTATTGACAAATTCAGCAACCTGTTCAGGATTGTTGCAAAATAAGTTATCATGAAATTTATTGTGATCCGATTTAGTGCCATTCATCACTTCAAAAGGTTCACGGAATTCTTTTGGATGTGCCGACCAGTAATTATCGTGGTGCATTGTTTTCATGTAATAGTCGGGGGTAATTCCCGCTTGTTCGCAACGGATTAATGATTCCAGTGCATGAGCACCTAAACCTGCCACATAGCCCTGGCCTTTAATCCTTTCCAGCATTTTCTGTATAACATCCAATTTGCCGTCGCGCGCACAAACATCAGTATGATTTCCCTGAACCTGAAGAATATCAGAACCCAGATCGATCGCCTTGTTGATTTGATCAAAGATCTCTGAACTCTTGCTACCCGGAGCAACCTGAGTAATTACTTTGATCTTACTGCCTGTAATTTTTTTGTATTTGGCCATTACCTCGCCAGTTGGGAAACCAATATTGATTGTATCAATTCCGGCTTTCTCAGCCAGAATAAGTGTTTCAAATATTTTCTTTTCAGAATTGTACGCTTTAAACAACATTTCACTATATATCAGATCCCTGGCATGTGCCCAACCGCCGATCAGATTACCCCCTGCTATTAACCGGCTTATCTTGAAATTTCCCAATTTACCTTTGGGCAACACCCCTTTCAAATCTTTAAGTGGAGATTCGCCAACCTGTATCGTGGCACCGGTCATCACATCAACCCCTTCATTTTTTAGATTTCGGATCCCGCTCCAACCTACTGCACAAAGTACCGGAAGTGTTGAGAGATTTTTAATTGCATCGCGACGTGTCTGTTTATTGACATAATTAAGCTCGTCATCGGGACATGGCTCACTTAGTGCCCTTTTCTTTATCGATATCAGAAGTTCATCTATTCCATAACCTCTTCCGGCTATCAGGGTAAAGAAAAGGAGTATAAAACCTTCAATAAAGATTTTGTTTACAATAAAGATGCTTCCCTCGTCTACCTGTGCAATTATCGATGCGCCGAAAGGGGGATAAGCAAAATAATACAAAACCATTAAAAGAAATCCGCCAAGTGATGCGATCCTCACAAAATATCCGACAAAAAGGGCCAACCCAATCAACATGAGCCCATAGATATTTAATAAGTCCACCGATTTAAGTACAACAGGATTTGAAGCCAGGAAATGATAAAAAGGTGAAAAAGCCCCTGTGGTCTTTACCAGGAAGGAATAAGAGGTCCAGTTGGTTGACAACAGTTTTGATAGTCCTTCGTACAAAAAGTGCCAGCCAATACTTACCCGAACAATAGTCAACAAAATATCGACATAGGTTTGTTGTTTTTCCGTTTTCATAAACTTGATTTATTTAATGGTTATTTTAGCATTGAAGATGGTATTTTTTCAATCCGGATTAAACCAAACCCGAATTTTGGCTGGCGTTCCAAATTCAAAGCGAATATAATAAAAAAACATGCATCAACTTTCCTCGCCACTTCAATCGATAAAAAAGTTCCCAATCTGAATTTTAATTGCATGTAGTCTCCCATTTTTTGGGTCCTGCCATTTTCAAGTTTGAAATCCTAGTGGTTCTGTTCAATAGCGGCTTTGAACCAAAGCCATAAGCGCCAAAATATATCACATATTGAATGGTTCCACTCTTTGTTATGTTGACTTTTCCGTTAAAATATCACCTCTGTAAAACAACACCGGGTCATCCAAAATTAGGGTTGTCAAATCATAATTGTATTCAATTTGTCTGTGCTTTTCCAGGGAAAGCTGATTGATAAACCATTGTTTTTCAAATCATCACCATGAGCTGCGATACCTGAGTTTTCACCTTTTGAAATTCGGATTAGGGAAAGCTAAACAATCAAATAACTCTGCCGGCCAATGCTTTATCCGTTCAATTCCTAAAGGGACAGACTGTTTAAACTGAACATAAGCCTGAACTTTTCCCTTTGTAGTATAACTCACGCCATTCCCATCCTCACCATTGGTAAAGACGCTGTAACCGGCAAGGATACAATCCTCCAGATCGACATGTAACATCCCTGATCGCTTATGTCCCTGGGTGCAGATAATTCCTGTCGATTTTCCACCCATTTCGGGCTGTGTGAAGTTTAAAACGATAAAACGGCATCCAACAGCTTTGATGCGGACACAATTGCTTGCATAGGACATAGCAAGTGCATTATCAGGATGGACAAGTGTACAATCTTCCAGGATCAGGTGAGGAACATCTGGCATTGATGTTTCCCAACCTCCGACCAGAACTGCACCAGTATCTCCAACCCAATCCAGGGCCATAAAGTAGCATCTGCGGAAAATGCTTGGTTCATCGGGCCGAACAACCGGATAACAAATTCCACCGCCAAAGGCACGGCCAATGCCCACACAATCCTCAACAATTACTGTAAAACCTTCACCACTTTTATTGGTCAGGTCCCAGAAAAAACCGGCATCACTTCCAGAGGTGTAAAGATTCCGAAGAATCCACCTGTCCCAGTAAATACTTGAAAATGTTTGTTCAGTGAATTCCTGTCTCCACCCCTTTGCTGTAGCACGCATGGTCGACCACCAATCATAGCTTTTAAATCCCAGTTGCGGATCACCTGCGTCTATGATTATCCGTCCGGTTGCACCCGAACCAAATCGACCATTCGAATCGCCAATCAATGAATTGTATGCACCTTTTGCCCCTTTGAAAGCTGTCGATAAATTAGCCTCAACATAAGTATCCGGACGAACAATTATGCGATGACCACCCATACTATCTGGAATCGCTGATAATGCCGACTGGATTGCGTGATAGGCACTCTTCCAGCTTTTCCCGTCGGAATTATTTCCAAGCTTTGAAACATAAAGGACGATTCCCTTTCTCCCATGATAATCATGAGCTGAAGGATCGACTGTTGTTGAGGCAAAAACGGTTAAACCGGCCACCATCGTCAGCCCAATTAAAAGCAAACTTCGTACTCCCAGTCTTTTAATGTTGTAATTCTTCTTTGTCATTGTTTCAAATTGATCGGTTAAATTCTTATACTAAAAACGGATATGGTTAAAAATCAACTTAACATCTTACTCTTTAAGCATCTGATTCAGAACCTCAGACATCTCACATTTGATACTTGAATTTTCAGCTTTTAGTTTTACCAAATATTCCCCTCCCTTTTTAATATTCCCGCAGATTATTCTGGTCTGTTTATTCAGTATTAATCCGTTAGGCAAATTTTTAGCAGAAAAGGTCATTGGCCGAATTCCCGTTACAGGAATACAAAACAAAAATGGAGAACCGGGCCCTACCCCAACCACCCTGGCATCGTTA
>Ga0118677_10007294_pt1 | contig 18316 bp, 7 predicted proteins | sample AliMusrvi5mmetaG_FD_86154 | JGI IMG/M metagenome (GOLD analysis project Ga0118677, IMG submission 86154) | reverse complement strand
GCGGAGATCGGCGGTCAATCTCCAATCTCCAATCTCCAATCTCCAATCTCCATCGCCTTCGTGGTGATTGTGTTCGTCGGCGCCGTAGCGAGTTGGCTGACGTGGCTGCCGCGGCTGTCGCCAGTGTGGGCGGGTGACACGGCGGATGCCCTGCGCGCGACGGGTCAACAGGTGCGCGACTGGCAGCAGCCCGACCGCCCAGTGCTGATCATCGGGACATTTGGAGAGCTCAGCCCGCCGTACTTTGAGTGGCGGTTGCGCACGCAGGCCGCCTTTGGCAATGGCAACATTCAGTACGACGCGCCCCCCGGCAATGGCAGCGAGATCGAACGCGTGCAGCATTGGCTAGAGGCGAACCCCGGCACGCAAGTGACGTTGATCCGCGTTGATGAGTCTGCGGCGGTCTACAACACCGCGGATATGAAGAACAAGAACGCCGGGCGGCAGGCGCTAGTGCGCCAGTTTGACCAGGTGCGCGGCTACAAGCTGGTTCAATCGCTCAGCTACCCCGGCGGCGGGCTGACAATCAGTTATTATTTGCCGGAGTGAGAGGAGAGAGATTGGAGACTAGAGATTGGAGATGTGGACGGCGCGTGGTGATCACGCATCACTTATTGCGAATCATGTTTCAGCCAGGGTTGCATGAATAAGAATAGAGTATTCGGCATCGCAGTCGCCGCGCTCCTGTGGAGCGCGTTTTTGTTCGGCGCTGGCTGGATGGGACGGTCATTGCTGGCCGGGGGCGAATCGCCGCGCCGTCCACCCGCGCCGACTTCGTATCCTGCAACCACCAATCCCTTGCTCGACGAGGTGTGGGGGCATGTGCGCGAGAGCTTCGTCGGCGCCATCCCAAGCGACACAGTGCGCAATTACGGCGTCATCCGGGGCGCATTGTCCTCGCTCAATGACCGCTGGACGATCCTGGTCGAGCCGCAACCGCGCGCCGTCGAGAAGGACCACATGCGCGGACAGTTTGGCGGGATTGGGGTCGACATACGCGTTGATGACTTCGGCCATATCGTGATGACCCCGCACAAGGACTCGCCTGCCCAGAAGGCCGGCATCCTGCCCGGTGATATTCTGATCGGCATCGACGACCTCGACCTGCCTGATAAACCCGATTTGAACGAAGTAGCGGCGCATGTGCGCGGCAACCCCGGCACGGCTGTGCATATCCGCGTCTTGCGCGCCGACCAGCGCATGGAGTTCGTCGTCAATCGCGCCAACATCGATGTCCCGTCGACCGACTGGCACATCATCACCGACACTATCAAGCCCGGGTTCTTCATCGGCTACATCGGCATCCACCAGTTCACGGAACGCACCGGCGCAGAGGTCAAACAGGCGCTCTCAGAACTGAAGCAGGCGGGCTCTCAGGCATATCTCATTGACCTGCGTGACAATGGCGGCGGATTACTAAACGCAGCAGTGGATGTCACAAGTCGGTTTTTAAATGACGGGGTCGTGCTGTATGAGCGCAAACACGATCAGGCTGATGTCGCCTTCCCGGTGACGCGCGACAGCGCCGCCGGCGCGTATCGTGAGCCGATTGTGGTGCTCATCAATGGTAATACCGCGAGTGCGTCGGAAATCGTCGCCGGCGCGATCCAGGACACCGGGCGCGGTAAGCTGATCGGTGAGAAGAGCTTCGGCAAGGGATCGGTGCAATCTATCTACGATCTGAGCGACGGGTCGTCTGTGCACATTACCTCGGCGAAGTGGTTGACGCCCAACAAGCGCACTATCGATGGGGTGGGGCTGACGCCCGATATCGTCGTGGTTCGCGCGGCTAATGAGGCGAACGACGGCAAGGACTCGCAACTTGATCGCGCTATGGCGGCGTTACGTGAACAAAAGTAGGGTCAAACACCGCGCGCACACGATGGCGCCAGGACACAACCCCCTGTATTGATATAGAGAGGAGTAAGAAATGCAACCAGAACCGGTTAACAATGGCAATAGCATGCTGAAGAACATCATGCTTGGCATGGCGGGCGTGTTTATCGCCATCCTGATCTTTATTGTGGGCATCACAGTCGGCGTATCCGCAGCCAACGGGTTCAGTTTCAACGGCCCATCAGCCTTCCCTGTTCCCGCAGACCGCACCGCCAGCATCGGCGACGGAACGCCTGCCAGCAGTAGCAACAACAGCGGGTTGAATGTCACGCTGATGAACGATGTGATGTCGCGCTTGCGCGCGCAGTGGTACGGCGATATCCCCTCAGACGACAAATTGACCGATGGCGCGTTGCGCGGCATGGTCAGTTCGCTGGGTGATCCATTTACCGCGTATATCGAACCGCAGTATGCCAAGATTCTTGAACAGGACATGACTAGCAAGTTCGAAGGCATTGGCGCAACGCTGAAATCGGTAACAGGCGGAGCTATCCAGATCGTGCGCACGTTCGATGGCTCGCCTGCGCGCAATGCGGGTGTGCAGGCGGGTGACCTGATTGAGTCCGTCAACGGCACAAAGGTGAGCGGCCTGACCACAAACGAGGTGGCGGCGATGATCCGTGGCACGGCAGGAACGACCGTGACGATAACGTTGCGCCGCGCCGACAGCCCCAAGGGCTTCGACCTGACGATCACGCGCGGGGCCATCACCATTCCGCTGGTCACTAGCAAGATGGTTGGTGACGGAACGATCGCCTACGTCAGCCTGTACGACTTCAGCGCGGAAGCCAGCACACAGCTTAACGCTACGCTCAAGGATCTGCTGGCGAAGAACCCCAAAGGGTTGATTTTCGACCTGCGCGACAACCCAGGCGGATACCTTAACCAGGCCGTGGATGTGGGCAGCATCTTTCTGAAGAAGGGCACGCTCGTGATTGAGCGCGACACCAAGGGCAATGAACGCTCGGAGAGCACAAGCGGCAACGGCATTGCGCATGATATCCCGATGGTCGTGCTGGTGAATGGCGGCTCGGCCAGCGCTGCCGAGATTGTCGCCGGGGCCATCCAGGACTACGGGCGAGCGGTGTTGATCGGCGAGACGACGTTTGGCAAGGGCTCGGTGCAGTCGCCGCAGACGCTGCCGAACGGCGGCCAGTTGCGCATCACCATACAGCACTGGTACACGCCGAAGAACCGCGGCATCCACGGCACAGGCATTGCGCCTGATTACGTGGTAACGCGCACCCCGGCGGACGAACTGGCTGGGCGCGATCCGCAGCTTGATGCCGGCGTGGAGTATCTGCAGACCGGCAAGGCGCCGGCGGCAACGGCAGTGCCAACTGCCGCACCCACGCCCTCGAAGTAATGGCCTTGCATCCTTTAGGATAGGCGATGACGCAGGACACCAACCCGGCGCCCGTCGAATACGTGACCGCACAATGGCGGCGCGGCTGGACGTGGCTGCTACCAACCTTTGCGCTGGGTTGTGGCGTCGTCGCCTCCGGGCGCCTGAACGGGATGCAACTCGCCCCCATCCTCGTCGCGATGTTCATCGTCGTCGGGCTGTGGCCGCCGTTCTGGACGGCGGTCGCTGAGACCGACTGGGCAGCACCCCTGTCGCGCTGGCGCGCCTGGGATAAGGGTGAATCGCTCAAACCACTGCCCTACGCCGTGCCGGGCTCAGATGCCGACCAGCTTGTGATCGTGCTGGGAAAGTTTCGCGCCTGGGCGAACGAGGATCTGCTCCCTGACTACGGCGCCGCACTCACCGTGGCACTCAGCGCGCCTGCAGCGGCACTGATTCTGGCGGCGGTGCTTGGCGCGCCTGCGTTGGAGTTAACCATCGTGGCGCTGTGCCTGGCGCAGATCGCGGTGCTGACGACGCGCGGCAATGGCGCTCCCAATCCGCTGTTGCGCGGGGCGATCCATATCGCATTGCCCCTGCTGCTGGGAGTCAGCCTGTTGCGCGCCATCCCGGTTGAGATGATGGTCGTAGCGGTCGGGTTTGCCCTTGCCCATGCCGGCATGGTCTCCGGGCGCACTTGGACGTGGAACATCGGGCTGGCCATCGTGCTGGCGGCGCTGGTGCTCACGCGCCATTCGGTCGGCGTCTTCGGCGTCGGGCTATTGTGGCTGCCGCAGCTCCTCGCGCAGGCGCAGCCCACCTCCGGACGTGGGCGCGGGTGGATGTGCGCGACAATGCTGATTGCAGCGCTTGCTCTCGGATGAGATTGGAGATTGGAGATTGGGGATTGGACGCTCCGCGTGGACGTTTAATCTCCTATCTCTAATCCCTCTTCTCCTATTTCACCGGCAGGAAAAAGAAGCCGACGGCCATGAGGATATAGAGCGACACGAGCAATACGCCTTCCAGCCAGTTCGTTTCGCCGTCGGAGGCCACGTGTGCGGCGATGAAGCATGAAGCCAATAGAGCGATGAGCTCGAAAGTGGTGAACTCAAGCGTCAGCGGGTGCCCGAAAAGCAGGCTGATGAACACCAGCAGCGGCGCGACAAACAATGCCACTTGCAGGCTCGACCCCAGCGCGATGCCCATGCTCAGGTCCATGTGGTTCTTCAGCGCCACTTCAATCGCGACGACGTGCTCAGCCACATTGCCAATGATCGGGACGAGGATGATGCCGACGAATAACTCGCTGATGCCCAGTTGCGTCACCATCGGCTCGACCGCGCCCACCAGAAACTCGCTGACCAGCGCGATCAGAATGGTGGCGACTGCCAAAAGACCAATCGCCGCGCCGAGGCTGAAGCGCGGCACATGCGCCGGCTCACGCGTCATACCCTCCGGGTTGCGCGCCGTCAGGGTAAACACCATGCTGAGTATGTACATGATGATGATGACGCCCGCGGCGATCAGGCTGAGCGACTCGACTGCCGCGCCGTTTGGCTCGATGGCATAGTTAAAGAACGACGGCAACACCAGCGCGAACGCGGCCATGATCAGCAGCGTTGAACTCATCACCGCCGTGCTGCGGTCGAACCGCTGCATCCCAAACTTCAGCCCGCCTGCGATGATCGCGACGCCCGCCACGAGGAGCAGGTTGCCAATCACCGAGCCAATGATTGAGGCGCGCACCAGTTCGAGCAGCCCTTCCTTGATGGCGAGTATCGTAATGATCAACTCCGCCGCATTACCCAGCGTTGCATTGAGCAACGCCCCGATGCGCGGCCCCGTGCGTCCAGCCAGTTCCTCGGTTGCGTCGCCCAGGATGCCCGAGAGCGGCACGACGGCCAGCGCAGAAACGATAAAAAGCAGAATCGGCGCGCCATGTGTCAACTCCAGGATCAGTGAAATCGGCAGGAACACGAGCAGGATGTTTAATGGTTTCGCAAGCTGTTTGACCATAGGAACTCCATTGCAATGGGTTGGTAATGCATTCTACTCGTCACCGACAAGAACAAATAGGCACAAAGCAACTATTGCAGGCAATTGCGATTCAGTTCTGTGACCCACGATAATTGGCAACCGCCTCGCTCGTGCGCAGAGCCCGATCATAAAGTCGCACCAACGCCAGATTGCCGTGCAGCGACGGCGCAATGCGCAGAACCGGGCTGCCGTTGACATCGCGCAGATTTGGGCTGAACCGGCCCCAACCAAACTGGCGCGCCTCGCCGCCGTCACATAGCACACCATCGACCACGACGCTGATCACCTTAGGCCCGCCATCCACAATGAACACGATGTGATGCTTTTGCCCTGTCTGTGCGCTAAGCGTCCCCGGATCACATGCCCAGCGATTCTCGGTTTGATTGCCGCGCAACACCAGCTCCAGCGCGCCGCCTGCACACATGCGCACCGCCACGCCGGGTCCATGGTCAATTCGGCTGTCGAGCACTATCTGGCCTTCGTCCAGACTATCGAGCGTCAACATCATCTCCAGCGCAAAGCCAACCCGCATGTCCAGTCCAGGCATGTCGATGCGCTGGGTGTCGCGTGTGACGAAGACCGGCAGTCTGGGCATGGGAACCTCTGCCGAAATGTCTGGGCCGATAAGTTCCATGACTAGCCCGGCGCGCGCGACGCGGTCCGACTGACCTTGACTATAGAGACCCTCCAGCAACGCCGCATCGATTGCGTGCGCGCGCCCAATGCTCTTCTGCGTCTCAGTGACCCAGAACTGTCCGCCTTCCTCGATAAGGTCAGGATAGCTCATGCGGACGATCGGATCATCGTCGTACAGCAGTATCTCGGGCTGAGACCACGCGATCATGCGGCCGTTCGACGTGGCAACTTCGTGTCCGGCCATGAGCCACGCAGGATTGCGATCTTCGTATGGCCCGCTACCCTTATCAAGGTGTTGGATAAACTGTCCGCCGTGGTTGTGATACCAATACAGGTAGCGGCCATTCGAGCAGCGCCAGATGAAGTTGGCGGCGCGCGGATGTTTTACGCGCCGTCCGCCGGGGGCATAGGTGAGGTAAGCAGGAGGCGCCCACGCATGGCCGCCATCACGGCTATACGAACAGACCGGCCACCCATCCACACTGCGGTACACGCAGAACAGCGACCCATCGCTCAGCGCGGTCAAGCTCTGCTCCTCCGACACGCGCCCGCCGCCGACTGGTGTGCGCAGGCCAACATCGCCGTCAGGTAGCGTGTCGAAACGAATATTGGCGGGGTCGAGCTCGGTGAGAAGGTTGTCGCTGCGCAGGAAGGCGCCCTCCGATCGCGCGAAGAAACCCACGCCCATCGCGCCGACTTTATGCATCACCAGATACGCCACTCCAGCGTGGATGAGCGGCTTGCCCACGTTCCAGAAAAAGCGCAGCGCGCCACCGTAGGCGTTTTCGCGGTCGCAGTCAAACTCGCGCACCGGCGCCTCGAAGCGATTTTCCGACCAACTGCGCCCGTGATCGTCCGAGTACTTAAACACGTAATGCCCCAACGAGTCGACGCGAGTATACACACCGCCGTCCTCACGGCGCACTTCGCGGACACAATCGGTGTTATGGTTGTAGAAACAGTACACACGGCCATACGGCGTCTTCAGCAGAACCGAATACGACGCCTCTGGTCCATCGGCCGGCTCTATGTCCACCGGCGCTTGCCAGGTTGCACCGTGATCCGTGCTGCGCAAGCTGATGACATGCTGACCACTCACACCCTCATGCCCGCGCCCCGTGGTCATAGTGCATAGCCATGCGCCGTCATCGGTCTGTATGACATAGGGTTGATCGGCGTATCCTTCGCTTGGAATCGGACTGCCATTAATGATGTGTCGTGAATCGATCATAGGGATATTAAAGCAGAAGATACGGTGGGTTGATAATGGGTTCATTGTGACAGGAAAATCAATCATGTCGCTTGACGTTGTGGGGTCGATCGTCAACGTTCTGCGCGAGGTAGACGCGCGCCCGATCCGCGCCGCTGCCGAGACCCCGTTTGTGCTGGCGTTCCTCAGCCGCGACCTGCCATTGGCGCAGCACTTCGTCGACCTGCTGTACCACGGGCTGCGCGAGCACGACATCCCGGCTGCGCGCGTCTGTGGCGCGTTCCCACTCGGCGCCCCGAGTCAACCAGGCCGGATGAACATCGCCGTGATCGTCACACGCGAGGACGTCGACACGACTATCGAGCAGACGCTGGCGCGCGAACTGGATCTGGCCGGCGCGCGCGTGCTGGTGTGTCTGATTGCCGATCCACAGACGCCGCCGTCCATGCGCCACGTCTGGCTACCCGCCAGCTTGATCACGTTGAACAGCCCGATTGACGATGCACAGACTGCGCGCCAGTTGACACAAGGCATTCTGGGCTTGAAGGCGGTGGACGAGCTGGCGCTCGCGCGCCACCTGCCGGCCTTCCGTGAGCGCGTCTCGCGCAACCTCATCGACGATACCGCGCTTGCCAACGCCGTCTACAGTTTCGGCAGCGGCATTGTCGAGATCAACCCTATCGCAGATGTGCCGATGAATGTGGCCGACATGATGGTGCTCACTAAGAACCAGGCGTTGATGGGGTACAAGATAGCCCTGGCCATGGGGCTGGCCGCCGAGTTCCGGCAGATCATGCCGCAACTCGCGACGGTAGTGGGCAGCGGGTTTCTGTTGCGCCAGGCCGCGCGCGGATTGATCGGCCTCGTGCCCGGATTTGGGCTGATCCCCAAGGTGGGTATAGCATTCGCCGGCACATACGCAACGGGCGAGGTTATTCATCGCTGGTGCGCTTACGGCGAGCGCGTCAACAGTCACGCGATCAGAGAGTTGTATGATGCCGCGCTGGATCGCGGCAGAAACATCGCGAGATCGTTATTGGGGCGGCACAAGAACGACAAGACGCTGCCCTGATCACAACACTTTATGTTATGATGCTACGGAGGGAATAGGAAAGCTATGACCAGTGCGGCGATGGAACATCCTCTATCTTTGGCTGAAATTGTCCCAATGGCGCGACAACTCACAAGCGTAGATAAGTTACGGCTCATTCGCATTCTTGCAGAAGAAATCGAGGCCAGCGAGAATATTGCCCCTTTTGTTGTCGGCGCTACGTATCATATTTCTACCGCATATGACGCCATGGGTGCAGCACGCACTCTTGCGGATGCACTTTCGTCGGCAGACAATTCCACTACGTTGTGACAACAACCATGCGATTCGAGTATTCAACCGCTGAGCCAACGCATGATCAACTCGACGCATTGCCATTATCTCGAAATCAACGTTTTCATATTGACTTAATACCACATAACGCAGTAAACTGTAAGAGTCAATTGTTATAAACGGAGGACACATGCTGCAGGCGGGCGACCTGATTCCCGATTTCGTTTTGCCATCGGACACCATGGGTGACGTCAGCGCATCCAGTTTGCGCGGGCAGCGCTACGTGTTGTACTTCTACCCAAAGGATGACACTTCAGGCTGCACGACCGAAGCGTGCAATTTCCGCGACAATCTCGCGAGCTTCAATGCCCTGAATATCCCAGTGTTTGGCGTCAGCCCCGACAACATCAAGGCACATGCGAAGTTCCGCGCCAAGTTCGGGTTGACTTTTCCACTGCTGTCAGACAACGAGCACAAGGTCGCCGCAGCCTTTGGCGCATGGGTCGAGAAGAGCATGTATGGCCGCAAGTACATGGGGATTCAACGCAGCACATTCATCATCGGCCCGGCAGGCATGATCGAGCGCGTCTGGGCAAAAGTGACGCCGGCCGAACATGCGCGCGACGTCCTGGCATATCTGAACTTCCTTCCCGCATCCGCTGCCAACGAGAACGTGGCAACTGAATCCGTCGATGAGCCTGCCGCGCGCGCGGCAGGCTCATCGACGGATTCAGTTGCCACGTTCTCGTTGGCAGCGGATGCGGGAAGGAAGTTCAGATATGCCAGGACGTCGCGCGCATGTTCGGCCGGCGTCACTTTTGCCCAGACGCGCTCGATCATGCCTGCCGGGCCGATGATGAATGTGCTGCGTTGAATCCCCATGTACTTGCGGCCATACATGCTCTTCTCGACCCATGCGCCAAAGGCTGCGGCGACCTTGTGCTCGTTGTCTGACAGCAGTGGAAAAGTCAACCCGAACTTGGCGCGGAACTTCGCATGTGCCTTGATGTTGTCGGGGCTGACGCCAAACACTGGGATATTCAGGGCATTGAAGCTCGCGAGATTGTCGCGGAAATTGCACGCTTCGGTCGTGCAGCCTGAAGTGTCATCCTTTGGGTAGAAGTACAACACGTAGCGCTGCCCGCGCAAACTGGATGCGCTGACGTCACCCATGGTGTCCGATGGCAAAACGAAATCGGGAATCAGGTCGCCCGCCTGCAGCATGTGTCCTCCGTTTATAACAATTGACTCTTACAGTTTACTGCGTTATGTGGTATTAAGTCAATATGAAAACGTTGATTTCGAGATAATGGCAATGCGTCGAGTTGATCATGCGTTGGCTCAGCGGTTGAATACTCGAATCGCATGGTTGTTGTCACAACGTAGTGGAATTGTCTGCCGACGAAAGTGCATCCGCAAGAGTGCGTGCTGCACCCATGGCGTCATATGCGGTAGAAATATGATACGTAGCGCCGACAACAAAAGGGGCAATATTCTCGCTGGCCTCGATTTCTTCTGCAAGAATGCGAATGAGCCGTAACTTATCTACGCTTGTGAGTTGTCGCGCCATTGGGACAATTTCAGCCAAAGATAGAGGATGTTCCATCGCCGCACTGGTCATAGCTTTCCTATTCCCTCCGTAGCATCATAACATAAAGTGTTGTGATCAGGGCAGCGTCTTGTCGTTCTTGTGCCGCCCCAATAACGATCTCGCGATGTTTCTGCCGCGATCCAGCGCGGCATCATACAACTCTCTGATCGCGTGACTGTTGACGCGCTCGCCGTAAGCGCACCAGCGATGAATAACCTCGCCCGTTGCGTATGTGCCGGCGAATGCTATACCCACCTTGGGGATCAGCCCAAATCCGGGCACGAGGCCGATCAATCCGCGCGCGGCCTGGCGCAACAGAAACCCGCTGCCCACTACCGTCGCGAGTTGCGGCATGATCTGCCGGAACTCGGCGGCCAGCCCCATGGCCAGGGCTATCTTGTACCCCATCAACGCCTGGTTCTTAGTGAGCACCATCATGTCGGCCACATTCATCGGCACATCTGCGATAGGGTTGATCTCGACAATGCCGCTGCCGAAACTGTAGACGGCGTTGGCAAGCGCGGTATCGTCGATGAGGTTGCGCGAGACGCGCTCACGGAAGGCCGGCAGGTGGCGCGCGAGCGCCAGCTCGTCCACCGCCTTCAAGCCCAGAATGCCTTGTGTCAACTGGCGCGCAGTCTGTGCATCGTCAATCGGGCTGTTCAACGTGATCAAGCTGGCGGGTAGCCAGACGTGGCGCATGGACGGCGGCGTCTGTGGATCGGCAATCAGACACACCAGCACGCGCGCGCCGGCCAGATCCAGTTCGCGCGCCAGCGTCTGCTCGATAGTCGTGTCGACGTCCTCGCGTGTGACGATCACGGCGATGTTCATCCGGCCTGGTTGACTCGGGGCGCCGAGTGGGAACGCGCCACAGACGCGCGCAGCCGGGATGTCGTGCTCGCGCAGCCCGTGGTACAGCAGGTCGACGAAGTGCTGCGCCAATGGCAGGTCGCGGCTGAGGAACGCCAGCACAAACGGGGTCTCGGCAGCGGCGCGGATCGGGCGCGCGTCTACCTCGCGCAGAACGTTGACGATCGACCCCACAACGTCAAGCGACATGATTGATTTTCCTGTCACAATGAACCCATTATCAACCCACCGTATCTTCTGCTTTAATATCCCTATGATCGATTCACGACACATCATTAATGGCAGTCCGATTCCAAGCGAAGGATACGCCGATCAACCCTATGTCATACAGACCGATGACGGCGCATGGCTATGCACTATGACCACGGGGCGCGGGCATGAGGGTGTGAGTGGTCAGCATGTCATCAGCTTGCGCAGCACGGATCACGGTGCAACCTGGCAAGCGCCGGTGGACATAGAGCCGGCCGATGGACCAGAGGCGTCGTATTCGGTTCTGCTGAAGACGCCGTATGGCCGTGTGTACTGTTTCTACAACCATAACACCGATTGTGTCCGCGAAGTGCGCCGTGAGGACGGCGGTGTGTATACTCGCGTCGACTCGTTGGGGCATTACGTGTTTAAGTACTCGGACGATCACGGGCGCAGTTGGTCGGAAAATCGCTTCGAGGCGCCGGTGCGCGAGTTTGACTGCGACCGCGAAAACGCCTACGGTGGCGCGCTGCGCTTTTTCTGGAACGTGGGCAAGCCGCTCATCCACGCTGGAGTGGCGTATCTGGTGATGCATAAAGTCGGCGCGATGGGCGTGGGTTTCTTCGCGCGATCGGAGGGCGCCTTCCTGCGCAGCGACAACCTTCTCACCGAGCTCGACCCCGCCAATATTCGTTTCGACACGCTACCTGACGGCGATGTTGGCCTGCGCACACCAGTCGGCGGCGGGCGCGTGTCGGAGGAGCAGAGCTTGACCGCGCTGAGCGATGGGTCGCTGTTCTGCGTGTACCGCAGTGTGGATGGGTGGCCGGTCTGTTCGTATAGCCGTGATGGCGGCCATGCGTGGGCGCCTCCTGCTTACCTCACCTATGCCCCCGGCGGACGGCGCGTAAAACATCCGCGCGCCGCCAACTTCATCTGGCGCTGCTCGAATGGCCGCTACCTGTATTGGTATCACAACCACGGCGGACAGTTTATCCAACACCTTGATAAGGGTAGCGGGCCATACGAAGATCGCAATCCTGCGTGGCTCATGGCCGGACACGAAGTTGCCACGTCGAACGGCCGCATGATCGCGTGGTCTCAGCCCGAGATACTGCTGTACGACGATGATCCGATCGTCCGCATGAGCTATCCTGACCTTATCGAGGAAGGCGGACAGTTCTGGGTCACTGAGACGCAGAAGAGCATTGGGCGCGCGCACGCAATCGATGCGGCGTTGCTGGAGGGTCTCTATAGTCAAGGTCAGTCGGACCGCGTCGCGCGCGCCGGGCTAGTCATGGAACTTATCGGCCCAGACATTTCGGCAGAGGTTCCCATGCCCAGACTGCCGGTCTTCGTCACACGCGACACCCAGCGCATCGACATGCCTGGACTGGACATGCGGGTTGGCTTTGCGCTGGAGATGATGTTGACGCTCGATAGTCTGGACGAAGGCCAGATAGTGCTCGACAGCCGAATTGACCATGGACCCGGCGTGGCGGTGCGCATGTGTGCAGGCGGCGCGCTGGAGCTGGTGTTGCGCGGCAATCAAACCGAGAATCGCTGGGCATGTGATCCGGGGACGCTTAGCGCACAGACAGGGCAAAAGCATCACATCGTGTTCATTGTGGATGGCGGGCCTAAGGTGATCAGCGTCGTGGTCGATGGTGTGCTATGTGACGGCGGCGAGGCGCGCCAGTTTGGTTGGGGCCGGTTCAGCCCAAATCTGCGCGATGTCAACGGCAGCCCGGTTCTGCGCATTGCGCCGTCGCTGCACGGCAATCTGGCGTTGGTGCGACTTTATGATCGGGCTCTGCGCACGAGCGAGGCGGTTGCCAATTATCGTGGGTCACAGAACTGAATCGCAATTGCCTGCAATAGTTGCTTTGTGCCTATTTGTTCTTGTCGGTGACGAGTAGAATGCATTACCAACCCATTGCAATGGAGTTCCTATGGTCAAACAGCTTGCGAAACCATTAAACATCCTGCTCGTGTTCCTGCCGATTTCACTGATCCTGGAGTTGACACATGGCGCGCCGATTCTGCTTTTTATCGTTTCTGCGCTGGCCGTCGTGCCGCTCTCGGGCATCCTGGGCGACGCAACCGAGGAACTGGCTGGACGCACGGGGCCGCGCATCGGGGCGTTGCTCAATGCAACGCTGGGTAATGCGGCGGAGTTGATCATTACGATACTCGCCATCAAGGAAGGGCTGCTCGAACTGGTGCGCGCCTCAATCATTGGCTCGGTGATTGGCAACCTGCTCCTCGTGGCGGGCGTCGCGATCATCGCAGGCGGGCTGAAGTTTGGGATGCAGCGGTTCGACCGCAGCACGGCGGTGATGAGTTCAACGCTGCTGATCATGGCCGCGTTCGCGCTGGTGTTGCCGTCGTTCTTTAACTATGCCATCGAGCCAAACGGCGCGGCAGTCGAGTCGCTCAGCCTGATCGCCGCGGGCGTCATCATCATCATGTACATACTCAGCATGGTGTTTACCCTGACGGCGCGCAACCCGGAGGGTATGACGCGTGAGCCGGCGCATGTGCCGCGCTTCAGCCTCGGCGCGGCGATTGGTCTTTTGGCAGTCGCCACCATTCTGATCGCGCTGGTCAGCGAGTTTCTGGTGGGCGCGGTCGAGCCGATGGTGACGCAACTGGGCATCAGCGAGTTATTCGTCGGCATCATCCTCGTCCCGATCATTGGCAATGTGGCTGAGCACGTCGTCGCGATTGAAGTGGCGCTGAAGAACCACATGGACCTGAGCATGGGCATCGCGCTGGGGTCGAGCCTGCAAGTGGCATTGTTTGTCGCGCCGCTGCTGGTGTTCATCAGCCTGCTTTTCGGGCACCCGCTGACGCTTGAGTTCACCACTTTCGAGCTCATCGCTCTATTGGCTTCATGCTTCATCGCCGCACACGTGGCCTCCGACGGCGAAACGAACTGGCTGGAAGGCGTATTGCTCGTGTCGCTCTATATCCTCATGGCCGTCGGCTTCTTTTTCCTGCCGGTGAAATAGGAGAAGAGGGATTAGAGATAGGAGATTAAACGTCCACGCGGAGCGTCCAATCCCCAATCTCCAATCTCCAATCTCATCCGAGAGCAAGCGCTGCAATCAGCATTGTCGCGCACATCCACCCGCGCCCACGTCCGGAGGTGGGCTGCGCCTGCGCGAGGAGCTGCGGCAGCCACAATAGCCCGACGCCGAAGACGCCGACCGAATGGCGCGTGAGCACCAGCGCCGCCAGCACGATGGCCAGCCCGATGTTCCACGTCCAAGTGCGCCCGGAGACCATGCCGGCATGGGCAAGGGCAAACCCGACCGCTACGACCATCATCTCAACCGGGATGGCGCGCAACAGGCTGACTCCCAGCAGCAGGGGCAATGCGATATGGATCGCCCCGCGCAACAGCGGATTGGGAGCGCCATTGCCGCGCGTCGTCAGCACCGCGATCTGCGCCAGGCACAGCGCCACGATGGTTAACTCCAACGCAGGCGCGCCAAGCACCGCCGCCAGAATCAGTGCCGCTGCAGGCGCGCTGAGTGCCACGGTGAGTGCGGCGCCGTAGTCAGGGAGCAGATCCTCGTTCGCCCAGGCGCGAAACTTTCCCAGCACGATCACAAGCTGGTCGGCATCTGAGCCCGGCACGGCGTAGGGCAGTGGTTTGAGCGATTCACCCTTATCCCAGGCGCGCCAGCGCGACAGGGGTGCTGCCCAGTCGGTCTCAGCGACCGCCGTCCAGAACGGCGGCCACAGCCCGACGACGATGAACATCGCGACGAGGATGGGGGCGAGTTGCATCCCGTTCAGGCGCCCGGAGGCGACGACGCCACAACCCAGCGCAAAGGTTGGTAGCAGCCACGTCCAGCCGCGCCGCCATTGTGCGGTCACGTATTCGACGGGCGCCGGGTTGGTGTCCTGCGTCATCGCCTATCCTAAAGGATGCAAGGCCATTACTTCGAGGGCGTGGGTGCGGCAGTTGGCACTGCCGTTGCCGCCGGCGCCTTGCCGGTCTGCAGATACTCCACGCCGGCATCAAGCTGCGGATCGCGCCCAGCCAGTTCGTCCGCCGGGGTGCGCGTTACCACGTAATCAGGCGCAATGCCTGTGCCGTGGATGCCGCGGTTCTTCGGCGTGTACCAGTGCTGTATGGTGATGCGCAACTGGCCGCCGTTCGGCAGCGTCTGCGGCGACTGCACCGAGCCCTTGCCAAACGTCGTCTCGCCGATCAACACCGCTCGCCCGTAGTCCTGGATGGCCCCGGCGACAATCTCGGCAGCGCTGGCCGAGCCGCCATTCACCAGCACGACCATCGGGATATCATGCGCAATGCCGTTGCCGCTTGTGCTCTCCGAGCGTTCATTGCCCTTGGTGTCGCGCTCAATCACGAGCGTGCCCTTCTTCAGAAAGATGCTGCCCACATCCACGGCCTGGTTAAGGTATCCGCCTGGGTTGTCGCGCAGGTCGAAAATCAACCCTTTGGGGTTCTTCGCCAGCAGATCCTTGAGCGTAGCGTTAAGCTGTGTGCTGGCTTCCGCGCTGAAGTCGTACAGGCTGACGTAGGCGATCGTTCCGTCACCAACCATCTTGCTAGTGACCAGCGGAATGGTGATGGCCCCGCGCGTGATCGTCAGGTCGAAGCCCTTGGGGCTGTCGGCGCGGCGCAACGTTATCGTCACGGTCGTTCCTGCCGTGCCACGGATCATCGCCGCCACCTCGTTTGTGGTCAGGCCGCTCACCTTTGTGCCGTTGACGGACTCAATCAGGTCACCCGCCTGCACACCCGCATTGCGCGCAGGCGAGCCATCGAACGTGCGCACGATCTGGATAGCTCCGCCTGTTACCGATTTCAGCGTTGCGCCAATGCCTTCGAACTTGCTAGTCATGTCCTGTTCAAGAATCTTGGCATACTGCGGTTCGATATACGCGGTAAATGGATCACCCAGCGAACTGACCATGCCGCGCAACGCGCCATCGGTCAATTTGTCGTCTGAGGGGATATCGCCGTACCACTGCGCGCGCAAGCGCGACATCACATCGTTCATCAGCGTGACATTCAACCCGCTGTTGTTGCTACTGCTGGCAGGCGTTCCGTCGCCGATGCTGGCGGTGCGGTCTGCGGGAACAGGGAAGGCTGATGGGCCGTTGAAACTGAACCCGTTGGCTGCGGATACGCCGACTGTGATGCCCACAATAAAGATCAGGATGGCGATAAACACGCCCGCCATGCCAAGCATGATGTTCTTCAGCATGCTATTGCCATTGTTAACCGGTTCTGGTTGCATTTCTTACTCCTCTCTATATCAATACAGGGGGTTGTGTCCTGGCGCCATCGTGTGCGCGCGGTGTTTGACCCTACTTTTGTTCACGTAACGCCGCCATAGCGCGATCAAGTTGCGAGTCCTTGCCGTCGTTCGCCTCATTAGCCGCGCGAACCACGACGATATCGGGCGTCAGCCCCACCCCATCGATAGTGCGCTTGTTGGGCGTCAACCACTTCGCCGAGGTAATGTGCACAGACGACCCGTCGCTCAGATCGTAGATAGATTGCACCGATCCCTTGCCGAAGCTCTTCTCACCGATCAGCTTACCGCGCCCGGTGTCCTGGATCGCGCCGGCGACGATTTCCGACGCACTCGCGGTATTACCATTGATGAGCACCACAATCGGCTCACGATACGCGCCGGCGGCGCTGTCGCGCGTCACCGGGAAGGCGACATCAGCCTGATCGTGTTTGCGCTCATACAGCACGACCCCGTCATTTAAAAACCGACTTGTGACATCCACTGCTGCGTTTAGTAATCCGCCGCCATTGTCACGCAGGTCAATGAGATATGCCTGAGAGCCCGCCTGCTTCAGTTCTGAGAGCGCCTGTTTGACCTCTGCGCCGGTGCGTTCCGTGAACTGGTGGATGCCGATGTAGCCGATGAAGAACCCGGGCTTGATAGTGTCGGTGATGATGTGCCAGTCGGTCGACGGGACATCGATGTTGGCGCGATTGACGACGAACTCCATGCGCTGGTCGGCGCGCAAGACGCGGATATGCACAGCCGTGCCGGGGTTGCCGCGCACATGCGCCGCTACTTCGTTCAAATCGGGTTTATCAGGCAGGTCGAGGTCGTCGATGCCGATCAGAATATCACCGGGCAGGATGCCGGCCTTCTGGGCAGGCGAGTCCTTGTGCGGGGTCATCACGATATGGCCGAAGTCATCAACGCGTATGTCGACCCCAATCCCGCCAAACTGTCCGCGCATGTGGTCCTTCTCGACGGCGCGCGGTTGCGGCTCGACCAGGATCGTCCAGCGGTCATTGAGCGAGGACAATGCGCCCCGGATGACGCCGTAATTGCGCACTGTGTCGCTTGGGATGGCGCCGACGAAGCTCTCGCGCACATGCCCCCACACCTCGTCGAGCAAGGGATTGGTGGTTGCAGGATACGAAGTCGGCGCGGGTGGACGGCGCGGCGATTCGCCCCCGGCCAGCAATGACCGTCCCATCCAGCCAGCGCCGAACAAAAACGCGCTCCACAGGAGCGCGGCGACTGCGATGCCGAATACTCTATTCTTATTCATGCAACCCTGGCTGAAACATGATTCGCAATAAGTGATGCGTGATCACCACGCGCCGTCCACATCTCCAATCTCTAGTCTCCAATCTCTCTCCTCTCACTCCGGCAAATAATAACTGATTGTCAGCCCGCCGCCGGGGTAGCTGAGCGATTGAACCAGCTTGTAGCCGCGCACCTGGTCAAACTGGCGCACTAGCGCCTGCCGCCCGGCGTTCTTGTTCTTCATATCCGCGGTGTTGTAGACCGCCGCAGACTCATCAACGCGGATCAACGTCACTTGCGTGCCGGGGTTCGCCTCTAGCCAATGCTGCACGCGTTCGATCTCGCTGCCATTGCCGGGGGGCGCGTCGTACTGAATGTTGCCATTGCCAAAGGCGGCCTGCGTGCGCAACCGCCACTCAAAGTACGGCGGGCTGAGCTCTCCAAATGTCCCGATGATCAGCACTGGGCGGTCGGGCTGCTGCCAGTCGCGCACCTGTTGACCCGTCGCGCGCAGGGCATCCGCCGTGTCACCCGCCCACACTGGCGACAGCCGCGGCAGCCACGTCAGCCAACTCGCTACGGCGCCGACGAACACAATCACCACGAAGGCGATGGAGATTGGAGATTGGAGATTGGAGATTGGAGATTGACCGCCGATCTCCGC
>Ga0118677_10007292_pt1 | contig 18318 bp, 13 predicted proteins | sample AliMusrvi5mmetaG_FD_86154 | JGI IMG/M metagenome (GOLD analysis project Ga0118677, IMG submission 86154) | reverse complement strand
CGCATGCTTCCAGACGACGGGCGGGTGGTTTCCAATTTCGTTGTTCAGGCTCTGCGCGGTCAAGATCTGACGGTTTATGGTGAGGGCTCTCAAACGCGATCATTCTGTTATGTGGACGATTTGGTTGAGGGATTCCTCCGTTTTATGGAGCAGGATAAGATCGTGGGGCCGATGAATCTCGGAAATCCGGGTGAATTTACCATGCTTGAGCTTGCAGAGATCATCATTAGAAAGGTCGGTGGCAAATCTAGCATCACCCATAAACCACTGCCTTCAGATGATCCTAAACAACGTCAGCCAGACATTTCTCTGGCAAAGACAACACTTGGCTGGGAGCCCAAAGTTCCATTGGAGGAGGGTATTGAAAAAACCATAGAGTACTTCAAGGGTGCTCTGGCGAACAGTTAGGGGTAACTTTTGATGACAGAGTGTCGCCAGATCAAATTCGTTGCTGAACATAGCTTGCTGAAATGACTCCACCCAAAGGGTTGATTTTCGAGCAATTTCAGCGCCCAATCCAAACTCATTCAACTTATTGCAAACCATGAAACCATCCTTATCCATTTGTTGTCTTGGAGCCGGTTATGTTGGTGGCCCAACGATGGCCATGATCGCAGCAAAGTGCCCAGACATCAGGGTCACAGTCTGTGACCTTAATGAAAATCGAATAGCGGGTTGGAACTCTGATTCACTGCCTGTATACGAACCCGGTCTGCTGGAAGTAGTTGAGTCAGTGCGTGGAAAGAACCTCTTTTTCTCTACTGATCTTGAAGGGGCGATTCGCGACGCTGAGATCATCTTTGTCAGCGTCGGTACTCCAACGAAATCATACGGTGTCGGGGCTGGGAGAGCTGCCGATCTCAAATACATCGAGGCTGCGGCACGTATGATAGCAGAGGTTGCAGAGGGTTCCAAAATCATCGTTGAGAAGAGCACCATCCCTGTGCGCACCGCTTCAGCCATGCTCACCATTCTGCGTTCAAACTCCAAGAAGGGAACCTTCCAGGTGCTTTCCAACCCTGAGTTTCTTGCCGAAGGGACGGCCATCGAAGATCTAGAGAATCCAGACCGTATCCTCATCGGAGGTGAGCAGACACCGGAAGGGCTTGCTGCAATCGAAAAAGTGGTATCAGTCTATGCTCACTGGGTACCTCGCGAAAAGATCCTCACTACGAATCTCTGGTCCTCTGAGCTGTCCAAGCTGGTTGCCAATGCGTTCTTGGCGCAGCGCATTTCTTCGATTAATACCATTTCTGCACTATGTGAAGTGACTGGAGCTGATGTGGACGAGGTTGCAAGTGCAATAGGCAGGGATTCCCGCATCGGTCCAAAATTCCTTAAATCCTCCGTCGGTTTCGGAGGTTCCTGTTTCCAAAAGGATATTCTCAATCTTGCTTATCTTGCCGAGCACTTCGGCCTGCCGGAGGTCGCGGCATACTGGGATAGTGTCGTGCGTATAAACGACTGGCAGAAGTCGCGATTCTCCCGACGGATGATCCGCGATCTCTTCAATACGGTCACTGGCAAGCATATCGGCATTTTAGGGTTCGCATTCAAGAAAGATACGAACGACACCCGTGAATCAGCCGCCATAGCTATTTGCCGCGATTTACTTGCCGAGCGGGCAAAAGTTTATGTCTATGATCCCCAAGTTTCGGAAGAACAGATCCGCGCAGATGTCCTTGGAGGTACCGAAAACCCCAACCTTATTATCGTCAGGAATGCTCACGATGCCTGCAAAGGAGCCCATGGTGTTGCTGTACTCACAGAGTGGGACGAATTCAAGGATCTCGACTTTCAGAGAGTCTATGATGAAATGCTCAAGCCGGCTTTCATGTTCGATGGCCGCAATATCCTTCCGCATAACAGACTCAGAGAAATAGGATTCCGTCTGTTTGCGATCGGAAAAGTCGCCTGAGAAAGCTCTGGTAGAGTTCATGACACGCTGAAAATGAACCGAGCGATTGTTAACTCATAAAACGGGTAAAGAAGACGGCCGGATTTCGCTCGGTCCGCAACGAATTTTCGATCTTTGATTTGTCCTCATAACCAAGCGACATTCCGCAAACCAGCTGTTGTTCCTCTGGGATTTCCAAATGTCTCGTGAGGATCCGATGATACTTAATGAAGGCGGCCTGCGGGCACGTATCGAGTCCCCGTGACCGGGCGGCAAGCATCACGTTTTGCAGGAACATACCGTAGTCGAGCCAGCTGCCCTGACGTAGGGTGCGATCAATCGTGAAAAAAAGACCAACCGGTGCGTCGAAGAAGGAATAGTTACGGGCAAACTGAAGTTCCATCCGGTGACGATCTCCTTTCGTTATTCCTAACAGACCGTAAAGATCGTAACCGACCTTGCGTCTCCTTGTGAGGTAAGGTTCCACCCAGTGATCGGGATAGTAGGGGTACTCGGGACGGTGACTGACATCAAGCACCGGATCAAGCGCAGTCGCGATGAGTTCACGCGACAGAGCTTCCTTGCTATCACCTGTGATCACCGAGACCTGCCACGGTTGTGTGTTTGTCCCGGAGGGGGCGCGTGCAGCAACATCCAGAATTTCCAGAATTGTCTCTCTGGATACCGGAGTCGGGAGAAATCCACGCACGGAGCGCCTTCCACGGATAACTTCGTCGACTATGCGAGTGATTGGTGAGCTCATGCCCTCCCTTTTCGATCAGGGCTCCGGATAACTCCTAATGAAGTTCCTATACCATTCAGCCGATGGTGTCGGGATCCGCTCGTGGGTTTTCTGATCAAAGGCAAAAAGTCCGAACTTGGGCGTCCATCCTTCGGTCCATTCGTAATTGTCTACCAAGGTCCAGGGGAAGTAGCCGCGGACATCGACGCCATCATTCATAGCCCGCCTCATCTGGGCAATATGCTCGCGGAAATAACGTATTGATTTCTGGGCACTCTGAGTGCCGATGCCATTTTCCGAGATGACTATTGGTTTGTGGTAACGGTCGGTTACATCTTTTAGGACGTGGTATAGCCCGGTTGGGGAGATTTCCCAACCGAGCTGAGTATAGCCTGAGTTGCGCTCGCCACTGGGACGGAATATAAAACGCAAGGCACTTGCTTGCTGGGAATAGTAATAGTTGACTCCGATCAGGTCGCAGGTGTCGGCTACCATGTCAAGGTGGTCGTAGTTCTGATGCATCATGAGGTTGTAAACCGATCGGGTCGGATCAAAATATTTGGACTTCTTCCATTCGGGAAGTGAGTAGATCCCCATGATCAGTGCGTCTGGCCGTTCATTTCGAACGATAGAGGCTGCATCGCGGAACATGTCGGCGGAAACTCTCATCGCTTTTTTGTAGGAACCGGGATGAGCAAGGAGACCTGGAGGCCAGTGGGCACCAATCCAGCCTAGTTGGAGGGCTCCATTGGGCTCGTTTTGTGGCACATAAATACGAACAGAGGATTTTGTGGCCCGTACGACCCGCAGGACATGTGCGCGCCAAGCAATTCGAATATCAGGATTGAGAAAATTCGCCTTGGATTTGTCCTTGGGATACAGCCATTCGGGGAATGTGAAGTGCCATAGGGTGATGATCGGTTCGATACCAGCTTTTCTACATTTCCGAGCCATTTCCCCATACTGACGGAGGGCGGCTTCGTTAATTTCACCCTTATGAGGTTCCACGCGCGCCCAGTCCACCCCGAACCGATAATGATTTACTCCGAGAAATTTTAAGGCCGCTAAATCCTTATCAAACTCGCTCCACGAGAACACAGCGTAGTCTCCCCTAATAGGGGCTCCTCCATCCTCGGCAAAGCGGTCCCAGTCGGTCTTAAAATACCATTTAGAACCCTGCTTGTAACCTTTGTCCTCATTCTGAAACGGGGCGGTTGAAGTGCCCCACCAGAATGATTCCTTAGGAAGCGGCCTGAGCGCCATGCTCCCTTTCGGAGGATGGTAGCTGGACGGAGCAGTGATACATCCTGAAAGTAAAAGGAGAGAAATAGCTGCGATCAAAAGGGAGAGTGATCGATGGATGGTTGCTTGATGCATGACGGAATGCCTAGTAACTACAGGGAACCGATTAAACGATGAAGCATTCTTTACTCATCCTCCTGACGTTTTTGCTGCAAGCAACCCTTGTAAAGGGTTCGATAGATTTGAAGGATCCATGTCTCACGCCAGACACAGTTATTCTGAATGACGGCAGTGAACTGCATGGGCTCATTGTTAAGAATGATGCCAATATTGTCACCCTGCAGGAACAGCTGAAGGAAGTGGATATCCCGAAAATCTCGATTCGCCGCATCGCCGACCAAGGGGCTCGGAGTGTCTTTTTCACTGGGATGATTGGTCCTGACCAGCTCCCTCCATGGCGTATGATCGTACAGGATCTGCGGACTGACGATTACATCACCTCATTCAGGCAGATTCCACCCACTGCTATTGACAACGGCTACCTGAAAAATATTCCCTACCTCTCCTTCCGCATCAACAGACACACCGAAATGAATGTATACGGTGATCCGCAGGATCCGGTTTGTCTTGAGTTCGGCGTGTATGAGCATGGAGATGCAATCACCCGTTTCAAAAAGATTATCAGGGCCTATCTGGCTGGCATACTAGAAAACCGAGCCCAGATAGCAGCGCTCTATGCGTTAAATGAAAAAGGGGATCAGCGACGCGTAGGTAATCTCTGTTTCCGGGTGCTTCCCCCGTGCGCGCCAGATGCATATGGTGGTTGGTGGCTTTCCGTCTATGAGCCAGACCGATTAGATCAAGCCCGTCTAACTGATGCAGCCTACCAAAAAATCACCCGCCCGTTCAATGACATCAACACTCGCGCGGGCGAGTTGAGGCAGGAACAGGCTATGCATCACCAAAACCTTCTTACTCATAGCATGATGCAACCCTTTCCTATAGGAGGGTTCGAAGATTTTTGCAGGGACAAGATGGGCACCTTGAAGGTATTGTTCCACCCCTTAAAAACTTCTTCCATACCTGTCCCACCGCCGGCCTCTTAACAAATGAAAGTCCTCCGTTTGCTCCCCCTGGTTCCGACAACTCTGGCTATTTTTCTAAGTGGTTGTGCTATTCATCCCCTAGGTCCCCTCGACAGAGCTCCACAGCACAAAGCTGCGAAACTGACGGGTTACTCACCATTTGCCTGGGGTATCTCCACTAGCAGTTTGCAGTACGAGGACCGCGACGAGAAACAGGGTAATAAAGACTATTTTTTACGCGACTGGGATCTTCTGGTAAGTCAAAACAAGGCACCCATTGTTGGCAATGCTCTCTATAGCTGGAGCGATTTTGATAAGGATCTTGCCGCCTTGAAGAAGATTGGAGTAACCCACTATCGATTTAGTATTGAGTGGGCGCGAGTGGAACCCACTCCGGGACACTACAATGAAGAAGCCATTCGCAAATATGCCGCGATGTGCCGCAAGCTCAAGGAGGCCGGAATCGAACCCGTGGTGACACTCTGGCACTTCACTTTTCCTTCATGGCTGACCGATCCGAAGGACACAAGCAAGACAAACTGGCTTAACCCTATTGCCCGGGAACGTTGGAACCTTTATGTGACGAAGATGGTGAAGGCAACGGCGCCTTATGTGAGTTATTACGCCCCCGAGAATGAGCCGAACGGTCAGGTTCTAACGGCTTATATCATCGGCCTCTGGCCTCCTTGCCACACCTTAGATTTCGCGGGTTACAAGGCAGCTACGGTTGCCAGCGCCGACATGTTCCGAGATGCCGCCATCAGGATCAAAGAGATTAAGCCTTCGGCAAAGGTTCTCAGCGTAGAAGCTCTACCTTGGTGGAGTCGTGCACCACTAGACCCGGGTGGTCTTTTTTACAACACGGTCATGCATTCGAACTTCGACCATCTGGACCGCATCTACGACGTCTGCGACATCATAGGATTCAACTACTACTACAGTCAAATGGCCGGTCCCTTCAGTTTTCTCACCGAAGCTTCCAGACACGGACACAATTTCACGATGATGGGATGGAGGATCGATCCGGCTGCCCTTGGCAAGCAGATCCGTTATGTCGCCAAACGTTATGACAAGCCGATGATGATTACCGAGAATGGTATCGCCACAAAGAACGAGCAAAAGCACTTGAGGTACCTTCAAGATCATATCGCCCAAGTCCGTAAAGCGATGGACGAGGGGTATGACGTGAAGGGATACTTTGTCTGGTCACTCGCTGACAATTATGAGTGGCATTACGGATATGTCCCGAAGTTCGGCCTAGCCACGATGGATCCGAAAACCCGGAAACTGGTTTTCAAGCCCTCCGCCTATTATTATCGGGATGTGATTCGAGCCTCTCAGATCGCGCAACAGGTTACCCCCACTCCTTCTGGCGTGCCCAAAAACTGAAACACCATGGACGAGAACACTGGTGGTCCGGGTGACTTAGCCACTGGCAATCCACCCGGTGCTGCCATTTAGCTTTCGGGGTTCAAGTTTTTCATTTTTCGCATCATGCTCTGTTGATGAAAGTAGCCGTCTTCAACACCAAACGCTATGAGCGCGGCATTTTGGAGAGATCGGCAGAGGGGACTGGGATCCAGTTCAATTTTCTTGAGCCCCGTTTGGATGCCCAGACAGCTGTCCTAGCATCAGGACATGAGGGGGTTCTTATTTTTGTCAACGATGTAGCTGACCGTATGACACTGGAACAGCTCGCCAAGGGAGGAACTCGTTTCGTAGCTACACGTAGCGCGGGATTTAACCAAATCGATCGAGAAGCTGCTCGGGAGCTTGGAATTCAGCTTGCCTATGTACCAGCATATTCGCCCAACGCTGTCGCAGAGTTTACTATCGGCCTGATACTCACCCTTGGCCGTCACATACACGAGGGCCATAACCGCGTCCGGCGAGCTGATTTCAACCTTGAGGGGCTATGCGGGTTCGAATTGCGTGACATGACAGTCGGTGTCTGCGGTACGGGGCGTATCGGCACCGAGGTTGTCCGATTGTTGAGTGGCTTCGGCTGTAAGATCCTTGCCTACGACGAGGAACCTAACGAGGAAGTGCAGTTGCTAGCTTCATATGTGGACACTCGAGAGGAGTTATTCCGATATTCCGATATCCTAAGCCTGCACCTTCCGCTTGTACCCTCAACTTTTCACCTCATTGACGGGGAGTCTCTAAAACTCATGAAGAAAGGGGTCTTCCTCATCAATACGAGTCGAGGGGCACTTATCGACACCCCTTCCGTTGTTGAGGCACTCAAGAACGGAAGGATCGGATTCCTCGCCATTGACGTGTATGAGGAGGAATCATCTCTATTTTTTGAGGACAGGTCATCCGACATCATTGAGGACGACACCTTTGCCCGCCTGCTTACCTTTCCAAATGTGATTGTTACTGGACATCAGGCCTTTCTGACAAATCGGGCACTGCGAAATATAGCTGAAACCACCGTGCAGAGCCTCTGCGAATTTTCAAATAACCTGCCATGTACCCATGCGGTGCCCTCGCCTTAAAGATGGTTTTGCGTTTTTTTGCCGTCACCATCATTTTTCTGGTGATTTTAGGTTGCTCAGGTTCGAAAAATAGAGCGGATCTTATTTTCATCAATGGCGCGGAACCCGAGACGCTCGACCCTGCACTGATCACAGGCCAACCAGAGGGGCGGATCGTGAATGCCCTTTTCGAAGGGTTGCTCCGCTTTGACCGTCGGGGCAAAAGCACTCCCGGAGTTGCCTACGCATGGGAGATTTCACAAGACCGCTGCACTTACACATTCCATCTTCGCCCGGAAGCCAAATGGAGTGATGGTACTAAGATCACTGCCAAGGACTTTGTCGATTCTTGGCATCGTACTCTCACCCCCTCCACTGCTTCTGCCTACTGCTACCAACTTTTTTCGGTGGTAGGGGCCGAGGATTTTGCCACAGGTAAGGAGAGAGATTTTTCCAAAGTTGGAGTGAGAGCCATAGATTCCGCCACGTTGCAGGTCAGCTTACGTCAGCCAACTCCTTACTTTCTGGATCTCTGCGCCTTTCCAACGCTCTACCCGGTCCGTACAGACCTGATAGCCCGTTACGGAGATGATTGGGTGAAACCCGGAAAACTTGTTGGCAATGGGGCCTTCCTTCTCTCGGGTTGGCGAATTAATGACAAGGTCTCCCTTTCCCGAAATCCCAACTACTGGGACGCTTCCAATGTTCAACTCAAATCAGTGGATGTTCTTCCGATAAGCCAAGCCAATGTTGCTTATAATTTCTATTCCGTCGGTCAGGCAGACCTACTGATGGACAAGGGACTTGCTCCGCCCTCTCTACTGGATGCACTGAAGCTCCTCCCTGATTTTCACGCGGCGCCCTTTCTTGGCAGCTATTTCCTACGTTTTAATTGTGCCAAAGGTCCGTTTGCTGATGTTCGTGTCCGCAAGGCATTTACGATGGCCATTGATCGCAAGAGAATCACGACCAAGATCACACGGGCTGGCGAATCGACAGCCCTCAGTTTTGTTCCTCCCGGTATATCTGGGTACACTCCTCCAGACGGGACGCCAGAAGATCCCGTAAAGGCCCGCAAGTTACTTGCAGAGGCTGGTTACCCAGGTGGAAGGGGATTTCCACTCACGACCTATCTCTACAGTGAAGGAGAGATGAACGAGGCCGTGGCAATTGAACTCCAACTGATGTGGCGGAGGGAACTTGGGGTTACTGTCCAGCTTGCCCGTCAGGAGTGGAAAGTGTATCTCAACTCCCTAGAATCGCTCGATTTCGGCATTGCACGCTCCAGTTGGGTGGGAGACTACCCCGACCCGAATACATTTCTTGATCTTTTCCTATCGGCAAGTGGTAATAACCGAACTGGATGGAGGTCGCCAGAATACGACCGTTTGATCGGAGCTGCAGCCTCTGAGTCCGATCAGGTCAAGCGCTTCGAGCTCCTCCGACGAGCCGAGGGATTACTTGTCCATGATCAGGTTCCCATAGCCCCTGTCTTCTTTTACGTGGGAGTCCAGCTTTACGACGCTAATCTATTGGGGGGCATTGAGGCTAACCTACTCGACGAACATCCCCTTCGTGAAATCTACCGGAAGGGCTGGACTTCCGGACATAACCCATCCGTCCTGAAATCAACAATTGGTACGCCATGAGAAAGAATTTTTCCCTCAATGACAGCTCAGTCCTTATAACAGGAGCAACAGCAGGTCTGGGTGCCGAGTTTGCCCGTCAGCTAGCCCCTGTCTCCCGGCATCTTATACTCACGGGTCGCCGGCAGGATCGGTTACACGAGCTAGCTACTACTCTTCAACAAAAGCATCCTCGGATTAAGCTCACTCAGTACTGTGCAGATCTCTCAAGCACTGCGGAACGAGAGCGGCTTGCTTCTTGGATCATCCGGGAGGAGATTCCCCTTAATCTCCTCGTTAACAATGCCGGTCTTGGTGATCTTGGATCATTTGATACCGCTACATGGGAGCGCCTTTCAGAAATGTTGGACGTGAATATCTGTGCGCTAACCCATCTTACCCATCGACTTCTTCCGATGATGAAATTGCAAAGTAGTTCAGGGTCTTCCGTCGGAATCATTAATGTCAGTTCGGTTGCCGGATTTTTTCCTCTTCCTGGTCTGGCCGTCTATGCTGCCACGAAATCTTATGTCACAAGCTTCAGCGAGGGGCTTCGCATGGAGCTTTCTAAAGAAGGGATAAGGGTTACAACTCTCTGTCCTGGGCCGGTTCCCACGGAATTTTTTCAAGTAGCGGCACGGCCTAAGCAGTCGACAAATGCCGGCGATCGTACCCACCCGATGCTTGCCTCTTCTGCCCGGTTGGTAGTCAGTGCAGCCATTCGTGCTCTTGAACGTGACAGACCGGGGGTTATTCCAAATCGGTTGCTCGCATTTCTAGTCAGGGCCGTATGCCTACTACCTTTCCCTATTGTGCGAGCGGCAATCCGAAGTGGTGCAGGTCCTCGGAAGCCAGAAATTGCCACGAAGAATTGAATATCTGAACTATAAGCGGCATTCATCCAGAGTCTTCCGAGGATTTAAGCCTTAAGGAAGGACTCCTCCTTATCACACAGATTATTGGATGCTCGCCTAAGCCGCCAGAATTCCAGCAGAGGAAACCAACCTCGGGTTGCCCACCAAGTCCGATTCCCAGAGTGGGGCGCTTGCAGGATCGGCCTCTTGCCCGGGTAGAGAATAGACAATGGTTTCATCGAGACGAAATGGGATGTTCCCTGCTTCAAGAAGCATGCATATTTCATCAAGGCACCTATGGCGAAAACCACCCGAAACCTCAATATTCTCTCCCTTTAGGGATTCGATCCACTCCGGGACACCTCCCTCGAAGAGGAAAGGCATAGCTATGGCACCAGATTGAATCTCCATCCATGAGCTGGGGGAACAGTCCCAGAACCCGGATCCCTCGTCATGGGAAGTTGCTACGATCCGTTCCAGTTCAGCGGGTGGAATTTCCGCGCTGTTTGAAAGCCCTCGATTCATAAGATGCCGCAGAATGGATATGCCGACTTTGCGTTCGTTTCCTTCCCGAAAAAGGTGTGAGATCCAACCAAAATTTTTCCTAATGATACGAGCGTTTTTGAGTCCCAAGCGCTCTTTGCGTCCCCAACTTATTAACCGTTTGATCGAATCCCCGAGTTCCTCGCCCTCTAATGAGTACGCCTCGTTATAGATGAAATGAACCTCTTCACGCCTTCTGGAAGCAAGGCGTAGCCTGGACCTGAGTGGTCCAAGGGCATGAGCGAATGCCTCTGCGTAAGCAGGTTGAAAGTCGACGCAGAGTAGCATTAGATTTTGTTTCTGATAAAGTTGGCGGGATCTGAGCTCGGTGAATCTATCTGAAGAATGACTGACGTCATGGAATAAATAGTTGGATCAGAAAATAAGTGGTCCCAAAGAGTCCTTTTTCCAAGCAAACCCTAAAAAACTTAGTGAGAGAGGTATATAACTGGACGGATGAGGGCAATAGGTGTTAGCCGCTCCTAGGATTCACTCAAAATCAGGCAATCATTCATCTAACACCTAGAGTTGCCAATCAGCGAAAACGAAAATCCTATGATGCCTAGTATGAAAAGGGTAATCCGATATTGGGCGTGAAAAATCCACAGATCAACGAACCCTTGGGCATTGATAAACCGCTATACCTCAACGGAAAGACATTTTTAAGACTAGTGATTTTTCCTCCCACAAGACAAATACTTTAAGACCATGAAGCCTGCAAAAGGACCTACTGTTGCCATCAGAAACAGTAATATTCTCGAACACCATTCGTGGGGTATTTGTGTCACATGGGGGCGCAAGTATACCGAATCATGTTGCAAGCCCTAAGATACAAAGAATCAAGCATAACCTGCACATCAAATGATATTTTGTATTATTATGTTTTTCAGGGGTTTAACGCAATTTGAGGCAAAGCTTTTCTAGTTATATCGATTTGTTTGAGAATTACCCCCACAACACAAAGGACATGGCACAAAAAACAAGTCCTTCTTCTGTAGATTTAAATAATTCGTAAACATTATTAAACATCGAGTCGGATGACCCTTTCCCTTTTCCTTTTCCAGGACTAGCCTTTAACTACACATTATGAACAACGAACCATCAGACGCGGAAATGTCTGGTCCTTTTCGTGGCGTCACCGAATTTCTCGACCGCCGAGATTACACTTACACCCCTTTTCCGGGAGAGAAGCGGCTGAGCGTCAGAATGACCGCAAAGAATGCCTCTTATCAATTTACTATTCGCGTCACGCACGATGACAACTTCATCCAGATCCTCGGTTACTATCCTTGCCTTGTTAGGGATGAAAAATTGCGTGCATCGGTGTCGGAATTAATCAATAGGGCCAACTATGGGATGGTCCTAGGCAGGCTAGAGATGGACATGAGCGATGGGGAGATTCGTTTTCACGTTTCTCATCTTGTTGAGGGCATAACCCCATCTATGGAGACGATTGAAAGGATCTTTATGACAGCCCTCTTCACCATGGATCGCTACTTTCCTGCATTCATGCAGCATCTTCATGCAGGTTACACTCCTGAGGACGCAGTTTATCTAGCAGAACTAGACTACCACGCCGACCGCCTCCTTGAGGACAACAGGATCGCAAGGAAAACTCCTCCAAAAAAATCCTCAAATGATGCGAAAGCGCCTGATGGGGAGAAGGGAAGTACTCCACAAAATTCTAATAAATCCGCTCGAAAGAAACGCGGAGATGGTGAGACAGGGCTCCAGCCTGAGCTTCCACTCTGAGTTTCAGAGTTCATACTCTATCCAATCCCCTGCAGGTTTTTAGTAGGAATGAGCGGGTGCGGTTTTTTATCATTGGATAAGTCCGAGGCCCTTTAAATATCCCCCTTTTCGATTTAAGAGAGGACGGATATGCTTACATTATCATGCACGGCATCGTTTTATCGGTTGGAAAATGAATCTTGTGAAATAAAGCCATGTGGATCGTTGACATTGCCCTCCGGCGCCCGCTGACATTCATTGTTCTGGCGATTTTCATCCTTATTGCAGGGGTTTTGGCTGTCATCTCAACTCCAAAGGATATTTTTCCAAATATCGACATCCCTGTCGTTTCTGTGATCTTCAATATTCCAGGACTTTCACCCGAGGAGATGGAGGAATATGTCACATTTCCGTATGAACGGGCACTTACCACAACGGTTGATGATATAGAGCATATAGAATCTCAATCTCTTTACGGGCTCAACGTAGTGAAGATTTTTATGCAGCCAAATGCCAACCCAGCAAAGGCTAATGCTCAGATTACAGCCATTTCCCAGACGATCCTAAGGGGAATGCCTGCTGGAACGCTTCCCCCTTTGGTTATTAGCTATACAGCTTCTAATGTACCAGTGGTGAGGGTTGGGTTGGCAGACAAGAACCTTTCCGAGCAGCAGTTGTTTGATATGGCGATCAACGTGGCCCGCATCCAATTGCTCAATATTCAGGGTACTTCAATTCCATATCCTTACGGGGGTAAGGTGCGGTTCATTATGGTGGATCTCAATTATAAGGAACTTCAGTCCCGAGGTCTGGTTCCTTCGGATGTGATCAATGCGATCAGCGCTCAAAATCTCACTCTCCCATCAGGGACCGCTAAAATTGGCGAATTTGAGTACCAAGTTAAGCTTAACTCCAGTCCCAAGACGCTTGACGAGCTCAACTCGATTCCGGTCAAAACGCTCTCAAATGGTACAACCATCTATATACGGGATGTGGCCAACGTTCACGATGGTAATACTCCGCAGACCAATATTGTTCGCTTCAATGGATTGAGGGCGACAATGCTTGACGTCCAAAAGACCGGAGCCGCATCGACTCTGGATATAGTTGAAGGTATCAAAAAACGCCTTCCTCTTCTTGGGCAACTCATACCCGAGGGTACAAAAATATCAATTCTCACTGATCAGTCAATTTTTGTGAAGGCGGCAATAAGCGGTGTTGTACGCGAAGCAATCGTAGCGGCCTGTCTGACGGCACTGATGATTCTTTTGTTTTTAGGTGATTGGAAAAGCACCCTGATTATCGCAATTTCAATTCCACTCTCCATACTTTGCTCTCTGGTGTGCCTGAGCTTTATTGGTCAGACGATTAACATCATGACACTGGGCGGCTTGGCCCTCGCTGTCGGCATCCTTGTAGACGACGCAACTGTTACTATAGAGAATATAGATAGACATTTGGCCGAGGGCCAACCGGTACTAGAGGCAATCCGTGAGGGTGCTGCTCAAATTGCCGTTCCCGCCTTTGTTTCCACGCTCAGCATCTGCATTGTGTTCGTCCCTGTCTTTTTTCTCTCTGGTGTGGCCAAGTATCTTTTTGCCCCTCTGGCAGAGGCTGTGATCTTTGCGATGCTTGCCTCCTACGTTCTTTCGAGAACGCTTGTTCCTACACTGGCCATGTATTGGATGAAGGATCACGGTGCCGCCTTGCCTTACCCTGGGAGGGGAAGCCGACACGGATTTTTCAAGGGGCTCCTTTCTGGAGGAGAAAAATTTCAGCGTGGTTTCGAAAGAGGGTTCGAAACGTTCCGGGAAACCTACCGCGATATTTTAGGTATCGCATTTCATCACACTGGCAGAGTTTTTTTGATCACGCTGGGATTTCTCCTGGCTGCCGTGATGCTTTTTCCTTTTCTGGGACAGGATTTTTTCCCATCCGTTGATGCAGGTCGTTTCGACATGCATATCAGGCTAAGGTCAGGGACAAGGATCGAGGAAACGGCACGCTCTGCTGATCAGATTGAACGTATGATACGAGCTGTTATTCCTTCTGATCAACTTGAGTCCATCATCGATAATCTGGGCGTTCCAAACAGCGGGATAAATACATCCTACAACAATACGGGAACCGTGAGTGCCGCCGACGGGGACATCATAGTCACTCTTACTAAAAATCACGCTCCTACCAATCTCTTCATACGCAGGTTGCGCGAGGAGATGCACGAGCGGTTTCCTGATGTGACTGTCTGGTTTCCTGCCGCCGACATCGTTGCCCAGATTCTCAATTTCGGCCTATCAGCTCCGATTGACATACAGTTGATAGGAAATGACCGGGACATCTCTTTCCGTTATGCCAGCCTGTTACTAAACAAGCTCCGCAAAATACCAGGCCTTGTCGATCTGCGGATTCAGGAACCCAACGACACTCCGCGCCTTGATGTAACGGTAGACCGCATAAAGGCATCCAAGCTCGGATTCACCCAGCAGAATGTGGCTAGCAGCGTTCTTGGTGCCCTTGCTGGTTCGCAACAAGTAAGTCCGAGTTTTTGGGTCGATCCAAAGAATGGTATCAATTACCAGATCAACGCAATGGCCCCACAGACGTCGATTGACTCACTCGACTCCCTCATGAATCTTCCCATTTTAGGGGGAAGCAACGGCCATGGTCAGATCCTTTCCAATGTGGCCCGCATATCCCGGAGCACGACATCACCTGTCAGGGATCGATTCAATCTCAGACCTGTCATCAATATCTACGGAGGCGTAGATCGTAGGGATTTAGGTTCCGTTGCGGCAGAGGTTCAAAAGGCCGTTGATTCATGCTCGAAGGAACTTCCAAAAGGAAGTATCATACGTATGAGAGGACAGGTTATGACCATGCAGAATTCCTACACTGGTCTTTATGCGGGGTTGGCATTCTCAATGCTGCTAGTTTACCTCCTGATGGTTGTGAACTTCCAATCTTGGCTGGAGCCGCTGGTCATTATCACAGCCCTTCCTGTTGCAATTGCAGGTGTAATCTGGATGCTGTTTGTTAGCGGGACCCCCCTGAGCATCCCGGCGTTGATGGGCGTAATCATGTGCATGGGTGTTGCAACGGCTAACAGCATTCTCGTGATCACGTTTGCAAAGGATCGTTTTGACGAGTATGGCGACTCGTTTCGCGCTGCGCTCGAGGCGGGGTATGTGAGACTTCGACCCGTGCTGATGACGGCAGCCGCTATGATTATCGGCATGGTGCCGATGGCACTAGGAATGGGGGAGGGGGGTGAGCAGAATGCCCCATTGGGGCGCTCTGTAATCGGGGGCTTGATTTTCGCTACTATGGCTACCCTCTTTCTTGTGCCGACCGTCTTCATGCTGCTCTACCGTGGGAGGACGTCACTTTCGAAGAAACACCCTCTCGAAACTGCAGCAACCTGATTGGATTTTCTCAGAAACCACGACAATTCAACCCATGGATAATCCAATCAATCCGACGGAGGATCACCTTCCGCGATCTTCAGGTTCTATCACGGATCGTCGGCTCGGCCTCATTCTCCTCATCCTATTGGTTGCCTTTGTGGCGGTGGCTGTCATAGGGGTTGTTAGCCGTCTACATCGGAGTGCCGCTCTAAGGAAAGAAACCGAAGCTTTAAATGGCGCTTATGTGACAGTTGTTCATCCAGAAAAAATCCCGACTAACTCAACCATTTCCCTGCCCGGTGAGACATCTGCTTTTTCACAGGCCCCGATTTATGCTCAAACCGGAGGATATCTAAAGAAGTGGAACTTCGACATTGGTGCTAGAGTGAAGGAAGGGGATGTTCTCGCTGAAATAGACACCCCTGAAATTGACCAGCAGATACAACAAGCCGAGGCAACGCTCAAGGAGGCGCAAGCCAATCTTTGGCTTGCTGAGACCACGAAGAAAAGGGAGGACGATCTGATGAAGAAAGACGTCATCTCCAGACAGGATTTTGACAATCAGAGCAGTGACCTTAAGTCCAAGCAGGCCGCTGTTGTGGCAGACGAGGCCAACGTAAGGAAGCTTCAGGCCACCAAGTCATTCAGTTTTGTTCGTGCTCCCTTTGACGGGATTCTGAGCGCTCGAAATACGGATATCGGAGCGCTGGTCACTCCGGCTACTTCTGGCACACCCCTCTTCACGGTAGCCCAAATTTCTCCACTTCGAGTGTACGTTAATGTTCCTGAGAAGTTCGCCTCAGCCATCAAGCCTGGGGCTCCTTCAACCCTCACCTTCGACTCATATCCCGGACGAAGTTTTTCTGCAGTGGTGGTGACTACATCAGGCACTATCGACCCAAGTTCACGCACCCTGCTAACGGAATTGATTATTTCCAACAAGTCTGGGGAACTCTTCCCGGGTGCCTATGTAAACGTAGAGTTCAGTATTCCGACAAATTTCCAAAACCTTCAGGTGCCGGAGAATGTTCTCCTCTTCCGAAAGGAAGGAGCCTCAGTCGCGCTCGTGAACGCTGATGGCAGAGTCTCCATCAAAAAAATTAGGATCGATCAGGATCTTGGAACTAAGCTGGAGGTTGAAGGTCTTTCTTTAGAGGATCAGTTAATCCTAAATCCATCCGATAGCGTCAACACCGGAGACAAAGTCGAAATCAGCAAAAAACCAGTCAATTAGATCTTCTGAACTAGCAGTATGCCGGGTACTGCAATCAAGAGAAATAATCCTAACTCTCGTTGCCGTTTGCTACACGCCTAAGGAGAGGGAGTAGGTGTTGGTTTTGGAGTAACCGTGAAGCTATTGATAACGGGTTGTGCCGCGTAGAAGTTGGCATTTCCGGATTGCGATGCAACAAGACTTACCGTTCCGGTTCCATTGACAGTGACTGTTCTTGTCTTGGAGTTATAAGTTGCAGGACCGGCTCCCACCGTTAAGGTCACTGGAAGTGCGGAGGATGACACTGGATAGTTGGAAGCGGCTAAGGTGAATGAAGATGCAGTGGTATAATTAGTGATATTGGGAATCTTTGGGAATGTGATCGTCTGGCTAGCTTCCCCGATGATGAGATAACCAGTGGCAGGGGGAGCCGGGTAATAAATTGCGTTGCCGGTTTGGCTTGCAGAGAGAGTGACAACGCCGACGCCCGTCAACCGCAGTTGTCCGTTCGAGATTATAGCGGGTCCCGACTTAAGAACGACCGAGACTCCAAGGCCTGACGAAGCTGTAGGGAAGCTAGGAAAAGAGAAGGATCCGTTCGTATAAGAAGCGTAAATATTAGGAAAATTGATGGTTTGATAAAGTTTCTGATTTGATACTTCAAACGAACTCGATGCAATATGCCCGTTCGTGTCCGAGGCGTACGCTGTTATTGTAACAGGGTTGGATGGATAGTTGCCCTTGATTCCCACATATCTGACGATCAGGTTTGTCCCTTGGATTTGTGCCAGATATTCATTCGTATTTGAGCTGACCGCAAAGTACGGGAGTGTGAGAATATTTGTAATGGAGACTATGTTGTCCAAGGCGATGGAATTTGTGTCGGTCCAGTTCTGTAGGGGCACTGTCGAAAAGGCTCCGTTTCCAAAATAGAGGGGTGGTCCCGTAAAGTCATCTATAGGGAGGGCTGCGATCGCATCTACTACTGACATGCCATTTCCAATGACCTGACCAAAGACTGTGAAGGGTGGATTTCCTGAAGTGTTGGTGGCATCAAGGATCGAAGTATTGTTCGTGAGATTAATGAACCATTGACCTGTGGCGCTGTTTGAGTCGGTACCGACCAAGGCCATTGCTACGGTTCCGGCAGTATTGGGTATTCCGAACTCGCTGTTGACCGTTTCAAAAGTAGGAACTGAATCTAGTGATGAATCTGCATAGAAACCGCCCGTTTGGATGACAAATCCAGGTACGGAACGGTGGATGAAGAGGTTTGTGTAAGTTCCCGTATTCACATACTCAAGAAAATTGGCGACAGTCTTGGGCGCATTCGTTGGAAAAAGCTGAATGTAGAAATTACCCATGGAACTGTTCACTAATACAGTGTTGCTAAGGACATTGTTACTAGAGGCAACAGGGATGTTGCTAAAATACTGAGAAAGGTTGATTGTTGCGTTGGTAGAAACCACTTCGCTCTTAAACTGCTTTACTACAGTTGGTGT
>Ga0118677_10007291_pt1 | contig 18320 bp, 19 predicted proteins | sample AliMusrvi5mmetaG_FD_86154 | JGI IMG/M metagenome (GOLD analysis project Ga0118677, IMG submission 86154) | reverse complement strand
GCTGAACATGACGCGCGAGGATGTCGCGGACGGTTGCCGCCGGATTGCTGCGTTCGTTCCTGTCCAGGCGCAGCAAGTCCGAGTCGCGTAATTCCCCTTAAGACCTTGGCCCGTGAAGTTTTTCGTTTACTTCACCGGGCCTTAGCGACAGCCACTTCCTCTGATCGAGCTTGGGGGCCGAGGCGCCCAAGCCCGCGACCGAATCAAGCTCCTATTTGCCGCTTGAGCTCCGTCAGCAGCCCGTTGAAGAAGGTGGCTGATTTGGGCGTGACGGTTACCGTGGAATCGAAGTTCACCAGCGTCGGCAGAGCGCTCTGCGTCGGAACGTCGAAATAAGGAAGCACGGCCCTGATCCCGCCCGCGGGGCCCGTGCGAGAGTAGGCGTCGGCGACGTGAATTTGTTTGATCACGGTGACTCGATAGCCAAGCTTAGCCAGCAACTCCTCGTAGGAATTCGTGCCCTGCACTACGTCGCAGAGGGTCGCTCGCTCGCGGGACAGGCTGTCGAAGATCGCTTTCAGCCCTTTGAATGGTTCCTGGCACAAGATGCGCTCGAACCGCTGCTGCCTCGTTTCACCAACTGTATTTACTGAAGAATCTGCCATATTGTCTCGGTTCCAAGTGGAACGACGAATCCCGAGCGCGGATTAGGAACTGCGGAACTCAAATCGATAATGGGGTTCTGCACCGCAGAACCCCACCGCGATAATCAATCCACCCGGATGAATTAGTAGCGGGAGCGCTGGCCGCCGCGATAACCGCCGCCGCCGCCGCCGCCGCCCGAACGTTCCTCGCGCGGGCGAGCTTCGTTCACGGTCAGGGCGCGACCTTTCCAATCCTTGCCATTCAAGCCCAGGATGGCCGCCTTGGCGCCTTCCTCGGTGTTCATCGTCGCGAAGGCAAAGCCGCGGGCGCGACCGGTTTCTTTATCCATGATAACGTTGATTTCGTTCACTGGACCGTGCTGAGCCAGCATGTCCCGCAGATCGTTCTCAGTGACGTCAAAGGAAAGATTCCCGACGTATAGTTTTGTACCCATATGATGTTTGTTTCTTAGACTGACTGCTCCTTCAGAGACTGTTCCCGATCATCGGGTTTCAAATCATCATTGAAAGCAAATTCAACTGAGGATCTACCGGCCTTGAAATCGACTAGTTGCCTAAAAGCACACCTAGTTTACGCAAAGCCGCAGCAAATGCAAGAACTATTTCAGTCCAGCGTTGCCAGCCGGGTGGCTTCCTGTTCCCACTCGGGATTCAGTTCCGCCAGGCGGTGCTGAACGTTCACCAGTTCCCGGTTGAGCTCCTGTGCCCGGCCGGGCTTCTCGTAGGTCTCGGCCTTCTCCAGTTCGGCGACCATTTCCGTCTGACGGGCTTCGAGTTCCTGAATCTCCTTCTCCAGCCGGTGCACGATCTGTTGCTGGGCCTTGCGCCCCCGTGAACGCGCCTGGCGATGCTCGGCCTCCAGTCGCTTTTGGTCCTTCTTCGAAGTGGCAGACAGGCTCTCGACGGCATGCCTGTCTTTCTTGTTCTGATTAGCGCCGCGGTGGAACGCGTCCTTGCCGGTCGCCGTCAGCCCCGCCCGCTCGGACTCCGCCTTGGTCTTGTCCAGGTAGTACTGGTAACCGCCGGGGTAATGCGTCAGCCGGCCGGCGTTGACGTGGATGACATGGTTGGCCAGCGCGCGAATGAAATAGACGTCGTGGCTGATGAAGATGAGTGTGCCTTCGAACTGGTCGAGCGCATAGGCCAGCGCATCGACGCTCGACAGGTCCAGATGTGTGGTCGGCTCGTCCATGAGCAGCAGGTTGGGCGGGTCCAGCAACAGTTTCACCAGTGCCAGCCGGCTCTTCTCGCCTCCGCTGAGCACCTCCACCTTCTTGAACACATCGTCACCGCTGAAGAGGAAACAACCGAGCAGCGTGCGAACGGATTGCTCCGTCAGTCGCTGCGGCGTGTCGAACGCCTCTTCGAGCACGGTGCGGTCCGGGTTCAGCATGTCCACGCGATACTGCGAGTAGTAACCGGCCTTGACGTTGTGGCCGAGCGTGCGCTCGCCCGTCTGAGGCGTCAGCACGTCCGCAAGAATCTTCAGCAGCGTCGATTTGCCCGCCCCGTTCGGCCCCACCAGCACGACGCGCTGGCCGCGCTCCGCTTGGAAGCCCATCCCACGATACACCACCGTTTCGCCGTAGGCATGGTGGATATTCTCCAGCTTGATCACCTTGATCCCGCTGCGCTGCGGCTGGGGGAACCGGAAATCGAGCTTGCGATCATCCCCCTCGGGCGCCTCGACCTTGTCCATGCGATCAATCTGCTTGAGCTTGCTTTGGGCCTGCGCAGCCTTGGTGTTCTTGGCGCGGAAGCGGTTGACGAATTCCATCAGTCGACCGATTTCGCGCTCCTGGTGCTTGTAGAGCGCCAACTGCTGATGTTCGTAGGCTTCGCGTTGCAGCAAATACTCGTCATAGCCGCCGCGGTAACGGATCAGCTTGCTCTGGCGAATCTCAACAATGCTCCCCACAAGCTGATTCAGGAACTCGCGATCGTGCGAAATCAAGAGAATCGCCCCGGGGTAGCCCTTTAGATACCCCTGGAACCACAGCAGCGCTTCCAGGTCCAGATGGTTGGTCGGCTCGTCCAGCAACAGCAGGTCCGGCTCTTGCGTCAGCAAACGAGCCAGGTGCGCCCGCATCACCCAGCCCCCGCTCATCTCCCGCGCGGGCCGGTCGAAATCCTGGTTGCGGAAGCTTAGGCCGGCGAGGATCTGGCTGGCCTTGGCTTCCAGGCGATAGCCGCCCAACTCGTTGAACCGGTCATGCACGTCGTCATGGATCTCCTCCGCGTGCAGGGCTTCGGTGGGATGGTCCGCCTCCCACGCCTTCAGGATGCGGCGGAGTTTCGTGTATTCGGGGGTGATAGCCGTCGCCAATTCAATCACCGTCTCGTCCGCGACTGGCGCGTTCTCCTGTGGCAGATAGCCGATGGAGACGCCACGTTCCGAGGACATGCTGCCCGTGTCAGAAGGTTCCTCACCCAATATGATCGAGAACAGGGTAGTCTTGCCCGCCCCGTTCGGGCCGACCAGCCCGATGCGGTCCTGGCGGTTCACCTGTAAGGTGACGTCCGCGAACAATACCCGTTCGCCGTAGGCTTTGCTGATGCCGGCAAGAGTCAACATGTGAACCTGAAGGTTATGCAGAAACGGCAGGGAAACTCAAGCGAAGGGAAAGCGCGGAGCGAAAGTACGATGGCCAGGCTATTGACACGAGCCTGTTCCAACCGGAACTTACCTGGCGTTAGCAACTTCTTGAGCGGCCACGCCGCCGGTAGAAATATGGGTCTGTTGCAGAATATATTGGGCCAGAAGATGCACCTGAGCTGGGTCGAGGATGCAAATGGCGACAGGGAAATCAACCCCGGTTGGTACTTGGCAATCGAGTTTAACTACAAGACCCCTCGCCAGAAGACCCCAGCTAAGATCGAAGCAGAAACAAAGGACTGGCTGGCCGACCTCGCGACCATGTTTGAGGGCATTCCCGCTCAAAGCCGGTTTTTGTCCGGGCCGCTGGGTCTCTTTGCGATCACAAACGATTGTGCGTGGTCGGAAACCTACACCGAGCTGTCAATGTTCGCTCAAAAGCCAATCTTGCAGGCACACGTTGCGGCTGCCAGGGCCCACAATTATTATCTCATGCGCAGGATCAGCGGTAAGTTTAGCCCCAGCAGCCTCGTGAAGTATCACTTCTTCCATCCGGCAACCCTCGAAGACGCTTTAGGCCCCAAACGCCAACTCAGACGTAACCTGGAGCTGACCCGGATTGACGCTGACCGCAGGATGATTTGCCAGGAGTTTATCCCCCGGAATCACATCCATATATGTTTACATCAGAATGCAGGGGGGCAGATCCTATGCACCGGAGACAAACATCCCGTGCACTATCCTCGCCAGTATTTCAAAGGCACTGCTTATGACATCCGGGGCAAGAGGGTCTTCGTCATTGACCCGAGATACGCGCTGCTCAAGGAAAAGGAAACGATCAACGCCGGAGAAACAAAGCATCCGGAACGGCATCAGGAGGTCATTCGCAGGTTGGAAGCCTGGTTAGCTCAACATGCAGAAGGAGGGAGCGGCTAGCCTTGCCCCGGGAAGGTCACTTCACCTGGACGTTGATACTCAGCCGCTGCAGGGTCGTGCCTTCATCCAGGCTAAGCTGCGCCAGCGCCTTGTTGTAGTTCGCCAGTGCTTGAATCTCATTGCCGCGCGCGGTGGTGAGATCCCGCTGCATTTGCAGGACCGTGTAGGTGGTGCTCTTGCCGTTCTCCAGCTTCTTCTGCTCAGCCGCCAAAGCCTCTCCGGCATATTCCGTGGCTGCCCGTGTGGCGGCCACCTGCTGGTAACTGGACTTCGCCTGGTTGATGTCGTTATCGATCGTGATCATGATCGTTTGTTCGAGCTTCTTGAGATTGAGCAACACTTGCTCCATGGTCAGTTTGCTCTTCTTGTAGTTAGCGCGCGCGCCGATGTTGCCGAGCGGATAGGTCAGTTGCCCGCCGACTGACCAGGAGGGCTGCTCGCCCCTTCCTACTTGGTTCAGCACCTGGCTGTACTCTCTAGTGCCCGTGCCGCCGCCACCGTAACCGCCGCCGGCCAAGAGATCCAGTTCCGGGAAGAGCTGGTTGTAGTTGTACTTGATCGTGATGCCCTGACGTTGGACATCCAGCTTGGCCTGGAGCAGGTCGGGCCGCTCCGTAAGCCCTTTGCTCCAACTGATCTGCCGGTCAAAGACCCGAACCGGCGCGCTGAGCGGGGCCGACGGTTGCAGATCAATCGGTTCCATGGCCGCATAATTATCGGTGATCAGTTGCTTCATGGCGTTTTCCTGCAAGATCAGGGTGCTCTTGGCTGCGATCAATGCCGCGCGACTGGTCTCGGCCTGGGCCTCCGCCTGCATCTGGTCGAGTGGCGCCAAAGAGCCAACCTCGACCCGCTTCCGGTTCTCCACCACCAACTGCATAGCCAACTCGACCGCCTTCGCCTGCACCGTGACATTCTCCCGGGCATAAATGAGGTCGTAGTAGCCCTGTTCCACGGCAGTGACCAGGTTCATGATCGTTTGTTTGAGCCCCAGTTCCGTATATTTGACCCGGTTCTTGCCAACCTTGATATTGAAGCGGGTCTGGTCAATCCAGAGGTTCTTCAGCAGTGGCTGGCTAACGCTGAGGAGAGTCGAGCCGGATGCATCATCGAATGGCGCACTCAAAGGGCCTTGGGCCCCTTGCCCGTAGCTCTCATCGAGACTGCCTTTAAGGCTGTAGTTCATCCCCCAAGGCACCAGCCCGGTCAAACCGCTGTTGAAGGTGTTTTGATCCCCCGTGGTGGCCGGAACCGAACCAATCGAGGGGTTGAAACCGCCGCCCGACTTGCTGTAATTGTGCGCCCCGCCGAACGTGAACGCGGGATCATAGCCGGCGTAGGCGAGCTTCAGCTCGGCGAGCGCCACCGGCGGATTGTAGCGCGCGATGCGCATATCGAGGTTCTTCTCCAGCGCGCTCTGGATGCAATCGTCCAGCGAGACCTTTCGGGCTCCGGGGGTGTTCGTCTGTGCCAGCGCCGTTGCGCTTAGGCCGGCCAAAATCAACAACATTCCAATCAGTCTCATTACCCGGTAAGAATGTGGAATCCGTTGCCTTTCGTCAAATAAACGTTGTTGATTGCTACGCACGGGGTTTTGGACGCCGCAGCCGGGCTTTTGCATCAATAAAAATCAAGCCGCCGCCCGCCGCAGCCGATCCGCGATCGCCCGCCACTCCGGGTCCTCCGGCAGCGCCTCCACCACGATCAACTCGGCCCGGGCTTCATCACATTCGTGCAGCTCGGCATAAATCGCCCGCGCAAAGGCCACCGGATCATGTGGAATCACCGAGACGCGGCCAAACCCAGCGCCCGACGGAATCCGGGTGTGCGCAATCACATGGATGCTCGCCCTTCGGACTTCGCACCTCGCACTTCGGACTTGTAGTTCCGCCTCATCTTTCCAGGACCACACCACCAGCTTCGCCTTCGGCGAATAGTGCCGGCGCAACCGGCCGGGGCTTTTCAATACTTCCGGGCTTTCGCAGGCGCCGACGGCCAGTTCCCCCGTCACTGCCAGGAGCGCCTGCTCATGGATGATGCCTGGACGCAGCAGGCGCGGCGGCCAGCCGGAAATGTCCAGCACGGTGGATTCGATCCCGACCTGCGCCTGGCCACCATCCACGATCAGGCGGATCTTATCGCCCAGGTGCTTGCGCACGTGCTCGGCGTTGGTGGGCGAGACGCGGTTGGACGGATTGGCGCTCGGAGCGGCCAGGGGAAAACCGCACTCGCGGATCACGGCCTGGATGAACGGATGGCTCGGCCAGCGCACCCCCACCGTCGGCCCGCCCGCCGTGATGATATCGGAAATCTCCTTCGCCCGCGGCAGCACCAACGTCAGCGGCCCCGGCCAGAATGCCTTGGCCAGGCTGCCCGCCAGGGCCGGCCAGTTCGCGACGCAGCGCTTCGCCATGGCGATGCTCGCGACATGAACAATGATGGGATTGTGAGCTGGCCGCCCCTTGATCTCGAATATCCGCCCAACCGCGTGCGCGTCCAGCGCGCTGGCAGCCAGCCCATATACGGTCTCCGTCGGCAGCGCCACCACCTCTCCCGCGCGCAGCAGTGCAGCCGCCTGCTGCACGGCGGCTTGAAACAACTCCGGCGTGTGCGTCGGTAAGACCTCGGCAGTCAGGGGCAACGGTTTTTCCACGACAGGAATTTGCCTGCAACCACGGCTAACGCACGCGAAAAATCGCAGCACCACGCCCCGGGAGAGGAAATGCAGAATGCAGAATGTAGAATGCAGAATGAAAACCGCAGGCTGAACAGGAGCCATTCCCCTTTCTGCATTCTTCCTTCTTCCTTCTGCATTCACCCCCAGTCCGGGCTTGCGCCGCAGTTGGTCCTCAACTAGAAATAGCTCGTCTTCCTCGCGAGAGCGGAACGCTCTGGCGAGCAGTCGGTCGGTCCAATATCTGAATCGGAAAGCCATATTATGAAGAAGCTTGTTTACCTTCTCGCCCTGTTCACCACCTCCGTCGGGCTCAACGTCACGAGCGCATTCGCCGCGGACTCCACGTTTAACGGACTCGAGGTCAACCTCGGCAACCTCTACCGCGTCTCCAAGGCCCAGTCGCGTTCAATCAGCCCGGAGAACTTCACCGGCGAGAAGGGCAAGGCCGGCATGGCCACCGAGGGCACCGGCAAGAACGCGTCCCGCGACCTGGGCAAAGGTTGGAAGGTCTCCCCCTCCATTCACATAAAGGCCGGGACCACCTTCACCCTGGCCGAGATCAAAGGGCCCGGCTGCATTCAGCAAATCTGGATGACGCCCGCCGGCAATTGGCGGCGCTCCATTCTCCGCCTCTACTGGGATGACGAGACCGAGCCGTCCGTCGAATGCCCGGTCGGCGATTTCTTTGCCTGCGGCTGGGGCAAGTATTGCCAGATCAACTCACTGGCGGTGTGCGTGAACCCCGGCAGTGCCTTCAACTGCTACTGGCAGATGCCCTTCCACAAGAAGGCGAGGATCACCATGGAGAATGCGGATCAGAAGGGCATGACCCTCTATTACCAGGTCAACTACACGCTCACCGACGTGCCGAAGGATGCCGCTTACTTCCATGCCCAGTTCCGCCGTGAATCTCCTCTCCACCAGAAAGGCACCTACACCATCCTGGACGACATCCAGGGCCAGGGCCAGTACGTCGGCACCTACCTGGCGTGGGAAGTACACAGCAAAGGCTGGTGGGGCGAGGGCGAAATCAAGTTCTTCATGGATGGCGACAAGGAATTCCCCACCATCTGCGGCACCGGCACCGAGGACTACTTCTGCGGCTCCTACAACTTCGAGAATCACGAGACCAAGAAATACCAGGTGTTCTCCACCCCTTACACGGGGCTCGCGCAAGTCCTCCCGCCCGACAAGGCCTATGAGCCCGGCCAACGCTTCGGCTTATACCGGTGGCACATCGCTGATCCAGTGCGCTTCGAGAAGGATCTCAAGGTCACCATCCAGGCCCTGGGCTGGCAAGAGGGCGGGCGCTATCTACCCCTCGAGGACGACATCGCCTCCGTCGGCTACTGGTACCAGAAAGAGCCGCACAAGAAATTCCCCAAGCTGCCCGAGGGGCTGTGAGGTCTATTCCGGGCCGGCGTCAGCCGCTTCCAGCGGCAGCCGGCTCTGTTGTTCAGGCACGGCTTCGGCGGTGACCGCAGCAACGGCGGCCTCCCCGTCGTGCAGGCGCACTAGTGCGGGCCGCACCAATCTGCCCTGGAACGTGTAGCCCGTCGCAATCGTCTCCGCAACAACGGCATCCGCAGGCGCCTTGGCGCCTTCCTCGGCCAACTGGTGCCGCTGCGCATCAAATAGCTCACCCTCATTCGCCGTGAACGGTGTCAGCCCGACTCGGCGCGCTGAGTCACGGCAAGCCATCTGGAAATTCCCCACCTGCTCGGCCAGCTTCGGCTGACCGGACCGGGATGCGCCCTGGTGCAACGCGTACACATGATCGAGCGTTCGCACCAGCACCTGCAGCCATTCGCCTTCCCCGCGCTTGAACTTCTCCACCTCCAGCCGCAAGTTGGCCCGCTCGCTGTCATTGGCGCGCTGCATGAACTCCGTGAACGACTTTACTTCTCCGGTCATCCGATCCGCGATTTCCCTGGCTCCCCTTGCGGTTCTGTCCGCCTGCTCCTGCGCATCCTGCCACTTGCCGGTTGCTCCGCTAATTTGGTTGGCGATACCCTCCAGATTCTTCAATTCGGACACCACCGTGCTCAGCGCCCCCGCCTGCGCCACCTTGACGAGCGCGGCGTATTCGAGCAGAAACGGCGTTACCCCCAGCAACGCGCCGCCCACCACGCACAGCACGACCAAACACAGCTCCCAATGTCCCAGCGCGAACTTGCTTTGGTGCTCAACGAGGTAAGCCGTGCCCAGCAGGAGACCGTCCCCCACAAAGAAAGGCCATTTCGACAACTTCGGCGCAATCGCATCGCTCATTGGCGCAAGGTGTAGAGGAACCCCGCCCGAACTTCAAGCGCGGGAGTGGAAGAAAAGGCCCAAATCCGCCCACGGGAATGAGAAATCGCTGATCGCGGTTCGCCAAACACCGCGCGCTGATTGTCCCCCCTGTCCCACACTCACGGGTTGCAATGCCGCCAGGCGCTCGTCGATGGACGTTGGCGGGGCGGGCAGCCACTCCGGCTCAAAGACCGGTGGCGCTTGCGCGCACGGCCGACTCGTGCGGGTCTGGGGCGGTGGCAACTTAATCATCCCCCGGGCGTGCAGCTTAGAAAGTAGCGTGCGGGCGGCCATGTCTTTGAGTCGTCCGGCTCCGTTGCGCCAGTTCCAGAGCTCGCAGAGATGACGCGAAAGCGCCGTGCGATGCCAGTCGGGATGCTGCGCGATTAACGCGCGCAACTCCGTCAGATCATCGCCCGAGAGCGTGCGGCCCTGGAGGTAGATCGGTTCCACTGACCCCAGGTTCTACACCATCCGGGACCACGAGTGCAGCTCGAATATGTCCAAACTGCAGTGCCGGATGAATCCGGCGTTCCGGTGGTGATGTCAGGATGCGCCCGGCCGCTCCCGGCTGCGAAGACTACGCCGGAGCCGAGCGCGGTCTGATGAGTTGCGACGACGATGGCGCGCTCACAACCACTAACGAAACGGAGGAGCGGTTGGTCTTCGCCGAGCGCGGCACCGCCTGATCCGCGGGGCGGGATCGGTGGTTGAGGGCCAGGAACGGGCTCAAGGCTTCATCGCGAGCTCAAGGCAACGCAGCTCGCCTTTGGCGTTGCGGACGTAGAGCCGCCCGTCGGCCAGGGCGGGCGGGGTCCAGCACACGCCGCTCAGCACCTTCGCACGCGCGATCGGGGTGAATGCGGACGGCGAGGCTTCGGCGAGCAACAGCTCGCCCTTGTCGGAAAGGATGATCAGCTTGCCGTCGGCCATGATCAGGGAGCCGAACGCAGGGGACTTGCGCGTCCATTTTAGTTCGCCCGTGGGCACGTGGACGCAGCGGAAATCGGTTTCCTGTTTGGCCTCGCCGTGGAAGGCGTAGAGGTACTCGCCCAGCAGGATGCCTGGGCTCAGGTGACTGTGCATGAGCCCGTTGGTGTAGATGAGGCTGGGCTTGCCGTTTGTCACGGACAATAGCCCGCAGCCACGGCTGAAACTGGAGATGAAGATGTGCTCGCCGTAAGTCAACGGGTCCGTGTTGTTGGTGTCCCAGGAGGTCTCCCAGAGCTGCCGCCACAGCTCGCGCCCATTCTGCGGGTCGAGCGCAACCAGGTGTTTCGAGGCGAAGATCAAGACCGAGGCGGTGCCACCGGAACCAAAGCTGGTCGGGCTGGCATAGCCGGCGGCGTTGGTGCCATTGGACCAGAGGGTGCGGCCGCTCTCACGGTCCAGCGCGATGCCAGCCGAGCCCGCATTGAGAATTACCGCGTTGCCCCGGATGAGCGGCGACCCGGCGAAGCCCCAGCGGTTGGGTTTGACGCCTTCCTGGCGAAGGTCCCGTTGCCAGAGCACGGCGCCGGTGACCGCATCGAGACAGAAGACATCGCCCCACTTGCTGAGGGTGAAGACGCGGCCGCTGTAAACGGTGGGAGTCGAGCCGGGGCCGCCCTCGTACCACTGCGGACTTAGCTGGGCGGCATAGGAGTGATGCCAGAGGGGCTTGCCGGTGTTGGCGTCGAAGCACCAGATGGTGTCCTGGTTGGTCGCGTTGCCCATCGTGTACACCCGGCCCTGGCTGACAGAGAGCGAAGAAAAGCCCGTGCCGACGGATGCCTGCCAGAGGACCTTGGGCCCTTCGGCCGGCCACACGGCGCTGACCTTCTCCGATGAGATGCCATTGCGCTCCGGCCCGCGCCATTGGGGCCAGTCCCCGGCAGTCAAGTTCCCAGCCACGAGTCCGGCGGCAGCAATGCAAAGCAGCTTCATAGGGTTCTTTTAGCACGAACGGAGCAGATTGACACGGGTGTATTTGGAGGAGGGAGCCAAATCCGAGGCCCGAAAGCCTAAATCCGAAACCAGGAACACAAAGCAGGGGTGAAGGATTGAAGCGCCGGGGAGACGAAGGCACTGCCAGCAGATCAAAGAATGAGTGCAAGGTTATTATCTCCGATTTGAAACTTTTACTACTGGTGTTTGTTATGCGGCGAGAACACCGTAGGACCAATATGGCGAGCATCCAGATCCTGCGGACCGGACTTGCCGACCGACAATATGGTCAAGCAAACACAGTTGGCGCTGGGCGACGCGGCCGAGTGGCTGGGCGATTGGCATCCTTTGGCCGAGCAACTCGGCTCGACGGATGGGCTCGTCACGCTGGGTTCGGTTTCCGCCTCGCTGCGCCTGGTCCCGGTGCATGACGTCCCCTCGCTCCGCAATTTTCTCGGCAATTACCACTCCCGGATCCTGCTTCCCCTCGAGCTGCCGGCCATCCAATCCGCCCACGGTCACGCGACGCGCCACGAAGTGCGCGAACTGGTCGCGCTCGACCAAGGCATGGCGGGGCAACCCATCTTCAGCGAGTTCGCCGCCGCGAGCCAGCGCGTGGGGCAGAGCCAGTTGCGAAAGCTGCGGCCTTTGCGCGACCAGCGCGCGGTGCAACGCTACCTGCACGCCGTAGAAAGCGGCGAGGCCCACGGCTGGCACACCCTGGTCTATGGCCTGACGCTGGCCGTTTACTCGCTGCCTTTGCGGCAGGGCTTGCTCGGCTATGCGCACCAGACCACGCGCGGCTTCATCTACTCCGCTGCCCGCATGTTGAGCCTTTCAGAGCACCAATGCCGGGCCTTGTTCGACAGCCTGTGCGCTGGCCTGCCCGAAGCCGTCGAGGCCCTGGTCGTTCAAGAAACTGTCGCGTAGGCCGATCACCTGACGGTGCGCGGCCTCTGCTTCTGGCCTGGCTATGGCTCGCTCCGCACTGCAAGAGGCAGAAGAAAGGATGCGGGCCAAGCGCGCGTGGGACAGCGGCCAGGTGCGGGTGGCATAAATGCGAAAACTGAGAAGGGGGCTACTTCGTTGTTTCAGGCTGGTCGGCTCGGGTCTTCCAATCTTTCGCCAATTGTATGCAAAGGCTGTACCGGATTGGGGCAGTGTCCAGCGTGTGGCATCTCCCAGGCGCCTGCTAGCAGCTACTTCTCCGACTTCGCCGCCCTAGCTATTGGGGTGGAAGCTAACGCACTCACTTCCGCTTGGGTTTGGCTTCCCAGATCACGCGCTTGGAACAAAGGCTGCTGTGCTGGACCCATCAAATGCTTTGCGGAAATCACATTAACGGCCCGGGCTGCGAGTTGACGGGCCCAATCAACCTCTAACTGACGCCCTCGTATGCCCTCATTTGCCTATGTAGCGCGGGAAACGGGTTCCGGCCGGGAGGTACGCAATTCGGTCGATGCGGCCACCGAGCAGGCGGCTATCGCGGCCTTGCTCAACCGCAACATGCTGGTCCTTTCCATCCAGGAAAAAGTCAGCAAGCAGGGCCGGACCAGCGGCGGGCGTGTGGGTCTGGCCGACCTGGTAATCTTCACGCGCCAATTGGCGACCATGATCGATGCCGGCCTGGCCATGGTGCAGTCGTTGCAGGCGCTGGCGGAGCAGACCACCAACAAGATCATGCGCGACGTGATTCGCGACGTGTGTGCGCGGGTGGAAAGCGGCGATAGTTTCTCCGAGGCGCTGCAAAAGCATCCCAAGGCATTCAGCCACCTCTATGTTTGCATGGTCGGCGCCGGTGAACAAGGTGGCTTGTTGGCGGAGATTCTCGCCCGGTTGGCGACTTATCTGGAGAATACCGCCCGGCTGCGCAAGAAGGTCAAATCGGCCATGATGTACCCGACGGTGGTGACGGTCGTGGCGATCCTGATCACCATCTTCCTGCTGATAAAGGTAGTGCCAGTGTTTGGCGAGGTTTTTAGCAGCTTCAACGCCAAGCTGCCGGCCCCGACGCAGTATTTGATTAACATCAGCAACTTCGTAAAGAGTTACTTTCTTCTCGTGGCGGTCGCTGGTGGAGCAGCCGGCTACGGCTGGTTTTATTTCATCAAGACGCCCGCCGGCCGGTGGTTTTGGGATTCACGACGCATCCGGTTGCCGGTCTTCGGCGTCATCGCCCACAAGATCTGCCTCGCCCGTTTCACTCGCACCCTCGCCTCGCTGGTCCGCAGCGGCGTGCCGATTCTGGAGGTGCTCCAAATCGTTTCGCAGACGGTGGGCAACGTCGTGATGGAGAAAGCAGTCAAAACCGCCGCCACGGATATTGAGCGCGGCGAAAGCATTTCGGCGGCGTTGGCCAAACATCCTATCTTCCCCAGCATGATCATCCGCATGGTCACGGCCGGGGAACAGACCGGCAAGATCGATAACATGCTGGAGCGCATCGCGGACTTCCTGGATGAGGAAATCGAGACCACGCTCTCGGGTTTGACGGCACTGATCGAGCCGATTCTGATCGTGTTCCTCGGCGTGGTGGTGGGCGGCATGGTCATCTGCATGTTCCTGCCCATCTTCAAGCTGCCCGAAATCGTCAGCGGCAACAACCGCTAATGCCTGGTTCGCCGCCGGCTGTCGGGCTGGCAGGTTCTGCTTGATAGCGGCGGCGTCTTTAAACTAGCCTAACCACAATGGCCAAAGTCCTATTGGTCGATGACGACCTGACCATGGTTCAGATGGTCGCCGAGTTGCTCCGTCAGGAAGGGCACGAGGTCTTTCCCTTCTCCAACGGCAGCGCCGCCCTCGCGGGGTTGACTGCGCATTCGCCGGACGTCGTTATCACCGACCTTTACTTCGACAAGACGCGCGCCTACGGCCTGGAAGTGGTGCGGAAGGCGCGCGCGCTTTCCCCTCCAGCGGTCGTGATCGTCATTACCGGCTTCGGCACCATCGAAACGGCCGTCGAGGCCATGAAGAACGGGGCCTTTGATTATCTGGAGAAGCCGTTCAAAGTGGATGAACTCAAACTGTGCGTGCAGCGGGCGCTTTCCTATAACGCCGCCGTGACCGAGACAGTTTACCTGCGCAAGCAGCTCAAGAAGAAATACGAGTTTAGCCAGATCATCGGCAGCGCGCCGAAGATGCAGGAAGTGTTCAAGATGATCGAGCGGGTCGCCAACACCGACAGCACGATCCTGGTGCTGGGCGAAAGCGGTACGGGCAAGGAGTTGGTCGCCCGGGCGCTGCATTTTAACAGCCGGCGGCAGTTCGCGCCGTTCGTCCCGGTCAATTGCAGCGCGCTACCGGAGAACCTGCTGGAATCAGAGCTTTTCGGCCACCGCCGCGGGTCGTTCACCGGAGCAATCAGCGACAAGAAGGGCCTGTTCGCGTAGGCAGATGGCGGGACGATCTTCCTGGATGAAGTGGGCTCGATGTCGGCGATGCTGCAGAGCCGGCTGCTGCGGGTGTTGCAGGAACGTGAGGTCCGGCGAGTGGGGGAGAACACGTCGATTTATGTCAATGTGCGCGTCGTCGCCGCTTCAAACGAGCCGCTGGAGAAACGAATCCAGGAAGGCAGTTTTCGCGAAGACCTTTATTACCGCCTAAACGTCATTGCTATTCCCTTGCCCAGTTTGCGGGAGCGGCGGGACGACATTCCGCTGCTGGTGGCGCATTTCCTCAAAGGAAAGATGAAAGACCGGTCTAATCGGCCGATCCAGATGACCCGCCAGGCGATGGAGATCTTCTGTGCTCATGATTGGCCCGGGAATGTGCGGGAGTTGGAAAACGCCATCGAACGGGCCGCCACATTGTGCGAGGGGAGCGTCATTCAGGCAGCCGACCTGCCTCCGAGGCTGTTGGCCAGCGTCAACATCACCAACCCGTCGCTCGATGCGCAAACTACCGCAACATTGCCGGAAGTGCCTGAGTCCGCCCTATATCCGCTTCCGCTGGGAGCCGATTCCGGCCACTTGCCCGAACGTGGGCCAGCGCCGACTGGACCCGTGCTCCCCCTGAAGAACTTCCTCCGGGAGCAGGAGAAAGCCCATCTCCTTCGTGCGATCCAGCAATGCGGTGGTGATAAGGAACATGCGGCCCTGCTGCTCGGTATCAGTATAGCGACCCTCTACCGGCGACTTTCCGAGGAAAACGAGGAGTCCTAGTATTACTCTATTACGTTGAATCATGGATTTGCGGCGGGAATTCTGTTCCGCAGCACGGACAGCAGCCGATCACACGCACTAACCGCCGCAGTTCCCACCTCAACTCACTGGCCGACCCATAGACTTCATCCCCCAGCACCGGTGCCGGAGTTGCGTCATCGGCCAACACCTGTTTAATCAACTCCAGCGCGATGGCCGGCTTGGCTTGAAATCCCACCTCCAGCGGCACCCCTGCCGCTTGGCGTCGGGCGGCATCCGCTGCCCATTTCTCCGGCAAATACAAACGACCAGCCACCGGCGCGGCAATCTCCCCATCGCTGACTACCACCTCCACGCTGACCTGGCAGTTGGCCTATTTGCCCACCGCCCCACAGTATTGATGCGCGACTCCGACGGAGCTCTTCCCCTGCTTGAGCCAGCCCGTCTCATCAATGATCCAAGCCGCCAGCGGCTCCATCACCGGCACGACTTCCCGCCGGATGGCCCGCCAAACCTCCGGCTCATCCCACAGGCTGTCGGCGATGAACTGTTGCAACTTCTGACTGTCGACCCCCAGTCGCTCCGCCATGGGCTCAATGGATTTCCTTTCCCCAGGCAGGAGCAAGCCTTGCACATAAAGCGCAGCCCCCTCCCGGCGCTCGCTTCGCCCCAGCTCCGCCACCAAGGGTTCCAGGAATTCCTGGAACCCGTCCAGGCTCCGCTGCCAAATCTTTTGATTCCACCGCATGCGGGCAGTGTGCCTCAGAAAGAAACGATCTCCACACGTAAAAGAGTAATACTAGCAAGGCTGATTTGAATCCCAAGGACGATGAGGGCAGGACGCCTTTGCATTTATAGGCGCAGAAAGGGCGCCAGGATGTGGCGGAATTGCTACGCCAGCACGGCGGCCATGAATGACCTGCATAGCAACCAAGCAATGCCCTTGACCTTCCGTTGCCGACCAGTAATGAGTCGTTGGCTTCGTTGGGAAATTCGCTCCAGCCACAAGAGGAAATCCAGGCATGGATTGCGCTGGCATCTACTGCCGCGTGTCCACCAAAGACCGAGTGGACAGCGACTCAAGGAACGAACATGAAAACACGCAAAGGCAGATTCTCCGGCACGCTGGGCCAGGAGGGGTGCGTCAATAGCAAGTATGGTCAGGTGGTCCGAAGCCTGGCCCGCCTACCGTGGCGCCCAACGCTCGGCTGACTGGGGGGCCAGCACAATCTGGCCCTGGTGGTGAACGCGTGGCGCACGCTCACGCGCCAACAGTACGAGGCCTGGACCTCCACCGCCCAGAAGGCGAACATGAACACCTACCCGGTCTTCAGCAAGATCACCGGCGCGCTCGCCGCCGCCGGACTGCCGCTGCTCATGGACACGCCCAAGCCGGAAAAGATCAAACCGAATCCGGTGGGGGAGCTGGAGATTCTGAACCGGGGCGGGCTGATTACGCTTCGACTCAGGGGTCCCCGCGCGCCCGCGCAACGTACGTTCAGGCCTCGCTAAAAGGGCAGTTTAGGTTGCCGAACAACCGCAGGCCAAGTTCCTGGAAACTGGGTGCTGGAAGATAAGCGGCCAGGTAGGCTCTTGCGGGCGTGGCTGGAAGGCAATCGGCGCGCCCGCATGTGACCATGCCGTATACCGGCCAGCTGATTTGGGCCTGACAAACGCAATCCCCTTTTCACAGTTTACTCCCCGGAGGAGGAGCCGGAGCAACTGCACGTTTATTACGAGCTGGAGTTGATGGAGATCGTGTTGGCGGATCCAAAGGAGCCTGATTTCAAAATGCTGACAGTGGGTCGGCTCTACAACGCCGGGGTAAGTCTGAAAGCGCTCCAGCACACCTTCCAAAGCGATGCCAAAACGATTGGGCGCTGGGGTCGGGCTCTGCGCAGTCGCAATGCTCAGGAGTTGGTGCGTATGCTGGAAGGCCGCCGGGCCAACCGCAAGCTCACTCGGGGCTGGGCCAGCCGAAGACACAACTGCAGCGGATCTCCCCCAGTCCAGTCCGAATGTGGCTGATAATCAATCAGTTAGTCCCCAGACCAGGGAGAAGCCTTGCGGTTGTGCTAACAGTGGGGCGGCCCCGGAACCGGAGCCGCCGACGGAGGGGCTCAACCCGGCGCCCCAGTCAGCCTGGGGTGATCATGCGGGGGCGCTGGTCCTGGCACCAGTTTTGGTGGCCGTGGCTCAAGACGTGGATCCGGCAGAGCCGCTGTTCCAGCAATGGCTGGCAAGCTTGCTGTTGGGGGCCTTGAATATCGAGCAGACCAAGTTTCTTCATTGGCCTGATCCGTCGCGGTTGTTAGGGACGGTGGTGCGATTTCCTTATCCCCAGCGCCGGGGATTGGAACTGGTCGCCCCCCCAAGCGAATATAGAGGCGTTGGTCCGCTTTGATCCGGAGAAGAAGCGTTTGATGGACCGCTTGCGGGTGATTGCCCGCAACGTGTTTTACCATGCCTTGCGGCCTTTCAAGAAGGCCTACAACAATTATCGGGACGATCACGATCAGTTCCGGCAGTTAATCCAAGCCAGCGGGGTGTTGGAAGTGCTCCCGGATCAGATTGTGGTCCAGCTGATGCCGCGCGTGAATTATCCTCCGCAATTGCGACGCATCATCACCGTAGTGCTCGACGGGATCAATACCCAGAACCCCATTCTACCCGACGGCAGGGGTCGAAGCTTGAAGCGGCGACTGGCTCAACGGAATGAGATGACGCTATCAATCCAGCCGCGCAGCTAACCAGGAGGCATCACATGCAACCGTTCACCTCAAAACTAAACTCGCGACTCCTTTTCTCCCAAATTGGAGATTTTACTGAGGTCTGTGGATACTGCGCCCGGGCGTCCAGCACCGCCTGTGCTCCCGCTTCTACCGCCGCCCGCTGATGGTCGGACACCGCCGCCGGCCACGATTAGTAGTTGTAAACAAGCTTGGCCGAATGCCGGCAATCGGGCTTCAATCGTCCGCAGCCATACCGGACCCATGCCGTGTGCATCCGGGACGTGAGCACGCTGAATTAGCGTCGGGGAAGAGTTTTACGAGGACGCTCGGCCTCCCGAACGCCCACCGGCGCAGCATAAGCAGTCGGAGTAAATAAATAAGGCATCGGCCTGTAACGCAGTTGCTGCGGCACTTGTC
>Ga0118677_10007290_pt1 | contig 18320 bp, 15 predicted proteins | sample AliMusrvi5mmetaG_FD_86154 | JGI IMG/M metagenome (GOLD analysis project Ga0118677, IMG submission 86154) | reverse complement strand
GAATTGCGTCTCGACGTGCGCAACCGAGATGTTTTGCTGGTGGATGACATTCTGGATACCGGCAAAACCATGAGCCGGGTTTTGCCCAAGCTGCGCGCTTTGAAGCCGCGCACAATCAAAACCTGCGTCCTGCTCGACAAACCCAGCCGGCGGGTTGAAAATATCCGCGCCCATCACGTCGGCTTTTCCATCCCGGATTTGTTTGTCGTCGGGTATGGACTTGATTTTGCCGAGCGGTACCGCAACCTGCCGTTCGTCGGCGTGCTGCGCTCGCTCGTTTGCCCGAAAGCCTGCAACCTTCGTCTGAACATATACCCCAGCGGCCGCATCTCGACCAGTTTCTGCATACAATTCGCACCCCGCAAATCGGGTTGCTGGTGCTGTTGTTCTTCTTCGGCACATTCGTTTTTAGCGCGTTTGAGACCATGCTCGGACTGCTGGTCAGTCGCAATTTCAACCTGCATGTTGCCACTGAGCATGGAATTTTCATTTACGATCCCAAAATCATGTACCTCTACGCCTATTGCGGAATTATTGGGGCGCTTGTGCAGGGCGGAATCATAGGCAAGGTTGTCAAAAAGTATGGTGAGCCGGCTGTGATTGCCTTCAGCTTTCTGCTCGTCGCGGTGAGCCTGGCGCCCATGCCCTTTGTTTCTCTCGATCATTTTGGATGGCCAGCCCTCCTGGGATTGCTTGCCGTTGTTTCGATTGGCACCAGCCTCACCCGGCCGCCTATTTTCGGAATGCTCTCGATACTTTCGCCCGCAACGGAGCAGGGAACCAACCTCGGCGTGGCGCAAAGCGCCGGGAGTCTGGCGCGCATTTTTGGCCCAATGTTTGCGGGGGCTTTCATCGATCACCGCATCGCTCGGAATGGGCGTCCCGAACAGGCGAGAAGCTACCCCTGCGACGGCAGCGGCTTTGGCATCAAGACCACCTTCGCTCGCCATTGTTGCAGAGGTCCCTATGCAGATTGGATCCTTGCCCCGGCAGAGCCGGTCGCGGAGCCTGCGAACCAGCATGGCAACGTCTGCGCCCTGACGACCGCGATATGTGTGAAGTTCGTCCAGAACAATGTAGTCAAGCCCCTCAGCATTCGCTATTACCTGCCGGTCCCGCTCACTTTGCCGGGTCATCAACAGTTCAAGCATCATAAAGTTGGTCAGCAGGATGTCAGGCTTGGAATGCCTAATAAGATCGCGCTCGTCCTGGTTCTCCTGGCCCGTGTAACGCGCAAATGTGGGACGAAGGCGCTCGGGCAGGCCGGCCTGCTCAATGAACTTCTCCAGTTCGCTCATCTGGCTGTTTGCCAGAGCATTCATCGGGTAGACAATGATTGCCCGGGTTCGGCTGCTTTCTCCCGCCGCCCGTCCACGAATCGCCGAATCGATGATGGGGATGAAGAAGCATAACGACTTTCCCGACCCCGTTCCGGTCGTCACTACGAAACTTTGCCTCTCTTTGGCTTTTGCAATTGCCTGGGATTGGTGACGGAAAAGTGTAAGCGGCTGCCCATCGATCCGAAATACTTGTTCGGTCTTCTCGTGAAGAGTGCCCTCGACAACCAGTTGGGAAATCGAATCTCCGACCTGGAAATGCGGGTTGATGCTGACAATCGGCTCCGGCCAGAACCGGCCGCTGGCATAAACCTGATCCACTTGGTCCTGGATGTCTTTCGCTCGAATTGTGGTAAACGAGCGTGCAAACCGTTCATAATCCTGAACCAGAGCGCGATCGAGGTCAAAAACATCCATCGAATATCTCCGCAGGAATACCGATCCCTGCTGACATATATTCCATAACGCCGCTGGTCAAATTCAGGAACGGCAGAATTGTACAGAATATTCTTCGATCATCATCTGCCATCCGAAGCCCAATTGTCCAAGCATTCGATACCGACGATGTCCTGGACAGGCGAAACTTGGCCGAACTCTATGCTGACTATGCCAAAGTCTGAGCATTCGTGATTGACTGCAAAGGCAGTAATGGAGTGCATTCAAGCATTTACGCCTCCGTTTTTGCCCGAGGATTCAGTCGAATATTTCGGAGAATGCCAACAGCCTCGAGGCGTCCAGTATTTGCGCTTCCCGAGTTTGCGGATTGCGGCCAACGTAGATGCGGACCATCCACATTTGCAGTACGCGCCGGACGATCTGGCAAATCATGAGTGAGATCCTGCCTCCAAGAGAGAAAAGCGGCATACGTGGCACACGTGGCCGATGTTGTGGTCGGTTTTTTTTGATGTGTAAGCGAAAGGAGGACTGACGGGGGTTCAGCACCTGCTGTTTCCCTGAAGGTCTGCGTGTTGGCCCGCAGTCCGGCACACAACCGGCACACGGGGCGCCGGGGAGCAGGGTTTTTGGGGGATTTGAACATGGTGTTATTGAACAGGGGAATTCAGTGTCCGCTTACTGTAGTCTGGTCGCCGACTCACGCTTTCTGCGATATCTCCTTTTCAGCCGATATGCTGAGGGAATTGTCCGTCGTTGTCGAATTCGCCTCGTTCACGAAATACTGTTTACGAGGCATTGATTACAGGACCCCACCATGGCCATGATCCGAAATTGCCCATCTTGCGGAAAGCCGAATCGAATTCCAGCGAAACACCTTGCGAACGTAGGAAGATGCGGTGCTTGCAAAGCAGCGCTACCTGCGATGGCAGAACCTATCGAGGTTAGCCCCGAGGAATTCGACGAAGTTGTGCGCGACAGCAAAGTCCCCGTGCTCGTTGATTTCTGGGCGGCCTGGTGCGGCCCTTGCCGGATGGCGGCGCCGCATGTTGCACAAGTCGCACTGGACCTCGCGGGCCGAGCCATGGTGCTTAAGGTCGACACGGAACGGTTCCCGGAACTTGCATCTCGATACAACGTCCAGGGAATTCCGAACTTCACCGTATTCGCTCGCGGTAGCCTTCAGTTCCAGCAAGCCGGTTTGGTGGACGCCAATACGATGAAGGGTTGGCTTGCACGCGCAGCCACCTGAGGATGACCGTTCTCCGAGGTCAGCCATGATCATGGCTCGAAAATCCAAGCGAGACTTTCGTGGCTCGGGTCGCCAGGAGCGCCCCAGAGGTTTTCATGAAACCGCACATCGTTCAAGATGCTCCGGACTGCGCATTCCAGCCAGCTAGAAGGAGTCCTTCGGTCCCATCGAAGAGACGTAGGTGTGAATATTGAGTGGTGCTTGTCGTTAACGGTCCCTACATCGCGGCCCGAACCACCGCAATCAACTCCTCCTCCGTAAGCGGCAGTGGATTCGCTTGCATACTGCTGGCTTTCGCTGCCTTCTCAGCTACGCCCAGCAAATCAGCTTCGGTAACTCCCCATGCGCCGAGCGCTGGGAAGCTGAGCTCGGCGGAGAGCTCTCTTATCCAGTCGATGCCGTCCTCTACGCTTGCTTCACTCCGGCCTGTAAGCAGACGCGCGATGGCAGAGTAGCGTTCGCGAGCCGGATGCTGTGGCGCACGGGCGCGCAATTCAGCTACATTGGGCGCCGCGGTTTCCATGCGTGTCGAGGACTTCTACGTGCAGGGGCGCCAGGCTGGGTACGTCTCCATGAAAAAGGCGGGAAAGAACACGAGATGCCCACTGACCACAATCTTGACCGCTATCACGAGGGGTACATCGCCGCCGGTATCGGCCAAGACCGCAAAGAGCCCCTCTTCCGGACCACTCAGGGCGCACGGGCAAGCTGACTGGCAATCCCCTGCTCCAGTCCGATGTCTGGCGGATGATCCGCCTGCGGGCCGCCCAGGCCGGCATCAGGACGGAGATCGGCTGCCATACCTTCCGGGCTACCGGGATTACCGTTTGTCTGAAGAACGGCGGCCGGCTGGAAATCGCCCAGCGGATGGCCAATCACGAGAGCGCCCGCACCACCGGGCTCTACGACCGGCGCGACGACGAAGTCTGCGCTGTGAGGTGGAGCGAATTCTGATCTGACGCGAAAAGCAAAAAAGAATCCTACCCCCACATAGCACATCGAGAGAACGCGTCTACGGGCATCCTGACGCGTCGTTTTTTTCGCATTTTTGGGGGAGAATTGAGGTCCTTTGGCCCTTTTCGCGCGGTGTCGGCCCAATTGAGATGGAGGGGCCGGCCCTTGATGAAGCGGGCGAGGCAAGGACCGCAGCGAATCGCCGGCTTTCCTTCCGAGGACGCTGGCTTTTCGGGGCAAGGATTCTGTTGGCCTCGCAATCTGCCTCAGGAGCGATACAATTCTCTGCAACGGGAGCCGAAAAAGTAGATTCCGGTTGAAAGGGTCCCTCAAATGCTAGTCGCCGAGATTCACGGGAAGTATGTTCTCGAAGCGAGAACTTTTGAGGACTACCTGACTTCCGCGGTTTTCGGACACCTCAGATATATCAAACCTGGCTCCTTCTGGGACGCGCTATTCGACATCGCTGTGTCCCAGCCGATCGAATTGACGGTGATCACCGCCAACGAGCGGATTCGGAAGGAGACTGGCTGCTCGCTCGGTTCTTTTGGAGCTCTCAATGCTCTCTTCTGGCCAGAGCATAAAGAAGGAATCCCGGATCTGATTCTTCATTTCTATGGGAATCAGCCGCGCTCCGTTGTGATCCTCATCGAGGCAAAACTATATGCAGCAAAGAGCAGCACCGGCGAGCATGACCAGCTTGCAAAATATCTTCGGATCCTGAATTCGCTTCAGGATCTCCGACCTCCCTTGCCATCTGACGCCTTAGCGCTTGCTGTCTACCTCACAGCAACAGATTCGAGAAGCGAAATCATTGAGAGCCTCAATCAGTATGGCGACTGCGACCAGGCACGCCAGCGGCTTTTCCATCTCCAATGGCAGGACGTGATTCGCGCAATCGACATGACGATGCCTGCCTCCGAACTCGACGCCCAAATTCTAGGCGATGTTCGAAGGTTCCTGCATAAGCGGAATCTGGAGTATTTCTCGGGAATGGAAAGCGCCTCCGCAATCCCTTTCGTCCTTGAAATAGATGGCGAATTCCTAAAGGACGAGCTGTTATTCGATGTGGATTCAATTCCGACAGACTTGGACATAATTGACGAAAGGTGGATGCATGCCAACTGAGGCTGGAAAGAAAATATACGAGTGCATCAAGGCTGTTTGCCGGATGCATGCGTCCGCGAGCAAGCTCCTCAAGGACTTCGATAAATATGCCACATATCCGAGTATTTCTGTGTTCCAAAACACGGCAACCAAGGATCGGACGAATGCAGCCAGTGCGAGTTACTGGATGCCTGAGGGCGTATTCCGGTACTTAAGCTGCAAGGACAATCCCCGCCTCGTCGAGGCGATTACAGTGTGCTTTTTGGACAATGAACTCGAGGAGCCTGTTCTATTGCTCGGACAACTCGAATACACAAAGGATCCGCTTCAAACCCGCGGCGTTTGCGATGGATGGGACCTTTGGTATATGTACTTCCCAGTGCGTACGGGCTGGATCCATGGTGCCGCGGATAAATGCGTTGTGCCAGAAGACCGGGCCTTGCGCATTCAAAGCGCAACATTGATTTCAGTGCCGTTGTATAGCATCGAGCGGGCCGAGGACATTTCAACTTTGCTCAAAAAGGTTCGAGCGAATATGCCCGCGGTGCCTGGCAACGTCGAGTGACTGCGATCCGCAATTCGCAGCAAGGGTAGAGCCAACACGGCATCCGGAAAAAAGAACGGATGCTGGAAGCTGTCCGCCAGAAGGGCGGAGGGCTTAGACCTGGTGATGGAAACTAAAGCCCGCCGCGTTCATAAGAAGTTCCAGCCGATCAATGGGCGTTACAATAGATTCCCAGCGGAGCTCAGGCGCTTGTCCCGGCTGTGTCATCGACCAAGTCAGGCCGCTTGAGTAGCCGGCGGCGGTCCCTCCAACAAAGGGAGGTCACCGTCGGGTATAAAAGACAACGCGGTTAGCTGGCCATGAACCGCAAACTGGAGTAGCTCCAATCAATCTCGCTGAAGAAGGGGGTCGACAATTGAGCACAATCCCTCTTTTCAAAGCCACCATTGTTCCACGCAGTCTGGTTATCAGCCGCCGCTATCGGATGCGGAATTTGGGCGGTTCTGCCTCGAAAATGACAACGTTCAGATTGAGCGTACGAAGGACGGAGCGATCGAGCTGACCTCGCCAGCCGGTTTTTTCCCGGGGAGTGCCAACTCTGAAATCAATTTCCAGCTTCGCACCTGGTGGACGACGCATCATCGAGGACGCGCTTTCGGCTCGAACGTCGGGTTCTTTTTGCCCGACGGTTCGATGCTGACCCCGGATGCCGCCTACGTTCCGCCTGAGCAACCGGAAGGACTGACCGAAATCCAGCTCACGGGCTTTCCCTACCTTTGTCCCGCCTTCGTGAATGAACTGCTTCAGGCCACGGACCAGCTTGCGGAGACTCAGAAAAAGATGGGTCTCTGGATCGTAAACGGCTCTCAATTGGGCTGGCTCTTCGACCCGTACCAGCAGCAAGTCCTCCTCTACGTGCCGGGATCTGAGCCACTTGCAGTTCAGCACACCGCGCAAGGCTGGGGTCCGGTCGCAGGCTTTGCACTCGACCTCGCAAAAGTATGGAGTTGCCACGAACTATAAGCCGTGGCCCGGGACGCCAGAACCCACGACAGAGATCAGCGACACTTCACACCCCTTTCTGCCTTGGATTCCAGAGAATGGCGGGTCCTGGGACCCTTTGACGCTTTGCAGCGGTCAGTAGCAGTCCGTCCGTTGAGACAGGACATTTTCACACATAAATACAGAGTATTCCAAATCACATCTCTGTGAAGGAGAGCGGATGTATAAGGTTACAAGTTAACTTTTGGTGATGAAACGTCGATCGCTCGGCCGCAAGCTGCCACACAACCTCAAACGAGTGATCCAATTTCCTTAGCGCGCGATTTTTGACGTTTGGCGTAGTGACCCCTTTTATGCTAGATCATGATCCCGACTTTCTAGATGCGCACCTCGGCAACGCACATGCGAACGACGACGAGTTTTCAGTGTTACCTGATTACGAGTTCGAGCACAGTGCCACCGATGATCTGGTTGTTCAGCATGGCTTGGATACCCACGACCACACGTGGGAACTCGACCACGACACAATCAGCCAAGCATCGCATTCGATTGCTACAGTGCCCGGCAATGATTTTCACGCGATCGCGGCCGACCAAGCGTCACACGAACTGTCTGGCCATGCTTCCCATGCTGATCCCGTTGTGAGAGCACAATACGGACATGACGTCCACGTCCACAACCCAAATGCGCACTTCGAAGGTGACGGCGTATTCGAGTCTGTTACAGGTCAGCATCTTTCCGCAGAAACCCCTGTAAGCCTTGCGCGCGAACAAGGTTGGTTCGACGACGATGCCGGCACACTTCCCGCGGCTTTGGCCGGTGGCAACGAGGTCGGGAGCCATTCGCACCAGCATTATGAAGCCACTCTCGATGAGATAACTGATGCTTTGAGGCGTGGCGACCACGTCCTGGTCGCACTTGACGCCAACGAGGTTTATCGGCCTATTCATGATTCCGGAACGGGAGAGCCTGTAGAACAGGCCAACGCACCCCACACAGCCTTCGTCCGCGAAGTCCAACCAGGTCCGGATGGATCAACCAAAATCGCCCTTTCTCATCCCGGATCCAACGAGACCGTGGTAGTGGATGGGGAGGACTTTCTGAATGCCTGGCGCGACTACGGTAACCTGATTGTCACTACCCGAACCGGGGACGCGTAGCGTGCCCAATGCCGAATCGCTAAAATTGGGACCCGACTCCAGCCGACGGCTGGCGACTGCCCGTAAGCGCACAGAGATTGAAGATCTTGTGCGTGGCATTCACCGCATCGCTGGTCTCCGCGAAAGGGTCACGATCGAATCCGTGCCATTACCGCCTGTCCTTTCAATCAGCAAGGGTGAGTGGGTTATAACAGCGCTCCTGGTGGTGCCGACCCGCACCCCAAACGGTGTAAACGTTTGTGGTGCACCGTGGGCGGCGGTGCAGTGGCACTGGCCTTCGGGCAGCGCGGACCTTCTAGACCTGCGGCAAATGGAGGGATTCAGGCGAATGCGGGCGAAGGGCGTCCATCCTTGCCCGAACGCCCCACAAGGAAGCGCGACGTCACTTTACCAAGCCCTCGATAGCACACTCCAATCGGCTCCGACCAAGTCCCCTGGTTTGTCTTCCCTTTCGCCCTTTTATTCGAACCTTCTACCATTGGGACTCTACGAGTACTATTGGGCGCTCGTGCCATCGACACGGAGTTGGCTTCGGGCCCCAGCGCCATCCCATGGCCCCGAAGTTTCGAGCGGTGCCGACGGCGTGATCCACAATCTCCACGACTCCGTGCTGTGTTCCTTAGATCGCGCAATCGAGCTAAGCATTCAATTCGGATTCCGAGATATCCAAGAAGAACTGGAAGCCCTGAAGGCACGGCAGTTGGAATACGGGCGCACGCTGGCATTTGTGGGCGAGTTCAGCCGGGGCAAGAGCCACCTAATCAACCGTCTCCTGGAGCGCAACGTGCTCCCGACCGGAGTGCTGCCCACAACACAGGCCCTAACCTCGCTGTCGCATGCGGCGAAGGCAAAGGAACGTATTGAGATCGTGAGCCCGCAGGGTGGACGGGAAGTGCGTCCGCTTGTGGAAGCGTCTTGGTCGAACCTGGGTGCTTTCGATGATGATGGCAGCAACACCGAAATATCGGCGACAGTTCGGGTGCGAATGGATAATGAGTGGCTAAAATCGCTCGACGCCGAGGTCATCGATACGCCAGGATTGGGTGACCTTTGCGCGCAGCGCACTGCTGCAGTTGAGGATTTCCTATACCGTTGCGACGCCGTCGTCCTCGTTGTCAGCGCGAAAGTCCCGTTTGGAATCACGGAACGGACCTTTCTTAGGGATCACGTGCTAGCGCGCCACGTGCCCGCGATTCTGGTTGTAGTTTCCATGCTCGACCTCGTTCCACCGGGAGAGCGCTCCGCGGTCTTGCGAGACATCCAGCACAAAGTCAGGGCGGTCTCGGAGGAGATCCAGGTTTTGCCATCCCGAGCAGTCGGTGCGGAAACTGACGAAAGCGCGTTGGCGTTATTGCGGGCCAGTATTCAGACACTTCTCAGCCCAGCTTGTTGGAAAGAGCGCCGTTCGCGCCAGGTTGCAAGCCTCCTTTCCGATCACCTCTCGGTATTAGAGCAATTGGGCAGCTGTGGACTCCGGCAGGGCGCGGTTGACCAGGCGGAACGCGCTTCGACAGTCGCAGCAGCACGCGGACGACTGGAGTCCACCGGCCAGGAATGGCAGCACCTCTTGCTTGAACTTGATCGGCGATGTTTGAGGTCTGCAGAGGACTTCCGATCCCATTTGATGTCCAGAAGGGACGAACTCTCCGAAATGCTTTGTTTTGAGGTCATGAAATCCTCTGATCCGAAAACATGGTGGGAGCAGGATTTTCCATTCCGCATGCGGCGTGAGTTCGCCGCCTTAAGCCGCCGGTCCGAGGACTTCATGCAGAAGGCGATAACAACAGACTCGGAATGGCTGCGCCAAGAGGCACAGAAGCTTTTCGGGATCGAGGTGCTACAGCCCAAATCGGACCAAAGTGCGCTAGCCCCCCCGTCCGTCGATGAGAGTTTCAGGCGAACGTTGAACTTGACCAGTCTGAAGCATTTCAAAGAATTCAGCCTGATGGGGAGCGGAGCGGCCATGACATTCGCATACCTGCTCCAAGGCCCGGCAGCGCTGGCGATCGGCCTTGGGCTCGCCGTCGCCTACGGTGGAAGGCAGATGCTGGGAGGGAAAACAAAGGAGCAACAGCTAACGGTAGCTGAAAACATTTATCCGGCCATAGAGAGTGCTCTTGACAGCTACGGTGCTCAGACTGCGAGCCGTCTTCGAAGACTATACGTCGCACATGCTGAAAGCGTGAAGAGAACATTTCAAGGCTGGCTATCCGCTCAAGCATCAGCGCTGGAGAATACAGGAGGTCATGACGCCGTCGATTGGCAGCGCCTGATCGATTCCGCCGTGGCACTAAGTGCTGAGGTTGCGGGAACTCTCGAAGGAGATACAGTGTGGATCAGTTAGTGGATGAACCGCTGCAGACGAACGGATGCCAAGGTATCCCCGATTCATTGATGGAGTACGAGGGGTACGAGCAAAGGCGCGCGCGTCTTCTTGAGCTTTTGTGCCAACTCCGGGCAGCAACATTCGATCTTCACATAGCGGGCTTCTTAGAAGAGCTTGGTCGACTCCAGGAGCGGGTGAATGCAGACCAGTTCAAGGTCCTGGTCATCGGCAACTTCAAGACTGGCAAGAGTACGTTTATAAACGCGCTGCTCGGCGCGGACATCCTCTACACCGCAGCTCCACCTGCGACCGCATTCGTGACAGAGATCAAATTCGGTTGTCCTCCTCGCGCCCTGCTGCACTACAAGAAAGAGCACATGAATGGTCACGACGGCCCGCGGCAGATTAGCATTGAAGATCTCCATGAAGAGATTCGAATCAAGGACTACGAGCAGGATTTGGCACAACAAGATTGTCAATATGACCTAGCTGAGGTCTTCTACGAAGTCGACCTATGCCGCCATGGCGTAACCTTGATCGACTCGCCAGGGCTCAATGAAGCGGAGAGTCGGGCAAAGATCACCCTGGATTACTTGCCGGAAGTAGACGCTGCAGTATTCCTCACATCTTCAAACGCCGCTCTCGGGATGCAGGAGGTCTCCGCACTTCAGCACGTGACTTCCCTCCATTCGGCTGTTTTCCTGGTCTGCAATCACTTCGACGCTGTCCGTGCAAAGGAGCGGCCGGCATTGGTCAATTACGTGTTGGGTGTACTTGCAAAGCACACGAACCTATCGAAAGACCGGGTTTTCTTCACAAGTGCTCTTCGAGCATTGGAAGGCCGCCTCGACTCGGATGAAGCACGGGTTAGCGCTTCTCATTTGCCGGAGTTCGAAAAGGCACTCCATCGCTTTCTTACGCATGAGCGCGGAAAAGCCAAACTCCTGGGGGCCGCGCAACAACTTGAGGCTCACATTCGTGTCGGGCAAGACATCATTCCTGAGCGCCTTGCGTTGTTATCGAGAGGGCTCGAAGATTTGGAGGCGCGTTATCGTAGCAAACAGGAGCCACTACAGCGCCTCGAAATGGCTCGGCGGCTGATACTCGCTAGGTTCGGCATAATTTCGAAAGAACTCACGCTCCGTGTCGGCGAGGAGATGCGTGGATTCTTGAGACGAACGATCGACGGATTGCCAGCATGGGCTGAAGCTCAACCAGTGAATCTCGGATTTTTCGGTTTCTTTAGCGAGGAGACCCTAAAAAAGGAGGCCGAACCAATCGTCATTGCCCTTAGAGATCGGATTGCGAACGAAACCCGCACCTGGGCACAGGGCCCTATGAAAGAGATGGTCGAGGCTTTTCTTAAAGAGCGCACCAAGGATTTGGCCGAGGAAATCCGCCAATTTGACACGGCGGCCAACAAGATACTAGACCGTGACTTTGGCGAGGCTCCGGGATCGATTGGGGTCACTGGGGGCGCATCAATGGAAGCTTTCGTTATGCAGGCCATCCTCTCGGTAGCGGCACCCGGGGTAGTTGGCGCCCTGTCCGGAGTTGGATTTCTCTTTGCAGCGCACCCGATCATCGGGATACTCGCTCTGATCGTTACGGCACTTGTCACACTGTTCCAGATCGAGACTAAGCGTTCCGAATTCAAGGAGAACATCGCCCGAGAGTTCGGTGCCCAGATCGAGCGCGACCGGGACAAAATGGTAAGTGACGCAGTGGCCAAGGTCGATACGACTTTTGGTCGAGTTGGCGAGAGTATCGACGAGGAACTTCGGCGCCAGATTGGCATCATTCGCGGTGAGTTGGATTCAGTATTAGCGGAGAAACGGGCGGGAGAGGACAGCGTGGAAATCACACGACAACGGATGAATGTGATCGGAAGCGAGCTCGTGGTAATCAAGCGAAAGTTGGCGGACTTCGCCGAGGAAGTTGGTGCCGCGTGAACGGCACAAACAATCAAGTCGGCGGCCCGAACTCGCGCTCTGGCGGAGACTCGGTAATCGAAGATGTGTGGTCGGATCGCATTACGGCCCTTCTCAAACTGGCAGGACGGCGATGTGAATTGCACAACCGAGTTGGTGTCGATAGGAGGCGGGACGGGAGCACTTTGCGGAGTACTGGCTTTCGAGTCGCGATCATAGGAACGCCGAAATCTGGAAAGACCTGCATATTAAACAGCTTGATCGGGTTTCCCATTTTGCCGATGCCTGTGGTGCCTGTCTCAAGTGGACCGATTTGGCTGAAGTGGGGCGAAGAAAAAAGGGCCACCGTGCGCAACGGGGACGGAGCGGTCGGTGACGTAGAGTTCGCAAATCTCGAGTCTCCGGCGGAAACGGACAGTCTGGAGTTGCAATGGCCGCTGGCCCTATGCAAGAACGGCGTAGAGTTCGTCGAGGTTCCGGCTTCTTCCCGCGAGGATGGAACACCTCGCCAGGAACTCGAGACTGCCGATTTGGTCCTACTTGTCCTCTCCTGCCGCGCCTTGGCATCTAAGGCCGATCTTGCCTTGATTGAGTCGGCCGCGCACCTAGGGCTCACGGAGATTCTGTTCGTCTGCAATCATTCAGACGCCATCAGTCCGGAGGACATGAGAGGACTCGAACTGCGTTCTGCGGCGCTTCTGCAGCCTTGCACCACAGTTCCTGGACAGGCGGTCTTTTTCGTCAGCGGCATGTGGGCACTCGAAGGTGCGGAAGGCCAGGATCTTGGTTTGGTGCAGCGTTCTGGGATCGATGCGCTGCGATGCGCGATTGCCGACTACGTCGGCGCCAATCAAAAGCGGGCTAAGGCAATTAAGCTGGTTGCAACCGCTCGGCTCGAACTTGAAGCGATCCGGAGAACCCTCGAACAGGCCGGCGTTGTTGCGTTAGATCAGCAGGCCGACCTCGAGCGGCAGTCGCTCACTCTCTCGTCCGCGTTAGCGACGGTGGACCAGAAGCGGCATCTTATTTTGTCTCAGGCCAGCCAGTTCCAAGAGACCACGTGTGAAGTTGCGTTGCAGCGAGTGCAGAATTTTCTCCTGGATCAGGCGTCGGTGATTGAGAACCGGAACCGGTCCAATCCAACCATCATTGATAGCATTTCGGCGTCCTTGTCGCCGGCAAGCGCCGAGCGCGCGCGGCTCCGCGACATTGCGCTAGTCGAACGGAAGCTGAAACAGGCGTATCACGAGTGGGCTGAAACAGAACTCCTGCCTTCAATCGGCAAAAGCTGCGACGAGTTCGATAGAAACCTTGCACTCCCGATTGAAGATTTCACCTGCGTGATTCGCGAACTGCGTATTCGGCTGGACTTGGAGGGAATTGAGACTCCCAACGGTCTTTTCACGCGCATTGAATCGAAGCTCCGTCTGACCGATCTGGAGTCGACTGGCGTGGATTTCACAATCGTCCGACCGCCGCCGGAGGGCTCACAGGGCATTTCGTCCATCTTCTATACCGCCCTTGCGGTAGCTGTTACCTCATCGGCTGTTGTATCGGTTTTCCTCCATCTACCCATCCTCCTAACCGTTCCCTTGGCGTGCGGTGGGGCTACGATGTACTCTCATTCCCGCATCACCTCCATGTTATCGACAAATGGTCGCGGGCTGGCAAAAGCCACGGCCGATGCAATTCGGGATCAATCGAAGGAGATTGCGGGGGCGGTCGCCGGATCAGTCGCGCTGGAATTTGACCGCGTCATAGACGGACTGCGCAGTTGCGTCGGGCGGATGGCAGAAGACACAACCAACCCCGCAAGAGCAATGATCGATTCATTCCAAGGTCGCATCCAGGAGATCGGTGTGGGCGAATGCGCGCGTCGCGAGTCCTGGTCTGAACTCAATATCCTCCGCGCCAAGATCGATGAAATCGCATCGCAGATCGGATTGTTGGCGAGAGGATAGAAATGGTCGACTCGATTCGGAGCGTACCCCCCACCGCGCGGATATACGTCCGGAGTGAATTCGCGCCTCTTGTGGGAACATTCCGGAGGGGATAAGAATAGATGCTATTCATTGCTGGTCTCGAAACTCTGCCCCGCGAAGAGGCAGTGAAACTTGTCGCGCAGCTGAACGTCTTTAACACCGCGACACTGCTTCGTTGCGGCTGTGCCGACTTCGTGGGCAAGGTCAAAGGTTTTTTCGGCACGCTTCCACTTCTGGGGCGCTATCCGATTGTCGGTACCCCGATTGGCGCTGCAACCAACCGTCCGCTCTCGGAAGTGGAAAAGACTATCGAACTGGCACAAAAGGAACTAGAACTCTTGCCGGACGCTGAAATACAATCACGGCTGCGCCGCCATCTCGTCGATCTTGCTGAACTCCCATCGGGACGCAATACCACCGCGGTTGCCTGCGCCGTAGTCCTTCGTGCCGCGAAATCGTTTAAGATCGATTCAACCACCCATGCGTCGCCGCTGACACTCGAAAATGCGGTATTTGAAGCATGCGTGCGGGATTTGGTGGATCAAATCAAGGCGACTTTGGCGAAGGTGTCATCCGGTAATGCGGACCGGCTCGAGGCTCTTTTGCGCGAGGAGCTAAGCCGTATTAGCGCAGCGGACGCAGACGCAATTCGCAAGGCGACAGGGATCGAAGAGTTGTCGGCCAAGGCGCTGCTTAGTTTTCTGAAGACCTCGTCGAGCACAGCAATTGCGAGCCTCGTCGTGGGTAGCTTGGGTTTCGCGCCGTTCCTGGCCCTCACGACAGCGATGAAGGCGATCACCTTGCTCATCGGGGTTACGCTCCCATTTGCTACGTATACCGCCGCATCTTCCACGCTTGCTTTTCTGCTCTCGGGGCCGTTTCTACTTGCGGTTCTTGCCGTAATTGGTTCAGTCGGATGGAAACGGTCGGACAGCGCAATTCGCGATCAACTGGTGCGCTTGGTTATCTTGGTCGGTCGAGCCAATACACTTGGCAAGGGAGTGCCGGCCCTAAATGCTTGACCCTGTCACGTTCCTCGCCGGCTTCGATGAGTTACCTCTTGGCGATAGCGCCGGTGTGAGCCGCTGGCTGGATCAAGTTATCGCTCTGTCTGAAGACGGTGATGTGCGGATAGAGCAGGCGACTGTCCGTGAGCTTGCTTTCCGAAACACCTTGTGGCGCATCGAGCACGCTCTGCCCGAAGGTGAACAGGACACTATCACGACGATTCTGGGGCAGGTGGATTGGCAGGATTCCCGCGTACGAACCGCTGTTCACCCCGCAATTGAGCCCCGAAGTCTCCAGGAGTGCTTCAGGAGGCTGGGTGCGCTAGCGGGCCCGTCGGGAGAGGCGACGACGCCAGGCGCGGTTGCTGTCCTCGCGGCGCGGGGCCTCGCCGACACCTGCTCCGAAGATCAATGGGATTGCGAACACCATCTATTCACGGCGTTACTGGCTAGAGCCCTACGTGAAATCAGTGAGTACTTGAATCGGCTTTCCGTCACGCGCCTGAGTGAGATCACGGATTGTATCGGGATCGAGTTGAATCGGATAACGCCCACCGAAAGCGATGCCATCTCTGGAGCCACAATTCTTGGCCACCCGTCGGCTCAAGCCGTGGTCGATTGGCTCGGAGCAATCGATGACCGAATCGTGGCAGAGCGGCTTTCGAGCACAAGCGGATACGCGCTGTATCTGCTGGTGTCGATGGTGTTGCGCATTGTCACACGCGCGAGCGTGCCATTCGATATTATTCCAGACCGAGTCTGCGCCCCACAGGATGGTCGTGTATCAGATATCGCCGTATTTGCTGCACTCAGCGTGTTTTCTGGAGCAAGTTTCTGGTCACCACACCAAGTACTTGCCACTGCTGCCGCCAGGGCGGTCGTTATGTTTGGATACGGACGGCAACTCGCGGATGAACTGCAATTCCGGGCGATGCTTTCATCCGAGGAAGATCTCACGCTATTTCACACGCTCTCAGATCTCCGGTCCCTCGCTGAAATTCACCAGATGGCGCGACCGCTGTCTCGCATCCGTTGCGAATACCTTACCAATCCAGAAGTGATCATGGTTCTAGGCCTGTTGAGACTTGTGACTGACAGGCCCGGAACCGGCGCCGAGGAAGAACTTCTCCTTGGGCTGCAAGGCTTAGCACCATATGTAGGTTCGATCACAGCGTTGAGTGTCGCACACGAATTGATTCGGTTTGGAGACCGCTTTATTGGAGACCGGATCGATTCAGTCTTGAGAGCCACGCTCTTGGTCTGGAGTGATTTGGACGTCGCTCGCCTCTGTTACGGGCATGCTTCCGAATTTGGAGAAGTGCACCACAACGCACTAATGATCATCCTCACCGATCTGCTGGCGAGTGATGGAATGGAGAAATGGGCAAATGACTGAGGATCAAAGGCGGACCGATGTGCTTAAGGCTGAGGAGGCTGTTCGCCTGCTGGCCAAATCGCTCGCTGGTGCGGACACGTCCAAGAAGGAATTCGACGCTTTGACAGCGATCCTGTCGGCCGCTGCCGGCTCGGTCACCGAGGCTACTGCGACGCTGGGCCACCTGCGACATTTGATTGCCACTGAGCACGATGAGGCCGCGGCCACGACCGCGAGTACGGTGGAGAAAGCACAAGCCTCGCTGGAGGAGGCGACGACACGTCTGACCCAACTTGGAGGACAGGCAGTAACGGTAGCTGCTGAACAAGCGTCAAGTGCAGCGCGCCGCATGCGGGAACTTGAAGAGAACATGGATAAGGCGACAGGCCGGCTCGATGCGAGAGTCGACAAGGTCGGCCAGATGATCACGGCTCTTCAGAAGGATCTGGGCGAACAGCTTTTGAAAACCGCCTCGAACATCCAGACCAACACTACGGACTCTTCGAAACGGGCGCTGGAGGGGATTCGCTTGGGCGAGGAAAGCGTGCGCAAGCAGCTAGTAGTTTCAGTCTCCGAGTTAACGCAACGTCTAACGACCAGCCAAGCTCGAATTGAGAACGTGGTTAGTGAGCAGACCGCCGCAAGCACGAGCGAAATTCTAAAGGCCGTGGACACAGGAGTGCAACTGCTCATGCAACGCTTGGCCCGGGCACAGCAGCAGATACGGAGCGGTGCCGAGGCAGAACACAAACGGAGTCGGACCTTGCTGTTCAGACTGTATTTCGTTGAAGGTGCCGTCGTCCTCGGCATTGTGCTGCTGCTCTGGCGGCATTGGTAATGCATGATGCCACTCTCCAACTGACGGACGCCCAAGTGGGTGAAGACGATCTCGAACAGCGAGATCGGGATGATTATGCGAACGCGTGCGTGGTCGCCGCGGCGCTAAGGAAGTGCGACCGGGGTCTCGACTTCGTTGAGTCGGCAGTGTCCCGCTTCTCGCTTCCGGACGAGGATCGCTCCTTTTTGAAGGAGCAGATCGGTATGATAAGGAGCCGCCGCCTCGACCCAAACATCTACCTGGCAATTGTTGGTGAGTTTAGCAGTGGAAAGAGTACTCTGATCAACGCGCTTCTCGGAGCAGAGCTGCTGCCACGGGACGATGTTGGCGTGGTGCTCCAGCCAGGTGACGACGATCTCGTCCCCCGCCCCGACGTTCCTCCGCCCCCACGCCTGGGCGACCAGGTTGATCCCCTCCGTCGTCCCGCGCACGAAGACGATCTCGCGCGGAGACGACGCCCCGAGGAAGCGCCGGACCTTCTCGCGGGACGCCTCGTAGGCGTCGGTGGCGCGGGCCGCCAGCGTGTGCGCGGCCCGATGGATGTTGGAGTTCTCGTGCTCGTAGAACGACGAGAGACGGTCGATCACCGCCCTCGGCTTCTGCGTGGTGGCGGCGTTGTCGAGCCAGACGAGGCGCCGCCCGTGGACCTGCTCGTTCAGGATCGGGAAGTCCCGCCGGACGGCCCGCGGGTCGAACGGACGCGCCGCGAATCCGAGGTCCGGGACACGCTCGTGCTGGAAGCCGAGGACGTCGGCACCGAGGCCGGGCCGTTCGGACCGCACCGGCGAGGAATCCCCCTTCGCCGTGCCCGCCCTCGCCTCGTCGACGAAATAGAAGAGCTCGCCCGGAATGGCCGGAGCCCTCTCCGGGACCAAGGGCAGGATCGAACGGACGCCGCCGATCGTGAAGGGGAGGGAGCGGAGGTCGTCCTCCGTCGGAACGGCGACCGGCGAACGGGGAACGACGGGGACGGCTGGCGCCTGAACTCCGAGCGGCGACTCCGGGGGCCTCCCGGGGGCCGCCGTCGAAGCCACCAGGACGGGTGGATCGAACGCCCCGGCGGGAGCGGTTCCGGGCACGGCCAGCGCCGGTCCGGCCGCTGGCGCCGGCTGCGCCAAGGCCACGGGGGCAGCCGTGGTCCACGGGCCCGC
>Ga0118677_10007289_pt1 | contig 18323 bp, 18 predicted proteins | sample AliMusrvi5mmetaG_FD_86154 | JGI IMG/M metagenome (GOLD analysis project Ga0118677, IMG submission 86154) | reverse complement strand
CTGACTAGCGCCGTAGTGGCACTGGCACGATCACGCAGGAAGACAGTGAATCGAGGAGGCGCCAGCGCCGGCAGCGGATTGGTATCGTTGACGGAAACCAGGTTGTTCGCAGCGCTGGCGAACAGGACAAAACGCCCGTCCGCGCTGAAGATCGGCGACCAGGACTCGCCACCGCCACCGGCCGGCGCACTCTGCAGCGGATCGGCGGAGGAGACGAGTTGGAGTGATACAGCGCTGCTTTGGCAAACGAAGCCAGCAACGAAAAGAAGCACTGCCAATTCGAGCGGAACAGCGCGCCAGACTCGCCGCAATTCAAAATGCACGCGCCTCAAGACCGAGCTTTTCATAAAGGAAACCGCTTTCTGGGACCACCACGAAGGACCAGTTGATGATCTGCTAAGCGTGAAGGTCATTGCAAGACAATCCTATCTAGCTGCCGGGCACCCTATAAAGCGTCGAGTTCCTTTGCATTCATGACCCGCACATCAAAGAACCGGACCCCGCTGAGCCGGTGGATCCAGTGCCGCCTGCTGGCGGTCAATCGCCGGCTGTGACCAAAGCCATCAGCTTGGCAGCAATGTCGTCAACAACTTCAACCGGCAGCTTGCAGATCAGCGCAGACTGGCGGACTCGCCAATCGAGGGAGCGCGCATGATCAGCCAGCACCACCCCGCCAATGGCCAGGCCGGGAGGAAGCGACGTCTCGAAAGGGTAGCCCTTCGCCTGACGGGTGACGGGACAAACAATCGCGAGGCTCGTCTTCACATTGTATGCCGCAGGGCTCAAGACGACTGCAGGCCGGCTGCCCGCTTGCTCGCGGCCGGCCTGGGGATCGAATTCGAGCCAGATCGCGTCACCCCGCTCCGGCACGCAGGCCGCGCTCGTCACCAAGCCTCCTCACCGGTGGGCTTGCCCCAGTCGGTCTCGCGGTGACAGTTGGCGGGCGTGACCTTCCGCAGCAACTCAGTCAGGCGGTAACGGCCCCGCGCGGGGCGAACCACCAGACCCAGTGAGTTCACGCGCAACTCCACGTCGTCCCCCTCAGCCACGCTGATCTGCTGTGCCACTGATTTCGGTATCCGCAGCGCCAGGCTATTGCCCCATTTCTGAATCGTAGCATTCATGCGTTTCTACAAGGAAGATACATGGCGGCTGGCCCTTCCGTCAAGGCGGCGCTGGGGTGAGCAAGAGGAAAGGCGAACGGGTAGCACCCGTTCGCCTTTCGAAATGGGAGACAGGCGGGACGCCTGTCCTGCTTTAGTAGCGGTAGTGCTCGGCTTTGTAGGGGCCTTCCACGGGCACGCCGATGTATTCGGCCTGCTTCTTGGTGAGCTTCGTCAGCTTCACGCCGATCTTCTCGAGGTGCAGGCGAGCGACTTCTTCGTCGAGCTTCTTGGACAGGCGATAGACCGCCGGCTTGTAGGTCGCGCGATTGGCCCACAGGTCGAGCTGGGCCAGCACCTGGTTGGTGAAGGAGGCGCTCATGACGAAGGAGGGGTGGCCGGTGGCGCAGCCCAGATTCACCAGACGGCCCTCGGCCAGCAGGATGATGCGCTTGCCGTCGGCGAACTCGATCTCGTCCACCTGCGGCTTGACGTTGTGCCACTTCAGGTTCTTCAGGCCGGCGACCTGGATCTCGCTGTCGAAGTGGCCGATGTTGCAGACGATGGCGCGGTCCTTCATGGCCCGCATATGCTCCAGGGTGATCACGTCGACATTGCCGGTGGCGGTGACGAAGATGTCGGCCTTGGGCGCGGCGGTCTCCATGGTGACGACTTCATAGCCTTCCATGGCGGCCTGCAGGGCGCAGATCGGGTCGATTTCCGAGATCATGACGCGGCAGCCGGCCTGGCGCAGCGAGGCGGCCGAGCCTTTGCCCACGTCACCGAAGCCGGCGACCATGGCGACCTTGCCCGACATCATCACGTCGGTGCCGCGGCGGATGCCGTCCACCAGCGACTCGCGGCAGCCATACAGATTGTCGAACTTGGACTTGGTGACGCTGTCATTCACATTGATGGCGGGGAACAGCAGCTTGCCGTCCTTTTCCATCAAATACAGGCGATGCACGCCGGTGGTGGTTTCTTCCGACACGCCCTTGATGCTGGCGGCGATCTCGGCGAACCAGCCCTTGGGCTTTTCCTTGAGCAGGCGCTTGATCAGCGCGTAGAAGACTTCTTCTTCTTCATTCTCGGGCTTTTCCAAAAAGGCGACGTCGCCTTTTTCGGCGCGCAACCCGTGATGCACCAGCATGGTGGCGTCGCCGCCATCGTCCAGGATCATGTTGGGATAGCCGCCGCCATGCCATTCAAACAGCTTGGCGGTGTAGTCCCAGTAGTCCTTCAGGCTCTCGCCCTTGATGGCGAACACCGGGATGCCGGCGGCGGCGATCGCGGCGGCGGCATGGTCCTGGGTCGAATAGATGTTGCACGACACCCAGCGGATGTCGGCGCCCAGCGCCTTCAGGGTCTCGATCAGGACCGCGGTCTGGATGGTCATGTGCAGCGAGCCGGCGATGCGCGCGCCCTTCAGCGGCTGCGCCTTGCCGTATTCGGTGCGCGTGGCCATCAGGCCCGGCATCTCGATCTCGGCGATGTTCAGTTCCTTGCGGCCCCAATCGGCCAGGGTGATGTCTTTGACGATGTAGTCGCTGAAAGCGGCCATGAAACGATTCCCGTGGATTTCGGGCGTGCCTATAGCAGCGGGCCGGGGGCAGGGCAAGAAACATATAAAGAAATATGCATATGGTGATGCGGGACAGGGAAAAGCTGGATTTTTAAGGGCCGTCTACTTGGTATCCCGCCCTGCGCAGCAGCGCGGGAACGCCCTTGGGCCCGGTCAGATGGCCGGCGCCGACCGTGATGAAGAAGACGTGCTTCTCCTTCAGCATGGCTTCGATCTGGGGCACCCAGCGCAGGTTGCGGTCGTCCAGCAGCAGCTTGCGGGCCTTGGGAAACTGGTCGAGGTCGCCATTGATCAGCTCGTCCAGCTTGGCCTGATCACCATTGGCCCAGGCGGTGACCATGGGCCGGATACCCGCCGAGACATCGCGCAGGTCCGCAAGGCCGGACTCGAACTCCTCCAGCTCCAGGTCGCGGTCCTCCGGCGCCAGCAGGGCGAACTGGTCGGCGATGGTTTCGAAATAGCGGATGGATTTGTGGTGTCGCACGGCGTCTTCCATCAGCACGCTGTCCACGCCATTGCTGGAGGCATAGTGGAGCTTGTTGATCTGGGCGAACATCAGCTGGATGCCAGCCAGCCAGGGCCGCTCGCGCTCAACGCCCGCCGCGTCCAGCCCGGAGGATTTCACCGCCGCGTCATAGTCGTCGCGGAACTTCTCATGCAGCAGGTCGCGCAGTTTCTGGTCCGGCGGCAGGAAGCCATTCTTCTGGATCAGCGCGTGCAGTTCGCTGACGGCCGAAGCGTCTTCAGGCACTTCAAACACAAAGACATCGGCGCGCGACAGGGCGATGCGGATGGCAGGCGTGTGCCACTCAATGTTGGGCGGCAGCACATGCACCGCGCCCAGCAGATAGACTTGCCCGGCTTCGCCCCGGATGTGCCACAGGGCGGGATGGGCGAAGTTGCCGGTGGGAACCGATGGCCGCACCGTCTGCGCGCCAGCGAGAGACAGCGTGGCCAGCAGCGCCAGAATTGCGAGCGCAATTTTTTTGATCATTCCAGGCACAGCGCTCCCGCCGCGATTACCAGCACCGACACGATCCGGCGGGCCGTCAGCTTTTCGCCGAAGAATATGCGCCCCAGCAGCACGGCGAACAACACGCTGGTTTCGCGCAAAGCCGACACCGAACCCATCGGCGCGCGCGTCATGGCGAAGATGACGATGCCGTAAGCCAGCACCGACACCACACCGCCCAGCGCTGCCAGTCCGGTGGCGCGAGCGCCCTGCCAGATCGCAGCGCCGGGCCGCCGAAGTTTATAGAGCGGCAGGGCGGTGGCGCCCCATATCACGCACATCCACAAGGTATAGGACACGGCGCTTCCCGAAAGCCGCCCGCCGATGCCGTCGGTCACGCTGTAGGCGGCGATGAAGAAGCCCGTGCCCAGCGCATAAAGGATGCCGGTCTCGGGCAACTGGCGGCCGCGGAATGCCAGCGAGATGATGCCGATGCTGACCAGCACGATACCTGTCATGCCGACAAGCGTCGGCACTTCCTGTGCGACCAGCGCGGCGCCCAGGGTCACCAGCAGCGGCGAGGAACCGCGCGCGATGGGGTACGCGCTGCCGAAATCGCCGCGCCGGTAAGCGCGCACCAGAAAGGCGTTGTAGCCGACATGCAGCAGGGCCGAGCCGGCGATATAGGGCCAGCTGGCGCGGGCGGGCAGGGGCAGGAAGGGCAGTATGGCGGCGCAGGCCAGCGATGTGGCGATGCCCATCACCGTCATGCCCCAGAAGCCGTCGCGCCCGCCTTTCAGCATCGCGTTCCAGGACGCATGCAGCATCGCCGCGAACAGCACCAGCGCGGCGATGGATGCGGTCATCGGAGAATTGCCTGAAAGACTGCCGCGCGCGGCCGAGCGGTTAGCGTCAGCGTAGCGCCGCGCTGTCGCGCGCCCGCGCTTGGCAGAATGACCGCGCCGCTATGCGGGGCGGTCATTCTTCACCGAACTTAGCTTCTATAAGAGCGAGCATCGCCGTCAACGCTTCCTGTGCGTCCGGGCCTTCGGCGGTGACCATCACCGTGGAGCCGATGGAGGCCGCCAGCATCATCAATCCCATGATGGAGCGGCCATTGACGGCCTGGCCGTCCTTGATGATGTGAATCTCGGACTGGAAACGCGCCGAAGCTTCCACGATCTTGGCGCTGGCGCGGGCATGCAGCCCGCGCTTGTTCAGGATCTTGGCGCTGGCGTGAAGGGTGGTCATCCCAGGTCGGCGCTTCCGGCCCGCATATATTTGCGCCCCGCCTCGATGGCGTCTTTCACCGCCTGCTCCAGCGGCACCTTGTTGCGGATGTCGATCAGCTTGATCAGGCTGGGCAGGTTGACGCCGGCCAGCACCTCAATCTTGCCGCGCTCCAGCAAGGTCAGCGCCAGGTTGCAGGGCGTGCCGCCGAACATGTCGGTGGCGACGATCACGCCATTGCCCACGTCAACCGACTTGGCGGCCGCCGCGATCTCACGCTGGCGGCGTTCGATATCGTCTTCGGGCCCGATGCAGACGGCGCGCAGGTGGGTTTGCGGCCCCACCATATGCTCCATCGCGGAAATGAATTCCTGGGCCAGGCGGCCATGGGTAACAAGAACAATGCCAATCATGCGGAATCCTTCGGGCGGCGGGACATTAGCAAAAACGCCCACCGGGGGAAGGGTTATTTGGTGATAAAAGTGTCGCTAAACAAGCCCTGTGCAAAAGCCTTGAGGGCGGCGCGTATTTTGGCCGGTGTGGACGCATAATGGGCGTCCAGGGTGATCTGCGGCACTTGGGCAGTGTCCTTGAGCGGCGCTTTCCAGGGCCGGTGAACGGGCAGGCGCATCCCTTCCTTGCCCAGCTTTACCACCAGCGCGATCTTCACGCGGGCGCGCACCGGCATCTTGACGATGCCCACGCCGCGAATCTCGATCAGGCCGCGAATGCTGGCGGGCGGTTTGGCCCACAGCGCGCCTTTATCGGTGAACAGGATGGTGCGGTCGTCGGCCACCAGCTGTGCGCCATCGTCGATCAGCCGCAGCGCCAGGTCGGATTTCCCCGCTCCGCTCGATCCCAGCAGCAGCACGCCTTTGGCGCCGATGGCGACGCAGCTGGCATGGATGTTCTTTTCGGGTTCAGACATGCTGTTGCGCCAGGGGTAGTTCCACGATCAACCGCGCGCCCATGCCTTGTATGTTGTCGGGGCTGCGGTTCTCCGCATAGATACGCCCGCCGGCGCCGTCGATGATCTGGCGGGCGATGGAAAGGCCAAGCCCGGAATTTCTGCCAAAATTCTCGCCCGGCCGCTCAGTGTAAAAGCGCTCGAAGATGGATTCCAGATTGTCGGGTGGAATGCCGGGGCCTTCATCCTCCACCGTGATGCGCGCCACGATGTCGTTGCGCACCGCCGTCACGATCACCTTGCCGTGCGGCGGGCTGAAAGAGGCGGCATTGTCGACCAGGTTGCGGAACACCTGGCCCAGCCGCTCGTCCTTGCCCAGCACGATGGCGCCTTGCGGCAACTGGTCGTGGAGTTCGAATTCCACGCCGCTGTCGGTCATGCGGTAGATCTCGATGATGGTGGACAGCAGCCGGGACAGCGCCACCGGTTCCTTGACCTCACGCGACAGTTCGGCGTCTAGCCGCGAGGCGTCGGAAATGTCGGTGATCAGCCGGTCGATGCGCTTGATGTCGCCGCGCACGATGCCGAGCAGCTGCGCGCGGCTTTCCTCATCCTTGGCGCGGGAGAACATCTCCACCGCGCTGGCCAGCGAGGTGAGCGGGTTCTTCAGTTCATGCGCCACGTCGGCGGCGAAACTCTCGATGGCGTCGATGCGGTCGTACAGGCCGCCGGTCATGGAGCGCAAACTGTCGGCCAGGTCGCCGATCTCATCGGTGCGTTCGGGAAAATTGGGAATGTCGCTACGCCCCCCCAGGCCAAAGCGGACGCGGTCCGCCGCCGCCGCCAGCCGCTTCACCGGCTCGGCGATGGTGCCCGCCAGGTACAGCGAGGAGAACAGCATCACCAGCAGCGCCACGATGAACACTTCGATCAGGGTGGCGCGCTCCTGGCGCAATATGTCGTCGATGTCGCCGCCTTCGGTGGACAGGAACAGCACGCCATAGATCGCGGTGAAGCGCTGGATCGGCACCGCCACCGACAGCACCAGGCGGTTGCGGTCATCCACCCGCTGGGCCGTGGCGGTGACGCCGGTCAGGGCGCTGTCCACTTCGCTGTAGATGCGCCCGTCATCGCCGCCTTCCGAATAGGGCTGCAGCCGGGCGAAGGGGCGCACGCCCATGATCCCGTCATACAGCCGCTTGAACCAGGCCTTCACCTGGCTGGCCGCGTCCAGCGCCGGCAACTCGCCGATCTGCACCACATTGCGGGCCAGCAGGTCGCGCGTGTCGATGGCCAGATGCCCACCGGGCAGATAGAGCCGGCCGCGCAGGCGGGTGGGCGCGATCAGCTGGCGCAGCAACGGTTCGGCTTCGGCGACCTTCAGGGTGTGGGTCTCCGGCTCGGTGGCATATTCGGCCAGGGTGCCGGCCACGATATTGGCCTGTTCCTGGATGGAGGTGAGCCGTTCCTCGATCAGGCCGCGCCCGCTGGCCTGCACCAGGATGACGCCGGCCGTCAGCACGATCAGCGCCAGCGCATTGAAGGCCAGGATGCGCCAGGTGAGGGCGGAAAAGTGAGGCACTATTCCCTGTAGCGATATCCGACGCCGTACAGCGTCTCGATGGCGTCGAAATCGTCCGCCACCACCTTGAACTTCTTGCGCAGCCGCTTGATGTGGCTGTCGATGGTGCGGTCATCGACATAGACCTGATCGTCATAGGCCGCATCCATCAGGCTGTCGCGACTTTTGACGAAGCCGGGCCGCTGCGCCAGCGCCTGAAGAATAAGAAATTCGGTGACGGTCAGGCGCACCGGTTTGCCGTCCCAGGTGCATTCATGGCGCTGGGGGTCCAGCGCCAGCTTGCCGCGCACCAAGGCTTCGGTCTTGGGTGCTTCGGCGCCCGGCGCCGCGGCGGGCACATGCTTGCCTTCGGCGCGGCGCAGGACCGCGCGCACCCGCTCCAGCAGCAGGCGCTGGGAGAAAGGCTTGCGGATATAATCGTCGGCGCCGGCATTCAGGCCCATCAGCTCGTCGATCTCTTCGTCCTTGCTGGTAAGGAAAATGACGGGAAGATCGGGCGAGCCTTGCTTGAGGCGACGCAACAGCTCCAGCCCGTCCATGCGCGGCATCTTGATGTCCAGGATGGCGAGGTCGGGCGGGGCCGGGGCGAGGGCGGTCAGCGCCGCGGCGGGATCGGAAAAGGTGCGGACATGATAGCCTTCCTGCTCCAGCAGCATGCTGACGGAGGCGAGGATGTTTTTATCGTCGTCTACGAGGGCGATATTTGCCATTGAGTCCGTTCAAAATAAGGCAGGCGCAGTATAAGCCCATGATGAACAAAGCAAAGTCCAAAAGGTTCCCGTGACGTCTCTCCCCTATGATCCTCGCCGTTTTGCTGGAACGGCGGCATTTTATGAGCGCTACCGCTTGGGCTATCCGGACCGGCTGCTGTCGCGCGTGGCGAATCTGATGGGGCTGAAGCCCGGGGATGCGGTGCTGGACCTTGGTTGTGGCACCGGCATGCTGGCGGTCGGCTTCGCCAAATTGGGCATGGCCGTCACCGCGATGGACCCCGAGCCGGACATGCTGGCGGCGACAAAAGCGGCGGCGGACACAGCCGGCGTGATGCTGAATATCGTGCAGGGCAGTTCGCACGACCTGGACCCCGGCATGGGACCGTTCGCGCTGGTGGCGATGGGGCGCAGCTTTCACTGGATGGACCGCGCCGCGACCCTTGCCATGCTGGACCGCATCGTAACGCCGGATGGCGGTGTGGCGCTGTTTCACGACAGTCATCCGCCGGTCGAGGAGAATGGCTGGTTCAAGGTGCTGCGCGATGTGGAGGACAAGTTCGGCCGCGCCGCCGCGCCGCATGTGATGGAGCGCAAAGGCGGCCATCGCCGCTATGAGCCCTTCCTGTTTGCCTCCGCCTTTACGCAGCTGGACGGATTGTCGGTGACGATCCGCAAAGACCTGACAGAGGAGGAGATTGTGGGCCGGGCTCTGTCCATGTCCACCTGTTCGCCGCAGACCTTGGGCGCGCAGCAACAGGGGTTCGAAACGCGTCTGGCGGCGGCCTTGCGGGAATTGTCGCCGGATGGGACATTCACCGAGGTTGCCGAACTGGTCGCGGTTGTGGCCCGGCGGCCCAACAAGACGTGAGCGTTTTTCGGGGGGACTTCATGCTGCAACAAATCTTGACCGGCCAGACCAAGGGCGCGGCGCTGCTGATGGGAGCGGCGATCCTGTTCCTGTACCTGCTGCCTTCGGCGATTGCCTTGTGGCGCGCCCATCGCCGCTTTGTCCTGATCCTGGTGCTGAACCTGGCGGTCTCGCTGATCCAGGCGCTGATCGCCAGCAAGCTGTATCCCGCCCTGCTGGTGTTCGATCCGCACAACCTCCCATCGCTGCTGAAGGTGGCAGCGCTCATCACTTTTGGGCCCGGCTGGGTGGCATTGCTGGTCTGGTCGCTGATGCCCGGGGCGCCCGATCCGCGCCTGGTGCGATTCAAGCAGACCAAGACCTATGACACTATTGCTGCCCTGCCGCTGATCCTGTGGTTCGCCTATGGCGCGCTGCAGCTGCGCGCCGTGCTGGTGTATGACGCCGGCCTGATGACGGCCGGCACCGCCAGCCTGTATGTCTGGGTGCAGTTCATTTCCCTGACCATGGCGGCGATCTTCGACCTGATGCTGGTCTATCTGCTGGTGGTGCGCGACCGTGCGGTGGGCCGTTCCAAGGGCGTGTGGCCGCGCCTGTTCGGCGTCGTCGGCACCTTCATGGGCGTGGGCATCCTGCAGTTGCCGGTGGCGCGGCTCGATCTGCCCATGCAGCTTGTGGCCGCGGTGCTGATCGGCGTGGGCAGCCTGGGCTCGGCGCTGGTGCTGTGGCGTCTGGGCAAGAGCTTTTCCATCCTGCCTGAGGCGCGCAAGCTGGTGACCGGCGGGCCATACGCTTATGTGCGCCATCCGCTCTATTCGGTGGAGATCATCACCATCCTGGGTACGGCGCTGCAGTTCGCGGCGCCCTGGTCCTGGATCATTGCCGTGATCGTGGTGGTACTGCTGTGGATCCGCAGCCACTTCGAGGAGCAGGTGCTGGCCGAGAGTTTCCCGGAATACGCCGACTATCGCCAGCGAACCAAGAGGTTCATTCCAGGAATTATTTAAACTCGACTTTGACGATCTCGTAGGAGCGCGCGCCGCCGGGCGCGGTCACTTCCACCGTGTCGCCCTTGCTCTTGCCGATCAGGGCGCGGGCGATGGGCGAGGAGATGGAAATGCGGCCGCGCTTGGCGTCCGACTCCACATCGCCCACGATCTGGTATTTGCGTTCCTCGTCGGTGTCTTCATCGGCCAGGGTGACGGTGGCGCCGAACTTGACGCTGGTGCCCGACAATTTGGAAATGTCGATCACATCGGCGCGGCCGATCTGGTCTTCCAGCTCCATGACGCGGCCTTCGATGAAGCTCTGCTTCTCCTTGGCGGCGTGATATTCGGCATTCTCCGACAGGTCGCCATGGGCGCGCGCTTCGGCGATCGCCGCGATGATGGCGTGACGGTCCACATTCTTGAGCTGGTTCAGCTCTTCCTCCAGGCCCTTGAAGCCTGCGGCGGTCATCGGAATCTTTTCCATCGTCTCTTCCCGTCGGCAAAAAAATTCTCGCAGCCCCCGCCACTGGCGGATGCCGGAGCCACTTTATGTTAAGGCACTGAAATCGCTGATAAAAAACTTCTGACGATCAGCGGTGCATCAGGAAGAGTAAGACTGCAGGGGGGCGACTTCAAGTGAGCCCGAGCGAAGGGCCTGGATGGCCTGGGTGGCCGCGGCTGCTCCCGCCATGGTCGTGTAATAGGGAACCTTGAGGGTCAGTGCGGCGCGGCGGATGGACGATGAGTCAGCCAGGGCCTGGGCCCCATCGGTGGTGTTGAACACCAGGTTGATCTCGCCATTCTTCAGCGCGTCCACCACATGGGGACGGCCCTCCAACACCTTGTTGATGACCGCGACCGGCAGGCCCTTGGCCTCCAGGGTGCGGGCGGTGCCGCGGGTGGCGATCAGCGAGAAGCCCATCGCCAGCAACTCGCGGGCAGGGCCTTCGATCAGGTCCTTGTCACCTTCCTTCACCGAGATGAACACGGTGCCGCCGGTGGGCAGCTTCACGCCGGCGCCGATCTGGCTCTTGGCGAAGGCGCGGCCGAAATTTTCGTCCAGGCCCATGACTTCGCCGGTGGAGCGCATCTCCGGTCCCAAGATCGTGTCCACGCCGGGGAAGCGGGCGAAGGGCAGCACCGCTTCCTTGACCGAGATATGTTTGGGGTTCGGCTTCTTAAGGTTCATCGACTTCAAAGTCTCGCCGGCCATCACGCGCGACGCGATGGCCGCCACAGGCAGGCCGATGGCCTTGGCGACGAACGGCACGGTGCGGCTGGCGCGCGGATTGACTTCCAGCACATAGATCTCGTCGCCCTGGATGGCGTATTGCACATTCATCAGGCCCTGGACCTTCAGCGCCCTGGCCATGGCGATGGTCTGGCGTTCGATCTCGGCAATGGTCTTGGGCGACAGCGAGCGCGGCGGCAGCGAGCAGGCGCTGTCGCCGGAATGCACGCCGGCTTCCTCGATATGCTCCATCACGCCGGCGATGAAGACATCGCCGTCCTTGTCGCAGATGGCATCCACGTCTACTTCCGTAGCGCGGTTGAGGAAACCGTCGATCAAGACGGGATTGTCGCCGCTGATGCGGAACAGCTCGCCCGATTCCACCTGCTTCTTCAGTTCACTCTCATCCGACACCACCACCATGCCGCGGCCGCCCAGCACATAAGAGGGGCGCAGGATCACCGGATAGCCGATGGCCTTGGCGGCGGCGACGGTTTCGTCCGCTGTCATGGCGGTGCCGTTGCGCGGCTGCTTGAGATTCAGGTCCTCCAGCAGCTTCTGGAAACGCTTGCGGTCTTCGGCCAGGTCGATGGCGTCGGCGCTGGTGCCCAGGATGGGCACGCCCGCGTCGCGCAAGCCATTGGCCAGCTTCAAGGGAGTCTGGCCGCCGAACTGCACGATCACGCCGGCAAGGCTGCCCTTTTCCTTTTCCTTGGCGATGATCTCCAGCACGTCTTCCAGGGTCAGCGGTTCGAAATACAGCCGGTCGGAGGTGTCGTAGTCGGTGGACACGGTTTCGGGATTGCAGTTGACCATGATGGTTTCATAACCGCGCGCCGACAGCGAATAGGCGGCATGGCAGCAGCAATAGTCGAACTCGATGCCCTGGCCGATGCGGTTGGGACCGCCGCCCAGGATGATGACCTTCTTGGCGTCGGTGGGATTGCTTTCGCAAACGGTCGAGCCGCCGACCGGCGTTTCATAGGTCGAATACATGTAGGGCGTCAGCGCCTGGAATTCGGCGGCACAGGTATCGATGCGCTTGTAACAGGGCCGGATATCCAGCGCATGGCGCGCGGCGCGCACGGCGTCTTCCTTCTGGCCTGTCAGCTTGGCGAGGCGGGCGTCCGAGAAGCCCATGGTCTTGAGCGCGCGGAACGCCTTGACGTCCTTGGGCAGACCGTCCCTGGCGACGCGCTGCTCGGTGCGGATGATGTGCTCGATCTCGCCCAGGAACCAGGGATCGTAACCGGTGATGCGCTGGATCTCGTCCAGCGGGAAATCAAAACGCATCGCCTGCGCGGCCAGACGCAGGCGGTCCGGCGTGGCGCGGGCCAGCGCGGCGCGAATGGCGGCGGGTTCGCTGTCCAGCGGGACTTCGTCAAAACCGGTCAGGCCGGTCTCAAGGCTGCGCAGTGCCTTTTGCACCGACTCACCGAATGTGCGGCCGATGGCCATGGCTTCGCCGACCGACTTCATGCTGGTGGTCAGCAGCGGCTCGGCGCCGGGGAATTTCTCGAAGGCAAAACGCGGGATCTTGGTGACGACATAGTCGATGGTCGGCTCGAAGCTGGCCGGCGTGACCTTGGTGATGTCGTTCTGCAATTCGTCCAGGGTATAGCCGCAGGCCAGCTTGGCCGCGATCTTGGCGATGGGAAAGCCGGTTGCCTTGGATGCCAGTGCCGAGGAACGCGACACGCGCGGGTTCATTTCGATGATGACCATGCGGCCATCCTTGGGGTTCACCGCCCATTGCACGTTCGATCCGCCGGTTTCCACCCCGATCTCGCGCAGCACCGCGATCGAGGCGGACCGCATGCGCTGATATTCCTTGTCGGTCAGGGTCAAAGCCGGGGCTATGGTAATGCTATCCCCTGTGTGCACGCCCATGGCGTCGATATTCTCGATGGAGCAGATGATGATGGCGTTGTCCGCCTTGTCGCGAACCACCTCCATCTCGAATTCCTTCCAGCCCAGCACGGACTCTTCGATCAGCACTTCGTTGGTGGGCGAGGCTTCCAGCCCGCCTTCCACGATGGCGAAGAATTCCTCGCGGTTATAGGCGATGCCGCCGCCGGTGCCGCCCATGGTGAAGCTGGGGCGGATGACGGCCGGAAGGCCCACTTCATCCATCACGCTCAGCGCCTTGGACAGGGTTTCGGGACCCAGCTCCATCACCGGGGCATTGTTGCCGTCATAGATGGGGTTGCCGCCGGAATCCTTCTTCTGGCGCAGCTGGCCCTTCAGGGTGAAGCCCTTGGGCACGTCCAGTCCGATGGACAGCATGGCCTGCTTGAAGCGCTCGCGGTCCTCGGCCTTGTCGATGGCGTCGGCAGTGGCGCCGATCAGCTCGACATTGTGGCGTTCCAGGGCGCCGATCTTGCGCAAGCTCAGCGCGGTGTTCAGCGCCGTCTGGCCGCCCATGGTGGGCAGCAGGGCGAAGACCATGCCTTCGGGCACATTGGGCCGCTCGCGGGCGATGATCTTTTCCACGAACTCGGCGGTGATGGGTTCGATATAGGTGGCGTCCGCCATGTCCGGGTCGGTCATGATGGTGGCGGGGTTGGAATTGACCAGCACCACCCGATAGCCTTCCTCGCGCAGCGCCTTGCAGGCCTGGGCGCCGGAATAGTCGAATTCGCAGGCCTGGCCGATGACAATGGGCCCCGCGCCGATAATCAGGACGGTATGGATATCGGTGCGTTTGGGCATGATCTGGCTTCTTTGGTCGCGCGCAAACCGGCCACGCTTTTGAGGGCGCTCTGAGCCGGCCAAGATGTAGGTTAAGGGGACCGTTTAGTGCGGGTGGGGGAGGGGCGCAACCCCTAAAATCACGACCGCCAGCGCAACACGCGTTCCTGCACAGGATTGACGAAGGCTGTGCCGTTTTCGACCGATTCCGCCCAGGCTTTCTTGACCCGGTGGTACCAGATGGCGGGCTGGTCGCTGTCCTGGATCAGCATCAGATTCGGGCTGAATTTCAGGCCCTCCTTCTGCAGCTCCACGATCTTGCGGTCGTCGCCGATGAAGGTGCGGCCCAGCGCCCAGAAGAACGGGTAGATGAAGTTCAGCCAGGCCGGCCACCAGAAGACCTGGATCACGTCGGTGTTTTCGCCGTCGCGCGGGGTGCAGACAGTCAGACCCACCACCGTGAAGCTCTTGCCCAGCAGGCGTCCCTGCACCGTCTCGAAGCGGGTCGAGGGCAGTTCGAAGGTGATCTCGGTGGTGACGTCGCCGAGCAGGCTGTAGGCCGGCTTGGACGGCTTGTGCGCCGTCATCACAAAGCCGGTGGGCAGCGGGGCATAGTGTTTTTCCTTCAGACGCGGCGTGCGCTTCCACCACCAGTGGTCATGCACATAGGCGGCATGGGCCGGGTCCATCAGGCCGATCACGGCATGGTCGATGCCGCAGGCGAAGCGCTGGGTCTCGGTCCAGCGGGTGGGATGGGACACGCCGGGACGCGGCGGTTCGTTCTTGGGTTCGCTGCCGGGCTTGGCCGCCATATAGACCCAGATCAATCCGTCCTGCTCGCGCACCGGATAGGCGCGGACCCTGATGCTTTCGGCCTTCAGGTCTTCGCTGCCGGTGAGCGACGGGATCTTGCTGCACTGGCCGTCACGCTTGAAGCGCCAGCCATGATAGGGGCATTCCACGCTGCCTTCGGACAGGATGCGGCCCGCCGACAGCGGCACGCCGCGATGGGGGCAGATGTCACGGAGCGCGAACAGCGCGCCATCTTTCAGCCGGCCCAGCACCACCGGCTCGTCCAGCAGCATCTCGCGGCGCATCTGGCCGGGGGCCAGGCTGGAGGCCAGCGCCGGCATGTACCAGAGGTCGCGCAGGAATTCGCTCATTTCCGCCATGGGAACTGCTTAGAGAAATCGCCATTTCGCCGCAAGGATGAGGCCAGAAAGCGGTTGCCGCGGTCCATGTGGACGCTAGGCTTTCTACCCATGAAAAAGGCGCTGCCGCTGCTGGACCCCAAGCTTCTGATCCGCGCCTTGCTGGCGGGCAGCGCCTGTGCCGCGGGCTTCATGCTGCTGGGCCATTACCGGCCGCTCTTGGCCCTGCAGTACGGCCTGTTCGGCTGCATGATGATCGCCGGCACGATGGGGCTGCTTTATGCCCGCGACGTGGCGCGGGGCTATGTGGCGGGCGCGCTGGGCGGGCTGGTGATCGGGGCGGCCTGCGGGTTGGCGGCGGTGGGCACGGCAAACCTGTTGGGCGACCGGCCGGACCTGTTCATTCCCTATGGCGTGATGGTCTGCACCCTGATCGGCGCCATCGGCGGATTGTTCGGGCAATATGGTGCGTGGATACGCGCGTTCATCAGCACGCTGAAGTGATTCTGCTTTGGAGAAACTGTCGGTTGGCGCGGTGCCTTCCCGGAAAGGGGCTGGGGGGCTTGTTAATCCGAGCCGACTCGCAACCAACCGACGCACACACATTCGATGCCGAAAGCGGCCGCGCCGTGGTCCAATCATGACCATTTTTGGGCAGGCAATGACAATTTCTACAGAATCAATTGCATCAACGGCTTGCAGGCTGTGGGTTCCCGGCTCATCATTGATTCTGGATGGTTGAAGAACCGATTTCCCTTCACCGCACTGTCATGGTGCGTGACATGTCTCCGGCGACAGTTCCGCAGGTCACATTCGACCGCCCCGAACTCAACCGCATCCTCACCGTTTATGGCCGCATGGTTTCCGCCGGCGAATGGCGCGATTACGCGCTGGATTTCCTGGATGAGGTGGCGGTGTTCTCCATCTTTCGCCATGCCAGCGAGATGCCACTGTTCCGCGTGGAGAAGCGGCCAAAATTGCGCGCCAAGCAGGGCCAGTACAGTGTGATCGCGGCGGGCGGGGTGATCCTCAAGCGCGGCCATGAATTGGACCAGGTGTTGAAGGTCTTCGACAAGAAGCTGCTCAAGGCTCTATCAAAAGAATAAGGCCCGGATCGCTCCGGGCCTTTTCTTTTTCCAGTTTCGCTTCGCCTAGCGGCGGCTGCCCATCAGGCGCAGCAGGAACAGGAACATGTTGTAGAAGTCCAGATACAGGGTGAAAGCGCCCATCACGGCGGCCTTGCCGATGGTCGCGGTGTCGCCGCCGTTATTATAATAATAGAGCTGCTTGATCTTCTGGGTGTCATAGGCGGTCAGGCCGGTGAAGATCACCACGCCCAGCGCGTTGATGGCGAAGGAAACGGCCGGCGAGTTGGTGGACGGGAAGAACGCCGTCACCAGCATGGCGATCAGCAGACCCCATACGCCCATGATCAGGAACGAACCCATCGCCGTGAGATCGCGGCCGGTGGTGTAGCCGAACAGGCTCATGCCGCCGAACATCGCCGCAGCAACAAAGAAGGTCGTGGCCACGCTGGCGCCGGTATAGATCGACACGATCAAGGCCAGCTGCACGCCCATCAAGGCCACGATGCCCCAATAGGCGCCCTGCACGGCGCCGAAGCTCATCTTCATGTAGCGGAAGCTGAGGAGCAGGGTGATGCCCAGCGGCGCAAGAAACGCCACCCAGCCCAGCATGTTGGGCTGCAGGACCGTGCTGCCGTTCGGGGTCAGGACATGGTTGTAGAAAAGCTGGCCAAAGGCGGTGTTGGCGGTCGCCCAGGCCACCGCGCCGGTCAGGCCCAGGCCAGCCAGCATGTAGTTGTAGACCCGCAGCATGTGCGCGCGCAGGCCGGCATCCATCGTGTCAGCGACGGTGGTCGCGCCACGTACAATCCGATTGTCGAAGTCAGCCATTTGATACTCCCTTTGAGCCTTACTATATCGTGATTTGCTGTGGCGGTATCAAGGCGCCGGAAAAGTGAACTATTAAAGACAGTTAAGCCGACCTTAGCCGCTGCGCCGGCCGCACCGACAGGGCGCCCAAGGCGCCCAGCAGGCCGAACAGCAAGGTCGCCGCCGCCCCGCCCACCACCGTGATCAGCACCGCCTGGACATCGAAGGTGAACGGCACGTCCAGGATGGCAAAGGCGATCACCCAGCCGGCCAAAGTTCCGGCCAGCAGCGCGATCACGCCCGTCGCCAACCCCAGCACGCCATATTCGATTGCATAGATCAGGGCGATGCGAGCGCGGGTGGCGCCCAGAACCTTGAGGATGGTGGCGTCATAGAGCCGGGCGCGGGTTCCGGCTGCGATGGCGCCCGCCAGAACCAGCAGCCCCGCCAGGATGGTGACCAGGCTGGCGGCGCTGACGCCTTGCGCCAGCGAGGCCAGCAAGGCCTGCACCTGCTGGATAGCGTCCTTCACCCGGATGGTGGAAATGTTGGGGAAGCGCGTGGTCACCGTCATGTAGAGCGGATTTTCCTGCGCGTCCGCCACCCGCACCGTCGCCAGGAAGGCGTGCGGCGCCTGGCTGATCAGCCCCGGCGACAGCACCAGCACGAAATTCTGCCCGCCGGTGGTGAAGTCCACCTTGCGCAGGCTTGCGATGCGGCCTTCGAAGCTGCGGCCCAGCACGTTCAACGTCATGGAGTCGCCGATTTTCAGGCCGGTGCCCTTGGCGATGGCCTGGTCCAGCGAGATCAGGGTGGGGCCTTTGTAATCGGCCGCCCACCATTTGCCTTGGGTGATGATGGTGCCGTCCGGCGGCGTGGCGGCATAGGTGATGCCGCGGTCGCCGCTCAGTGCCCATTTGGCGTCGGGCGCGACCTTGGCGTCGGCGGATGGCACGCCGTTCAGGGCGGTGATGCGGCCCCGGATCATCGGCGTGCGCTTGTAATCGCTGGCGCTGGAAAAGCCGGTGATGGTGCGGTCGAAGGCGGCGGTTTCGGCCGGCTGGATGTCGATGAAGAAGAAACTGGGGGCTCGCGCCGGCAGGGCGCCCGCCACTTGTGCGTTGATGGTGGAATTCAAAAGCGTGACGGTGGCGAGCAAGGTCAGGCCCAGGCCCAGCGCGGTGACCACGCCGCCGGTGGCGGCACCGGGGCGCGCCAGATTGGCGAAGGCTAGCCGCACCAGTGGCGATTTGGGACGCGGTATGGCCTTGATGGCGCGGCGCAAGCCTTCCGCCAGCAGGCGTAGCAGCGCCAGCGCGGCGGCGGCGCCCACCAGGAACTCCGCCGCGAACATCGGCGAAGGCGCGACCACCAGGGTCAGCACGGCGACACCCAGCGCCGCGGCGGCGGAGATCGCGCGATACAGATT
>Ga0118677_10007286_pt1 | contig 18327 bp, 18 predicted proteins | sample AliMusrvi5mmetaG_FD_86154 | JGI IMG/M metagenome (GOLD analysis project Ga0118677, IMG submission 86154) | reverse complement strand
TAGCCGCGCGCTGCATGATACGGGACGCCGCACATCGGAACTTCGCCCCGCTTGGTGAGAGCGACATTGAGGATTGCCGAGGCCTGCTTGGCATCATCGAAAAACATTTCGTAAAAATCGCCCAGACGGAATAGGAGAAAGGTGCCGACGGGCAGATCACGCCGCAAAGCATGATATTGCTTCATCATCGGCGTTCCCTCGGAGGCCATCGGCGAGTTCCTTACTTGCTTAGAAATGCCGTGAGAGGGCTGGTCGGCACTGCATGTTCAGCCATCAGGGGCAACCCGGCGGCAACCGCCTCTGCGGCTCCCTCGACCGCCATCCGGAAAGCATGGGCCATCCTCACCGGATTTCCGGCCACGGCGATCGCTGTATTCACCAGAACGGCATCAGCTCCAAGCTCGATCGCCTCCGCAGCATGACTCGGCGCACCGATTCCCGCGTCGACAACCACGGGCACGGTGGCCTGCTCGATGATGATGGAAATCTGGTGACGCGTCTCAAGACCCCGGTTGCTTCCAATTGGTGAACCGAGCGGCATAACAGTCGCGGCTCCAGCTTCCTGAAGCCGTTTGGCAAGCACAGGATCGGCGTTGATGTAAGGAAGAACCGTGAAGCCCTCAGCCACCAGCATTTCGGTAGCCTTCAATGTCTCGATGGGATCAGGCAACAAGTAACGGGGATCGGGATGGATCTCGAGTTTCACCCATTTCGGAAGACCAGCGGAGACAGCAAGCCGCGCAAGACGCAGCGCCTCCTCGGCGGTATTGGCTCCGCTGGTATTGGGAAGCAGGAGATATTTCTGGGGATCGATGAACTCCAGTATGTTGGCAAAGGGATCTCCCTTACCCGAAAGGTCGGCGCGGCGAAGCGCCACAGTCACAATCTGGGTCCCGCTTGCAGACAAGGCCTCGCCCATCAAGGAACCGGAGGAAAATTTTCCGGTTCCTAGAAAGAGCCGCGAGGAAAACTCCCGGCCCGCTATGATCAAGGGTGATGCTGCGGACATCTGCGTAGGTTATCCCTTGGAATCATGCCCTGCAAGAAAGGGCGCAACGGACTAACACATGCCGGATCAAAAACAGTCCTCAGGCTACCGAGGAACCAATCGCCACCAAAGCCTCATCGCGAGTGGCGCAGACCGGGTAGGCAGTCTGAAACTGTGCGATATCAAAAATCCTTTGCACGGCAGGCTGCAAAGCGCAGACGGCCAAGCCCCCGCCGATGCGTTGAAGTTGCCGGCCCAACAGGAAAAACTCCCTGAATCCGGCACTGCTGACGTACTCCAGGCCGGCAAGATCAAACACCACACCCTTGGACCCACTCGATTCGATCTCCCTGGAGACGGAGTCCTTGATCATGTTCTGTTCGGTTGCATCAAGTCGTCCCTTGAGGGTGACGACAAGAATGGGGCCGGCTTTTTCGAATTGAATTTCCATGCTTTATGGAATGAAGAGCCAAGCGGCATTTTTGGTCAAGACCTCTCGTGCATGCATGTGGCGCTAGGTGGGTAGCATTCCAAGAGCCGAACTTGGCAGTGGCAAGGGAATCATTTAGGTATCAGCTTACTCAGATGGCATCCCTCAGACAGACTGTGGTTCCGCATTCCATCGGACAGCGTTTTGCCTTGGCCATCGGGACTGGGGCCGCCGCCATCATGATCGCCCTCGCCCTGGCAAATTTCATTAACGGACGGGAGTTGCTTTTGGATCAGGCCTCTAAAGAGGCCATCAGGGAAGTTCATGATGAGATCGGTAACTGGGACGACCAAATCGAAAGGATCGGAATGCTTCCAAGGATCATTGGGGCGACAGAGGGAGACGGCGACGGCCAAAGCCGGGTGACTATCCCCTGGCTGGCAACCCTGCTCAAGCGCGCCACCGGCGACGGTGTCTATGGTGTGTATATGGACCGTGAGGATTGTGACTGGCGTGATCACAAGTCTCAAAGCTGGGTTGACCGCAAGAGCTGGCCCCATGCCGCGTACCTTCGTTACGACTATCACGATCCCAAGCAAGATTGGTACAAGGGGGCAAAGGAAGGAAAGGGACTCCACGTTACCCTCCCCTATTTTGACGAGGGAGGCTCCGACATCGATATGATCAGCATCACAAAGGCTGTGCGAGATCCCTCCGGAAAGTTCCTTGGAGTCGCGGGAGCCGATGTCTCCATGGAAGAAATGGAAAAGATTGTCCGGGAGATGCATCTCCGCGATTTTGGAACGGATTTATTTTTTAAAAACGTAGATCCAGAGAGTGCTGACTCTGGAGGGACGAAGGAAAACCCCGCCCAGTCCTCCTACCTGATCTCAAAGACAGGCGCGGTGATCATCGGCCCGGGAATCAAAACGGGAAAGAGGGCGCCCAAACCCGCGGATGTGAATCCTGAAAAAAGCATGGGCACCCTTGCTGATCACGGCCTGCAACTCACCCCCGAACATCTCGCACAGATTCTCTGCACGGAGACGGGTTGGCTGCGTGTCGGTGAACACGGGGACAAACTTATCTGTTGGGCTCAAAGCAAGATTACCGGATGGAGACTTATTTTATCCGTTCCTTACAGCATGATCATTGCGCCGGCACGTCACTTGGCAGCGGAATCCATGATCATGGGAGGGGTCGGGCTTTTTGTACTGATCGGAGTCGTGTTTTTCACCGCACGAAGGGTCTCGGAACCGATCACATCACTCCAGTCCGTTGCCGCAAACTTTGAGCGAGGTTCCTATGATGAGGGAAGAGACGTCCTCAGCCTGATCGAAAAAAGACCGGATGAACTCGGGCGCTTTGCCAAAAGCTTTTCCACCATGGCTCGTGAAATTCGCCTCAGGGAGGAGAGACTCTCGGAGTGGAATTCCAACCTCGAGCTCACGGTGAAGGAAAGAACCGCCGATCTGGCTGCCGCGATGTCCAAAGTGGAAAAAGTTAACGCGACCATGGAAGCGGAGCTTGCGGAGGCTGCCAATTACTCACGAGCGGTGCTGCCTGCAAAGTTATCGGGTCCCGTCTCGACCGACTGGATCTTCGTCTCCTCATCCCAACTCGGGGGGGATTCCTTCGGCTACCACTGGCTGGACGATGATTCCCTGTCGATCTACCTGCTCGATGTCTGCGGCCATGGCGTAGGTGCCGCCTTGCTCTCTATCAGTGTGGTCAATGTCTTGCGCAACTCCTCCCTCGCTGAAACTGATTTCCAAAATCCCTCCGAGGTCTTGGGTAATCTCAATGCATCATTCCCAATGGAGAACCATAACGAGATGTATTTCACGGCTTGGTATGGAGTTTACTCCCGTTCCACGGGAATTCTGAGATTTGCATGCGGAGGACATCCTCCCGCAGTTCTCATTGCACCGGATGGGACGCTCACCAATCTTGCGGCCAAAGGCACTGTCGTGGGTGTCTTTCCTGAACCGGTCTTCGAAACCTCCTCCGTTAAAGTGGAGGCCGGCTCTCGACTCTATCTCTTCAGTGACGGCACTTACGAGATTGACCGTCCCGACGCCACGATGATGACCCATGAGGAATTTTCAATGATCCTCAGGACACCCGTTTCAGGGAAAATAACGAAGCTTGAGGCCATCGTCTCCGAGGTGCGTCGCCAACAGCAAAAAGATTCCTTTTCCGATGACTTTTCCCTGATTGAGTTCACCTTTGATGGGTCTGGAGACTCTGCCTCATGAAAAAAAAGGAACAACCGGTCAACCAGTCCGTTGCACACTCACTGCTCCGTGACGAACTCTCGGGGGTGGTTCAAACCATCATCACGGAGACGGAATCGACTGCTGCTGATAAAAAACAACTCGAGACAATCCGCCGGGAAGCACTTCACCTCATGAAGTTGTTGGAGGAACACCTCACGGAGGATCGGATCAAGATTCTCGACGTGGTACAGCCCTTATGGGTGCCGAACGGTAACGATCATCCTGCAGAGAATTCACCCCCGCCTCTTCCGGTGGATCCTTTGGCGGGAACCATCATGGTGATCGACGACGAACCCGCCCTGAGCGATCCGCTCATACAGCAATTAAAACGCGACGGGTACGAGTGCGTCCAGTTCTCGGACGGTGAATCAGCCCTTCAATACTTGGAGACCAATCCGTGCATGATCGTTCTTCTGGATGTGCTGATGCCCGGACTCAACGGACGCGAGGTTCTGGAACGCATCAAATCCTCCAAAGCTTACGGGGATACACCCGTGATCATGACGGCGGAGCGCGACGAACTTGATCACATTGCCGGTTCGATTCACGAAGGCGCCGAGGACTTCCTCGCGAAGCCTTACAACCCTACCATTGTCAGGGCAAGGGTCGCCTCCTCGATCCAGCGGAGGCAACTCCGGGAGTTGGAGCAGCGAACATTCCAGGCACTTGTCAAAAGCCAACGCCAACTAGCAGGGGAAATCGCCGAGGCTGCGGAATATGTCACCTCGCTCCTGCCGGAGAAGCTAACCTTTCCGGTGGCAACCGATTGGAGATACATCCCTAGTTCGCAACTTGGCGGAGATTCTTTCGGTTACCACTGGATTGACGACGACCATCTGGCCTTTTACTTGCTCGATGTCTGCGGACACGGCGTGGGAGCCGCGCTCCTTTCGGTGAGCGTCCTGAATTTTTTGCGTTCAGGCGCACTCCACGGACAGGAAGCCAGGGATCCAGCCCTCGTCCTTGGAAGACTCAACAGCACCTTCCCGATGGAAGGGCATAACGACATGTACTTTTCGATCTGGTATGGAGTCTACAATGCGCGCGCCAGAAAGCTGGATTACTGTTCGGGAGGACATCCTCCCGCCCTGCTTTTTTCGGAGGGCCAACCCGTCCGGGCGCTCACTTCGGGCGGCACCGTAATCGGTGCTCTCAACTACTCGCAATACAGGACGGGTAGCGTCACCGTCCCACCGGGATCGGAACTCTACCTGTTCAGCGACGGCGCTTACGAAATCGGACGCCCCGGAGCGGAAATGATGACTCATCAAGAATTCGCTGATGTGCTCTCCGAAATCAAAGGTCCCACAAGGATCGAAGAGATCCTTACGATCATTCGTCAGCAGCATGGGTCCGCCGAATTTGAGGATGACCTGTCACTGATGGAGTTCAGGTTTTTGGAAGCACCGCCCGCCGTGCCTTCTTGCATCACGCTTAAGAATAATATGGAGGAGTTGACGCGCCTGTTGCGCCTTACCGAGCAGTTCTCGACATCTCATGGCATCGAAAAAGAAGACCTAATTGATGTCGATGTCATCCTCGAGGAAATGGTCACCAATGTTTTTAAATACGGCGGCATTCCTTCGGGCGCAGAGGCCTGCACCATCCAACTGCTTCTCAGGGGTTCTGTTGTCGACATCGTCATTGAGGACAATGGAAAACCATTTAATCCCCTCCTGCTTCCAGAAGTCGACACAGCCAAGGAAATCAAGGACCGACCGATCGGCGGGCTTGGCATTCACTTCGTCAAGAAACTCACCGATTCACAGCACTACGATTACCGCGACGGCAGGAACGTGCTCACGCTCACTAAGGAACTTCGTTCCTAAGACGAGCGAAGTTGTGATTTTTTTGATCACCGCTGGAGGCGGTTTATGACAAAGGGCTCTTTGATTTTGAGGGATAGCTAGGCGCTCAAGCGTCAACCGCAGTAAACCTACGAGAAGCGCAGGACAACGCCGCTAGAACTCAAAAGTAAAAGCACTCAGGCGATGCAGCAGGCGCCGTCGGAATACCCCTCCTTCAGGAACGCTGCGAACTCGGCTCCACCACGGGCTTGGATGGATGCTAGAAACTTGTCTCTCTGTTCAATAGTCATCGGTTGGGCGACGAGCGCCGCAGCGACTGCCTGCTGGGCGTAGGCCATCGAATCGATCCCGATGCACTGTGTGGTGACAGCAGGATAACTGAGCGCATAGTCGATGACCTGCTGGATCGTGACCATGCCATGGAGACTGGCCCTTTTGCTGCCACCGAAGCCCTTCATGCCGATGGCTGCGATTCCTTTCTCCTTCATGAGGGGCAGCACAATCTTGTCGAAATCTTTCGCATGAAGAGTGTTGCCAAGAACAGAAACGGGCAGGAGAGAGGCATCCCAGGGATAACCGCTCTCGATCATTTTTACGTGGGCCTGGGGGCTAGTGTGGCCGGTGAAGCCAACGTAACGAACCATTCCTTTGCGCTTAGCCTCGTCCAGAGCCTCGAGGATCCCATCCTTGCCAAGATGGAAGTCGACATCGGCATCCTGGATCTCGTGGATCATCCAGAGGTCGATGTAGTCGGTCTTGAGACGCTTGAGTTGAGCCTGAAGCATCTGCAGGGCCTTCTCCTTGTCAGTGCCGGCGAACGGGATGTCGTACTTCTTGGCGTGATGGATGCAGGCCTTCGTCATGATGAAGGCCTTCTCGCGCCATCCTCCGGAAAGAGCCTGTCCCATCCAGTCCTCAGCGCGGCCATTATGATATTCCCAGGCGTTGTCGAAAAAGTTGACTCCTTGATCGATCGCATAGTGGGCGATATTCGTGGCCTCTTGGACCGTGGGAGCCAGAGCGAGGGTGTGTCCTCCAAAGCCGATACAACTCAGCGTCTCCTGATGACGTCCGAAAAGGCGACGGGGAACCGTTCCGGTGGGAATGTTATCGGCGTTGGCGGCGGGAACACGGAGAGCCTGGGCCGCCGGAAGCAAACCGAGCATTCCAAGGAAAGAGCGACGGGTGAGGGACATAGCAAAAATATGGATGAAAAAGGGGGAAGGGAGAAAGTTTATTCTTTCCCAAACTTGCTCGCTTCCACCTCATACTGGCGGCTGTAGCGGACAAAGACAGAAAACGCGGTGGCATACGCAATCCAGAAGCCCGGGAATCCATCAAGGAATCCAAGTCTGAGGAAGTAAGCCCGAAGGAAGCGCCAGAAAGGTCGGAGAAGGTTGGCTGCCAGTAACCATTTTTTACCCGCCTTTTCCTGTCTTTCCGCAAAATTGTCTGCAAATGATCCGATCTTATTAAGGTAACTCTGAATCGTCGGGTACGAGTCATGAAGCAGATCACCATGCAGATGCTTTACGGCGCCGGAAACGAGCACCTCATCGTGGGCGGCATTTCCTCCCATACGCGCTTTGTCTCTCTGAACGAGACGGAGTTTCGTGTCGGGATACCAATCCCCGTGGGAGATCCAGCGACCCAGAAACCTAATCTTTCGGTTGAACCGGCAACCGTGAAACCAATCAACATCACCGCTTTTAAAAAACGTGAGGATCGACTGCCTGAGTTCCGGCGAGACCTCCTCATCAGCATCGAGAACAAGCACCCAGGATTGAGTGCAAGCGTCAAGGGCTACCTGTTTCTGAGCGCTGTGTCCGAGCCAATCCTGGCTGATCACGCGACTCCCTTCAGCCTCCGCGATGGCAACAGTTCCATCAGTTGATCCACTGTCGACGACAACAATCTCCCTCACAAGTCCCCTGGCGCTCGCGAGACACCTTGCAAGACGCGCCTCCTCATTGAATGTGGTCACGGCCAATGAAACAGGAGGTATCGAATTGTTGTCGTTCATGTCATTTCGTTCAGTTTTTAACCTCGCGACTTTTAGCCTTATCCCAGAGATCATTCATCTCGGCAACCGTCAGATCCTTGAACTCACGGCCTTGGGGGAGTGTCCTTTCCATATCACAAAACCTTTTCTCGAACTTCTTGGTCGCGGCGTGAAGTGCTGATTCGGCATCAATCGAAAGGAACCTTGAGAGGTTCACAACGGCGAACAAGAGATCGCCCAATTCCTCGGCAAGACGCTCTTTGGTACCGGATTTTTCGAGCTCTGAGAGCTCGATCTCGACCTCGGTGACTTCCTCACGGATTTTTGCCACGACCTCCCCAGCCCTCTCCCAATCAAACCCTACCTTCGCCGCCTTTTTTTGGATTTTTTGTGCCCTGACCAATGCGGGGAAAGCCCTGGCAACCCCATCCAGCAGAGAAGAGCCGGGAGTCTGATCAAGGCCTTTTGATTTTCGCTCGGCTTGCTTGATTTCCTCCCATTGAGTCAGCACCGCTTCACTCGTCTGCGCAGATGACTCCCCAAAGACATGGGGATGGCGGCGAACGAGTTTCTCGGAGGCATTTCGCGCAATGGAATCGATCGTGAATCCATTCTTCTCCGAGGCAATCTCGGCCTGCATGAGTATGTTGATGAGAAGGTCTCCCAACTCCTCCTCCAAATCGGAGGCATGGGCCCGCTCGATGGCATCGACGACCTCATAAGCCTCCTCGATCAGCGATGGAGCCAGCGTGGATTGGGTCTGTTCCCGATCCCACGGGCATCCTCCGGGGGCCCTTAACCGAGCAATGATCCCACGGAGATGATCAATGTCCTGACTCATTCGTATACTGGTGCGGAACTATCCCTTGCCTCCGCTCCGCTGCAGGATTGCCTGCCGCGCTTGTTCCAGCGCATCACGCTCGTTGGTACTTAGGCTCTTGATACCCTTGCTGCTGATCTTTTCGAGAAGACGATCCATTTCTTTCTCGGGATCAATGGGTGGCGCCGAATTCTCAGCGCGCCGGCGACCCTTTTCAGTCGCAGCGGAAAGCCCTCCCGGCATCACCGAGAAACGCGGGTCGGAACGCTTCATGCCCGGAAGAGACCACCGGAATCCATGACCAAAGAGCGGTTCCTGAAAACCGGCACGCCTCATGAGCATGACGGCAAGGAGACACGAGGAAATCAGAACAAGTACCTGTGTCGGTTGATGGTCAGCCAAGTGCTGGAGGGAAGAGATGGCCAGTAGCCCGAGAAAAACCCATCGTGCGGCCAACCCGAAGAAGAACTGGGCGCCGGGATGCATTGCCACGAAGGCGGCAAACACTGCGAAATTCACCTGCTGCGCCCCGACAAAGCTCTGGGGGTTTCCTCCTGAGCCCAAGGCTTGAAGCAGCAGAGGACCAATGAGGATCAACCCGGCATAAAGGATACCGAAGCGTTTCCATCCGAGACCGTTTTCCCGTCATGTGACGGACTGTGCTCCTGTGAGGTGCGCTTCTATCAAACCGACTGCAACCTCGACGCCGTTTTCCTTCAACATTGCGATCCCTATGGCCGAAGCCCGTTTCCTCATACCGGGAGATGCCACGACCTGCGCGATGGCCTTCGCCAGTCCTCTTGAAGAAAGCCCCTTACGCATCTGCGTAGGGCCTGCAACACCGAGCCTTTCGAGTTCAGAACCCCAGAAGAACTGGTCGGACATGTGTGCGACCACGACAGATGGGCACCCCGCAAATAGAGTCGACTGTGTCGTCCCGGCCCCGCCGTGGTGGACGACAACGGAACACTTTGGGAACACCTTCTTGTAAGGTGCCCGCATCACCTTGAACACGTTGTCGTCCGTCCCGAACGCGGAGAGATCGCTCCAAGGCAGTTGAAAGACCGCACGGCATTTAACATTTCGCACCGTCTTCATCCATAGGGCCGCCGCTTCCCTTAGATAAGGGAGGTCGTGAATCATCATGCTTCCGAATGTGAAATAGACGGGGGGTTCGCCAGCCGCCAGGAAGGCATCCAACCCTGCGGGGAGCTCTTCGGTAATGAGTCCGGTTGGTTGGTTCAGGAAACCGCAAACCTTGTTTTGTGTGTTCCAGTCGGAAGGCGTGCTGCAAATACTTGGACTGACAGCGATGAGATTGAGCCTTTCCGAGGCCCATGTTTGGGTCATGACGTCCCTGTCCGGTAGCAGCCCCTCCTTTTCACGCAGGGCGTTAACCCTTGGTAGAAATATCCTGTTCACCATCATTCTGACGACCTTCCATCCCAGGCGGTAAAACCATCGTCCGAAGTCCGGCAGGCCTGGAGGGCGAATATATAGAGAGGGGAGGCAGTTGTGGACGACGTTAACCGTTGCCATCGGAATCCCGGATTTCTCGGCGGCAACCCGAAGCGGGAAAACAAAAAAATGTCCAACGACCGCGTCGCTACATGCGCATAGATCCTTTGCCGCGGCGAACATGGCCTCCATTACCGGATCGAAGCCGTGCCTCATCACCAGTTCGGCTTGCCGAATGGGATTTCCGACTTCGATGATCTCCCGCCAGATTCTCTCTACCTTCTCGGGTGAAGGTCTCTCGGGATTTCGCACATCTACGAGCTTAAATCCGAAGCTTTGAGCAAACTCGCTGTAATCCCTGGCGGCGTTGTCCGTGACGAGGAGCGTGACCTCGTGCCCCGCACGGACGAGCCCGGCCGCTAAAGCGATGAACGGCTGGACGTCGCCCTCGCTGCCCCAGGTCTGCAAGCCAATTCTCATTTTAAAACCCTTGCTCCATGTTTGTCGGATTCTCTGTCAATATGTTGGCGAACAGTGAGTTCCACAACGTGTGGCATTTGCCCCGGAACAGCCACCGGTGGTGTAACTGGAACAAATGCAACTCGAAGGGCTGGTTTCAGCGGTGCCCGACGACAAGGGGCTTTTAGAGCACCCTCGCGTGACTGTCTAGCACAATCGGTAGACGGTTGACGCGCGGCGTGGGGCATGGCTCCGCTCTCCGTCCCCGTCACCGGTTCCTCCGGTTTCATCGGCACCCACGTTGTCCGGCACCTCCACGCGGCAGGGCACCGGGTCACCGGCCCCGATCACATCCCGCCAAAGGATTCGTTGCCAGAGGGTGTGGCGTTCCACGTCTGCGACATCCGCCAGGGGGAGTTGCCAGACCGGACCTTCGACGCCGTGGTCCACCTTGGCCTGGAATCGTTCCGCCGCCGGATCGAGGCGGGCCAGCCGGTCATCATCAACGGCGACGGCAGTCACAGGGATGGACATGACCGGCCGCCGAAACGTGGCATGGGATTGGAATATACCAAGGTATAACTGACGGGCGGACCAGAAACCGATAGCATCTGTTGACTCTAGCAGCACAGACCCATCATTGCGCGCAACCCCATTTTCCAGGCCTCCGGTCCGCCCACCGTCTCTTTCAACGGTCTTCACCGGGAAAGCAATTTCCTAGCAGTTAGGATCTTCTATTCAGAGCCTCTTTTGACCACTACTCCGCCGCCTATTGGCGAATTTTCCCCTCTACTTTGAATATAACGCTTTAGCCCGTGGGTGAAGTAAAACCGCCAAATGTTGTTTGCCTCTTTGAACGAGAGATACCCCTCTTCAGGATTGATTTCGACAATGTCGAAGATCATATCGCGACCGTCGGCGCAATGCTCGTACAATTTATTTCCTTTGATTTCCCATCGGTCACCTCCACTTCGAAGTTCTATTGTTTTCAGCCAATGTTTGAAATCAGCTTGATCAGGGGCCCCCCCGTTGGCTGCCGCTATCCGATCAATCTCCGTCTTCACTGCGATTGCTGAATCAAGTTGGTTTTGTCGGGTGTAGGTAGTTTGGAGGGCCGTCAACGCCTTTAGATACTTCGCGTTGACTCCTGCGACGACACCCCCGAGCTCTCTCTGGTATAAGTCACGAAGACTGCTGAGTTGTTGAGGCTCGGCGGCGTGTGACAGGCACGGTCCCACAGTTCCGAAGGCTGCGATTACGGCAATTGCTAGGTGTGTGTTCATTATTGTTGTAGCGAGACAGTTTTGTTCACGAACGCGTTCGATTTGCACCAGCACACGAGCTTGTTCGTGTTCTGGTAAAAATCGAACCCGGAAAGGCACTTCTCCCCGCGTCTCGTCCATCAGGGCCGTTTGATGGGCCGATGAGAGTTCGACAGGCTCGGAGTTGGACCTTTCGAGAGGCATTGAGCATTTTTTACCCAGCGCGTCAAGGATTTCGGATAGGAAATCAGCAAATTCCTGGCATGGCTAGTTTGCGGTGACCAGACAGCCCCCACGCCGTTGACACCGCCCTCCGGTCACCATGAAAGCACTCAAATACCTCAGCTTCGTCGGCAAGGTCGCCGGTCTTGTGTCCGCCCTCAACGTCATCCCGTTCGTCGATCCAACGGTTGGAGTGATCGTGTTTGCCGCCGCCTCGATCCTCAAGGACACGGTGAACCGCATCGGCGACCTGCTCGATGACGGCCAGCCCAACGCCAGCTTCAAGGGCTGAGCGAACACCATTTTGGCGGGCATCACAAATCCGGAGTGTGGAGGCTTCTCTCCATGCCCCGGATTTTGCGCTTGGTGCCACGTAGGGGCACGTGCCGGATTTAGCGACGCAAGGGGCTGATGTCCCGTACCTGATGATTGTAGTTTTTCGCTTGTTACGAGGACAAGCGATTTCCGTCAAAAGAGCAGTCCATCTGGACGAACTATGCTATTTCACTCTTCACCTCGAAAATCACGAGTCAATCTGATAGCCTTTCCCCATAAGATACAGAGTGGAATTCCAATAACGCCGAGTAGCACCGTTGCGGCTAGCATCGCCATAACCGCGCTGGAGAATTGTGCAAAGGTGCTATCTGCATTTTGGTATTGCGAAACCGAACGGGGTGGCCTACAATCACTACAGAGTTTGACCTTTTTAAGGACTGTCGCCGAGTCTCCAGGGTATTGATAACCAGCGTCGATAACTCGTGTTGCTGGCCTGACCCAACATGTGTCACATTGCCCGTTGGGTCCAATACCGATGCCAACATATGCACACAACAGGAACGCCATGTAAAGGACGCTAGCAGTGATGACCATAGCTATCACGTAGCTAGCAATAACCCTAGGAAGCTTAGCAAGCGTAGCAATCGATTTAGCACGTCGCCTTGCCCTTTTGCGAAGGAACGGGTTGCAGATCGGGAGGGCGTCGATCCTCGTTGGGTAAATCCCTTGGTCGCGGAGATCTTGGATGGCTTGGGATTCGTCGGTTGCGGAAACAAGTCCTGTAACTGCCTTGCCATTTGAATTAAGCGCAAAGTATTTGAATTGGGCCATGGCTGAACGATTGCTGTGGTTGTGAGGTGCAGAGCATAAATGGGGCGCCCTCGATCCTCGGCCATGTGATAGCTAACCTGAGCGAGGGTGGCTAGGGGCGGGGAAGAGGTAGTAGCGCACGGGGGAGGTGTCAATGACTTTTTGGATAGGCGGCCGCAAAAGGCCCCGCTGGCCGTCCAGCGAGACCTATTCGCACGGCGGCGCTTCGTTTGGCAAGGCAAATCCGACTGAGCCGCATCTTCCTATTAGGGCTTCCGGATAGCCGTCATCCCATTCGTCGATCCCACCATCGGCGTGGTCGTGTTTGCCGCCGCCTCGATCCTCAAGGACGCGGTGAACCGCATCGGCGACCTGCTCGACGACGGCCAGCCGAACGCCAGCTTCAAGGCCTGACCAAACACCATTTTTGGGCACAAAAAATCCGGGGTGTGGAGGCTTTGCTCCATGCCCCGGATTTGCCACGTAATCAAGCGTGTGGGCACGTGCCGGCCGCACAAGGTATGGCAATATGGCCGGCCGTCTCATGCACCATCCGAGTCTAACAACCTCCATTGGCGCGCGGATTGAACCGGGTCACTCGACCTCGGAACCATTGAGCACCATGCGCCCCTTCTTGCGGTCGAAGAAGAACCGGTTCTCCCACTGGCCATCCTTCGGCATGATGGCGAACCACTTGTTGGCCTGCTCCGGGGTGGTGAGTTCCCGGTAGTGCTTGAAGATGATCGAGGGCGAGTTGCCGGCCTCAAGCGCCACCTGGTCGGCGCTCTGCACCACGGCGATCCGGTAACTGATGAACGAATGCCGCAACACGTTGCGCGGCCACTCGATCTTGAGGGCGCGGGCCAGCGCGGGTACGTGGGTTTGCAGTTCCTTGGCCCGGACGATTTTCCCTTTCCGCTCCAGAGGCGTCAGCCAGGCCGCGAGGTTGTCGCTGATCGGGATGACCCGGCGGGAGGCGGTCTTCGCTTGGCCCGCCCGCACCTCGATGATCTTCCGATCCAGATCCACCGCTTTCCAGTCGAGTCGGTTGAGTTCGGCCATGCGGATGCCGGAGAACGCCCCGATGGCAAGGATGGGGACCAGCTCGGGCGGCGCGTTGTGCAGCAGCTTCGTCATTTCCTCGGGCGTGAAGATCACCACATCGTCGGATTTGACGCGCACGAGTTGGACTTGCTCGACGGCGGTGGTCTTTTCATCGGGCAGGTAGTTCTGACCCTTTGCGAAGGAAAAGAGCACCTTGATGCAGCGCAGCATGGAATTGCGGGTACGGGCCACGCGAGTGACTGTGTCAATGACGGTGATCATGAGGCTGATGATGTAGCCGGGGACGATGCCGAGGACGATGCCGACGACAGTGCCGGCGATGCTGATGATGCTGATGATGTAGCAGACGATGAAGCTGGCGACCAGGCTGGTGATGAGACCAGCGATGATGCCGACAAGAAGGCTGAGGATGACGGTGATTCTGAACATGAAGCTGATGGTGATGGGAGAGTCCGCGGGAGGAGCGCCCCGGCGGCGGTCGCCCGCAGCGCCCTGGCCAGCAGGACCATCTCCAGGTCGCTCACGCCGCGCAGGCCGGTCTCGATGTGCGAGACGCTGGCGCGGCCGATGTCGAAGCCGGCCACCGCGCAGCGGGCGGCTAGATCGTCCTGACCAAGAACAACTCGGCGACAATGGCGGGGAAAAGCAGAAACGTGTTCATCAGGGTGCCGCCTGGTGATTCAGTTGGCCTCTCTTACAAAGATCGGCACTTCACTCCCTCCTCGTCCGGAACCAGCGTTTCGGGATTGATTGGATCGAGTAGAAGCGGGTGACCGTGTGGCCGATCACCATCGTCTTGCTGTTGACAACGACGGTTCATGGTTCGCGTCTCCGCACCAATATCATCCCCGCGACCCCGAGCACGGCCAGCACGGAGGCCGACGGTTCGGGAATCGTTTGGATGGTGAGCGACCAGCTTTCCAAGGTGGACACGTCGCCGGGGGACAAGTCGGCGACGAACAGCGTCCAGACGCCGTTGACGTCCCTGCCGTTGAACACCGAGAGCGGCGCGGTCCTGCCGTCGGTGTCCAGCACCAGCAGCGGGTCGGTCGCGCGGCCGTCCGGTTGGAACGCGCCGACGGGTGTCCCCGCGTCGGGCAGTGAAGTGTGGATGTCCAAGGTTTCGACGTCGGACAGATCCACGGTCATGCCGGACGATCCCGCCCCGGCCGAGTTACCCGCACTGCGGCCCGGCCGGTTCAGCAGCACCGATAGCTTGCCGCCGTGGACCAGATAGGCATAGAGGTCGCCGTTCCATCCTCCAGTGAACACCAGGTGCACCGAAACCGATGAGGCCCAGGGGTTGACGGTTTCCGACAGCGTCAGAGAGCTGCTGTATCCGGTTTCGTCGTTGTCCGGGATGGCGGCCGGGACGTTCCAAGTTCCAGTGACGGTGGAGGCGAAAGCAGAGGGCACCGTCAGCAAGGTGGTCAGGATGATGAGCAAGTTTTTCATGGGAGTTTGTGGGGGAGGCTGGGTGGGGCTCACGGCTTGGCCAGACGGTAGTATGCGCTTCCGGGCGGCGGCGACTCGTCGGTGAAGCTCATTGCGCCGTCGGTGCCGGCGACCAGCGTGGCGAGGGTCTGCCAGTTGTTGAGATCCGTGGAACGCTGCAGCAGGTAGGTGTGTCCGGGGATGGCACCTTCCAGCATGGCTTTCACACCGGCCAATGCTGCCTCGGCTGCGGCGAAGGCTTTCTTCTCATCGCCGTACTTCCGGTCGGAGAAATACTTGATGAACGCGGTTCCTTTGCTACTCAAGGCAAGGCGCCAGCCCTTGAAGGCGGTGGTTTCGTACGTCATGCGGGTGAGGTTCTTGATCGATTTCATGGGGTTGGTGGTTGTGGTTAGAATTATCCTGCACGCCGTCTCTAGCGGATATTGGTAGGGGCCTCAAGCACATTCTGATATTTTGAAGGCCGCCAGAGTTGGCATGACGGTTGCCGTCCGAGCCGGTGTCCACCATTAGCGGGTAGGAGCAAGGCGTGCCTGCCTCCGCGCCGTCCCATCGGTGTCGTCCTGTATCGGGTCGGTATTGGACCTATACCGACGCTTCCGCACTTTTTCCCCAATTGGGGAAAACGCCGCCGGTGTCATTGTCCGGGACTCCCGCTTCAAAACGGATGATTGATCTGCAGGACCGCCGGGCCTGGCTGGTTCTTCAAATCCCGATGTGAGCTGTGGAATGATCCACCGGATTTCACGACCACAGCGACCCCAAACTGCGATGAAAGCGTGGAAATATAGACCTAACACCTACGATGTGAATTTGGTAAAGTGCCACGATGGCAATTCGGCCATCAACACACACCCAAAAAACGACACTTTTCCGGAAAAACACAAGCGGGCAACGCGGGGACGCGACCCGCCGAGGGATAGCCGGAGCGGATGCGACCGACGAAGTCGCACAACAAACAAGGGCGTATCTCCGAACACCGGGGATAGGCCCTTCAGCGTTGCAAAAATCATCGTTGGGAGCATCCGTCCATGCCTTGAAAATCCTGGGGTCTGGGGCAAAAAGCCAGAAGGCTTGTAGGGCTTTTGGACAGGAGCGCACGCGACGTGCCCCGCAGAGGTGAGGGCAGGGTGAGGCCAGCCCGAATCAACCCCCGGTCTCCGCAGGCCATTGGACGCACCAAATCCTGTGGAACAATCCGCCGGAAATCACGACCAAAGCCGCCATCAAATTACGATGAAAGCCAGGCCATTCTGCCCTAACACCTACGTCGTGAATTTGGTAAAGCGCCACGATGACAATTCGGCCATCAACAGGAACTGCCCATAAGAGTGTTCTTGCGCCTATCCTTTCTGACCTCCATCATGTTACTTTTCGTGGCCTGCCCCCGACGGTCTGGCGTCCTGCAAAGGTAGGAATTCCACAAGTCCAAGGCTTGAGAATGGGCAGCTTCTTCTTTTGTCGACACCTTCATTACCCTCAGGCTTCCCAGTCAACTTCACTAACGTCATCCACTCTGCCTCCTTTTCAAGAGGAATAGCCCTATAGCGCGCCACCAAGTTATTACCCAGAAAAACAAACCTCACACAGGGCCTGACAAAGAGCTTCCCCACACCATCAAGACCGCCATACCACGAAGCATAAAGCCCATACTCTAACGAAACGGCAAATGTTAGTTTTCTGACATCTCCAATAGATGCCGATTCCACTCGTACCTTAAGAGTTTGCAAGTCCACTTTTTTCAAACCAGCCAGTTCTTCCTTTGCCATCTGAATAGCTGTACCGTCCACAAGATCAATCCGAAGCGTGTTCAAGTCGCCATCATCATCCAATTCGGCGCGAACAGAAATCCCTTCCGAAAATTTGACGAACGCACTCTTTGCATGAGCGTCTCTATCAAGACCAGAGGCCGCTGCCACTTCAAGTATTCCCACGAATACCCCGACAATGCATAAACTATTAAATCGACCCTTCATGGCGACCTCCTTTGTCTTCTTACTTTTCCGCTCGTCATGTTTTGTTTCAGTCATTTAGGGATCGTATGTTGGCCTCTGCAGCGGCACAGGCGTGTCTGGGTGAACCTCATTGTAGTTCCTGCGCCCCTCGTTTTCATACCACACTGGTTTATCGGGCGCTTTGTTAACATTCGTCTCATACGGATCAGCATCTGGATTATGGGTCGCACTGTTGTCGCGGTGGTGTCCGGGGTGATCACCACCCATTATTCCATGACCTACCAATTCATGCCACAAGGTCCACTCCCATCCCGAATCCTGCTTTTTCCACTTTCTGCGCCCCTTGTCATCCATACCATCTTCCAGCGGGACCTGAGACTTGGAGTTTAGAGTAATGGTGACACGGTGGCCGTAACAGCAAGCATTGTTGTCACCTTGTGGATCTGGCTTCCCAGTTACAAGTGTCTGGGCGATCACCCATAACGGAGAGTTTTTTTCGATGGCATCCTTAATTCTGTTCCAATTACCCGCAATAGTGCCGGGCTTTACTACCTTGACTGAGTACCCAAGCTTTTCGTCAAACCCTTTGCAACTGGCTGTTCCGGCATATGGCTGCCACTCTAACTCTGCACCCGTTACTTTCTTCAATGCATCAAGAATTTTTTTCCGGTAGTTCTCATCTTTGTCATCGGTCACAACGAGCAAACCCAATAGATCGATCCTGCCAGCCGGATCATTCTCAACGAACCCATATAGATTTATCCCTCCCCGTTCCTCAATCGGGTCCCTGGACGGCCAGCGGCCCGTTAGCGGATCGTACCACCTGTAACCGTAATCTGCCACATCCGTGGTCTTGGCGCTGATGTCTCTGTTAGCTAACCGACTGCTAGCCAATGCCTTGCGCGAATTTCCGGGTCGCGGCGGCCGGGGACGTGTTGGTCGCCGAAGCGGGCGGAATCCGGCCGGCGGATCGTCACCGCCACGGTCCTGGCCACATGAATCCGGGGCGTGAGGGGCAGGCGGGGGGCTTGGCAGGAC
>Ga0118677_10007285_pt1 | contig 18328 bp, 14 predicted proteins | sample AliMusrvi5mmetaG_FD_86154 | JGI IMG/M metagenome (GOLD analysis project Ga0118677, IMG submission 86154) | reverse complement strand
TGATTTTCAATGGCTCCCAATACTTCTTTCACGGTAGTATTTTTAAAGGCTAAGGAAAGTTTCGTAGTTTGAGAGTAGGACTTAGAAGCGATAGCCCCAAAAAAAGAAAGTAAAATTATAAAAAGCGTCAGTTTCATTTTTAATAAGATTATGTTCACACTTGGTATTATTATCCCAAGAGCATTATCCCATACATTTTTTTTCATATATTTGTTTTGAAAATGGTTTAAAATTTGTCAAAATTTATTTTGACTATTTGAATCTAAGGCAGGAAGATGGTCGTACATTTTCCTGCTTTTTTGTTTTCCATTCTATATTCTATCTCATAGGCAATTATTTAGGTTTATACTGGATTAGTGTTTGATTTTTTTTCAATCCTATGCTTATTTTAGGCTTGGTGAAACTTCCATCGGGTAACTTTTTACTTAAAGTTAGCTGATAACTAACCGGGGCGGCGAGCGATAACAGTTCAAGGACCTGAGGCAATGTTTCGTCCGTAAAAGTCGCTGTAAATGGGAACTCTTCTATTTTATGATTTGTGATTTCAACTTCAATATTGTACCATCGACCCAATTTTTTTGCAACTTCTTCTATCATGTCGTTTTTGAAAACCAACTTTCCATCTTTCCATGCTGTATATTTCAAGGTGTTACCCGTTTCAAGCGAATAACTAATTTTTCCAGCATCATATTTTAAACATTGGCCAGGTATCAATGTTTTTATTTCTCTATTGCTTTTTCGATCATAAAGAATAATCTTACCCTCAACAAGCGTTGTCTCAACTTCAAGGTCATCAGTATAAGCGCTTATGTTAAATGCTGTCCCGGTTGCCTTCACCTCCATGGAATTTGTTCCAACAATAAATGGGATCTTACTATTATGGGCCACCTCAAAATAAGCTTCACCGATTAGAAAAACTTTACGGGAATCACCTTCGAACCGATAAGGGAATTTTAATTTGCTGCCATGGTTAAGAAACACCTTGGTTCCATCGCCCAATTCGATGTGCATTCGGGATCCGGCGGGGGCTTCAACTTCCAGCTCATTTAAATTGGCAGCATAACGGTGGTTATCTGAAAGGTTGGTGTAAAGAAGTAGGCTTAGTACCGGTAACAAAAGAACTGCAGCTACACGTGTCAGTATTGTCAATACCCGGTTTTTGGTTGATGCTTTTTGAACTACTAATTTTTTTGAATTCTGCTTAAGATTGATCTGGTGATGAATTTTATCCAATATCCTATTGTATTTTATTTTTTCAATGGATCCAGCTTCGGGTTCGAATTCCGCCCATATCTCCTCAATGATTTCTATACCTGAGATCGATTGTGATCCTTCTTTTACCCAGGAAAGAATAAGATCAAACTCCTCTTTGGTGCAATTCCCTTGTAAATATTTAATGAATAATTCTTTTGTCATAACTGATATGTCTTGAAAAACTAATCTCGCATTCGGGGAATATTTCAAATTCTCTATTTAGTATATGCTCTATCCCCTATTTCGACATTGTTTCAAGTGTGATACGTTTAAAGATACCAACACCACTATCTCATCCATGGGAAAAAATAAATTTTTTCAAGAAATAGTTAAAATCGGACAAATCAGGTCCACTTTGCAATGGACAAATTGGGTCGGCAATATCTGCGTTGGTCCATTAAAATGGAGATTTATGAGGAAGAAGTCGAGAAATTAAATGAAAAGACTTACAAACAATAAATTTATCAGCATGGAATTGTCCATATGCTCGCGGAGGTACTTTAAGGCTTTTGCCATATGGTTCTCTACAGTATTTTTCGAGATTCCCAATTGTCCAGCGATTTCAGGATACGTTAAGCCTTCCTTCTTGTGTAATAGGAAAACCTGTTTCTGTCTCTCGGGTAGATTGGCAATTAATTTTTCCGCTTGATTATTCAGTTCATCAAATTCAATCTGACTAATAATGGTTGGGGTAAAGTTAATTACCGATGAATTTTTCAGGTGTTCGAGGTATTTATTGTTACTAATTCTTTTACGGATTAGATCGATCGAATTATTGTATGCAATTGTAAAAATATAAGAGTTCAATAACTTGTGGTCGTCAAGTTTGTCTCGAGACTCCCAAATTTTCACAAAGACTTCCTGCACTATATCGTCTGCTTCGGCTTCATTCTTTAAAATCCTGGAGACAAATGAAAAAAGTTTATGGCTGTATAGTTCATATACCCGATCGAAGGCCAACATGTCACCATTTTTCAACCGGGTCAATAGTTCGTGTGATATATTTTCTTTGCCAAGGTCCAATGTCAATTCCAATTAGTGCGTTCAAGGGGCTAAATTATAAAAATACTCAACTAAAGATACGGTTATCCCAATTTTGAATAATTACTGTGCAGCTATTCAACTACATCTTCCTCCTGATGGCATATTTTTTGTCACACATTTTGAGTCTGATCGTCATCCAACATTCGATAAAAATAGACGCATGAATCGAGAGATATCTTAAATCTGTTTCAATTGGCTTTTAAATAACCTTTTCAAAATCGACGATTGTGACTTCGCTCTACCCTTGCTTCCTTTTTGCATAGAAGCCTGGCCTCCCTCATGGGCTCCCTGCAAGCATGCCTGAGCTATACTCCTGGAGGCTGCCTGGAAGCATACACAAGACCAGCAGGGGAACAAGCAATAGGTGGCGGGGGTAGTTTTCATTCGTTGGTTAGTTGGATGATTTGGAACTACGGGGAAAGAAATTATGCAAATTGGAGAGATGATGAATGTTGAATGTTGGAGGATGGATTGGGAACAGGTCCATTCTGGTTGGCCTAAAATTGAAAAGGATTGAATCGGGCGATTCAATCCTTTTACTAAAACTAACCAAACTAACTAAACCTAAACTTATGAAAAAAAATGTACTACAAACATAAGCCGTCCGACGCCTTCCACCAAATAATTCACGTTAAACAATTGTAAAAGAAATGGGCGAATCTGCTTCCGGATGTTAAGAATATGCAACCAAAAAGCAGTTTTGTTAAATTAAAATCAACCAAACCACGAATTGTAAAAATGAAAAGTGAAGAATAAAGAATGATGGATGATGGATTTCCGCGAATGAAACTTCCAACCACGAATTGCACCAATTAATGAAGGAGGAAGTCGGGTAGTGCGATTTTTAATCGCACAGCGGCAAAATTAGATCCGCAATTATAAATCGCGGCACCCGATGGTGAATCGGAATTCGCCGCACCAATTCATCCTTAACGACAATTTTCATCCTCCATGTTGAGAGGTTGAACAATTTTTCCTACTTTCCCCTCCAACTATTGATGTTTCAACGACAAAAATAAACATGCTGATCCTGCTATCTCCCTCCAAGACCCACGACCTCCACGCCGGCGGTTCAACTACGGACTATTCGATGCCGCTCTTTCCCAAGGAGGCAGCTACGCTGATGAAGTATCTCAAGAAAATGAAGGTGGGTCAGCTGGAGGAGGTGATGAAGATCAGCCCCAAACTAGCCTGGCAGGTACAGGAGAGGATCGCACTCTGGCAACCTGAATTTACTTTTGCTAACACCAACCAGGCCCTCTACCTCTTCAAGGGAGAGGTCTACCACGGATTGGATGCGGCAACCCTGCCGGTGGAAGTGGTAGAATATGCCCAGCGGCATCTGCGCATCCTATCTGGATTGTATGGCGTGATTCGACCGTTGGACCGGATACAGCCCCATCGGTTGGAGATGGAAACCGCCCTTCGGTTCGGAAAATACGAAAGTCTCTACCACTTCTGGAGGGAGAAAATTACCAGGCAGATTCTGGTGGATTTGAAGGAGAGCGGTTCCAACCTGCTGATCAACCTCGCTTCGCAGGAGTATTCTTCTGCGCTGCAGGTGAAAAAGCTGAAGGCGAAAATCGTCGCACCCCAATTTTTGGAAAGCAGGAACGATTCCTATCAAATGATTACCGTTTATGCCAAGAAAGCCAGGGGGATGATGGCCCGCTTTATTCTTGAGTACCAAATTACCTGCGAAGAGGATTTAATGGGATTCGACAGCGGAGGATATTGCTTCAATGCGAATCTGTCGAAGCCAGGAGTGCCGGTGTTCACGAGGTAAGTGAAAAATGAAAAGTGAAAAATAATGAAAATGATGGATTTGTTGTGTAGATAGGAGATCTGGCGTTTGCAATCAAATAAAAGTGTTGTTGAAGATGCGATTTGGAAATCCCTTCACCCTGAACGATATGGTGCCGCAATTTTCAATCGCGGAAATGCTGGTGATTTCATTAACTGCTGTGCGATTAAAAATCGCAGCACCCGATTTCACTTCTTTATAAATCCGGACTAAAAGAATTTCTTAATTGGTGTGGAATTCGTGGTTGGAATTTTCATTATCCATCATTTTTCACTTCTCACTTCTCCCCAACGCCTCCAGATATTTATCCAGATACACCTGCTTGGATTTTGATTTGTACTGCATCACGAACCGGGGATGCTCCAAGGCGATGATCTCCCCGAAGAAATGGAACTTGTCGTTGAGCGACCGCAGGTATTTTTCGTTCTGACCAGTGCCGAAACAGTAGCAAATATCTGTCAGCATCCCGAGGGCAATCAGCTTCCGGATGTTTTCGATGCTGTACTCGTAGATGGCTGCCGACAGCTCTTTGCTGTCGTAATAGTTGTAATTCTTCTCCTTCCCTCCTTCGTCGGTGATGGTGAATCCGAGCGGAACCACCGAATTGATGAAGAAATCCCTGTAAAAAGCGTGCGTTCCGCCGTAGGCGTCAATCACTTCGTAGACAAACACGGAGGAGGGTTCGTGCGTCGATTTGCCTGTGTAGGCGATCTCACACTCCTTGTTCAGGCGCTTGGTGTCGGTGAAGGGGATCCCTGTCACACCGGCACCAAAACGACCCGGATTGATTCCCAGAATCAGATGTCGGGGATGGTTATCGTCGTAGAATTTACGGTAGAATGCACTTGAAAGTGGCAGAATCTGTTCGTTTTCGACGAAAGGGTTCATGATCCGAATGCCTTCGGGTAAGCTGCCGTCGAAACGGAGCGAACGGTTGAATTCGATGATTCTGTCTGCTAACGTCTGCATAATCCTATTTCGTGTACATCTTCTTGCGTTCGACCTCTTCGTCGTCCATGTCGGGTCCTTTCTCTATCTGCTTCCAGTCGATGGTTTTGTTGTATTTCTTCATCGCTTTTTCGGCATCAAAGATCCTGGAGTCGTGCAATTCCATCGTATAGGGAGTATAATCCGGTTTCGGTGTGAAAAAATCCTGCAGCAGGGAAGCCGTGGCATCGAACTGGTTGACATAAGGCACCCCGAGAAGGTTGTAGATGGTCTTCAGGATGGAACCGAAGTTGGCGTGCGTGTGGGATACATATCCCCTTTTCACATAGGGACCTGCCATCATCAGCACCGAGCGGTGGGCATCCACATGGTCAGCGCCTCCCTGCGGATCATCTTCCGTGATGATAACCAGCATGTTTTTCCAGTATTTTGTCCGGGAGAGAAAATGCAAAATCCGCCCGACCGCCAGATCGTTGTCGACCATGAAGGAGCTCTTGTAGAGGTAGCCATCCTCGGGCCTGATGTCGGCGCCGTGATCGTTGGGAACCTGCATCGTCAAAAAGGAGGGCAGCTTTTCTTTTCCCTTGATCCATCTGGCGGTAAACTCCCGCTCAAACTGGTCCATTCGGTACTGGTCAGGGATGTTGGTATTGAATCCGGCATAATCGTGGCTGGTGCGGTTAAACAGTGCCTTTTGCATCGGAACCATCACTCCATGTGCGGCTCCTGTATTGGTATCGAACCACTCCTCGCGTACGTGGCCGGTTTCATTGGCCTCCCCAAAATTGTAGAAGGAGACGTTGGTTCTGTCGAGGGCTTCCCACAGTCCGCCAATCTCCGCATAGTCTTCGGGATCCACGCTTCCTGTGGTGCAGGGGAACCGCCTGCCTGGCGCCTTTGAAAATATTTTTGAGCTCTTGGAGGCGCTTGAATTGGCTTCGACCCATTCGTTGGGGATGACTCCCACCATCCAGTGGTGGCCATGAATAGAGGCATCGCCGTCGCAATAGAAATTGTCGGAAAAGGCAAATTGTTTGGCCGCCTTGAGGTGGTTGGGACTGATACGAAGATCGGGAAACTTCTTTCGCATGGAATCGGGCAGGGTGTATTCGTTGTGTACCCCAAATCGTGCCATGGTACTGTCTCCTGTGGCATTCTTCAGCTGACCGAAGATTTCATCGTAAGTCCTGTTTTCCTTGGTGATGTAGACCACGTATTTAATGGGGGATTTCCTGAGTCCCGGCAGGGCTGGCAGGGGATTCTTCACATCGTCGGTGATGGTGAGGGTCTGGAAGGTATCGTCTATCACCTGCTTCGTATAGGATGCCAGTTGAGCAGCATCGGGCATTTTCACCTTTTGGAAGGTTCCCAGCTGGATGTCGCCAATGTAACTGCCTTGCGGCGGAGCCACGAACCCCTTGCCTCCGTTCGGTCCGGCACCCAATCCCCGGCAGGTGATGATGTAAATTTCCTTTTCATCCTCCGACAAACGGACGCGTGTCGGTCCCCAGCAGGAGGGGATCAGTCCTTTTGTCGTTCTCGAATCAATGTCAATGACTGCTACAGAATTGAAGCCCAACAGGGCCACGTAAAGGGTCTTCTCATCCTTGCTCAGCGTGATGCCAAAGGGTAGCAAACCACGGTATTTGTTGATGCGCGGATCCACCAGAATCGGAATTTCTCCCAAAAGCTGGTGATTTTTGTAATCGATGATGGAGATGTTGTCGTTGGTGGCATTGGTCACGTAGGCAAATTGCTTGCCCACGGCGATCGAATTGGGACTGGCACCACCTACTACTTCGGCCCCTTCCACCATCTGTCCGATCTGGTGGCCGGTCTTGAATTTGTCCATCACCCGGTTGGTTTCCAAATTGATGGTGAACACGCTCATGGCATCCGGGTTCAACGGACTACCCACTCCGGGAACCTGATGACCTTCCACAATCGTGCCATTGATTGACTCTTTGGTATTGTCGCCGTAGGGATGATGGGAGATCAGCAGGGAGTCGTAGTTCTTGGGCGTAGCCCCCGTGATCAGTGGATAGGAATACATGCCCACATTGGCCACGAGGGCCGTCTTTTTATCGGGGCTCAGTGTGAGGCCAAAAGGGAGTCGGCCTACCGGGATAGAAGCGGTGATCTTGCGGGTGGTCAGATTGATGCGGACCATTCTGAAATTGGCCCGGTCGAGTGCGAGCAGTTCGTTGTTCGTTTCATTCAGCACCAGGTCTGAGGTAAAACTATCCCCATAATCGGTGCCATTTACCTTGCCATTCAGGGAGATGGAGTCGGTCCGGTTCAGGGTTTCGGTGTTGTAGACGATGACGGCCCCATTGTCGCCGCCGCTCAGGTAGACCGTTTTCGAATCCTTGGAAAAGGCGACACCCAGGAAAGATCCTTTCGACAGTGGAGACTTGATTTTTTTGTCGTAGCTGGGAACCCTGGTGACGTGCAAGTTCTGAACATCAATGATCGAGATGACCCCATTGTGCAGGGTCACTGATTTTTTTCCATCCGGAGAGATCGCCAGGCCGAAAGGGTCGTTGGTGATCCGGATCAGCTCCCCGGCAGGATGGAGAAACCGGCCGCTTGGCAGGACGGTTGTTCCGTTGGGTTTGATTTCGGTGAATTTATTCCCGGCTGGAACGGAGAGTATTTCGACCTTTTTTTGCGCCAACAGGGTTGGGCAGGATGAGGCAAAAAAGGCCACGATCAGGATACGAAAAAGGAATCTCATGCGTTTGATATTTTGTTTTTTAGTTGTAGAAGGAACCGGGAACCGGTACCGTTAATAGTCGGGTTAAAATTATTCATTCCATTTGGTTATTTCACATGGTCTACTGCCATTTGCCCCATTTTTAGTATAATTGTATGATGTGCGGACGATTTGTACAGGTCATAGACCTTGAGCTTTTTGTGAAACGGTTTGGTGTCAGCAGTGAACCGGAGATCAACCTTGCCTCCAACTACAATGTGGCGGTGGGGGATCTGGCTTATGTCATCACCAACGACAAGCCCGGGGATCTTCAGGCATTCCAGTTTGGCCTCACCCCCTCCTGGGCTCCAAAGAAGATGTATCTGATCAATGCCCGGTCGGAGGGGGATCTGAACCCTGAGAATGATGTCAATTACTCCGGGCAACTGGGAATCCAGAATAAACCCTCCTTCCGGACCTCCATCCGCTCGAGGAGGTGTCTGGTGATTGCCAACGGCTACATCGAAGGTCCTGAGAAGGAGCGGCTGAACAAGCCCTTCCTGATCCAAAAGAAGGACGAGGAGCTGTTTTGCTTTGCCGGCATCTGGGATACCTGGGTCAACAATACCACCGGCGAGATGACCAACTCCTTCACCATCATCACCACAGTGGCCAATTCGGTGACGCAGGAGATCGGGCACCACCGTTCTCCTGTCGTGCTCGACGAGAAGGATGAGCAGAAATGGCTGGACGATTCGCTGCCGCTGGAGGAGGTGCTGGGGTTGCTCAAACCCTATCCGGGGGAGCGTTTCAAGGCAGAGGCGATCTCCATCAAGATCAAGGATCCGCACAACAAAAGCAAGGATTATATCATTCCCATCGATACCAATGGTCCGACCGAGTACGGATCAATCGTAACGAAAGATGTGAGGCTACAGGGGATGGGCAGTGGAAAAAGGAAGCAGGATCCGCCACCAGATACGCAAGGGAAGCTGTTTTAGGGAGTGAAAAATGAAAAGTGAAAAGTGAAAAATGAGGGATGAGGGATGAGGGTTGTTGGATTGGGGGAAGATCTGCCCAGATAGGCCCATTGTTAACAGCCAATAGCCAACGACCAATCGCTTTCTTAAACTATCCGATTGAGATATTTAAATGCTTTTCGAGACCTACCTCGATGAGTTTGTAGTAGGTTGATATTTGAATATCACTTTGACCTTTCTCAATTCTTGAGATGTAGCTCTTTTTGGTACCGGTTCTTTCCGCCAGTTGTTCCTGGGTAATCTTTGCCTCCTGGCGTGCTTCCTTTAGCATAACACCCAGTCTGAATGCAAGAGAATCCGCATCAAATTTATCCCTTTGCGGGGAACCCTTTTCCCCGTACTTATCCTTTAAAAGATCTTCAAAATCAGTTAAATTCTTCATGCTCCTCCTTGTATTTTTCAATTAGGTATTCCCTTTTCAATTTCTCTGCAAGTTTGATCTCTTTTGCTGGAGTCTTTTGCGATTTCTTTAAAAAACAATTTGTCAGCACAACCAAATCCCCTTTGTCGAAAAAGCATAGAATCCGGATATTTTTAAAAGTCGACATCACCCGAATTTCATAGATCTGTTCGGTATTTTCAAGATACTTTAGGAATTTTACCGGTACTTGCTTTTCGAATCGGACCAAATCGAGTACATATTCAATTTTATTCTGGATTTTAGGATCCTGCGATTTATAAAAATTCACGAAGTAATCTTTATAGACAACTATCCTTCTGATCATTTGGCAAAGTTAACTAATTAGTTTACTATTTTGACTCTTATGTGAAAAATTTAATTGCGGGTTTGAGATGAAACCGGTGGGGGAAAAGACTATCCCTGATCCGGAACCCCGAAGCGCGTTCAACCTGGCTGAGGCCAATCTCCCCCTAATTCATCATCCAACATTCATCATCCCTCATCCCTCACTTTTCACTTTTCACTTTTCATTTCCCTTCACCCTTTCGGATTGGGCTTGTACGGCAATTTTGCCATCTTCTCGACCTCTAACGAGGGAAAGCCGAACTCCTCCACCACCTTTCCCAGGATCAGGTAGACGCCCGGCCCCTTGAACGGATAATTTTTCAGGGAGTCGGGGAAATGCACCGTATCGAAGAAGTTGCCGGTCTGGTCGATGAAGGTGCCGAAGTGCATGATCTCCCTCTTGGAAGTGCGGACATATTTGATGGTGACCATCCTACCCACCATCCGGATTTTCCTGCCGAGATGCCGCAAAAGATCCCGCGCCATCACCTCTCCCCGGAAGCTGGTCTGGAGCAGGTCGAACATGCTCATCGTAACCGGAAAGCCCAGCAGCTCGATCTCGTCGTAGGCGTCTTCGATGGGAGAATAGTCAAGCACCGGCATCTCGAAACTCTTGTGCTCGGTCGGGAACATGCTGGCCGAATGGGTTCTGACGGGCACCTTCCGCAGGTAGAGCTGCGACTCCCACAGGAGGGAACATTTGTTGGCTTCCAGCGTCCGGAAGGCCCCCAGGCGGACCAGGATCACCAGCTGCTCCTTGCCCACCGGCACCCGGTCGATGAATTCGTGGATGGAGCGGTACTCCCCGTGGCATTTGCGTTCGCTCAGGATCAGCTCGATGGTGGTGCTCTCCAGGTTCTGGACGTGGACGAATCCCATGAAGATGGTGGTACCGATGATCCGCGTGTGGAGCAGGCTCCTGTTGATGCAAGGCAGTTCGATGGTGGCACCCTGCCGCTGCGCCTCGTTGAAATAGACCCAGGTGTGGTAAAACCCGCCGAAATTATTGATCACGGCTACCATGAATTCGAGTGGATGGTGGGCCTTGAGGTAGAGGCTCTGGAAGCTCTCGACGGCATAGGAGGCCGAATGGGCCTTCGAGAAGGAGTAGCCCGCGAAGGATTCGATCTGCCGCCATACCTCCGCCGCCACCTCGTCGGAGCGGCCCAGCTCCCTGCAGTTGGCGAAATACTTCTCCTCGATCAGCCGGAACTCCCGGAGCGATCGGAATTTCCCCGACATCGCCCGGCGGAGCACATCGGCTTCGGCCAGATCCAGTCCGGCAAAATGGTGGGCCACCTTGATCACATCCTCCTGGAACACCATCACCCCGTAGGTCTCGCTCAGCTGCTCCTTCAGAACCGGATGGAGGTAGGTGAAGTCGTTGGGATGGTGGAACCGCCGGATGTACTCGCGCATCATCCCCGACTTGGCCACCCCGGGGCGGATGATCGAACTGGCCGCCACCAGGCTGATGTAGTTGTCGCACCGGAGCTTCTTCAGCAGTCCGCGCATCGCTGGGCTCTCGATGTAGAAACAGCCGATGGTCTCGCCATCCTTCAGCTGCTGCCGGACCTTTGGATCCGCAAAGAACCTGTCGACCTGGTGAATGTCGATCTCCTTGCCACCGTTGTCGACGATGATTTCCACGGCCTCCCTGATGTGGCCAATCCCCCGCTGACTGAGGATATCCAGCTTCTCGAAACCCATCTCTTCTGCGATGTACATGTCCCACTGGGTGGTGAGAAAGCCCTTGGGGGGCATATCCAAAGCGGCATAGTAGGTGATGGGCTCTTCGGTCACGAGCATTCCTCCCGCGTGGATCGTCCGCATGTTGGGAAAATCGAGCACCTCCTGCCCCAGGGTCCGGATCATGTTGGCCGTGTCGTAGTTGTTGTAGCTGTTCCCTGGATCGTTCACCAGCAGGTCTATCTCCTCCTTGGGCAGGCCGAACACCTTGCCAAGTTCCCGGATGATCGACTTGTCGCGGAAGGTGGAGGTGGCACCAAGCAGGGCCGCATGGTTCTTTCCGTACCGTTTGAAGATGTAGTCCTGCACCTGGTCGCGGTCTTTCCACGAGAAATCGATGTCGAAATCGGGAGGACTGGTCCGCTTGGGATTGAGGAAACGTTCGAAATAGAGGTCCAGCTTGATGGGATCCACGTCCGTGATCCGCAGGCAGTAGGCCACGATGCTGTTGGCGCCGCTCCCCCTTCCCACGTGGTAGAATCCCCGCGACATGCTGTAGTGGACGATGTCCCAGGCGATCAGAAAATAGGAGGAGAAGCCGAGGTTGTCGATGATCTCCAGCTCGTGCCGGATCCGCTCCTTCGCGGTCTGGTTGTTTTTGCCGTAGCGGTAGAGCATCCCATCGTTGGCCAGCTTCTGCAGGAGCAGCCTGTCGTCCTCCTTGGTCTTGCTGTAGGTGCGCTTGTTCTTGCTGACTCTGAATTCGATGTCGATCGAACACTGCTCCATCAGCCACTCCGTATTCTCGATGATTTCGGGATAATGCTGAAAGATTTCGCGTAGTTTCCAGGGGGCGACCATCACCTGTTCGGGATCGGCAAACTGGTGGGGTTGCAGTTTGCTCAGCAGGGTGTTGTGGTCGATGGCCCGCAGGCATTTGTGGATCAGCAACGACTTGTCGTCGAGGAAGGTGACGGGTTGCCAGACGACCAGTCTCTCGGGGTAATCGCGGTATTCGGAGGTGACGAGCTTGTTGAGCTGGTGGGGACGGATACCCGTAAATTCGTTGTCGCCCAGAGCCGAGCCTGGCATCTTCCCGAAGGGATAGATCACGAATACCTGGCTGAAAGCGGGGGCCTCCTCCTCAAACTTTTCTCCGCTCAGGTTGTGTTGGGTGAGGTATTCGTTCAGCTCTTTCAGCCCCTCCCTGTTTTTGGCGATCCCGATAAAAAGCAGTTCGTCCCCATTTTTGAACTCCACCCCCGCAATGGGTTTGAGGTTCCGTTCCTTCGCCTTTTTGATCAGCTCCGGAATGCCCATGGAGGTGTTGATATCTGTCAGCGCCAGGGTGGTGATCCCCTGGATGACGGCCTGGTCCAGCAGCTGGTCGAGGCTCATGGTCCCGTAGCGGAGGCTGTAGTAGGAGTGGGTGTTGAGGTACATGGGGAGTGAAAAGTGAAGAGTGAAAAGTGAAAAGTGAAGAGTGAAGAGTTAAGAGTGGATGAATGGGAAGAGAGGAAGACTTTAGGACTGTAAGACTAGGGGACTGGGGGACAAAGAAACCGGTCCCTGAGCGAGGTGGTCCCTGAGCGAAGCCGAAGGGTCGAAGGTGCTATTTCGCCATCATTCCTGAGGCCCGCCGGATCGCTCCCGGCCCGAATCGAAGCCGGATCTTGTCCATGGAGAGATAGAGTTTGATCCGCTCCTCGTTGTCTTCGAACAGGTCGAGCTGCTGCACCCCGTGGATCAATCCGCCCAGCTTCACCCCTACCAGCCGGATCAGCATCCTTCGCTCGTACAACCGCTTGAACAGCTCCCTGACGACACCGATCAGGACGTGGTCGAAGGAGGTGTAGGGGATCTTTTTCTGCAGCGTGTGCGTGTCGTAGTTGGCGTAACGGATCTTCACCGTCACCACGGAGGTGAGCTTCTCATTTTTTCGAAGCTTGAAGCAGAGCTTCTCCGTCATCGAGATCATCAGCTGGTCGAGCATCGCCACGTCGATGGTATCGGTCTCGAAGGTCCGCTCCTTACTGATCGACTTCTCCTCGCTGTAGGGCACCACCGGAGTGAAATCGATGCCGTGGGCCCTTCGCCAGATCTCGATGCCGTTTTGGCCCAGCACACTCTGCACCATCTCAAGAGGAACGGCGCTCAGGGTCTGGATCGTCGAGACGCCCATCGACCGAAGCAGCTGGTAGGTCTTGCTCCCCACTCCGGGAATCTTTTTAATCGACAGAGGATTCAGGAAGGGTTGCACCCACTCTTTGTCGACGTGCTTCTCCCCGTTGGGTTTTGCCTCGCCTGTGGCAATCTTGCTCACCGTTTTGTTGACGGAGAGGCCGAAGGAGATGGGCAGCCCCGTTTCACTGATGATCGACTGGCGCAACTCGTGCGACCATTTGAGGGCTCCCCAGTAGCGGTCGATCCCGGAAATATCGAGGTAGTGCTCATCGATGGAGGCCTTCTCGTACATCGGGGCCTTGTCGGCGATCACCTCCGTCACCAGTTTGGAATATTTGCTGTAGGAGTCCATGTCGCCACGGATCACGACGGCATCGCGGCAGAGGTTCAGCGCCATCTTCATCGGCATGGCCGAATGAACCCCGAACTTCCGTGCCTCGTAGCTGCAACTGGCCACCACCCCGCGGTCGGAGACTCCCCCAATGACCACGGGTTTGCCGATGAGATCCGAATTGAGCAACCGCTCCACGGATACGAAAAACGTATCCAGATCCATGTGCAAGATTGTCCTGTCCTGAAGTTGCATGTTCGACGAAGGTTGCCTGTTAAGATAAAATTCTACCCGGATTCTTGTTTCATTCGGAATAAATAGCTACATTTGACTATATTTTTGTCATTTGTACGACTACAATATAATCTACTTTAAACAATTCTGTACATGTTTCTCTCGGAAAATTTAAAATTTTTGCGAAAAAGGCGGAGGCTGACGCAGCAGGACCTTGCGGAGATGCTGAATACCAAGCGATCGAGCATCAACAATTACGAGAACGGCACCACCTTTCCTCCTGTGAACATCCTGATCGGCCTCTCCGACCTGTTTCACCTCTCCATCGACACGTTGGTGCGCATCAACCTGCCGGGGTTACGGGAGAGCCAGATGTATGTCATCGAGCACGGCTCCGATGTGTTTGTGAAGGGGAACGAGGTGCGGGTACTGGCCACTACCGTGGATGCGCGGAACAAGGAGAACATCGAGATTGTCTCCATCAAGGCGAAGGCCGGTTACACCACCGGCTATTTCGATCCGGAGTTCATCTCCGCACTGCCCAACTTCCAGCTTCCGATGCTGACCAGGGAGAAAAAATACCGTGCCTTTCAGATTTCAGGCGATTCGATGCTGCCGGTCCGCGACAAAAGCTGGGTGGTTGGGGAGTATGTGCAGGATCTGCACACCATCAAGGACGATCACCCCTACATCGTGCTGACGCTGAACGAAGGGGTGGTCTTCAAAAATGTCAGGAACGAACTGGCCGAAAAAGGCAGTCTGCGGATGATCTCCCTCAACACCGAGTATGATCCCTACGATCTCCCCATCGGTGAAATCAGGGAGGTGTGGAAATTTGTGCTTTATATCACCGACGAGATTCCGGAATCGGCCGACAACCAGCAGATCTACAAAAAACTGGAGCAAATTCAGCAGGAGATCGGGAAAATGAGGAACCAGGCAGCGAATCAGACCTAAAAATTGTCAGCTGGGGAAAGGTTCATTTCAGATTGGATTTTTTTCAATAAAAACCGGGACCGTAAAACGGAAGGTTGAACCTTCGTTTACGACACTCTCGACAACGATCTCCCCGCCCATTTTTTCCACGAAATCCCTGCAAAGCAACAGCCCCAACCCGGCGCTCAACTCGCCTGCCGTACCGGGTCGTTTGGTATTGACATCGAGGCGAAACAGGTTGTTCCGCATGGTTTCACTCATTCCGATTCCGGTATCTTTGACGGTTATTTGGATCAGGTTATCGATGCGGAGGGCAGATATTTCGACGTTCCCGCCACTTACTGTAAACTTGATGGCATTGGAGGTCAGGTTCCGGATGATCGTCTGGAACATATGAAGATCCGCTACGATAAAAGTCGCTGCATCGAGATTCAATTCCAATTCTATGGACTTTTGATGTGCGGGCTCCTCCAGGACCAAAACGCTTTCCCGGATGACCTTGCTCAGGGAAAGGGGTCGGGGATTGCATACGACCAGCCCGCGTTTCATTTGAGACCAGTCCAGCAAGCTCTCCAGCAAATTATAGGTATGATGTGCCGATTTATTCAGCTCTGCGGAGAATCGCTTCATTTCGTCCAGCGACAGATCCAGGGTCTCATCCGTCATCAGGTCCGTTAATCCCATCAAACCATTGAAAGGACTGCGGAGGTCGTGTGCGAGGATGGAAAAAAATTTATCCTTTTCGGCATTGATTTGCTGAAGTTCTTCGTTCTTCGCCTTGATCTCCGATTCGATCTGCTTGCGCGCAGTAATATCCCTCGAGGAGGCGCACTGAAAGTCCTGTCCTTCAAGAACCACCTTCGAGGTTTTGATTTCCACATCGATGACTGAACCATCCTTCCGTCGATGACTGGTCTCAAAAACAGACGAAGCTTGGGTTGCCTCCCTTACTTTTTCCATTAATTCTTCGCCTTCCCATTTTGCATCCCAATCACTTACCTTCAGTAGAGTAGATTCCTCCCTTGAATGACCAAGCATGAAGTAAAAAGCATCATTGGCTTCTACCAATCTTCCTTCCATATCCAGGATATGAATGCCATCATTGGTCACACTGAGAATCGTCTGGTACCGGAATGCAAGGTTTGCAATTTGAGCCTCTGTTTTTATTCGTTCTGAAATATCCTGTTTGATGGCAAGATAGTTTCTGGTTTGACCATCGGAGTCGGTGATGGGTGCAATTTCGCAATCTTCCCAATAGAGTTCTCCACTCTTTTTTCGGTTGCGTAAAGTTCCTTTCCAACTCTTTCCCTTGGTGATGCTTTTCCACAAGGACCGATAATCGTCCACAGGTGTCTCTCCCGACTTCATTAACCTGATATTCTTGCCAAGCAATTCCGTTCGATCAAAACCCGTGATTTCGCAGGTTTTGGGATTGGCATATTCAATATCCCCTTCCAGGTTGGTGATTAAAATGCTTACCGGACTTTGCTCTACCGCCTTCGTCAGATTTCGCATGGTTTCTTCTACCGTCTTCAACTCCGTGATGTCGACACAGGAACCTATGTACCCCATGAATGCTCCCTCTTCCGTGAAGCGCGGCACGCCATTGTCCAGCAACCAGTGATACCTTCCATCAGCGTGCATCAGCCTGTATTCCATTCTGAACTCTTTCCTGTCGCGGAAGGATTTCAGATAAATTTCCAGACATCTTTTGAAATCTTCCGGATGGACACCCTCTGACCAACCATTGCCCAACTCCTGTTCCAGGGTTCGGCCGGTAAAGGTTAGCCACGATTTGTTGAAGTAATCACACAGGGTATCCGTACCGGAGGTCCATATCAATACCGGGGCCGAATCTGCCATCCGCTTGAACCTGGCTTCACTCTCGCGCAGTGCGGACTCCTTCTCCTTTCTTTCTGTGATGTCGGTGATGATGGCCCATAATCCTGTTGCCACGCCGTTGTCATCCCTGATCAGCCAGGCCCGGACGGAAATCGGAAAGATGGATCCGTCTTTCCGGATGTATTCCTTTTCATACTCCTCCGAATAACCAAGCGGTATGATCTGAGTCCGAAGGATGTTTTCTTCAAAGGTGTGCCATCTGGCGGGTGTCAGCTCCTGGTAAGTCACCCTTTTCATTTCATCCTTGGTGTATCCCAGAAGATCGATGCACCTGCCGTTGCATTCCTGAAAAGTACCTTCCATATCCGTAAAAACGACCAGGTTTCGCATCGACTCATACAATCCGCGGTATTTTTCTTCACTCTCCTTCAACTGATCCTCAGCCTGTTTCCGGTGCGTAATGTCCCTGAGAATGCACATCAGCTGCCAGTTTTCATCGTTCCTGATCCCTGACACAGACAATTCAAGGTGGATGCTATTTTCATCCCTGTGTCGGGCCACCACTTCCACGGTTGTGTTTAATACCCTTTCGGTCCCTGAGTTGAGAAAATCTCTCAAGCGGGAATTGTTTGAATCCTCATTGTGCTGAGGGAGAATTATTTCCTGAATATTTTTACCAATTATTTCCTCCTTGCGATAACCCATAATTTGCTCCGCAGCTTGGTTCCAAAAGGTGATGGAACCCTTTTTGTTCATCATAAGGATGGCATCTGTCGATGTCTCTGATATGATTCCAAAATAATCAATTTGGTTGTGGGTCATTCGAAAATAATTTAATTTAGATGTACAGATCTGATCCAGCTCTTTGCCAGAATTTTATTGACAGGGATCAGGTATTCTGACAATTGAAATGCTTTTTGAAATATTTTTGTAATCATTACAAATTACTAATTTGAATCGCTAAGGAACAAAAATTCTGAAACCTATCTGTCTAGATATCGTGGTCACAACATGGACAGAAATTCATTTTTCAGCCATCCTAAATCGGAAAGTAGTCAGTAAATTCCTATTTCCCGCTGGATCTCTTACCAATTGCCAAATATCCCAATCAGCCAGAATAGCAGAAAAAGTTCGCTGGGATGAAAAAAACAGGGCGGCTCTTTCTGCCTGAAAGAACCGCCCTGAAATAAAAACGAAAGGAAAATTTACTTTGCAATCCCCTCCAGCGTAAAGAGGAAGGCCCAGTTGAGTGCCACGTCCTTCAGGTAGTCGAACCGCCCGCTTGCGCCTCCGTGACCAAATTCCATGTTGGTATGGAGCAGCAAAATATTTTTGTCAGTTTTCATCTCCCTGAGCTTGGCCACCCATTTCGAGGGTTCGAAATATTGCACCTGACTGTCGTGCAGACCGGTTGTGACCAACATATTGGGATAATTTTTCTTTTCCACATTCTCGTAGGGAGAGTAGCTTTTCATGTAGAAATAGGCCTCCTTCTCCTTCGGATTTCCCCATTCATCAAATTCGTTGGTGGTAAGCGGAATGCTCTCGTCGAGCATGGTATTGACCACATCCACGAAAGGAA
>Ga0118677_10007284_pt1 | contig 18332 bp, 12 predicted proteins | sample AliMusrvi5mmetaG_FD_86154 | JGI IMG/M metagenome (GOLD analysis project Ga0118677, IMG submission 86154) | reverse complement strand
GGCCGACCTGATCACCTTCATCCAGACCAAGTATATCCCGGACGCCGAGCTGCTGGCCAATCTCTACAGCGATTACCTGCTGTTGGGCAAAGGCTACGGGAACCTGCTTGCCCTGGGCGTCTTTGAACAGGACAACACCGCCACTCCGCAGCTCCTGCTCAAGCGCGGCCGGCTGGTGAGCGGCAATGCCACGGTCCAGACCGTGGACATGGCGCAGGTCACCGAGCAGATCCGCTACTCGTGGTATAGCGGCCCGGACGCCAACCCGGCCGTGGAAGACACTGTGGGCCAGTATCCGAAGAGCGGCGCCTACTCGTGGCTGAAGGCGCCCCGCTATGCCGGGGTTCCCTACGAGGTCGGCCCTATCGCGCGCATGACGGTCAACGGCGAATACTCCAACGGCATCTCCGTCATGGACCGGCACCTTTCGCGCGCCCGCGAGGCGCTCAAGATCGCCCAGGCCATGCAAGGCTGGCTCAGCTCCCTGACCCCGGGCCAGTCTGCTTACACCGACCTGCCCAAGCCCGTCACCGCGACAAGCCAGGGTCTCACCGAAGCCCCCCGCGGCGCTCTGGGCCATTGGTTGCAGGTCACCAACAGCGTCATCTCCAGGTACCAGGTCGTCACCCCCACCTGCTGGAACGTGTCACCCAAGGACAGCGCCGGCCAGCGCGGCCCGCTCGAACAGGCCCTCATCGGCGTGCCGGTTGCCAGCGTGGACAAACCGATCGAAGTCCTGCGCGTCGTTCATTCCTACGATCCCTGCCTGGACTGTGCGACGCACGTTACCCGAGCCGAACCCGGCGCCCAGGTCTTCGCCCTCGGAGCCCTCCCCACCAATTCCTAAGACCTAAAACCACGCATCACGCATCACGCATCACGTATCCCCCCCCCCGCCCCTGCTCTGATTTCAACCAAGCCCTCATGGAGTTGGGCGCGCTGATCTGCACCCCGCGCGCCCCCCGGTGCAGCGCCTGCCCGGTCGCGAAGCACTGCGTCGCCTATCTACATGACCGCGTTCTTGAACTACCCAGCCTCGGCCGGCGCATCCGCTCCACGCCGCGGCGCTTCGCAGCGTTTGTCGCGCAGAAACGCGGGCGATTCCTCGTCCGCCAAAGACCCACCGGGGTAGTGAACGCGCACCTGTGGGAATTCCCCAATGTCGAGCTATCACCCGAGGATGCCGATCTGAAGCAAGCCGCCCACCGTGCCCTCGGAGCCCTGCCGAAGGAGCTTGAACCGCTTGGCATCGTGAAACACTCTATCACCCGCTACCGCATCACCCTGGAGGTCTATCAAATCGTGGGCGATCACGCCGATCCTGTCGGGGCGGGCCATGGCCGGTGGCTTGACCGACGCCGCTTGAGCCAATTGGCGTTCACGAGCGCGCATAGGCAAATCCTGCGGCGGTTGGGGCATTGAATGACGCCGGGAAAAAAGATTTCCTGTTGGCCGCGTGGTTGCCATTATACTCTGCGTCACATATGAATCATAACATGTCTCGTCGTTCAGCTCTGCGAACAATCACTGGGGGCACCGCGGCGTTAGCCGCTGTTGCCGGTATGCCGCATCGCCTGCATGCGGCGGATGAAGCGGATCGCCCGAAGCTAAAAGGCCACATCCATCATTCCGTTTCCGCGTGGTGCTACAACGGCCTGTTCAATGCCGGCAAGGACAAGCCCGCCCCGATGACCTTCGAGGAGTTTTGCCGCGAGTGCTACAAAATGGGCCTGGAGTCGGTCGAACTGCTTGGGCCAAACGAGTGGCCGGCGGTCAAGAAAGCCGGCCTGACCTGCGCCATGTGCAACGGCCCGGACAGCATCGGCTACGGCTGGAACCGCGTCGATCACCACGATGTGTTATTGCCCAAGTTTGAGAAGGCCATTCCCGAGGTGGCCGAGGCTGGCTTCCCGAATATCATCACCTTCTCCGGCAACCGCAACGGTATGGCTGACGAAGAGGGCTTGGAGAATTGCGTGAAAGGGCTGAAGCGACTGGTGCCCATAGCCGAAAAACACAAGGTCACCGTCTGCGTGGAACTGCTCAACAGCAAACGCAGCCACAAGGATTATATGTGCGACCACAGCGCCTGGGGCGTTGAGGTCTGCAAACGCGTGGGTTCGGAGCGGCTCAAGCTGCTCTACGACATCTTCCACATGCAGATTATGGAAGGCGACCTGGTTGACACCATCCGCGAGAACCATCAATACTTTGCCCATTATCACACCGGCGGCGTGCCCGGCCGAAATGAAATTGATGATACGCAGGAGATTCACTACCCGGCAGTCATGAAGGCCATCGTCGCCACGGGCTACAAAGGCTTTGTCGGGCAGGAATTCGTCCCGAAGCGGCCAGACGCGCTCGCGTCGCTCAAACAGTCCATCCAGATTTGTGACGTCTAGCCGAGGAAGATCGGTCGCGGGCATAACCTGGCACAGCCACCAGCCCGGCGCGCGGACATTCCTGTCCGCAGCATGCCCCGAAATGCGATGTGCCCCGCCCATTTCCCAAGCCACTTTTCCAGCGGACATTGCTGCGGACAGGAATGTCCGCGCGCCGGGCTTGACGCCGAGCAACGCAGGTAACCGGATCGCGCTTTGCTCAGATGCTTATGAGAAAATTCCCTGAGCCGCTTGACTTGAGGAAAATCAAGGTCTACCCGCTGGCCGAGCGGCAAAGCTTGAGCTCGATCGACCGGCTACTGGTCGATCCTGGCCAGCCGCCCGGTCCCTGCGAACCGGCCGCCCTGGAGGCGATTCGTGACTGCGCCCTTAAGGTCGCCGCCGCCCGCCACCGTGATGCCAGCGTAATCCTCATGTATGGCGCACACCTCATCAAGAACGGCGCGATGCCGATCGTGAACCGGCTCATCGAGCTCGGCTGGGTGACCCACCTGGCCACGAATGGCGCCGGCACGATTCATGATTGGGAACTCGCGTTTCTGGGCCGGACCGAGGAGAGCGTAAAAAAGAATGTGGCCACCGGCACGTTTGGCACCTGGGACGAGACCGGGCGCTGCATCCACCTCGCTTTGCTGGCCGGCGCCCTCCAGCGCGAAGGCTACGGCCGCAGCCTCGGCCGCTTCATTTGCGAAGACGGAGTGACCCTGCCAACGACGGCGTCCTTAGTGACCTCGCTGCGCGACCAACCAGCGGACCCGCTCGCTTCGGCCCGGGCGGATTTGCTCCAAGCCATGCTCACGCATCGCCTACCGCCCGGCCGCTTGACAGTGCAGCATCCGTGGAAGAACACCTCAATCCTCGCACAGGCCTTCAGGCATGATGTGCCTTTCACTGCCCATCCTGGCATCGGCTACGACATCATTGCGACGCACCCCATGTTCAGCGGCGCCGTGATTGGCCGGGCGGCGGCGGCGGATTTCCGCCTGTTCAGCCGCGCGGTGGAAGGGTTGGATGGGGGCGTGGTCCTCTCCGTTGGCTCGGCCATCATGGCGCCGCAGGTCTTCGAGAAGAGCATGAGCTGCGTCAACAACCTGCGACGGCAGATTGGGCGGCAAATCGTCCACGACCATACTATGTATGTGGTGGACATCCAGGACGGCGGCAACTGGGATTGGTCACAGGGCGAGCCCCCCAAGGACAACCCGGCCTACTACCTGCGGTTCTGCAAGAGCTATTCCCGCATGGGCGGAAAGATGAACTACGTCCAGTGCGATAACGCCGCCTTCCTCCATAACCTGCTCACGCTGCTCCCGCAATAGACGGCATGGACTCCGCGCGCCTCAATGCCATCGCTAAGCGTTACTCCGATCTAAGGATTGCCGTCCTCGGGGACTTCTGCCTCGACCGTTACCTGGAGATCGATCCGTCCAAACAGGAAACCTCCCTGGAAACCGGCTTGCCCGTTCACAACGTCGTCAACGTGCGCGCTCAAGCCGGCGGCGCCGGAACGATCGTCAATAACCTGGTGGCCCTCGGCGTCGGAACGATTCTCCCGGTGGGTTTGGTCGGCGAAGACGGCGAAGGCTTTGAATTGTCAAGCGCCTTGGGGTGCCTGGATGGGGTACAGCTCAGCCATCTGGTGCGCACCCGAGATCGGCGGACGTTCACCTATTGCAAGCCGTTGGTCATCGAACCAAGAAAGCCGCCGGTCGAGCTCAACCGCCTGGACCTCAAAAACTGGACGCCGACTCCTGTGGAACTCCAAGGGCTTCTGATCAGCCAACTCCAGGAATTAGCGAACTCGGTCGATGCTATCATCGTCCTGGACCAGGTTGACCTTCCTGAGACCGGCGTGGTGACTCAAAAGGTCCTCGCTGCCTTGAAGAGCGTGTCCGAGGCAAAGCCGGACTTGTTGATCCTGGCCGACAGTCGGCGTGGATTGCGCGGCTTCCCACCGGTCGTCTTCAAGATGAACGCCGCAGAGCTGGCAGCGTTGACTGGAGCGCCGTGCGAGCTCAGTTCGGAGCAAGTCGAATCGACCGCCACCGCCCTCGCAAAACAGAATGGCCGGAATGTGTTCGTGACGATGGCGGCCCGCGGCATCCTCGGGGCAGCACCCAACGGTCAGACCGAGTACGTTCCCGCGCTGCCAGTGCGCGGAGAAATTGACGTGGTCGGGGCCGGGGACGCCGTCTCCGCGAACCTTACCGCCGCTCTGGCAGCCAAAGCTGATCTTGGAGAGACCCTGGAAATCGCCAACGCCGCGGCATCAATAGTCGTGCACAAACTCGGCACCACCGGCACCGCCAGCGTCCCGGAAATTCGCAAGCTGCTTCGCTTGCCCGGCTCCGCGTGATTATGGCGCACCCCGCCGCCAAGTTGCTGACTGGTTTCTTCGTTGTCGCCGTGCTTCTCGTCGTTGCGACGCTAGTGCTCACGCAAGGACAGCTACCGCCCCCGTCACCGCCTATACCCGAGCCAAACGGTTATGACGATCTTGTTTCGGCGGGCGGGATGGTCGCTGACAAGACCGGGGACTTCTTTACGATGAGCGAGGGAGACCTCCGAGCCCTCGTGATGAAGAATTCCGAAGCGGTGAAGTTGGCGAAAACCGGCCTGACCCATGAGTGCCAGGTGCCGTTGGATTTCTCGGCACCCAATCCGAGCTACTTCACGAATCTGGCCGTCGTGAAGCGCCTCGCCCAGGCCATAACGGCCGAAGGCCGGCTGGCGGAGTTCGAGAATCGTCCCGCTGACGCGGCCGAGGCTTATCTGACGGTCATCCGCCTGGGCCATGCTATCAGTCGTGGCGGGCTGCTGATTGACTCACTGGTAAGCGTCGCGATCGACGCCATAGGGGTTGCCAACATGGAGAAATTGGCTCCGAAATTGGACGCCAAACAATGCCGCGAGGCCGCTGCCGTCATTGAATCCTGCGAAGGACAACGCGAGCCAGCGCAAGCCGTTTTGGTCCGGGAAAGGGCATGGGGCCGTAGAGTCTTTGGTCTTAAGGGCCAGCTTGCCCGCCTAGTCAACTTCAAGTCCATGAAGCAAAGCGAGCAAAAGGTGGTCGCCAGGCTATCGGCTCAGCAAAACCGTGAGCAGGTCCTGTTGATCCAGCTTGCCTCCCGTGCCTACGAATTGGAGAAAGGTGAGCGCCCGAAGATCCTGGGTAATCTCGTTCCGGAGTATCTCAAGGCCATTCCCCAAAACCCCGTCACCGGCACGAACATGGCCTACCCTTAACTGCCATCAAAAGCAGCAGCATGACCGCACTCACAGCGGCGAGCGCGGAAATGGAGGGCTCAGGTATTTGAACGAAATACGGAGCCAGAATTAGCCCGTTGAACGTGGACCCCAGGCTGACCGGAGGTACCGCAGGAGAGGCAGAAGCATCACCCGTAGCAGTGGTCCAGGTTCTCGGCGAGCCCCCAAGCCAGGCATTGGCCGCTATCGCAGCATCAAGGGTCGGATAGGTCCCGGCCCATCCAATAATCGCGCAATCAGCGGCGGCACCTCCAGGAATGCCTATAAGAGACACGGTGCCATTGTCGAACATCCCGTCGGCTGAGTTGACCCCTCCAACCGCTTGCGACGTCCAGCCTGGATTGGCCGCCAGGAATGCCTCAAGCGATGGAGCCCAATGCCACCCGGGGTACTCGGAAACCCCAAATGGGAAGAACGGATGCGGCATGGGGGTGCCGTGCGGGGCCGTGAACAACTCGACCATCGCATTGCCCTTTGGAACCGGAACGAGAGAACTATCGACGGGATATTCGCTTTTCCATTGCATCACTGGCTCAGTGGCCGCGTTCTGGAAGACCACCGTTCCCTGCGCGGAAGCCAGCGCGGGAGCCACAATCAAAGCCACGAGCATGAATACCTTTTTCATAAGCCGATTCCTTTCAGGTTATTTTTGTTGCTACCGGCGACGGAGCGTGAGGACATTCGACCGTAATGTCCGGCCCGAACTCCAAGCGGACCGACGTCACTACTATGCTGCGCCTCCGCCGTGGGATTACAAGCCCGATTCTAAGGCCTGCCAGCTTACGCCGCTTTGCCCTGAGAGCGACAGCCAGGCGTCCCGGGCTGCCGGGCTGGACAAGCCAACGGCCGCCGCCAGGGTTGGACACCGAGCACCAGAGCGCGGGGAATGCCATTCCTTGCCGCCGGGGCGTGCGCCAGTGGCCTTCTGGCGAGCTTTCAGGGGGGGTGTCCGACAAGGTGGAATGCGAAAAACCTCGCCGACCGCTCTACGATACCCTGCCGTGGCGTCCGTTTTCTCGCGGCTCGGCGCTCCGAGGCGTGGACCGGAAACAGACTGCCGCCCTACCGGAAAAGCCATCACGAAGAGGCAAAGTGGCCCAGAAGTGTTACAGTGAAATTATTTTCAGGGACGAAACGGCGCTGTAACTGAACGCAAGAAAGTGGTTCTCACCCTTATTTAGCAGGCATTTCTTAAGGTGGTGCCAGAGGAGGGATTTGAACCCCCGACCAAAGGCTTATGAGTCCTCTGCTCTACCCCTGAGCTACTCTGGCAGTCCTTAGAAATTAAACGCTTACCGGTTTTGCGCCTGCGTCTGTGCGTATTCATGCAACAGGATACACGATAATCCGCAGCAATTCGCGGAGCGAAATGCAACGTCGATCGCCCCAACGCCCAAGTCAAAGCCCGCGGTTAGACAGGCTGAGTGCCTTTGCACAATTCCTGGACTGTACCAAAGGCGCAAGCCGCCCGGCAAGCCCTCAAAGCAGAAATCAGAGTAGAAACCTGCAAAAGGTCAAAGGAACACGGGCAGAACCGTCAGATTACGGCCCCGTGGAACCCGGTCCGGAAATCGGAACGCCGTTCACCTCCGGCGGGTGGATCGGCATTGAGTGAGAGTGCTCGGCATGGTAGATCACTGTCAACTCGCGGAAGGCCGCCTGCAGCGCCTGGCCTTCGAGCTTGCCGCGGGTCTTGAACATCTCGCTATCAATCAAGGCGCGAAGATAGACAATGCGCCACCGCCAGGAGGCTCGGACTCGTGGTTCCAACTTCGAGTCGATCTCCTTGACCCGAAGGAAAGTCCGCTCCGCGCTCGCTCCGATGTCCTCCCGTTTGTGGTTCTTCTCAAACGCCTGCACAACATTGACCACGTCTTCCGCTACGTCCGGCGAATACTCGAACGCGGCGTACTCGCGGACAGTCGCCAGCGCTGGACGCTCCGGGTCCCAATAGAACTGGGCGCAGATGGCTTTGTTCATGTCCTCGTAAATGCCTTCCGAATAGGGTGTCCCGCCGGCCAGTTTGCGATCAGTTTGGTCCCAGAGGCGCTGGAGGCGGGCGGGCAGAGGGTTAGCCCCGTAGCCGCCCCAGGGACCCTGCCCCCACATACTGATCTCGGGAAAACTTAAAAGCGGTAACCCTCCAGGCGCGCCCCGATCCAGCGGGAAACGGGGAAAGTCTTCATGCGCGTCGGCCTGGATGTAATCGGCCCAACTTCGGTCGGCAGCCAACGCCTGGCTCAGCGCTTCCCATTCTCCCACGGGAGGCGTATCGAAGGTCCACGTCGAGAGGATAATCTTAGTTTGGGGTGCTTTCTTTCGCACAAGCGCCGACACGTCGCGTGCCAGGCTCAGGTATCCCCGCGCGCCCCAAGGCCAGCAATCCGCGCAGCCGCAGCCGCCTTCGTCATAAGGCCAATAGGTCACGCAATCGAGGCCGGGATCCGCGAACTCGTCCAGCAGTCGCTCCCAGTTCCGGAGCAGCAACTGGCGGGCGGCAGATTTGCTCGGACAGAGGTTGACGCCAAAGTTGCCATGCCGCCCGAGGGGGTCGGGCACCGGAGTGCAACGCAGCTCCTTGGGCGTCGAAGTGAAGCCGCCGTTGAGCGCGTCCCCAAGGGTCACCCGCATGCCCACGCGCTTGCCCGCGAGCATGATACGGCGCAGGTGCTCGGCCATCGCGCGTGCCGCGGGGTCATCGGGTCCTGCGTACTGCCAGTGCGGATAAGCCAGCGCTAGCAAATTATAACCCCACAGGGACAGGTCCTCCACATACCGTTCGATTTCCTGGAGCGTGGCCGCCTCGTAGTAATTGTTGAAGTGCGTGGCGAGGTAGATTCCGCGCATGGGACAACGCGGCGCTGATGTTCCCCGCCAGGCGCCGGGGGTAAAGCGGCCCAGGTCGTAACGCGCATCTCGCAAAAACTTGCCCACCCCGTACAGCAGCCCGCGCTCGTCATTGCCAAGAATCCTGACGGACCCGCCCGGTCCGTCGGTAATGCGAAACCCTTCGGTTCCGATGCCGGGTTCCAAGCCGAGTTCGATTCGGACTGCGGATTTGTCAGCGGCTGCGAACTTAACCCCGCTGCGTTCGGCAATTCGCTGTTCGAGCAGGGTGCCAGCCAGCCGCGCGATGCTGCCGGGGTTGCTGGGCAAATCGACGTGGACCGAGGCTGCTGGTCCCGCCTCCAAGCAAGCTCCCGGGGTCATCAGCAGCCAGAGCAGCAAACCCAAGGTGGCGTGTTCCGCTGTGCTCTGGTCTTCGTGGTTCTCCCTCATTGTCCGCAACCGTCGTCTGGAAGGGGACAGCGCAAGCAGGACAAGGAGTGACATAAGGCCTAATCTAACCTGTTTCGCAAAGCGTAGAGCTCGCATTAATCGAACGAATGATGCGCTCTCCCGGCCCGGTGTCAATCCCGCGTCCGCCGCACCCCGCGAGCTGCCGACACCTCTGTTGGGCGCCCGGGGCGGGGATACTCTTTACATTTGTAAAGATTGCAGTTGACATGCTCTACAAATGTGGAGATAGTGCTCGCCAGCGACTTACATTCTATGCCCAAGTCCAGAACTGAACTAACCGAGTCCGAGTGGACAATCATCAAAGCCGTCTGGGAGAGAGAGCCCTGCACCGCGCCGGATATCCAAGAGAAACTGCGGCGGCAGACGGCATGGACCTATTCGACCGTCCGCACCTTCATGGACCGCATGGTGGTAAAAGGCCTCCTGGCGGCCGAAAAGGTACGGAACCTAACGATCTATCGGTCGGCGGTGACCCGAGAGCAGGCACAGCGTGGAGAACTGTACTACGCCCTCAAACACGCCTTCAATGGGGCCCTGACACCAATGGTCCAGTGCCTCCTGGACACGGGCAACCTCTCAGCGGAAGAACTGGCGGAACTGGAAGCGCTGATCAAGGCGAAGAAGAAAGGGGCAAAGAAGGCCTGAAACTCCACCTCACCCAACCCATAATATGAATACGCTAATTGAGGCTCTGAATGCATGGGCCGACCACGCCCTCCGGTTTGCGTGGCCGATGCTCTGGCAATCCAGCCTGCTGATCGCACTACTGTTCGCGCTGGACGTGCTGACGAGACGGAGATTACGCCCCGCGGTGCGGTACGCCTTGTGGCTGGTGGTACTCGTAAAGCTGTTGCTACCCCCATCGCTTGCCTTTCCGACAGGTCCCGGCTGGTGGCTGCGTCCAGCCCAAGCGGGGCCACCAAGACCTCGCCCAACAACTCCCGTGGTGGTGACCTACGACGCCCATGACATGCCCGCGCCGTCGTTCACCGCCGCCCCAGTCTTCATAGCACCACCGCCGCCGCGTCTAACGCCGGCCTCCTGGACACTCGTCGGAATGGCTGGCGTCAGCCTCGGATTGCTCGCTTGGATGCTCCTGCGCTGGCTTCAAGTCGCCCGTGAAGCCCGCCGATCGCCTGCCGCTCCGCCCTCCCTAAGCGAACTGTTCCCCGAACTGCCGCGCTCGCTGCGGCTCAAGCTGACGGACCACCCTCTGTCCCCCGCCGTGTGCGGCCTGTTCCGTCCCGTGATCCTACTGCCGCGCTTGCTGGCAGAGCAGCTTCCGCCCGCGCAACTGCGCGCCGTGCTGCTACACGAATTGCTTCACCTCCGCCGCGGTGATGTCTGGGTCAACTGCGCTCAAGCCTTGCTTCAAATCGCCTATTGGTGGCATCCGCTACTCTGGCTTGCCAATGCCCGTATCCGTCGGGTGCGGGAGGAAGCTGTGGACGATGCGGTCATGCTGGCATTGAAGGAGGACGCCGAGACCTATGCCCCCACGTTGCTGGAAGTGGCCAAACTCGCCCTGCACCGACCGATGACGAGCCTGGGCCTCGTCGGCATTCTCGAATCCCGCAGCTCCCTGCGCCAGCGTATCGAACGCCTCATGGATTTCTGCCCACCCCGCGAAGCCGGCTTGACCCTCGGCTCAGTCCTCGCGGTCTTTGGCTTCGCCGCCCTGGCCGTACCGATGGGCCAAGCGCCTGCTTCAACCAGCGGTTCTGGTACCTCGTTGGAACAAGAGGCCAGCGTCGGCAGCCTGATGCAGGACGGCAAGCTACTGTATGTATTGGGAAAGTTCGAGGAAGCCAAAGCCAAATTCACACAGGCTGTTCAAGCCGATCCCCAAGACAAGGTCGCTAACAACTACCTGCAATTTGTGGACGGTGCCATCGAGCGGCACAATGCCATCCGGCAGAAAGTCTCCCACATTCGGCTGGACCGTATCTCCTTCGACGGCCTACCGTTGAACCAAGTAGCGCGCCTTCTTGCCGACGAGATCAAAAACAAGGATCCGGAAAAGCGTGGTGTCGCCTTCGTCGTCTATTCCATCAATAATAAGAGCGCGTCACCGCAGGCCACATCCAAGCCCGGGACAGGATTGCCAAGCCCAACACCCGTTTCCAGCGCCGAGGTTATTTGGACCCTGCCTATCACAATCCGTCCAGCATTGGTTGACGTTCAGTTGGTTGATGTCTTAGACGCCATCGTTAAAGCCGCTGGCCAACCAATAGAGTATTCCATAAAGGATGATTGCATCGCCTTCTCCGCTAGCACTAGCTCCGAGCCGCCAACGCTTTACGTTAGGACCTTTAAAATCGCTTCTGACAGCTTCGTTGAAGGGCTCCACAGAGCGATGGGCCTCAGCACCACCAGCGGCCCAGAGGGAGTCGTTCCTCTGTTTCGCGATTACCTCGCCAAAGCCGGGGTGGACCTGGGACCACCCAAGACTGTCTTCTACAATGACCGCCAAGGGTTGTTCCGGATTCGGGCGACATTACAAGACCTCGACATCATCGAACGGGAGATTGCTATCCTCGGTGTGGAGATGGTTGAAACGCCTGACATAAGAGCAGTCCCCCTGTCGGCTGCAAGTGACGCCGCAACAAACACCTCCCCAGGTCCGGTCACGACCAGCGCAGCCATACTCGAACAGAAGATCAAGGCCAGCAGGCTGGTGCGCGATGGTAAGCTGCTCTTCGAAATGGGCAAACTCGATGAGGCGGAGGCCAAGCTCAAACTGGCTCTGAGGGAAGACCTGAATAACGAAGCTGCCCTCTACTATCTGAACCTCGTGGCGGAGGCACGACCAGAAAGAACCGGAGGCTTGCGCAAGGTGCCGCCGAGCCCCAGGCGTGAGTTGCTTCCGGTCCCGAATCCTGACACCCAAACCAATCTGGTTCATTCCAACCAGCGCCGCCTGACCATCCTCACGAAACTCAATCGCATAAGGTTTGAACGCATCTCCTTCGACAACTTGTCGCTCAGGGAAGTAGTGCGCTCCCTTTCCGACGAGGCCCAGAAGCGCGACCCCGATAAGTTCTGCGTCAATATCATCATCGCGTCCGCCGGAAGTGCGCAGGTACCGCCTGGAGCCAGCCTGGATTCCCCGACAGGACTGCCTAAGGCGGGAATGCCGGCCGGGCCCTTGGATGTGTCCGCTACTCCGATTACGATCAACCCGCCCTTGACCAACGTGCGATTAGTGGACGTCCTGGATGCGATCGTGAGAGTCGCAGGCCAGCCGATCAAGTACTCGATTCAGGATTACGCCGTTGAATTCTCAGCCAAGACAGACGAGGGGTCTCCACCTCTCTACACCCGAACGTTCCGAGTTGACCCGAATACGTTCCTCGCTGGCTTGGGATCTGCGAAGGGCCTTGCCTCGACGAACGGGCCGGGGGGAATCGCGTCAGCCTTGCGCGACTTCTTCGAGCAGGCGGGTGCGAACCTGGCGCCGCCCAAGTCCCTCTTCTACAATGATCGTCAGGGCGTGCTCATGGTCCGGACTACACTGCAGGATCTCGATATTATCGAACAAAGCATGGCAGTGCTGTACACAGCGCCGCCTCAGGTCAACATCAAGGTCAAGTTCGTGGAGGTTTCCCAGGATGATACCAAGGCTTTCGGCTTCGACTGGTATCTGGGCAACATGTTGGTAAATACCGGCTCGACTGGCGGGCAAGTCGGCACTGCTCCCGCCAATGCTGGGTCACCTGCGGCTACGAATTCTCTGACTGCCTTTCCTGGCAATCCACGGGGCCCTGCCTCCTCCACGACCGCACCCGGCTCCAACCATAAGGTTGCGCCCTTTGTTTTGCCCAATCCTTCAACCTCGCCCTCCTCGCTAACCGGCATCTTGACCGATCCGCAATCCCGCATGGTCCTGAAGGCACTCCAGCAGCGGAGCGGGACTGAATTCCTCGCTCAGCCCGACATCACTACGCTCAGTGGACGGCAGGCGCAGATGCAGATGGTGACTATGACGACTGTCGTAAAGGGAATTAACGAGCGGGCGTTGACACCACCCGGCATAACCACCACGAACGATGACGCAAGTTCGCTCTATGTGACCGAGTCGATAAGCTGCGGACCTATCATGGATGTGATTGCGAACGTGATGGCCGATGGTTATACAATCGAGCTCATGATGATCCCCTCCGTAACCGAATTCCTCGGATATCAGGAGGATCAGACCAACCGCGTGGCTGTTTATGTCGATGGCAAGAAAAAATGGGTCAGCCCGCCGAGGCCCATCGTACGGCAACGCAAGTTGAGCGCAAGCGTGCGGGTGTGGGACGGACAAACAGTGGTATTGGGCGGCCTGCCGTCCGAGACAGTTACCACGCTTAAGGATAAAGTGCCAGTGCTGGGTGACTTGCCGCTGCTCGGCCGGATGTTCCGCAGCGAATCCAAGGCTACCACGAAGAAAAACCTGCTCATTTTTGTCACACCCACGCTCATCGACGCGGCGGGCAACCGAATCCATACGGAGGACGAATTGCCATTCACCCGAGACGCGGTCCCACCGCAGCCCGCGCGCTAAGCCCCAACTACGCTGCTGTAGGGGAGCGCGCCCGCCCCGGGCGTGACCAGCCGGCGCCCTCGCCGGGTGGCTGGGCCGCGTGCCGAGTCATTGAGCAGCGAATCCGTTCGGGGTGCCTCGAAAGTGACTGGCGAGGGCGCCAATCACGACGCCCGGGGCGGGCGTGCTCCCCACATCCAACTGCATGGCTATACATAACCGACACTCTTTGCGGCTGATTTCTGTGATGGCACCCACCAAGCCGGCCAAGAAACGGGCGTTCTCACCTTGTCCTGCTGCGAGGTTATTCATCCCATCCCGCGAGCCGCGCCGGAGCTTCGCCGGAGCCTCCCCATAGTACCCTGCTTTAAAAGCAGGGTACTATGGGGAGGCTCCGGCGAAGCTCCCGTGGGGCTAGCGAGGTGTGGGCGGGTCGCAGGGGAATCGACCCTTCCCATTCCGCCGAAGTTATCGAAGAACCAAGCCTTGGTCGCAAGTGTTGCAGCCACAGTGTGTTACAACCACGTCAACCTACAAGTGGCTCAACCTCAATAAGTTACGCGGGAAGTCGCACCATCCCCACCAGTAAACACTCGGTAAACCCGCATAGGAGCGCGGCCTTTAGGCCGCAGAAATGCCAGATGCGGTCAAGCGTCGGTTTTCTCCAGAGCGCCCTTGCATTTGGGCGTTGCTGCGGCCTAAAGGCCGCGCTCCTATGCCTGCGGATTCGCCGTTTGTTTACCCCCACCTGGGGTTCCCGCCCCTACATGTGCTCGATTATGTTGTCCCCGAACTCGGAGCACTTGATCTCAGTGGCCCCTGTCATTTGCCGGGCAAAGTCATAGGTGACTCGTTTCGAGCCAATCGCCCCGTTCAGCCCCTTAACGATCAAATCGGCCACCTCGTCCCAGCCCAGGTAACGGAACATCATCTCGCCGCTCAGCACAACGCTGCCCGGGTTCACCTTGTCCTGGTTCGCGTATTTCGGCGCCGTCCCATGCGTCGCTTCAAAGATAGCGTGTCCGGAGACGTAATTGATGTTTCCGCCGGGCGCGATGCCGATGCCGCCAACCTGCGCCGCGAGCGCGTCGCTGAGGTAATCGCCATTGAGATTCAGCGTAGCAATGACATCAAAGTCCTCCGGCCGCGTGAGGACCTGCTGCAAGGTAATGTCCGCGATGGCATCTTTGACGACGACCCCTTCTGGAGTCTTACACCATGGCCCGCCATCGAGTTCCACCGCGCCGAATTCGCGCTTGGCCAGCTCATAGCCCCAATCGCGAAACGCGCCTTCAGTGTATTTCATGATGTTGCCCTTGTGGACAATCGTGAGGCTCTTCCGTTTGTGCAGAATGACGTACTGGAGGGCGGCGCGAACCAGACGTTCCGTGCCCGGCTTGCTGACTGGTTTAATGCCGATGCCAATTTGATCGGCGGCCTCCTTGCCAAACCGGATCTTCTTCAGCGCCGCGGGCAGTTCCCGCTGCATGAACTCCAGGATCTTCTTCGCCTCGGGGCTGCCAGCCTGGTAATCAATGCCTGCATAAATGTCCTCCGTGTTCTCGCGGAAGATTACCATGTTCACCTTCTCCGGGTGCTTCACAGGCGAGGGAACTCCTTGAAAGTACTGGACCGGGCGCAGGCACACGTAGAGATCCAGCAACTGCCGCAGGGCCACATTGAGCGAGCGAATACCACCGCCGACCGGCGTCGTAAGCGGGCCTTTGATACCCACCACAAACTCTTTGAAGGCTTCGATGGTGTCGTCGGGCAGCCAGTTATCGAACTTGTTCTTTGCCGTTTCGCCCGCATACACCTCGAACCAGGCAATCTTACGCTTGCCGCCGTAGGCCCGTTGCACGGCGGCATCGAAAACACGCTGGCTGGCCGTCCAAATATCCGGGCCGGTGCCGTCGCCGCGGATGAAGGGGAGAACGGGATTTTCGGGGACGTTCAGTCTTCCGTTCTTGATTGAAATTCTGCCGCCGGCTGGCGGGGTGACGTCTTTATAGGCCATGGGCGTTAGGTATGTTGATTGTTTGTATGTTTAGAGATAACAAGGGCCACAAAGAAGATCAAGAGCAGAAATCCTGCTGCTATGCGCGGGCAGCGGTAAGGTGCCGTCTCGCATCCGGAGTGAACGGGAGCACACCCCTCACTGGAGCTGCATCACCGCGCTTGGGCGGATTGCCTCAGCCGGGACGAATTCGTCGCGTACCTTGGCAACGGTGTTTTCTACTGTGAGACCGTACTTCGTCCGCAATTCTTCCACGGTGGTAGCGTGTTCAATGAACTGATCCGGCCAGCCGATTTGTATGACGGGGGTGGTGATGCGCTTTTCATTGAGCAGTTCCAAAACCGCGCTGCCATAGCCACCTATCAAAACATGGTCTTCCAGTGTCACGATCACATCCGCTGCGCGGCCGAAGTATTCCGTGCTGCCAGTATCGAGCGGCTTGATGAAGCGAGGATTGACGAGGGCCACGTCATACCCGTCGGCCGCCAATTGCGCCGCCGCCTTGCGTCCCAGCGGCATCATGTTGCCCAGTGGAAACAGGGCCACCTTGCGCCCGCCGTTGTTCTTGAAGTTCTGGATCACCTCGGCCTTGCCGATTTCGATCAACCTCGGCTGGTCTTTGATCGGGACGCCCTCCGCAGGCCCGCGCGGATACCGAATGAAGGTCGGATGCCGCTCGTGGGTGGCCGTGAACATCATATCCACCAATTCGTCTTCGTCCTTCGGCGCCATGGCAATGCAGTTGGGCACTGACCGGACATAGGAGATATCGAAAAGTCCGTGGTGCGTCGGGCCGTCTTGAGCCGACAACCCCGCGCGGTCCATGCAGAAGATGACCGGCAGATCCTGCAGCGCGGCGTCGTGCACGATGCAGTCATACGCGCGTTGGAGAAAGGTCGAGTAGATTGCGCAAACCGGGTGAAAACCCATGGTCGCCATGCCGCAGGCGAAGAGAACGGCGTGCTCCTCGGCGATGCCCACGTCGTAGTAGCGGCTCGGCATCTTCTCCTCCAAGAGCTTCAATCCCGTCCCGCTGGGCATAGCCGCGGTGATCCCGACAATCGAATTGTCTTTCTGACAAAGCTTGACCATGGCCTGACCGAAAACGTCCTGCCAATTTGGCGGGGTGCCCGGCTTGGCAGGCAGAGTGGCGCCGGTGGCGACGTCGTACGGCCCCAAGCCGTGGAACTTCTCGGGATTCTTTAGCGCAGCCTCGTAGCCTTTGCCCTTCTGGGTAAGTGCGTGGATGACAATGGGTTCATCACAACTCTTGGCAAACTCCAGCGTGCTAATCAGCAGGGGGAGATTGTGGCCGTCAATCGGGCCAAGATACCGCAGCCCCATCTCCTCGAAGATCAGGCTGCTGCCATAACCGCCGCGGCCATCCACCACCATCCCGCCCTGGCTGGGCTGCAGACCAACGTCCGTCAGCGCGCCCTTAAAGCCCTCCTCGGCTTTGTGCGCGAGTTTCAGGGCGAGCTCGCCCTTGGGCAAGCGGCGCACGAAGCGCTGAAAATCCCGGGCGAGCTTGTTATACGAGGGATGCGTGATGAGGCGGTTCAGGTAGGTGGAGATCGCCCCCACGTTCTTGGCAATGCCCCACTCGTTGTCGTTGAGGATGCCGATAAACTTCTTCGTGGTGTGCGCGATGTTGTTCATCGCCTCGAACGAAATGCCGTTGGTAAGGGCGGCGTCGCCGAAGATCGCTACCACGTTTTCATCGCTGCCGCGCTGATCGCGGGCGGCGCAGATGCCCAGGGCGGCGGAAAGAGCGGTCCCCGCGTGCGCCGCGCCGTAGCAATCGTGCTCACTCTCCGTGCGCAAGGCAAACCCGCTGAGGCCGCCCGTGCTGCGAATGGTGTGAAAACGGCCCTTGCGACCCGTCAGCAGTTTGTGGACATAGATCTGGTGGCTCACGTCCCAGACGAATTTGTCCTTGGGGGTGGTGAACACTGCGTGCAGGGCAATGGTCAATTCCACCACGCCGAGGTTCGGCCCAAGATGGCCGCCGTTCTTGGCCAGACCGGTGATCAACTCCTGCCGGATTTCGTCGGCGAGCTGGTGCAACTGATCGAGCGTGAGCTTCTTGACGTGCGTGGGGCTATCTACCATTTCGAGATATCGGCTCATGATTAAGGTCTGAGGATTGGAACGCGGGAGTCTTGGAGCCTGGAGCGGCTGCGGTCCCCCCATGCGGCGCCGTCCTATTCACCGGCAATTTCCGGGGCCGCCAGCGGTTTGAGTTTTATCTCGCCGACTGCGGTCAGTTCCAACTGATGTATCTTCAAATCCGCTTCCGCCAGCTTCTCCTGGCAACTCCGGGCCAAACGTGTGCCCTCCTCATACTTTGAGAGGAGGGTTTCCAATGGCAAATCCTCCGACTCCATCGCGGTCACGATGGTTTCCAACTTCTTCAATGCATCTTCAAACGGCACATTAGCCGCTTTGGCGGAGTTGTTCTGGCCCGCGTTCTTCGGAGCGTTCGGCACGGGGGCAGATTATGACGATTCCTCACCCCCGTCCAGTGCGGAGTTGGAATGGCTGCAGTGCCGAAGTGCCTTTTAACGGTGATTCGCTGATTGCATTGCCGCTCAAGCATGTTATACTGCGTCGCAGTAACGGGAGCGATAATCCCGTCGGTTTGCAGTAGAGATACATGAACATGGGCGAAGAGAAGCCACGCTCGGATGATCGAGCACGGGAGCATGGTCGGAGTCGCAGCCACCGCCGCAAGCGTTTTCGGCTGGGGAACTGGCTTGCCGAGATGCGGTGGCGATTCCTCAATTGGTTCCTCAATTTGTAGTACGCTCCGTCGGACGAT
>Ga0118677_10007283_pt1 | contig 18334 bp, 8 predicted proteins | sample AliMusrvi5mmetaG_FD_86154 | JGI IMG/M metagenome (GOLD analysis project Ga0118677, IMG submission 86154) | reverse complement strand
ATTCGAGGGAATCTACCGCCGACACTGGACGATGTCCCAGAACAATATCACAGCGAACTGAGCGGTCTTCTTAAACTTAGTGATGAGGACTTGTGGGCTGTAGCACATGTGTCGACCGATCCTCGCAAATTTAAACGGCATGAAGCGCTTCTCCGCAAGAATACTGAACGCGCGCTCTCTCCAAGCGAGCGCGCGGAAATGGATCAGCTTGTGTACAGGAAATCATTTGTCATGGCCTTGCTGAAGTGGCACGGCCATGATTTGTCCTCGCTGATCCCCCCTGCCAGCAATGGCATCTCGTAAAGCAATCCCACGCCATTGCGCAGTGTCTTCCGATCAACGCAAAGATGCAAGCACGTTGCCCGCCTCTCCTCCTTTCCTTTTCTCCTTCTCTCCCCCTATCCATTCCGGTTATCATGGCGGTATTGTCTGACTTTGACTCGCTGTAGGAGGACCGTGTGATATCCCTTTTGAGTGTAACGGACTACGACAAACTGAGCGATGATCTGGCGCGCCGCGTGTACACTTCGCGGCTGCTGGGGCGCGATTCCATGCTCGTGTTGCACGGCGGCGGGAATACTTCGGTGAAGGGCGCGCGCCGCAACATCTTCGGCGAGGACGAGGAAGTGCTGTACATCAAGGGCAGCGGTTGGGACCTGGCGACGATCGAGGCGGCAGGCTTCGCGCCGGTGCGATTGAGCCATCTGCTCCGGCTTGCGCAACTGAATGCGCTGACCGATATCGAGATGGCGAACGAGTTGCGCGTTGCCACGCTCGATCCCGCCGCGCCTGCGCCGTCAGTCGAAGCGATCTTGCACGCGTTGTTGCCGTTTAAGTGGGTAGATCATTCGCACGCGGATGCGTTGGTCAGTTTAACCAATACGCCGCAGGGTCTCGACCACGTTCGCGCGTGCTTCGGCGATTCGGTTGTGATCGTTCATTACGTCATGCCCGGGTTCATCCTTGCGCGCGAAGTGGCGCGCCAGTTCCCCGCGCAACATACCGTGAAAACCACCGGAATGGTGCTAATGAATCACGGGTTGTTTACGTGGGGTGACACGGCGCGTGAGTCATACGAGCGCCATATCGAACTGGTGACGCGCGCGGAGCAGCACCTGCAACAACACGGCGCATGGGATGTCACACCAACGACAGAAGCCGCGCCCGCATCATCACTGGCGCGCGACATTGCCCGCCTGCGTCTCGACGTATCGAAGGCCGCGGGGGCGCCGATGATCCTGACGACAACCACAGACGCAGCCAGCCTGCGCTTCGCGCGTCGCGCCGATGTGACACAGGTATCGCAGCAAGGGCCGGCGACGCCCGATCACGTCATCCGAACTAAACGCGTCCCGCAGATCGGACGCGATGTCGCGCGTTATGCGGCAGAGTACAAGGCCTACTATGAACTATACGCGGCGGCGCCGGGACTGGTGATGCTCGACCCTGCGCCGCGCATCATCCTCGACGCGGAGATGGGACTTGTCTCGGCCGGGCGCACCGCGAAGGATGCGGCGATCGGCGCAGAGATCTACCAGCACACTATCGACATCATCACCCGCGCTGACAAGCTGGATGGCTGGCAGGCGCTTCCCGCGAAAGACATTTTCGAGATGGAGTACTGGGATCTCGAGCAGGCCAAACTCAAACGCGCCGGTAAGCTGGCGGCGTTTGCCGGCGAGGTCGCACTCGTTACTGGCGCGGCGTCGGGCATTGGTAAGGCGTGCGCGCAGTCGCTGTTGGCGCGCGGTGCGGCGGTGATCGGGTTGGACTTGCAGCCTGTGCGCGATGCGGGCATGTTGAAAGATAAGGGCTTTCTGGGAATTGAGTGCGACATCACAGACGAAGCCGCAGTGCTCAACGCGATCGAGGCGGGGGCGCGGCGCTTTGGCGGGCTGGACATGCTGGTGCTGAATGCGGGCATTTTTGGCAAGACCATGCCCATTGCGGAACTCAGCGGCGCCGAATGGAACAAGGTGATGCGGGTTAACCTCGATGCCAATTTGACGCTATTGCGCGAGGCGCACCCGTTGCTCAAGCTCTCGTTGCGCGGCGGGCGCGTGGTCATCATCGGGAGCAAGAACGTGCCCGCACCCGGCCCCGGCGTCGCGGCTTACTCTGCGAGCAAGGCGGCGCTGACGCAGCTGGCGCGCGTGACGGCGCTCGAATGGGGCGCAGATCACATTCGGGTCAACGTGCTACACCCGAACCAGATTTTCGACACGGGGCTGTGGACCGAGGAGACGCTCAAGGCGCGCGCCGCGCACTACGGGCTGACGGTCGAACAGTACAAGACCAACAACGTATTAAAGATCGAGATCACCAGCCGCGATGTGGGTGAACTGGCGGCAGAGTTATGCGGGCCACTGTTCGCGAAGACCACCGGCGCGCAAATCCCTGTTGACGGAGGGAACGATCGGGTCATCTGAAGGATGGCTCGTTTCGCTGGCACGGCAGGATGTTGCCGTGGATTAATCAGGAAATTGCGTATTTTCTGAATCACGGGCAAAATAGTGGACATATTCATCGGCATTTCATTTACAAAGAGGTCCATTATGCCCAGTCAAGTTTTCTTCGGTTCGGCGCGTCAGGCGCGTTTGGAAGCGCGCGAGACATTGCCCGCCAAACTCGATTTGATCATCGACAATCTGCATATACGCGATCGCGTCAAGGGCGAGTCTGTGGCGATCAAGATGCATACCGGTCATACGCTGAGTTATTCCACGGTGCATCCAGTGTTCGTGCGCAAACTGGTCAAGGCTGTGATAGACGGCGGCGGCAAACCATTTGTCACCGATGTGTCGTGGGACATTCGCGCCGCGGAAGAACGTGGTTATTCCCCCGATGTGCTCGGTTGCCCGGTGTATCCCACCGCCGGCATTGACGAGAAGTATTACTACGCGCACGAGCGCCCATACAAGAACATCAAGGTATGGAAAGTGGCCGGGATGATTGAGGATGCCTCGTTCCTGATCAATCTGGCGCATGTGAAGGGCCACCCAGTGTGTGGGTTTGGCGCGGCTTTTAAGAATCTGGCGCTTGGTTGTGTGATTGGCGAGACGCGTGGGGCCATTCACGATACGATGCACTTTGATCCATACTGGTTCTCCGACAAATGCCCTGACGCTGTCGATCGTAAGAGGGTGATGGATGCGTGTCCATTCGGCGCGCTGGTCGAGGACAAGCATCACCCCGGCGACCTGCACATGCACTTCGAGCAATGCAACCAGTGCGGTCGCTGCCTGCAGGTTGCTCCTCCCGGCAGTCTCAAAATCGATCCCGTCAACTTTTATGCCTTTCAGGAAGCTTGCGCCCACAGCGTAGCTGCCACGCTTTCGACGTTTGCACCGGGCAAAGCGACTCACATCAGCCTGGCCACGCACATGACGCCGGTGTGTGACTGCTTTGGGTTCACCAGCATGCCTATACTTCCAGATGCCGGCATCTTCGGCTCAGATGATATCGTCGCGCTCGACCAGGCCGTGCTTGACGCAACCAACGGCGCGCGGTTGATCGAAGAAAACCTGCCGACAGTGATGGAAGTTCATACGCGTGAAGGTCATCCTTTCCGCCAGTTGCACGGGCCATACAAAGACCCGTATCTGGTGACCAGATATGGCGAGGAACTTGGTCTGGGATCGCGCGAATACGAACTCGTCGACATACTGCCCGTGTCTCAAATCGCCCGCCCGGCAGTAACATATATCTCGGCAAGTTAGACATGCGCGGCACGAGTACATCCTCCGAGATGTACTCGTGCCGCGCATGTACTCATCGATTTGCGCACTTTCGCGTATTGACTACTGAAACCAGACCGCAACAATTATGGCGTGTTCAACTCAAGAGCCGCATCTATTTGTTGTACTTTTGTAGTTTTATTTGCATTGTTCTCGCTGACCACAGTTCCGACTGCGCGCGCCGCATCAGGCGTCACCTTCGTCCCAGGGACAGTGGTGATAGATGCAGCGATACAAGATTCGCTTGTTGTGACACTGCAAGACGCCTCAACTGATACTAATGGCGCGCGCCTCTTTGCGGTCACGGCAGTGCAAGGCGCCGGGTCGCACGAACTGGTCTCGATCGCCGGCTTTGCCCAGCTTGTGGATGGATCGTCATGGTCGCTGGAAGATGCCGCCTGGGTGGGACTCGTCCTCGCCGTAAGCAACGCAGATGGCACATGGTCGAGCGCATTGAAAGGACGAGCGGACTTCACGATACTGCTCACGCGCGTGCCGTACTCAGAGATGGATGCATTCGCGCGCGCCGGATTGTCGCCAAGTCGTCGTCCTCTCACCGCTGACCAGACAACCTATCATTTCCCGTGGCAACCCGGAACCAGTATGTACTACGGCAGCCTGGGTGTGCACGCCGGCGGGTATGCCGGACTGGGCGCGTATAAAGCCGTGGACTTCCTTTCGGATGGCAACACCGCGGCCGGTCATGCGCCCAACAAACTGCTGGCCGCAGCAAGCGGCGCCATCGACTATGTGTGCAATGGCGCCTATAACACGGCTATCCGCATCGGAAATGTGATGTACCTGCATCTGGTTGCGAGCCCTATCCTCGTTTCGGGGCACAGCTTCAAACAGGGCGAGATGATGGGACAGCTCAAGACCGGGACATTTAGCGACAACTGCGGCTGGGGCAGCCAGGGCGATAATTGGTTCCACGTTCACTGGGCATTCCCCGACACCGGCACGTTCCAGGCCAGCGGCTGGACGCTCACGTTCGCAGATCAGACCTGGCGTAAAGAGACAGCATCGCGCGTCCCTCTGTCATGGATGAAGGCTGAGTTACCCTATTACTCATATTTACCTTTGATACCAATTAGAATACAATAAGAATCATTGGGTAAGCCGCAATGATTCAGTCACTACGTGTGTTGTTTGTAACAAGCGCCATATTAGCGATATTGGCAATGACGTCATTTCCTTTAACCGTCTTTGCGCATGACACGGTCTCTGCTCCTCCGCCGGGCGAGATCATCATCATCCCTGGCACGGCGACGTTGAATGCATCGCTTGATCGTGCCGTGCGCGCTTCCTTCCGTAACGCTGCGGCTGTGTTCACGCTGCACCCCTACTACACGGTGACGGGGTTGCAGCAGAATCGCGGCTGGTACTTCATCTCGATGGCCGGCTTGGACACTCCCCCTTCCAGGAACCAGCGCTGGTCGCTCGAAGATGGACAGGCCTGGATGGGGCTGGTGCTCGCGATGCGCAACGCGACAGGCATATGGTCCAGCGCAGTTGAGGGAACGCCCGCGTTCTCAGCATTGTTGGACAAGGTCCCGCCAACTGTGTTGAGCGCATCCGCGAAGTTGAGCATCGACCCGGCGCGGCGGCGCGGCGCCCTGCCCGATATTTATCGTTTCCCCTGGCAGGCTGGCGCCAGCATGATGTATGGCATGAAGGGCATACACGAAGGCGGTTTTGCCATCCTGGGAACTTACAAGGCGGTTGATCTGCTCTCCGACGGCGACATCAGCGCCGGACACGCCCCCAACAGCCTGCTCGCGGCCGCGCCCGGCGCAATCAACTATGTGTGCGATGACGGCGTCAGCGTCGCCATCCGGATCGGCGATTTGCTGTATGTGCATCTGATGCGCAACCCCAAACTCACAGTGGGCTATAGCTTCGCGTCGGGCGAAGAGATTGGCCGAATGCGCACTGGCTGGTTCAACAGCGTGTGCGGATATGCCGACCAGGCCCAGAACTGGTTCCACGTTCACTGGGCCTTCCCGGCTGGCGATACTTTCCAGGCAGGCGGCTGGACGCTCGATCTGCGCGACCAGTTGTGGCATCGCGGCACAGAAACGCGCGGCATCTATGAGTGGCTGACCGCCGACAGCCCACGCTGGCACGCCGAATATTTCAGCGATGCAGACCTAAGCGCGCGTTGCAACGAAGGCGATGAAGAGGCTATCTTCCTTTTCAAGCAGTGGGACAGCGCCGGTGATCGCGCAGCGCCGCCGGAGAATTGCGCACAGGCAGAACGCTTCAGTGCGCGCTTCAGTCGCCCTGCCAGCTTTCCCGGCGGTAACTACACTTTTCATGTAGAGCACCGCGGCGGCGTCAGGCTGAAAATTGACGACCAGCCGGTCATCGGCGCATGGGACGGTGGCAGTGACGGGATCACAGCCACGCTGGCGCTCTCTGGCATGCACGACGTCACTATCGAGTTTGTCAAGACGACCGACTCGCCACTGGTGAACGTGTGGTGGTATGGTCCGGGCGCACTCACTCCACTAGCGAGCGCAGGGGCGTCTGTGCCCGCAATACAGGGTTGGCGCGCCGAGTATTTTGGCAACCGCGACTTGTGGGGGCAACCGGTTGTTGTGCTGAACCAGGATGGGCCGATCAACCATGACTGGGGGTTGCACAGCCCTGGGTATGGATTGCCCAAAGAGGACTTCAGCGCGCGTTATACGCGCCTCGCTGAATTCAAGTGCGGGCGCTACCGTTTCAATGTCCACGCAGATGACGGCGCGCGCATTCGGGTCGGCGACCGGCTGGTGCTGGACGCCTGGCGCGAACAGGTCGCTGACTTTCAACTGTTCGTCGACCTGCCCGGCGGCAACCTGCCCGTGCTGGTCGAATATTTCCAGCGGGGTCAGAACGCTGCGCTGGCGGTGGACTGGCAGCGCGTGGCGGGTTCGTCTTGCGCCGAAATCAGATTAAAATAGAGTAGAAACTGGTTTCAGTGCACCCACACCCACGTTCCGGGGTTGGCGTCATCTGCGACGGCGTAGTTCCCACCGCTGTTGGGTTGCGTCCAGTTGAACAACCATTTCGCGTCGCGCAATGACAGGTTGACGCACCCGCGGCTGTGCGGATAGCCAAAACCGTCGTGCCAGTATGCGCCGTGCAACGCATAGTCCGTGTAAAAGAACATGTTGAACGGCACTTCTTCGAGGTGGTATTGGCCCAGATCGGGGTCGCCCGCCGCGTTGTACATCGGCTGTGACTTGCTCTTGATGCGAACCTGAAAAAGTCCTTTCACCGTTTCCCACTTCGGTAGACCGCTCGATACCAGTGAGGCATACACCAGCTTGTCGCCCTCGTATGCGGCGATTGTCTGCTCAAACAGGTTTACCGATATCCACTTGCCATGCAGCCGATCATTGGTGGAGATACCGGGCGGGGCATTGCGAGGCGAGACGATCGCCAGGCGTTGCTGCCGGCACCACTGGTTATCACCGATGCGGTACCACATTGTATCGCCAACCAGCGCCTTTTCGTAGATCTTCACCACGTCATATCGTTTATATTTCGGGGCATCCGGGTTTTCGTCGCCGTCAGGTTCGAGCAGAGAAGTGAAGTCGGCCAGCACCCACGCGATCGGGCCGGCAGGGGTTTGATCGAACGAGCGCCCCTGAAAGGCCGATGGACGGTACAGAACCAGCTTGTCGGCATGCACCCACTCGTTGGATTTGATCTGAGCGATCTGCACATCGCCCGCCTGTGTGCGGCTGATCACTGTCACCCACTCGTAACCTTCCATCTCGCGCACGGGTGCGGCGTTCTTCGCGAGATCGTCGGGAGTGGCATAGACCGGCACCTTGCTGGAGCCCGTATCGACGAAGGCGTAGACTTTGGTGAAAATAGGATCGTTATCGGTGGGGCCGCCGGCCGTGCTGGTTGATATATGCGGCTGGGGTTGTGGCGCGGACGCAGCGCGCGCCGTCGAGTTTTGGGCAAACAATGTCAGGGCGCCGGCAGCCAGTGCTGCGCTCAGTAAAACAATCCACTTCACATTTACAGTATTCATCTACGTCACCTATCACTCTCACCCGGCGCCTGTTTATTAAAGGCAGTGAAAACAATTCGCGGATTGTCCAACAACCTTCTCTTGTGGTCATGCACTGGGGGGCTGCACTTGCCGAAGGATACTCCAAAACAACGTTCTATGCCAGATGATTGCTATGCCAAACACCCAGTATTGGTCAACGACATGCGGTTGTTCAACGATCAAAACGCTTGTGGCAATTCCAGTAGATTGACGTGACACGAATGCGCCCTGCGTATGGGGCGTACGCAGGGCGCAGGCGGGTTGTTTACCCGGTGACAGTGTGTCGGTTACGTCGATTAACCTAGTGGAATCTTGTCTGCAATGAACCACGCCAGAATGGTGATGACGCCGACCAGAAACGCTGGCTCATGCAATGCCTCGCGGTCGTCAACCAGTTGTGCCTCGCGCTTCACCAGCTTCCACAGTTGTTCTGCAAACAACATCGGGCCAAGCACTGCCGGGATGATAAACAACCAGACCGGGATGATTTGTGCGACGAAGAAGTACACAACTACCGCCAGCGCTCCGAGAATGGAGGCAACCATCAGCACTTTTGTCCACTTCAAGCCGATCAAATCGGCCGTGTGGCGGATGCCCGCTTTCTTGTCAACCACGATATCGCGCAACTCATTGCTCAACTCGCCATAAACAGAGACGAATACAACAAAGAGGAAAAGCAGCCAACTGTAAGGTTTGCCCTGGTCATACACAAAATAGGCGCACAGGAACTGCAAACCGGCCAGCGATAGGCCGTGCGAAATAAGATCGGCCACCGGCACTGACTTCAGGCGAATGACGCGCCACGAGTAAAGAAATGCGAGCGCCAGGCAGAATGCGCCCAGCAGAAACGGCAGCAGACCCAGCAGGCTGTACAACCCGAGAAGGGCTGCGCTTACGACGAGGCACGCCAGCTTGCCCATGCGGGGCGAGATCATTCCGGCACTGATCGGGTTGCGGCGCGCCTTCTTCTCATCCATGGCGTCGTCGGGAGCGTCCTCCACGTCGTTGTACATGAAGGCAAAACCGACCACCAGGATATTGGCGGCCAGCACGATCAGCAATCGCAGGTCAAAATCGCCGCCTCCCAGCTTGGCTCCCATGAGCGTCGTAACACAGACGAACAACACGTATTCGCGATACCGCGTCAATTGGAGCAGGCCTTTCACAGGTCGACGCGCCCAACGCATCAGAGCTTTCAGAGTTGTAGGCATGCTCGCATTATATTGCCATTGCGGGAACGGGTAAAATCCTTACGCGATGCACTTAAAACACCTCGTACTCAACGGTTATAAGACCTTTGCGAACAAAACCTCTTTCGCCTTTTCCGAAGGGATTACAGCCGTCATCGGGCCCAATGGCAGCGGCAAGTCAAACATAGCAGATTCGATACGATGGGCGCTGGGTGAACAGCAATTCTCGCTGTTGCGCGGCAAAAAAACCGACGACATGATCTTCGCTGGCAGTTCGCGCCGCGCGCGCGCCAGCATGGCCGAGGTGCTGCTGACATTTGACAACAGCGACGGGTTTTTCCCTGTGGAGTTCACCGAGATCGCTATCGGGCGGCGCGCTTATCGTGATGGCTCAAATGAGTATCTCCTGAATGGCAACCGCGTGCGCCTGCGCGACATTACCGACCTGCTCGGTCACACGGGTCTGGCTGAGCGCACCTACACCGTTATTGGCCAGGGTCTGGTAGACGCCGCGCTGACCCAGCGCCCCGAGGAGCGCCGCGCCCTGTTTGAGGAGGCTGCCGGCATCGGCGCTTATCGCGACCGCCGTGATGACGCGTTGCGCAAGCTGCAGGAGACCCGCCATAACCTTGAGCGTGTGCGCGACATTCTCACTGAGATCACCCCGAGGGTCAGCCAGCTCGAACGCCAGTCGACACGCGCGCGGCAGTATCAGGTGCTCACGGCTGAATTGAAGGAGCACACCCGCCGCTGGTTCAGTTATCACTATCAGACCGCGCGCGCCGCCGTGGACAAGGCCGCTGTCACTCGCGTTCAATATGAGCAGCAGGTCGGCGAGGTGCGCGTGATTCTGGAGGAGTTGGAAAGCATCTCGGCGGGTTTGCAACAGCAGCAGGGCGACTTGCGCGCGCGCGCGGCCGAGGCTCAGCCGCGCCGCGACGATGCTCGCCGCAGGAACGAGGCGGTGACGCGCGATCTGGCGGTGTTGCGTGAACGCGCAACATCGGTGCAATCACAACTCTCGTCAGCCCGGCGTGAACTACGCGAGCGCGCGGCCGCCCTGGAGTCGTTGACAGTCCGCGCGGCGCACTCCGCCGCAACGCTGGTCGGCGCACAGGCGGCGTTGACACGCCGCCAGAAGGAGCAACAAATCGCCGAAACTGCCGCGGCTGAGCGACAGACCGCGCGCGCCCAGACCGAAAAGATGCGCTCCACCGCGCAACAGGACTTGTTGCGGGCGAACAGCACACTGAGCGGCGCACAAAATCGCTTGAACGCCCTGCGAGCCCGCCAGACGGTGTTGAGCAAGCAGGCGCGCGATCTGACCGAGCGTGTCACCCGCGCGGAGGACCAGCGCAACCGCGAGATGGCGGCGCTAAACGAGTTGAACGCCGCGAGCGAAGTAGACGCCAAACGGTCGCGCGAGCTGACTGCACAATATGACGCCCTCGCGCGCGAGCTTGAGGCAGCCCGCGCGGCGCTCTCGGCCACACAGTCCAACCTGGCTGCCGCTGAGGCAGAGGAAAAAATGGCGACGCGCGTCAACCTGTTTGCCGAGATGCGGCTGCAGCAAAACAGCGGCGACCTGGCAGATCAGGCGCAAGCCGCGCGGTTGCCAGGTCTACGCGGCACACTGGCTTCACTGGTGCAGGTGCGTCCAGATGATCGGCGCGCGGTTGAAGCAGCGCTTGGCGATATGCTCAAGGCGGTGGTCATCGAGTCGCCGGATGGGGTGACGCGAACCCGCGCGTGGCTGATCCAGCAGAAGCCGCGCAACACCTACTTGAGCATCGTGCCGTTGCCCTCGATACGCCCCGTGGTTGGGGAACACAATGGGCTTGATGCCGCACTGGTTGAACGCGCCAGGACCATGCATGCGCGGCCTGTGGTTGAGTCGTTGAATGCTCCCGCCTGGCTCAGACCAGCCTTGCAGATGCTGGCCGGGCGCATGTTTATCACGCGCGACCTGGACACTGCGCGGTCGCTCGCAGCACAACTTCCCGAGGGCGCGCTGTGCGTGACGCGCGATGGTGAAATAGCGCACGCCAGCGGTTTGATGGCGCTCCCGCCAGGGCCGCGTTCACCGGTCATCATCGGCGAAGAGCCAAAGACCGAGACGCTCCCCCTGGTTGACCCGGTGGCTGCCAAGGCCAACCGCGAGAAGGCTGCAGCGGCGCGTGACAGGGCGCAACAGGAATTGGACGCCGCTCGGCGGCGCTTCGAGGAAGGCACGCGTTTGCGCGATGCGTTTGCGCGCGAGGCCTCTGCGCGACGAAGCCGCCGCGACGATGCTGCCCGCCGCATTACCAGCCTGGAGGAACAACAGGCGCAAATGGCGAGCGACATCAGGAGCGCTGAGCAGGAACTTGCGCAGGCGACCGAGCAGATCGGCTCTGCCAACGCCGTGCTGACGCAGTGCGAACTGGCGCACACGCAGGCGGCTCACCGGCTGACAGCCATTGAAACTGATTTGCGTGAGCAGATGGCGGGCGGCTGGCTGGAATCTCTGAACAATGCCCGGGCGGCGCTCGCCATCGCCACCGAAGCGATGCGCACCGCACAAAATCAGCGGCGCGAACGGTTGGCGCAGCTCGCAGACGGCATCGCTCAACGCGATTTGCGCGCTCGGCGCACCGCCGAACTGGACGGTCAGCACGCGATATCGCAAAGCGCGCTGCAAGCGGCCGAGAAGACCGCGGCAGAAGCGGCTGCGGCATTGCGTGAACTCGACGCCACTATCATCCCCATCCAGACTGAGCTGCGCGAAGTCGAGCAAAAGTTCTCACAGGAGGAGGCGCGCCGGCGCGAAGCCGAACGCGCCCTGCGCGACGGCGAGTCCCGTTTGAACACCACGCTGCTTGAACAGGCGCGCAACGACGACGAGTTTAAAGCGTTGTGCGAGCGCGCAGCGGATGCGCTCGACATCGATGGGCTGGAGCAACGCAAAGGAGACGACGCGGCGGCTCCTGTGGCGGTTTCAGCCTCGAGCGCCGAAGCGCCCGCAGAAGACCTGCAACAGAAAGCAGCCAGCCGGCAGGCGGCTATCGTCGCGCTTCTCGACAGCCTGCCCGTCGCAGACGGAGCGCCCGCGCCCGGGATGGATGAACGCATGACCCAGTTGCGCAACCAGATCAAACGGCTGGGGGCGATTAACTTTGAGGCGCAGGCAGAGTACGAAGAACTCAAACAGCGCCACGACTTTCTCACCACGCAGACACAGGATCTGGATCGCGCGTCCAGTTCATTGCAGCAAGTCATCGTCGAACTAAACGACGTGATGCAGGCCACCTTCAAACAGACCTTCGAGGCGATTGCCACGGCCTTCCAGTCGACCTTCAAGATTCTGTTTGGCGGCGGCATGGCCAGGCTCACACTCACCAACGCCGACGATATCGACGAAGCCGGCATCGACATCCACGCCCAGCCACCGGGCAAACGCCCGCAGGGGCTGGCGCTCTTATCCGGCGGCGAGCGCTCGCTGACGGCGGGAGCGTTGCTATTTGCCATCCTGCGCGTCAAGCCCACGCCTTTCTGCGTCATGGACGAGGTGGACGCCGCGCTCGATGAGGCCAACGTGGCGCGCTTTCGCAGCATGCTGGAGACGCTCTCCGAGCAGACCCAGTTCATCGTCATCACGCACAATCGCCGCACGGTGGAGGCCGCCAATACCATCTATGGCATCTCGATGGGCGCGGACGGCGCGAGCACGGCGCTGTCATTGCGGCTGGATGAAGTGGAGATGAAGCAGCAGTAAAGACTCACTTACATTGATAATGCGCACAGGCGCCCAGTAGACTTCGGTACAATATCGCCTTTAGCGCACACGCCAACATTCAGGAGGTGCTATTGATTGAAGTTAATAGTTGAGTGTGATCGTGACTCCAGTCGCTGGGACCGGGCTGCCCTCCCATCAACCCTTTCAGAAATAGGATATGAGGCTTTCTAAAACATGAGAACAATAAAAGGCGTTATCACTCTTGTAACGGCTGCATCGATATTCTGGTCCGCCGTCGTCACTTCCCCTGTATTGCCAGCAATGGCTGTGCCACAGACAGCAACTGAAACATCAATGATTGCGAGCAACGGCACAACACCCGGCGCCAAGCCCTCCGTGGCCGTGGCATACAAGCCGGGCGTAAAGTCTGCAGACGAACTATACAAGTCCGCCAGTAAGGCTAAAACCAGTGCCTTGCACGCCGCCGTTGCAGTTGATGATGAGTACCTGCTCGATGCTAACGGAAATGCGCGGGTTATCATTGAACTGGTTGACCCACCGTTGACCAACTATTTTGCTTCGCTGTCCGGAGCCGCCAGTCGTAGTTTTCTGAGCCCGACTGGCGCTGGAAACCGCCTGGATGCAAACTCTGCATCCTCACTGACCTATCGCGCCCAACTGCAGAAAACACAGGATAGCGTGATCAACATCATCGCCGCAAAGACTGTGACGGGGAAGCTCAACGTCACTTATCGCTATGACGTGGCTTACAACGGATTCGCTGCCGCTGTGCCGCTCAATCAGATCGACGCGATCAAAGCGCTGCCAGACGTGAAGTCCGTTCATCCTGATACCCTCAAGACCATTCGGATGGATGCCAGCTTGCCACTGATTGGCGCACCCTCTGTGTGGGCTAATATCAGCAGCACCCTCGGCATCACGCAAGCGGGAAAGGGCGTCAAGGTCGCCATCGTGGACACCGGCATTGATCCCGCGAATCCGTTCTTTGCGAACACGGGAGTGTTTACCTATCCTGCCGGTTACCCCAAAGGCTTCTGTGCCAATACGCCTGGGTTTTGCAACGGCAAGATCATTGCTGCGCGTTATTACACCCAAAGCAGCAGCGTCAACATTAGTGAAACTCTTACGCCGCTAGACGCAGACGGACACGGCACCCACACCTCCGGCACTGCTGCGGGAAACCACAATGTCGTTGCGCATGTCAACAGCATTACAGCGACGGTCAGTGGCGTCGCGCCGTTTGCATACTTAATGACCTACAAAGGGCTCTGGCTGAACGTCGCAGGCGACAATGGCAGTGGTGAAACCAGTGGTCTTATCCAGGGAATCAATGACGCCGTGGCCGATGGCGCGGATGTTATCAACAATTCCTGGGGAGGAGGCGCGCGCACTGGTGATCCTGCAACCCTTCCCGAGAACGTTGCTGCCGTTAACGCAGCGAATGTTGGCGTCATCGTTGTCTGGGCAGCGGGCAATTCCGGCCCGAGCGCCAACACCGTCGATGATCTTGGCGGTGATCCTCGATTGTTGAGCGTCGCAGCATCCACTGCCGGGCGAAGCTTTGTCGGCGCGGTAACCGTAGGCTCAACCAACGGCAGTGTTACTGTGCCGCCAACCGCAACTAATCTCCTCGGTTTGAGCATAGGCGCCGGCGCACAGGGCGCACAATATGTCGATGTCGGCAATATCGTTGGACCGCTTCCACCAAATTCACTAACGGGTAAGGTGTGTCTCGTCACGCGCGGCACCCTCGCCCGCGTGCAGAAGTCGCAATACTGCGCGGATGCAGGAGCAGTAGGAGCCGTCCTGCGCAACAACTGGCAGAGCGCTGCTGCGCCAGATGATCTCGAACTTGACCTGCACATCATTCCCACAATCCAATTACACAAAGCGGAATCGGCGGTATTGACCGATTGGTTGAACAGTCTCGGAGCACTGTCGACAACTGTGCTCATCACTGTCGGTCCCGGTTTGCGCAACACAACATTTGACATTGCCGATGTTGTCGCCGATTTCAGCAGTCGCGGCACGGCGTCAAATATCGGCCTTATCAAACCCGATCTGATCGCCCCTGGCGTCAACATCCTGTCGTCGTTCCATTCGGTTGCAGATCCGACGCGCTCCTGGGCGTTTGAGAGCGGCACTTCAATGGCTTCACCGCACGTCGCCGGTTCTGCGGCGCTGTTGCTGAGTGCGCATCCTGAGTGGTACAGCCTCAATAGCTACGATCGCATGATGCGCATTAAGTCGGCGCTGATGAATACATCAGTCACCAGCGTAACGGTGAGTGGTGGCGCGCCTGCGATGCTCGAAGACATGGGCGCTGGTCGCATCTCACTTTTGGCAGCCAATGATCCAGGTGTGATCTTTGATCCGCCATCGTCTTCATTTGGACAGGTCGCCGCAGGCGGGGCCACGGTCTTTACAGTGACCAACGTCACCCATCCCGCCGTGCCAATCACGCTAACCGCGAGTATCGTCAAATACGGCAACCCGCTGAGCAACACATACGCACTGACTGCCACACCTGCCAAACTGGTGGTTCCCGCCGGTGGGTCAATGGTGTATACGCTATCGCTAAGCACCTCCGGCCTGCCGCAGGGTGACTATGAAGGACAGGTGTACTGGACGCAGGACAATGGTCCGCGCGTTCTGCACGTCCCATTCTGGTTCCGCAGAGTGGGCGCAGCCTTTGACGCAGCGGTGAACGTAACGACGCCGCGTGACCAGGGCGGAAAGACCTTTAGCGGACTCGTGGGCAACGCAGTTCTGACCACGTCTGCAACACTGTACGGGCTCGCTGCGCCTCTCATTACGCAGGCCAGTGCGCCAGGCGAGACCGAACTAAACGCCGCATCGTTCCCGCTCGTTCCAGCCAAGGGCTGGTATCTGCAGACGTATAAGATTCCGGCGAATACAGGCCGTCTGGTCGTAAGCACCGGCAATTCCAGTGTTTCTGACGTTGACCTGTATCTGCTGTATGACTTCACAGGAACGGGCTATCACTTTGCCGACGGCAATCCGGCCAACCCGAATAGCGATGTCTTCGCAGCCAGCGCAGGCGGCACTGCCAACGAGCGCGTGGATATCCTCGGAGGGCCAGGTTCGCTGCTCGAATATCTGGGCGGTGAGACGATCCTCATCGCGGTTTACAATTTCACTAGCGCCCCAGCCAGCTTTAAGGTGCGCGCGTGGGCAGCAACGCCAACCGATGGGAGCGTGTCACTGTCCGGTCTGCCGCCTGCACTCACGGATGGCGAAGTCATAACCCCGCTGGTGACATTTAACAAGGCGATGACGCCAGGTGAGTCATACTACGGTCTGGTTAATCTGGGCGACGACGCCAACGAGACCGCCCTGGCGCAGGTGCTGGTAAATGTGGATCGCACAGCAAGCGAGGTCGTCAAGACCGTCAACCCGGCAGTTGTCGCAACGGGCACAGTGGTGACATACTCGATTGCGATACAAAACCAGGAGGCATTGGCACATTCATACGCGGTGACGGATGAATTGCCCGCAGGGGTAACGTACGCGCCTGGTTCGTTGACCGGGCCAAACGCCCGCTACGATGTCGGGTTGAATGCGATCATCATCACGTCGAACATGCCGGCGCTGGTCAAGTCGCCGAACTACGCCATTGCAGATAGCATTTCCAGCCCCAGTATCGTGAATGACTCGCCTCTTGGCGGTTTCGTCGATTTGGCAAATTATTTTGCACCTGTCGCAAAGGCTGACAATACGACCTTTACGTATGGCACAACGGGGTGTTCGCTAAGTTTCTTTGATTCGACGAACGGGACCCCCGCTGCGTTCCAGTACAGTTCTAATGGCGTCGTCGGCCCACGCGCTGGATTAACCTCTAATCCAAGTTCAACCCCCACTACTATTCCATCGTCAACAGGCGCACACGGATTCATCGCGGGCGTATGGAATGATATGTCGATTACCAATACCAATGGTATGGCCGACACTGGCCGTATTGGTATTACGACCTATAATAACTCGCTGTCATGCCCGACCGACTACATCTGGGCATTCGAGTTCAAGCGACTGCACCGCAAGAGCGACACGGGGTCATTCCTGGATGTTCAGTACGTATATGACTTCGCGAATCCAGATGTGCACTGGGTGCAATACGGCAACGTTTCCGGCACCTTCGGAACGACAGCCGGCGACGTCATCGGCGCAGAGAACTTTGACGGTTCGCTGGGTGTGGCGTACACAGGCCCGATCGTTAACGACCTGGTTCTGAAGTACTACCGTCCGATGGTTCCGCCACCGCCGATCACTGTGACCTTCCAAGTGACCGTTAACGCGACGGGTCCGGCCATCATCACCAACACGCTGGATTACACGGTGGACGCGCCGCATACGGATGAGATATCGGTCAACGCGCCACAACTGCGCGTGCCCGGTCCACCCGTGTCAGTAGTTGTCACGCCGAACACTTTGCCCGCCGATGGCGTCAGCATTGCTGCGGTGACAGCGACGTTGTTGGACAGTCAAGGTCTACCATTACCCGGTGTGTTTGTGAACCTGGTCAGCACAGCTGGAATCATCAGTCCGGCTTACGGTACCAGCGATTCGAACGGTCTGGTTACGGCAACGTTGACGGCGCCAACGACCGCTGGCACAGGCACGGTATCCGCACTGGCGGGTATCAAGACGGCGACTGCGCCAGTGACGTTCACGCAGAGCGCAACGACGTACAACTTGCTGAGCGGCTCTGTGCTCACAGAGACGCCGACCGTCACGCGCAAGAATGGCATCATCACCTACACGTTTACGGTGTCGAACACGGGCAATGGTGATGCGAGTAATGTGCTGATCGTCGGATCGATCCCGAGTGGGACGACGTATCTGTCGGGAAGTGCGAACGGCGGCTCGCCAACGGGCGGATTGCTTGCGGCCGTGGTCGCGCGGCAATTCGCTGCACCGGACGGGCCGGCTGCAACGACCGCGATCGCCTGGAGTGGAAACATTCCAGCGCATGGCTCGCACACGATTAAGTACTCAATAAAGGTTGATATCCTTGAAGGGATCATAAACAACACATCTCACGTCTATGTGAACAACACAGAAGTGGGTGTGGGCGCCTTTGCTGTCAGTGCCAGGGTCATTGCGTATAAAGTTCTCCTGATTTTGATCCAGCGTTAAGTTTTTCTTCTGAGCAGGATCATAACGGCACTCAACCTGGGGCGCATGAAACTCATGCGCCCCAGGTTTATTTTCCAGCCAATGATGAAATGATGAATATCATCTTTGCATGCCATCCTGATTGTGTAAAATACCTCAACTCGTAACCAGTTATTGAACTGGTTTGTTTGTTTTGTAAGGAGGAATGTAATGTCTCTGAAACGTTTTAGCATGCTTGTCGCAAGCGTCGTTCTCACCTTCACCGCTTTCCCCAATCAGGTTGTTTTTGCCGCCAGTCCGGCAGATGGCGGCGGCGACCGCGGCCCCCGCCGCTCAGCCTGTCCCACCGATGAAGGCCCGGACTCAGTGCGTTGCCATGCCTGGGCGTCGCCAAATGCCACAACCGCGCCGACCGGGCTGACCCCGGCGCAGATCAAGTCGGCTTATTCGTTCTCCACCAGCGCAAGCGCAGGCGCGGGCA
>Ga0118677_10007282_pt1 | contig 18335 bp, 15 predicted proteins | sample AliMusrvi5mmetaG_FD_86154 | JGI IMG/M metagenome (GOLD analysis project Ga0118677, IMG submission 86154) | reverse complement strand
GGTTGAGAAATCACCAACCGAAATGAATTTATCATCATGGCTATTCCATCTGGCCGCTAAAGATCAAATTATATACAGATGAATTCAAATATCGCAATATCGCAATCTCTTCCCGATAAATACCCCAACAAAAAACGGACAAGGATTGCTGTTGCACTCACCTATTTTTGTATGGGACTTTGTTTTGCAACATGGGCAAGCAGAATTCCTGATATTAAAACCGCATTGAAGCTCACGGATGCAGCCTTGGGAACAATCCTGTTCGCCTTACCTGTTGGTCAGTTCCTGATGATGCCTTTTTCCGGAAGATTGGTTACCCGTTTTGGCAGCCGCAATGTAATCCTATTCGCACTTCCTGCTTATACCCTTTGTCTTACCAATCTGGGACTTGCAAATAACGGATGGCAGCTTGCATCAGGACTATTTCTGTTCGGTATTTTTGGAAATATGTGCAATATCTCGATCAATACACAGGGAATTGCAACTGAAAAGATTTATAATCGACCAATCATGTCTGCATTTCATGGAGGGTGGAGCATAGCCGGTTTCACAGGTGCCTTCGTCGGTCTTATAATGATCCATCTGAAAGTTCCGCCCTATACCCATTTCTGGATTGTTGTAAGCCTGGTAGTTGTGATCATTTCGCTGAACGCCGGTAAACTGGTACAGGGGAAAGCAACACCCACAATGGCATCCTCGAAAAAACGATTCTTCTCGAAACCCGACAGCACTTTATTGCAGTTAGGGGTAATCGGATTTTGTAGCATGGCCAGTGAAGGGGCGATGTTCGACTGGAGCGGCGTCTACTTTAAAGATGTGGTTCAAACCCCATCCTCTCTTGTCATATTGGGTTATACCTCTTTTATGATCATGATGTCTGCAGGAAGATTTATAGCCGACGGACTTGTGCTGCGGTTCGGCAGGAAAAGGCTGCTTCAAGTAAGCGGAATCATGATCTCCTCAGGGCTTTTTATCTCTGTTTTATTCCCCTATCTGGTTACTTCCACAATAGGATTTATGATGGTTGGGTTGGGAGTCTCCAGCATAGTCCCATCGGTTTACAGCGCAGCCGGAAGACAAGGCAAAGTGGCGCCAGGAATTGCATTAGCCACCGTATCGAGTGTTAGCTTCCTTGGTTTCCTCATGGGGCCGCCACTGATCGGGTATATCTCTGCTGCTGCAGGATTACGCTACTCCTTTGCAGTAATCGGGATCTTCGGATTTTGCATTACACTTTTGGTTTCGAAGATTAAGGCGATGCACTAAAACAATACAGGAATCCCTTTTTCATTTGCGATAAAACCTACAACTTTTTTAATTTCCTGAATCAATGAATAATCCATCCCCGAAAGTTTCAACTTTAAGTCTGTATTGTTTAATCTGTGAACATGAAAACTGAGGGGGTGGTAATCAATCGATGAAATTGCATTCCAGAGAATCTTTTGTGCTTTATCAAATATACCTGTTTTGATACTAATTCCATCCTGATCAATTACGACATAGGCCTTTCCTAAGAGACTTAAGAAAGCAACTCCAAATCCTTCAATGGTATAAACTATTCCATAGACAATAAAAAGAGTGGTATAAAGCCAGTCCATCAGATCGACGATGTGATTTTCGAATTTCCTTACCGGAATCCATAATGCAGCAATAATAATACAGCCGATTCCCAGCATAATCCGGAATCGCGATTTCTCACTGACCTTTAATAAATTTCTTCTTAATTCCACAATTCACGCTTCTCGGGATAAATATATTGCTAAGTTACACTAATTAATTTTAATACAACCTCGAAATCTCAACATGCCTGCATTTTAACCGGACAATAGTGATTTAAATTCTATCACCATTAATTTTGGATGTTTTGATTTAATATTTTCCAGAAAGTCTCTTGCACTACTGTTTGAAGGTATCATTCCTTCCAGAAAGTCTCTTGCACTACTGCTTGGAGGTTTCGGGAACTCCCGAAAGTCTCTTGCACCTGTGTTTGGAGGTATCGGGAACTTCCGGAGACGATAATCCCTCAATCTGATCAATAAGGGTGCTTTCCAAAATATTTTACCAGATTCTTTGGGCGGTACGATTGATCATTATTAAATCGCTCAATTACAGAAGGATGAATAGACTCATTAGTTTCTCCCCTGTTCGGATCCCTAAATCCAATCGGACGAAAGAATGGGTGTTGAAACTTATAAAATCCTGTATACGATTCATGCATTTTACCAGTTGCATCAGGATTCAGATTGATGGTATCAAATTTCAGATTACAGTTTACCGCCTTTTCCAGCATCCATAAGAGCGCAGCATCAGATAATCCACTTTCAGCATATCCACCTCCGACATCCGAATGGACACCCGGAAACCAAACCTGTTCCAGAACCTGCCCCTTTGAACCCTTCTGCTGATGCCACAACGTTGCTTCAAAATTTCTCCTTTTCTCATCTATGGCAAGGGCGTGAAATGCATTTTCAATTCTCGTCGATAAATCGGTATCATGAAATCCATTCCTCTTACTTAAAATTCCATTCATAAACAGAGGATTCCCTAAGGCTCCAACTGTATCCCAAACACCGATAAACTTGATTATTGTGGTCTCCGCAACAGCAAAGGTTTTCCGGAAAAGTGTAGCTTCCACTTCCCTGGGCTGATGCTGTGGCTTTCGTGATTTGTAGATAAGGAAGGCCTTATGAACTTTGTCGATATTTTCAGGTTTTAAAATCCCTGAGTTTCTGATCAGTCCTGCAAGACTACGGACCGTAAAAGCGCCTCTGCTAAATCCAAAAAAGAACAGTTCATCTCCAGGCTTGTAGTTTTTGATTACAAAACGGTAGGCTTGAAGGATATTTTCTGATATACCGGTTCCCGTTGCTCCATCGTAAATCCTCCTTACCAGATCTCCTTCACTTCCTACACCTGTATCATAATAAAGCAATTGGATCATCCCATCATCAGAAGTTGTGCTAAGGGCATTTGCCATTTTAACCACATTGGTCTGACAAAGCTTACCATTCTCCATTTCATCAGGAGTATTCCACGTACCATCACAAAAAACTGCTATCCTTTTCATATCTGAATATTGTTAGTTTTAAAATCTTTTTTAATATCCATACCACGTATTATAAACGAAAAAGTGTCTGTTTTGGTTACACCAAAATATATCTTTAAATCAGAGAAAATTTATTTATTAGCGGAATGCCACAATAAACCAATAAATATAAACAATGAACAGAACAATTTTTCATAGCACGAATTATCTTTGTACTGATCCTTCCCCTTATTACTGAATTCCTACCGAACAAATACTTAGAGAAAACCGTTAATCTTATTGAATTAATAAAAAAATAAAAGGGTTATGAATGCTGATAAGATAAATAAAAACACCTCAAATTCGTGGATGGAGATTGTTTCAAAGTATAACTTTTCAGACCCGGTAAGGAGTTGGTGGCAGATTACTAACTCTGTCGTACCTTACCTGTTACTTTGGGTGGCAATGGTTTGGAGCCTTAAAATTTCATACTTCCTTACTTTACTGTTATCTGTTTTCGCTGCAGGATTTTTAGTCAGGATCTTTATCATTTTCCACGATTGTGGGCACGGATCATTTTTTAAATCAAAACTTCTTAGCCGGATTGTTGGAATTATCACTGGGTTAATGACTTTTACACCATACCATAAATGGACCCGCGAACACAAGGAGCACCACGCCACAGTCGGGAATCTTGACAAGCGGGGTGTCGGCGATGTTAAAACTCTTACCATAGAGGAGTTTCTGAAACTTTCGCCATGGAAAAGGTTTAGTTACCGTTTCTACCGTCATCCACTCTTCCTTCTTGGTGTTGCCCCTTTCCTGGTCTTTGTCGTTCAAAACCGGTTACCTAAACATTATATGAGCCTTAAGGAACATGTTTATCACCAACTTAACAATATTGCTTTAGCAGGCGTTATCGCATTGACGATCTGGGCAATAGGATGGAAATCCTACCTACTAATACAATTACCGGTGCTCTACATCGCTTCCGTGCACGGAGTCTGGCTTTTTTATGTCCAGCATCAGTATGAAAACGTTGTTTGGAGCCGGGGCCAGGAGTGGAACTATAAAAACATTGCCTTGCAGGGAAGTTCTTATTTTAAATTACCCAAAGTGCTGCAATGGTTTACCGGTAATATCGGATTTCACCACATCCATCACCTCAGTCCAAGGATTCCAAATTATAAACTCCCCGTCTGCTTTAAGGAGAATATTATTTTTCAGGATATTAAACCTGTCACCTTCTTTTCAAGCCTAAGATCACTTAAACTACGGTTATGGGATGAAAGAAGAAAAAAATTAGTTGGTTTTAATGCCCTGCGTTACTATGCCAGATAATGCAGGTTGCAACATATTGTAAAAAAAGCGTAATTTCAGCCGTCAATTTTACTGAAACAAGATCAACCCCGGAAGGGTATTCCCGGGGTTGCTTTTATAAATTTTCTTGTTGTTATTTTCAATAAACATTTAGATATGAGAAATATAAACACAGCATCTTTTGTCATATTCACTTTAATTGCAATCCTAATCACCTCTTGCCAACCCGGAACAGTTCAGATGAAAGAGGGTAAATGGAGAGGTGTTTTTATTCTTCCGGGAAATGAAATTCCTTTTCTGTTTGAGGTAGAAGGGAAAAGTGCCGCCAACTCTTCTGTTTTTTTAATCAACGGAAATGATCGCTTCGAATTAAAGAAAATTATTTACGATAATGATTCCGTGATGATTCCTGTTGATTTATACGACACAGCTTTAAAGGGCAAACTGACTAAAAATACTTTTGAAGGACGTTTTATCAGGAATGCATCCGATAAAAAGACAAGTTCAATTCCATTTAAGGCAAAGTTTGGTGAATTGCCCCGTTTCCCGGAAGGTAATCCTGCTCCCCTGGTATCATTAAACGGAACCTGGGATATCAATTTTACATCTCCTGACAATCGAGATAAAACGGTGGGAAACTTTAAACAGCTGGGGGCAAAAATAACAGGATCGATACTCACCTCAACAGGTGATTACCGCTTTTTGGAAGGTGTTGTAAATGGAAAGGCATTTTTCTTGTCCACCTTTGGGGGTTCATCACCTTATCTGGTTAAAGGGGAGTTTTCGAATGACAGCACTTTTTCGGGAGAGTTCATTAATCCCCGCCGCACCACGCAAATTGAGGGTATGCGCAATGCCAAAGCAGCCCTTCCGGATCCATACATAGCATCACAGCTCAAAGAGGGGCATTCAACAATCGCCTTTACCTTTCCAAATCTTCAGGGAAAGGCTGTTTCATTAACCGATCCTGAATATAAAGGGAAAGTGGTCATTGTTACCATTCTTGGTAGCTGGTGCCCCAACTGTCTGGACGAAAATGCATTTCTTTCAGAATGGTATAAAACCAATCACCAGAGGGGTATCGAAATTATCGGGTTGGGATTTGAACGAAAGAATGATTTTGAATCGGCAAAAACATCACTCACTAACCTGAAGAACCGTCTCGGTATTCAGTACGAAATTCTTTTTGCGGGTAAATCTGGTACTGAATCTGCTTCAAAAGCATTGCCTGACTTAAATGGTATTTCAGCTTTTCCTACAACAATTTTCATCGATAAGAAAGGAAATGTAAGAAAAGTCCACACCGGCTTTAGCGGTCCGGCGACAGGCAAATTCTATGAGGAGTTTATAATTGAATTTAATGGCCTGATCAATACCTTACTGTCGGAATAACGATAACTGACTTACACTTTATATCTCTGCGAACGCATATAGAATTTGGCGCCCGGTAATCGTTAATTATGGTACGCTAATCAAAATGCAATAACTATATTATGTCATTTTGCCAGTTCTCAAATATACCTAATCACAGGTATATTTACATTAATTTAGTTTCGGATATTTGCACTGTGAAAACAAAGAAATTTATTAAAATTCAAATATAATGACAATACAAAATTATTCATTCGAAACACGTTCAATTCATATCGGAGAAGAACCCGGATTCTCGGAGGGAAATCATAGTGAAGTGGTTGCACCTATCTATCTTTCATCTACTTATGCCAGAAAAAAAGTTAAGAATCCAGGCCAGTTTCAGTATTCCAGAAGCAGCAACCCGACAAGATTTGCGCTTGAAAAACGTTATGCTTCGCTCGAACAGACAAATTATGGTTTAGGTTATGCATCGGGGCTGGCAGCAGAGGCTGCCCTGCTTTTCACATTGCTTAAACCGGGAGATCATGTGATTGGTTTTGACGATCTGTATGGTGGAACCAAGCGATTGTTTAACCTTTGGAAAGAGAAATACGATTTACGTGTTACTCTTGTAGATGCATCTCAGCCACAACTGATTGAAGAGGCAATACTGCCGGAAACCAAACTGGTCTGGCTGGAAAGCCCTACTAATCCAATTTTGAAAGTGTGTGATATTGCAGCAATATCTGAAATCGCCCATCGCCACAATCTGTTGGTGATTGTCGACAACACCTTTCTCTCCCCTTATTTTCAGAATCCGACCCTTTTGGGCGCGGATATCGTCGTCCATAGCATAACAAAATATATTGCCGGGCACAGTGATGTGATTGGCGGAGCAATCATGCTTAACGATCATACGCTTTATGAGAAACTCAAATTCAATCAGAATGCACTTGGTGCAGTTCCTTCTCCATTCGATTGTTACCTTGTACTTCGCGGGTTAAAAACATTATCGCTTAGGATGGAAAAACACCAGTCAAATGCCATTGCAATAAGCGAGTATCTCGAAAACCATCCGAAAGTGGATCGGGTTTATTATCCGGGACTCCCCTCCCATCCGCAGTACGAATTAAATAAAAAACAGGCAAAGGGTTTTGGCGGTATGATCTCATTCGAAATAAAAGGGGGAGAAGAGGAGGCAGTCCACTTTTTGGAAAGTCTCAAATTGTTTACCCTGGCCGAGAGTCTTGGCGGTGTAGAATCGTTAATTGAGCATCCTGCCCTGATGACTCACGCTTCAATTACAAAGAAAGAGCGAGAACAGGCAGGAATTAAAGATTCATTGATCAGAGTCTCAATTGGAGTGGAAGACAAAGCCGATCTTATCAAAGATCTGGAGCAGGCTTTCGCCAAAGTGTGAATCTTTAAGATTGTTAAATTCTTAGTACCTTTGTAGATACATGGATAAACCGTTTCACATATTCGAGTTAACAAAGGAGCTCGTGGATGATATTATCTCACGAACTTATGATTCTCATTTTCACGATTTTGAAGAACTTATTATCATTTCTCAGGGGAGCCTCGAACATTTTATCGATTTTCAAAAGGAAATTGTGGATGGCCCTTTTGCCTGTTATGTATCAATGGGAAAGATGCACAAACTGATTCCTCACAATGATTTGCGAGGGTGGGTGGTCAATTATAAGACTGCATTTATCCCCGACTCAAAACTAAGTTTTTATTCTCATTTCTCAGCCTCAACTAATATACCGCTCAGTTCAGGCAGCTGCATCAGCAGGTTTACCAATCTTTGCCAGATTATCGCCGGCGAATACCAACAGGAAATGGTTGATCTGACAACAATACGTCACCTGCTAAGTGGACTTATTGCAATGGTCGACTCTGAACGAAAAAGAAATTTGCCGATTGAAAACATTTCAAAATCTTCGCAGGTGGTTACCTTTAACAATTTTCTGAAAATTCTTGAAGAAAATTATCGCCGCAATGAAGGGGTCTCCTTCTATGCTGATAAGTTGAATATGTCGGAGCGAAACCTGAACCTGATCTGCAAAAACAATTTCAGTAAAAGTGTGTCTGAAATTATCGAAACACGGAAGCTGATCGAAGCCAAGAGGATGCTCCTTTACTCGGACAAAACCGTTTCTGAAATTGGTTATGAGCTGGGTTACAACGAGAAATCGTACTTTACAAGAGTATTCCATTCCAAGATGGAAATTACACCCACCCGGTTCCGCGAGATGACCAAAAGCATTATTTCCTAAAAGTACTACATCCTTTCTGAATACTGTTACCACTGACCCTACGGATTGGTGCACCTTTGTATTGTCAAAACAGTACAAATAATTTATAACATTAAAAATGAAAAACAACACATTAAATTTCAAAACAATCCTGTTAGTTGTGGTAATAGCAACCACAGCAATTTTTAGTACAACTTCTGCCCAGACTGTACATTCCAAAGAGATGCAGGCAAAAATCGATTCAATGACAATTATCCTTAAAAAATATGCTGCCGGTGAAGCGACCTTGAAAAAGAACCTCGTAACTTTCGATACACTGGATTACACAGTTTTTACCAACCAGGAGTGGTTACGCCTGCACGAAAGTCATTCAAAAGACATAAAGGTGAACTGGCCCGACGGGCATTTCACCACAGGTATCGAGAAACATATTGCAGATCTGAGCGCAATGTTTGTTTATGCACCCGACACACGGATCAAACAACATCCTATCCGTTTTGGGAATAATACAGGAGAATGGACTTGTGTGACCGGTATTATGGAAGGTACATTTTCCAAACCTATGCCAATTGGTAATGGAAAATTTATCCAGCCTACAGGAAAATCATTCAAACTGCCAATGTGTACAATCGGGCACTGGAAAAACGGAATTATGTTTGAAGAATCGTTATTCTGGGATAACCAAACCTACATGAATCAACTTGGATTAGGGAAATAATAAACAATAGAAACAATAGAAACAACAGAAACAAAAATTATGAGCACACAGGAAACAACAAAATGGGCAATTGACCCAACACACAGCAAGATAGCGTTCAAGGTAAAACACCTTATGATTTCCAATGTATTGGGGAGCTTCAGGGAATTCGAAGGGGCAGTATCAACGGTTGGAAACGACTTTTCAAAATCTGTCATCTCCTTTTCATTGAATACGGCTTCAGTGGATACAGAAATAGCCGACCGGGATGGCCATTTAAAAAGTGCTGATTTCTTTGACGCAGAGAACTATCCGAAAATCACCTTCGAAGGTAATGGGTTAACAGATCTGGGTGACGATCTTTATACCCTGATTGGTAATCTTACCATCAAAGGGGTTACTCATCCGGTCACCTTAAATGTTGAACACGGAGGAGTAGGTTCAGATCCATGGGGGAATGTGAAGGCAGGATTCGCCATCACTGGAAAAATCAACCGGAAAGATTGGGGTCTGACATGGAATGCTGCCCTCGAAACCGGTGGTGTTTTGGTTGGCGAAGAGGTCAGAATCAATTGCGATATTGAACTGGTAAAACAAGCCGCTCAATAATCCAAAATAATGAAGGAAAATCACTGATCCACCTTTCAAATAGCGGGTTGGTGATTTTACTTTCGATAGGAGAATAATACTTAATTTCGTATTTTAAAAATCATATGATGAACAGACGATCTTTTTTATGGTCGGCTCTTCTTTTTCCAACAGCAATTAAAGAGATGAATAATAATGAAATGAATAATTTACTTTCATCAGGTGAACGTACCGCCAAAATGCCTGTGTTGTTTGTAGGTCACGGAAGCCCAATGAATGCCATTGAGGAAAATGATTTTGTCCACACATGGCGCAATCTCGGGAAATCACTGCCTAAGCCAAAGGCGATCCTCTGTATTTCGGCACATTACGAAACCAACGGAACATTCGTGACAGCAATGCCTAAACCGCAGACCATCCACGACTTTGGTGGTTTCCCGCGTGAACTGTTTGCTGTACAATATCCGGCTCCGGGAAGTCCTGAGCTGGCAGCTGAAACCAAAAAAGCCGTATCCAAAACGGTTATTGGATTGGATGAGAAGTGGGGATTGGACCATGGAGCCTGGAGCGTAATCAAGAATATTTACCCCCTGGCAGATGTGCCAATCGTTGAAATGAGCCTCGATTACAATAAGTCACCGCTGTACCATTATGAACTTGCCAAAGAACTCGCCTCACTGAGGGAGAAAGGGGTATTGATCATTGGAAGCGGTAATCTGGTTCATAATCTCAGGATGGTAGCCTGGGAAAAAGTCAATGAACCGGAATACGGGTTTGACTGGGCTATACAGGCAAATAATACATTTAAGCAATTAATTATCAACAATAAGCACAAAGAGCTGATCAATTACACATCACTTGGTAGGGAAGTTCAGTTAGCCATACCTACTCCGGAACATTATCTGCCATTACTTTATACCCTGGCATTAAAAGGAGAACACGAAGCGGTCGAATTTTTTAATGATAAGGCAGTGATGGGTTCGTTGACGATGACATCGGTTAAAATTGGCTGATTTTAATTATCTTGCGCTCCGTATAAAGGTTTCTCAAAACAAGGCTTGGTAAAAGCTGTAAACCATTAACTATGAGTACGGATAAAATCCTTGATGTCATTATTGCAGATTCCCAGTTCCTGGTAGTTCAGTCTCTTAAGTCCTTGATCGGAGCGGATAAAAGGTATCACCTTACCGGTATTGCTTCGAGCCGAAACGATCTTTATAAGCTCCTGGGAAATGGCAGGGGGAATCTGCTAATAACAGATTTTGCAAATATTGACTATGATGGCATTGACGATCTGAAAAATATCAGGGAGAAATATCCGTTGATTTCAATTCTTGTCCTTACCAATTCGATCACCAAAACAGAATTTGCGACACTCACAAAGATGGGTATCAAAAACATTATTTACAAAACTGCTGATAAGGATGAAATTTTTTCTGCCATTGAAGCGGCATTAAAATCCAAAAAATTCTATTCAGACGAGATTCTTGATCTGTTTTTCGAAAATAACGAGACCAAATATATTCCTGAAGATCCAAAATATCTTACCGTATCCGAAATTGAAATCGTAAAATTAATAGCTGACGGATTGACAACAAAAGAGATCGCCACAAGGAAAAACATCAGTCATCATACCGTAAACACCCACAGGAAAAACATCTTCAGAAAGGTGGAAGTTTCGAATGCCTCTGAACTGATTATGCATGCCATCAAAGCGGGTTGGATCAACAATATAGAGTATTACATTTAGCGGGACAGGAAGCTGGCGGTTGGCAACTGGCTTCTGGCAGCTGGCTTCTGGCGTAGAGATAAAAACGTGCTAATTACGTATTTATCAGACGCACGGTTGTAGAAGACGCACGGCCGTGCGTCTTCTACAACCGTGCGTCCTCACATTATTTTATTTCCTCATCACAGCCTTCTGATCATCCACAATTCACATCCAAAATGGCCGGAGTTTCCCAATGGTGCAGAGAGGTACTCAAATCCAAATTTCTCATAAATTTTTAAAGCCAGTTTTAATTCGGGCATCGATTCAATATAGACATGCTCAAAGCCAAATTCTTTGGCCGTCAGCAAACATTTTTCAATAATCGACCTCCCCACTCCCCTCCCTCTCGCTTCGGGAAGCAGATACATTTTTACCAGCTCACATGTTTTCCCGGGCAATCCATCGGTGGGAAAAATTCCCCCGCCACCAACTATTTTCCCATCCATTTCGGCGACAAAGTAAACTGACCGTTCCTTTTTAAATAGATCGGACAATGCATCGGTGGTTGAATCGTAAAACACGGTACCGGGATGATTGGCTCCAAATTCTGTCAGGGTAGCGCGAACAATTTTAGCCAGCTGCTGGTTATCTGAGGGCTGAATGGTTCTAATCTGCATGACTGATTTACTTTATTATTTATGGATGGCAATATTAGGCAAATGAATCCTAAAATCACAATTCAGAGCGATTCTCAATTCACGATTATGACAAATATACCATAAACAAGGTATATAAAATACGCAATTTATGGGATTGCCAACCCGTTGTGATTGGCGCAACTTTGTTAAAAATATAAAATTTAAAACCCATGGCAAAAACTGCATCAACTCTTACCGATTTAATTGGGAATGCCCCCTTATTAGAACTTTCCAACTTTAACAGGAAACATAATCTTGAAGCGACCATTATTGGCAAACTCGAATTTTTCAATCCGGCCGGGAGTGTAAAAGACCGAATTGGGCTGGCGATGATCGAAGCTGCTGAAAAACAAGGATTGCTGAACAAAGACTCCGTAATTATTGAACCTACCAGCGGAAATACCGGTATTGCACTGGCATTTGTCGCTGCTGCAAAGGGTTACCGTCTGATAATTGCATTACCTGAAACCTTCAGTATTGAAAGACGGAATTTGTTGAAGGCACTGGGTGCAGAGTTGATTCTGACACCTGGAAGCGAAGGGATGAAAGGGGCGATTCGCAGAGCCACAGAGCTCGCCGAAACCACTCCCAATTCATTTATGCCGCATCAGTTTAAAAATCTTGCCAATCCCGAAATTCACCGTACAACTACCGCTGAAGAGATCTGGAGAGATACTGATGGCGATGTCGATATTTTCGTGGCAGCGATTGGTACAGGTGGTACAATTACCGGAGTCGGAGAAGTTTTAAAAGCCAGAAAACCTGGAGTTCAAATCATTGCTGTAGAACCTACCGACTCACCGGTTCTTTCCGGTGGGAATCCTGGCCCTCACAAGATTCAGGGTATTGGGGCCGGCTTTGTTCCTGATGTACTTAATACCAAAATATATGATGAAATTATTACTGTAACCAATGCTCAGGCCATTGATACCAGTAGACAGTTATCACGAACTGAAGGGTTGCTGGTAGGAATTTCGGCAGGGGCAAATGCCTATGCAGCACTTCAGGTGGCAAAACGCCCCGAGAATAAGGGGAAAAAGATTGTCACAATTTTATGCGATACTGGCGAACGTTACCTTTCTACCTTGCTCTACCAGTTTGAAGATGAAAATTCATCGGTTTTTGCTGCCATATAAAAATGTAATGAGGTCGATTAGCTGTAGTTCTATTAAAGATAGTTTTTTATTCAGTTTACATTATCATCAGGGGAGTCTCCATTTCGGGGACTCCATTTTATTTGTATCGCATAATCTAATTATTTCGCCAGCAATGCAGGGAGAATTTTAAGGTAGCCGTTGTTTACAATTCTATGCTGTTCAGGATTAACTGAACATGTTCCCACTCCAAAATAAGCTCGGTTAACAAATCCTCAAGGTCATTAAAACTATTACTATCGGGATATGATTCAATTTCTTTGGCTATTTCAGCCAATTTATTAAACCACATATTCATTGAGGCACCTTTAATTGAATGAGCAGCCTTCCTGATTTCCGGAAAGTTCTTTTTATGGATCGCCTCACGAAGCAATGTCAGATCCTGCTCAAATTGTAAAGGAACAATCTCAAGTAATTCTTTCAGAATGACCTGACTATAATCAATGCTATCCATCAACAATTTTTGATCAAAATGCAACCTGGTTTCATTTTGGGTAATAATTTCCCCTGAATTTATGGTTTTTCTGTAAAAATCAGCAAGGTGCTTTTCCAATATCTTATTTAAGGAATTATGGTCAATTGGCTTAGTAAGAAAATCATCCATTCCGGCATCCATACATTTCTCCTTTTCTCCCTTTATTGCCCCTGCTGTTAATGCCACTATTGGAATCCGGCTTGCCAAACCTTGTTCATATTTTCGTATTGCCAAGGCAGACTCAATCCCGGACATTATTGGCATTTGGATATCCATAATGATCAGATCCGGTTTTTTTGAAATACTCAGGTCAAAAGCCTCTTTCCCATTTTTCGCCTTGTAAACAATAACATTGGGAATCATTTTTTTAATTAACGTTGTCACCAATATCATATTAATTAAAACATCTTCAGCAACAAGTATTACCGGAGAAGACCTATTTATCATTTGAACAATTTCGCTTCCCGGTGAAATTCCAGTTTCAGAGGGAAAGGCTGTCACCTGATTTCGAATACTATGTAGATAATGAAGTAATTCTCTGGATTTCAATGGCTTGGTAAGATTAAATATCACACCAAGCTTTTTACACTCCTCATAAATCTCTGTATCATCAGAGGAACTGTGAAGTAATATAATAGGTTGTTTTTCAGGAGTAAGGTTCAGTTTTTCCCTTATCAACTTTATTGTATCAAGCCCGTTGAGAAGCGGCATGTGATAATCAACGATAATTATATCAAAATTGCGTTCCTTTAAGAATTTCAAGTGATGAAAGGCCATCTTCAGCACCGACAAATTCAATCCCCCACTCATTAAATGTGTGTTGAAGAATCATCCGGTTATTTTCATTGTCATCAATGACTAAAACACGGTTTATTTCTGTCAGGCTGCCTGAATCCAATTTTTCACCAATTTCATATTCAGTTTCAAGCGAAAAGAAGAAATTCGAACCTTTACCAATTTCACTTGCAATTTCAATCTTACTCCCCATTTTCTCTGCCAGCTTATTGGAAATTGTAAGACCAAGACCCGTCCCTCCAAATTTGCGGGTTGTCGAAGAATCAGCCTGAGCAAAAGCATTGAACAGGTACTTTTGTTGTTCATAGTTGATACCGATGCCAGTATCGCGTACTGAGAAGTTAAATTTTCCTGATAAATCATCAATTTTATCGAAAGTGATTTTCAATTCAACTTCACCGGTTTCAGTAAATTTAACTGCATTCCCTAAAAGATTGACTAATATCTGCTTTAGTCTGGTAGGATCTGTTACTGCGAAGCGGGGAACATTCAGTTGAATATTCAGAAGCAATTCAAGTCCTTTCTCGGAAGCGTGATATTTAACAATATCTGTTGTAAGTTCAGACAAATCAATAATATCAGTTTTAATCCGGTCAATTTCCATCTTACCGGCTTCAATTTTTGAAAAATCAAGAATATCATTTATAATTTCCAAAAGTGAATGACCAGATGTATTTGCATTTTTGGCATATTGATACTGTATTCTGTTTAACTGTGTTTTCAACAATAAATCGGTGAAACCAATGACACCATTGAGCGGTGTACGTATTTCATGACTCATATTTGCCAGAAACTCCGACTTGGCCTTATTGGCTATTTCGGCCTCCTGTTTGGCGATTAAGAGTATCTCTTCTGTTTTTTTCTGTTGAGTGATGTCCCAGTTAGTTCCGATTATGTGTAATGGTTTTCCTGAGTTATCACGCTGAACAGTAGCAAGAGCCCTGATATTGTGAATGGATCCATCAGGCCAGATTACCCGGAATTCCATATCAAATTCCTTCTCTCCCCGTATTGCCATTTGAATTTGAGTGTCAATCTGAATAAGATCGTCATGGTGAGTACCTTCTGTCCGGATCTGTTCCGCATTACCCGCATCCATTTTATCAACTCCATACAGGGCAAACATCTGAGCATCCCATAATAAGAAATTATTCATAAGATCGAGGTCCCATACTCCCACTCCCCCAGCACGTGTTGCCAAAGCGAGGCGTGTAGATATTTGTTTAAGATCGTTCTCTATTTGTTTTCGTGTGGTGATGTCGTGAGTCACTCCCACTAATCCTGTGATTTTGCCATGTACATCATGCAAAGGGACTTTTGACAACAGAAGCCAATGAAGGTTTCCCTTTTTATCAACCAATTTTCCTTCAATATCAAGAAATGAGTTTCCGGTCTGAAGCACCATCTGATCTTCAGAATAAGAGCGTTTGGCCACTGACTCCGGATACAGATCATAATCTGTTTTACCAAAGATTTCTTCTTCGCTAATCTTTCCGGCCAATTGAACCTCTTTGGGATTAGCCAATATTTTTCGCCCTTCAATGTCCTTTACATATACTGCATCAGGAATCAGATCAATAATTGTTCTGAAAAGGGCACGTTCATTCTGAAGCAATTCTTCTGCCTGTTTGCGTCCGGTAATATCGCGTTCGACAAACAGTATACTTTCAGGATTGCCAATGGCATCAAATAAAATGGTAGAATTCACATCGATGTAGAATCGGCTACCATCCTGTTTAACGGCCAGATATTCTGTAATTTTGCGGTCTTTTTCGCCTGTAAGTAATTTGTGAATATTTTCAAAAAGGAGTGCATGATTTGAAGGATCAACAAAATCAAAAATTGTTTTATCGCGGTATTCATCTCTTTGATCGATGGAATAACCATGTAATGAGGCTAACTTTTCTGACATAAGCTGTATCTTTCCGTCTATCGAAGTCATCCCTATTCCGTCAGGAGAAGCTGAAATAATGGCTTCCCATTTACGATTGCTTTGTTGCAGGGCATCTTCAGCCACTTTTCTTTTGGTAATATCGCGGCTGATACCAAGAATTCCAATCAAACTTCCATCGCTTGCCCAATAGGGCGTTTTTAGCGTATCAATTAAAACCTTTCTCCCATCGGGGTAGGTTATCCATTCTTCATTATGGCGAGGAAGTTTTTGTTTAAGCATTTCATTATCAAAATATCTGAATAGTTCTGCCGACTCCTGATCAAAAAGGTCATAGTCATTTCTCCCAATTATCTCATTTTTTGATCTGCCTACCATTTCCGAAAATGGGGGATTACAGCCAAGATAAACCCCATTGGTATCTTTGAAAAAGATGATATCTGGGATAGAGTCAAGCAATGAGCTGATTAATCCGGTTTGTCGTACTCTCTCCTCATCCGCCCTCTTGCGTGCTGTAATATCCTCTTTTATTGCAATATAATGCGTAATTTGCAGATTCTCATTAATGATTGGTGAAATTAAAGCCGATTCCCAGTAAAACTCTCCGTTTTTCTTTTTGTTTTGCAATTCCCCCTGCCATTCATTTCCGGACAAAATTGTATTCCAAAGTTCAGTGTAGAGCTCGCGGGGATTAGAAGGTGATTTTAATATCCTTGGATTTTTACCAAAGACTTCCTCCCTATTATAACCAGTCAAATCACAAAACTTTTTATTTACATATTCAATATCTCCGTTTAAATCTGTTATAACGATAGAGGCCGGATTTTGCTCAACTGCCTTTGACAACTTAAGAATTTCCTCCTCTGCCTGATTACGTTCTTGTATCAATTTTATCAGCGAGTCGAACAAATAACTACTGTCAGAATATGTGGCCCCGCTTTCGCTTAAACTTGTCAAATCAGAAGGACCTAAGGCATAGATCGCTTCTTTAATTTTATTAATGGTTTTCTTATCTTTTTCAGCATCCGCCTTGTGTTTCTGAAATGCTTCACGAAGCTCACTAGAACTGATTTCTATAGAGTTTTGCAGAAGGAGTGCATCTTCCTCAAAATTTTCATATGTATTATTGATATCCTGAATAAAATCCTTCAGCCCATCCGGAATATTATCAACCGAGCCAAAGTGCTTCTTAAGCTGACGTGATAAAAGTTTATTCAGGATGTTTCCCATAGCAGCAAAGTTTATACTTCCGTAAAAAGAGTAATAGTCATCGTTTGATTGTGAAGTTCACAATGTTGCCCGAACGGTTTGATTGGAGAGATCTCACCATAAGAATAGAAACCAGTCATTGAGGCAGTCATGCCAATAGCATCGCGAATAATTTCAAGTTCCTCTTCCACTCTTTGCTTTAGCACCAACTTTCGTCCAACACAACTGATCAGGATCGCAAAGTCTGGAATTAACCCGTGAAGACTGGTTTTTGACATTTCAGCTGCACCAAGTGCGCCGTCAATCAACTTGTCTGAATTGGCCTTCATCAACCTTACATATTCTCCCTGTGGAATATCACCGGCAAAAATCATACTTCCATCTAATTCATTTACTGATAAAACCGTACGAACAAGCGCTATATCTGAATCTTTTAAACGAAGACTCAAAGGAAATAACAAAGCCGAAGCCGGAAGTTTTGAGGCGTGGTTCCCCAGATACCTTTTATACAGTTCAAGGGCAGGCTGGCCATCAAGTTCGTATAGGATATTTCCCTTCGAAAGGGTCACCTCACGGTCAACACCAAATGAATCCCAGCCACCCATCGATCCATAACCAACCCGAAGATGTTTACCATAGAATCCAATAGCTATAACCAGGTTTCTTTCACCTGAATTATTGTGAACAATTACTGTTTCTGAAAAATTTGCCTGGTCACCAGCCAATCCACCTGTTACCGGAATACGATCTTTTAGTTTGCTGTTCAAGCCTTTAATCAGCTCACTGCCGTTTATATTCAACCCCTCCGACAGTATCAATAGATGAACCAGATGTTCATTATCAAGTTTTTCAGCCAAGTTTTCACCCACCTTAAAACTATCATCCATTGTAGTAATGAACTCCTTTGCAATCTCGACTGGTGTGTTTTCAAACCAAACTGCAGTGCAAACAATATTATTATTCAATACTTGCTCCTGAAATATTTCACCAGACGTTGAACAACCAACAATTTGGGCAGAAGTATAAATACTTTTAATAAAACCAATATTTTCTTCCTCCTTTAAGAGCTCCTTATTGCCAAATAAAAATACAAGTTGAGCGATCTTTCCCAGATTATTATCACTCTTTTTTGTCCAGCCCGATCCTTCGGAATAGATA
>Ga0118677_10007280_pt1 | contig 18339 bp, 14 predicted proteins | sample AliMusrvi5mmetaG_FD_86154 | JGI IMG/M metagenome (GOLD analysis project Ga0118677, IMG submission 86154) | reverse complement strand
CACCTCTCAAACCAGGAAAGCGATTGCGATATACGGCGGAAAGAGCCCGGATGGCTTGCGATGCCTCGCGGCTGCACCGATGTGGATTGACCGAAAGAGCGATCGCCGAGCAACTGAAGTGCTCCCAGGCCCAGGCCCACATCCTCATTCACGAAGGGATCGACTCGTACCTCCGGGAAGCGACGCAGGAATCCGGTTCGTGGCTCAACGCAATCATCGCCGAGCACATCAAGATCGCCCAGGAATCGTGGATCCAGTGGGAACGATCGAAGCGCAACAAGGAACGCACGACCAGCAAGACAACCGCCGAGGGCGGCATCGAAGTCACGGAGATGATCGAAGGCCAGTGCGGAGATCCCAAATACCTGGCCGTGGTACAGTCCTCGATGGACTCCATCGCCAAGCTGCGCAAGCTGTTTGTGGAAGAAGTGGCCAAACCCAACCAGGAAGCCAACGTAGACATATCCGAACAGGTGGCCTCGATGTTCGCCTCGATGCTGCCGCCGAGCGTGGTCCAGGAACACCTGCCGGCAGCGATGCTGGCCGGCCCCACGAAGGACGAAGCGAAGAACCATGATAACTCCTAGCAGACAACCGATTGACATTCTCGATCCTGCGTTCCTGGGCGAGCAGCGCGGGCATGGCCCCACTCCGCGGTGGTGGCCGCTGATCGGGCACGCCGAGCAGCAGAAGGCGTTGACCTGCGGGGCCAGGTTCGTGGGTCTCGACGCCGGCCGCCGTTCCGGCAAGACGGACATCGCCAAGCGGTTCCTCGTCTCCCACCTGCCCAAGACGCGGCCCTGGCCGGACCCCCGCTTCTTCTACGGGATGCCGACGCGGGACCAGGCGAAGCGGGTAGCCTGGCGGGATCTCCTCAAGCTGATCCCCGACAACTGGATCGAGGGCGGCAAGCACGGCAAGAATGTGAGTTACGGCGAACTCTGGCTCCGCACGATCTGGGGCAGCGAATTGTGGGTGCTGGGCATGGACGCCCCCGCCCGCTTCGAGGGCATTCCGTGGGATGGCGGGGTTTTGGACGAAGCCGCAGATTTGGCGGACGGTTGCTTTAATTTGCACGTCCGGCCGGCCCTGGAGACCGTGCAGAACGGCGTCAACCGCGGCGGCTGGTGCTGGATCATCGGCAAGCCGAGTCGCCGCGGCCCCGGCGCGAAGTGGTTCAAGGACTTCTGCGAGAAGTGCCGGCGGGGCGAGTATCCTGACGGCGCGGCCTTCACCTGGCCGAGCAGCGATATCCTGCCGGCCGACGTGGTCGCCCAGGCCAAGGCCACCATGGCGAAGAAAGATTTTGATGAACAGTATGGCGCCTCCTGGCAGACATCCGGCGGCGGCGTGTGGCACGCCTTCAGCCGGGAGTTCAATGTCAGGCCCTGCCAGCGGAGGGACAACCTCCCGATCGTCGTCGGCCAGGACTTCAACGTCGACCCGATGTGCTGGACCTTAAGCCAGCGGGTGGGCGAGTTTTTTGAGACATTTGACGAGCTGATCCTCCGCAATTGCAACACGCCGCGGGCGCTGCAAGAGCTCTGGAACCGCTATGGGCATCATCCCGGCGGCTGGCAGTTCTACGGCGACGCCAGCGGGCGGGCGCGGAAGACGTCGGCCACCCAGAGCGACTACGCCCACGTCTGGAACGACGCCAATTTCCAGCGTGCCGGCCGCACGTTGCACTACCCCAATGCCAACCCCTCGCACCACGATCGGTTTGCAGCCGGCAACGCCCGGCTGGGGACCGCCGACGGCCTGCATCGGGCCTTCATCGATCCGCGTTGTACACACTTGATCGAGGATTTAGAGACGCGGTCCTACAAGGAAGGCACCACCGAACTCTCGGACGGCAAGGAGCAGGGTCACGTGACAGATTCCTGGTCTTACTGCGTCCACCGCATCTGGCCGATCCGCTTCAACGTCGGTAGTCAGAAGCCAAGCGTCATTGTAGGGAACACGCAACCACTAACCACAGGAGGCGATACATGAGCAAGCGCAACAAACAGTACGACATGGCTTCACCAGCCACCGCGGTCCTCGATCCGCCCGAGAGCGGCCCGCCGGAAGAAACCGAGCTGGGACAGGCCGACGGCCAAATGGAAGGAATGCAAGATGGGCAGCAAAGCTCCGCAGGCGATACCTCCGGAAATCCTGGCGAAGGGCAAGCCGAGTCCGCCGCCTCCCCCGCCGCCGAAAAAGAAATAACCCCCGACTGCTCCACGGTCTGTGCCGACCTCGACCGGCAGTCCCCGCCGGCCTGGCCGTCCAGCTCGCCGTTCCATGTCGATTGGCCCTGGCGCGAAGAGATCGATCCGTTCCCCGGCGAGGAATCAGGCGTCGTCGGCTGGAATTGGAACAAGCGGGAAATCTGCGTCGTGACGGCCGTCCCGCCGGTGGTGAATCAATGGCCCTTCACGCTCACCGTGGAGATCCGGCCCATGCCGGCGGAATGGCGGCGGGTGAAGGTCTTCAACCTCACCAAAGGCGAGCAACTGGACGTCGAGTGGTACACCCGCTGGAACCGGGCCTATTCGCAGTTTGTCCTGGATGATGCGGGCTTGCCGATCGCCGACGAATCGGGCACGGAAGTCAATCGCATCACGGGCAGCGGCTGGCTGGCTGTGGTGCCACAAGTGGAGAAAGCAACATGACAACCAAAGAACTCAACGCACCCTCGTGCTACTGCATCCTTCCGATGTCCCAGGGCGTGAAGATGCCTGAGCCGTTATACGAAGGAAGCTGCCTGTCAGATGCAGCGGCACACTTCGTGCCGGGTACCATTCATGGCCGTGGTCCGACGAAAGACGACGCACACACACAAGCGGTATTCAATCTCGTGAGGCTGAGGAAATTATGAGTATCATTGGCCACGGAGGGTACGTCGAGTTTGGCGGCAAGCGAATGACTGTGCGGGCATGGTCGCTAAATGGTGCTATTCGAAATGCCAAGCAGATACTGGCGGCATTGAGACACGCGACCAGGACGGAACGAAGTTGGTTACTGGAAGAACTCGACACAATGAGACTACGAAAAGAACTGGTGAAAGCATGAGAGAAGTCATTCTTCGGGCTGGCGATAGCGGCAAGACCTTGATTACATTCTCCGAGGAAAGCCTACGGAATATTGCGGAACAGAACCCCGATCTGTTGGCGTACGACGAGGAGCAAAAAGTGTTGCTCTATGAAGGGGCGTTTCCTTTCACAATAAAAAGCGTAGGTGAATACAGCCATACATTCATGGGACCCCTGAAATGAACGAGCCAATGTGCAAAAATTGCAAGTTCTGGAAACAAGCAATCAGGAAACCAGAATACGGTGATTGCCGCCGGCATGCCCCCAGAGCCATGCGAGAAAGCCCAGGCACAATAGTCGCAGGAAACAACATCACCGTGGACTTCCCAATAACACTCGACGTACAGTGGTGCGGAGAGTTCCAGACGCAGCCAATCTCGCCGCCGGCCGCAGGAGAACTCAAGTCAGGGTTTCACCAGAACATGCCATAAGGGTCAAGAGCAGAAAAACTTAACAAGCAACTGACCGGAAGGGTGGCCACCCGACCGGACCCAGGGGCGCAAACGAACGTCCAGTGCGGGACGCACTTCCTGCATTGGACGTTTTGTTTGCGCCTGCTTGTTTTTGAGAACACGAGAATCGCGAAAGAACTGAGGACGAACATGCCATTTCCCAAGGACAAGCTGGTCGCGACCGAGTACCAGCCTCTGGAACGAGGCCAGCCGCCGGTACACTTCGGTGAGCGCACCGGAATACAAAGTGTGATCACGAGTCCGTGGGTCCTGCGATTCGCTTCCATACCAGCCACCTATAGCACCTACAGGGCCATCCGTAAGCACGGCACGATCGCCATGGCCCGCGAACTGAAGGTCGCTCCGGTCCTCGCCTCTGAGTGGACGATCGACGCCGACGACGATGCCTCGGACGAATGGAAGACCCTCATCGAGAAGATCTTCTTCCCCCTCCGCGATGATTTCATGGCCCCGGCCCTCTACTACGGCGACGTAGATTTCGGCTATCAGTGTTTCGAGAAGGTCATTGAGCCCAAGGACGGCTACCTCAAGATCACCAAGTTCAAGCCGCTCCTGCACGATATCACCGAGATCTGCATTGGGCACCAGGGCGGTTACATCGGCGTGCGGCAGTTGGGTAAAGACCTGGGCCTGGCCAACTCCGTCCATGTCGGCTTCCGCGTGGAAGGCAGCTACCTCTACGGCATCCCGCTCCTGGAAAATGCCCGCCAGATTTACAACTGGTGGACCGACTGCAACGAAGGCGCCCGCCGTTACGACCGCAAGATCGCTGGCGCGCACATCGTGGTCGAGTATCCGCTGGGGTCGTCCATTGATCGTAACGGCAAGGAGGTGGAGAACGCGGTTCTGGCCCGCACGGTCCTCGACAGTCTGGAGGCGGCCGGCGGCGTGGCGGTCCCCCGCGACATGGCGGCCTTCATGCAGCAGCTCAATCTCGAATCCCCCGGCTGGAAGATCTGGATCCTCGACGCTGGCGCCAGCCAGCAGGCTTCGTTCATTGGCCGTCTGGAATATCTGGACAAGCAGTTGTGCCGGTGTTTGCACATCCCCGAGCGGGCGATGATGGAGGGGCAGCATGGCACGCTGGCCGAGGCCGAGGCCCACAGCGACGTGATCTTCACGATCCAGGACATCGAACATCGCCGAGTGACGGATGAGCTAAACCGGCAAGCGGTCGATCAGATGCTTTCCTTGAATTTTGGCAAGCAGGCCGTTGGAAAAGTCCGCCTGAAGGCGTGTCCCATTGTGGACGAGAAGAAGTCCTTCTTCAAGCAAATCTACCAGCAGATCCTGATGAGTCCAGCCGGGCAGCAGGAATTGCAGTCGCTCGACGCCGCCAGTTTGCGGGAGCAGCTTGGCCTCCCCCAGGTCCAGAACGACCCTGGCGACGTGGAGCATGAGGGGGCGAACCTTCAGGCAATTCCCGGCTTGTCGGCCGGGCAGCCGGGCGGTGAAGGGAAGGGACTCATGGCGCAGGGGCCGGACGGGCAGCCGGTGACGGCCCCCGGCAATGCAGACAACCCCGCCGCGGCGATGGCCAATGCCGTATGGGGGATGCGGGAGGCCGTTGCCCTGAGCAGCACGGCACTCAGGAAGGCCGAAGAGTGGGCGAAGAATAGTCTTGGGTTTATTTCTCATATCAAACCAGAAGACCAAGAGGCTGCTGTTCAGAAAGTACAAAGTGTTGCGGGTGTTCCGTTATGGGAATTGGCACTCGACAACGCAGTGGAAGGCAATGACGCAAGCAACGACGCAGGCAACGACGCAGACGGGGCAGCGACCCAGATGCTTGCATTCATTGGGAGGTCCGAAAGGAGCGCGAAGCGTGAGCACAATGATCGCGCAAATCGACTCCGAAGGGAGTTCGGTCTTGGTGAAATGCCTGTCGATCATCCGGATGCGCATGCCCTTGTCAGGGACAAACTTTACGGGGATAGCGGTGACGAAGCCAAAAAGCAATTTGCTCGTCCGCTGTCAACGATCCGGCCTGCCAATCTGAAATATCCCGGCGATTCGCTGGCGGCTGACAACGAGGGCGGGGAAGAGCAAAACGGCAAGCCGTTGGAACTGGCCGGCACGGAGCCTGTGGAGCAAGAGCCATGGTACGACCATCCCCAGTTCACGCATGGCGATCTGGGCTACAAGACGAAGTCGGTACACCTGGGCGACCGGGACTATTTGAATTTCGAGTCATTGACCAATAGGGAAGGTGAAGATCCAGATATCGAGGAAGTCAGGGCTGCGAACAACCTGGACTACCCCCACGAAGTCTTGATGTCGCGATCCCAAGGACGCACAGGCGGGGCGAGTGGAGATTTCGGCATCACGGGGCAAGGGAAGGCTGGGGAGATGGTCAGCCACTCCGCACAAGCCCTGCGTGGACTGATCAACCGCTACAAGCCGGTGAGCGTGGAGTTTAGTGCCAAAGAGCGATCTCGCATGAAGGCTTACCGCCACATGATGCGGAGGCTTGCGGAAGAAGGCGTCGGGAACGGCGAGTACGCTTTTCTCCATGAGCCGGGGTACGAGTTTCTCGCGCACGATGGAACACCGATCCAGGAGCCGGAGTATTACCACATCGTTCACCAGGCGGCGGCCGACCTCCCGAAGTACCGGGACATGGAACCGATCGGCCAGAAAGAAATGGTAGCGATGGCTGACACGCTTGCCGACGCACAAGCGGGCAAGCCCATCTACGGCAGAATTGCGCTGGACGACAATGCTTCAGAGTCGCGCAACATCGTGATTGATCCCGCCGTATGGAAGCAGCATTTGGCGAAATACGGCACTGCGGGATATTTCATGCACCCGTACAAAATGGATACGCTGTATCCAGAAAATCGAGAGCGGGCCCACAGGTTGGGGGACATCGCGAATCACTTGATAAATCGTCCCGGCTGGATGATCCAGAGTGATAAGCGTCCGCATTTCGGAAGTCTCTATTTGGTGCATCAACAGAGTCGTGCGCGCATTCGGATTGCCACGCATCCGCCCGCCGGACATCGCAACCAAGAGTCGGACTGTTACGTTCATCCCGGTGCCGATCAAGACTTTGGTTCGCGCGGCATCGATCCGTCAAGTGACGCCGGTCGCTCAGAGCTGAATCGTCTTGCAGAAGATGCTGAAGATCATCGCTATTCTGGCGAGCGCGACATGCCTCTCCAAAGAGCTGCGATGTCTGGCACGACGCGATCAGTCGCCATGGAGAACGAGGCACCCGAAGAACATCCTGATTTAGCAGCGGCGCGAGATCGGCACCGGAAAGCCGAGGCCGCTTTTATGCAGATCTACCGCAAATATATTCCCGAGGAAATGGAATCTAATCGCGGGAGTTATCGGCAAGACTGGATGGGAGTCACGGATTTCGATGCGGCGTACAGCTGCATGAAGCACGATCCCGCGTATCTTTGCGCTATCAAGAATCGGAGGATCGCAGCTAGGAAATTAGATGCTGCAAAAAAGAAGCATGGGCAAGGTCCTGTCGCTATGGCGAACGACCCGAACGGAATGCAACGCAAGAGCATCGCCGAGGCGATCGACGCCCCCGAGTATTCCCGGCCGGCATCGGTCTCGCCTGGCATGCAGATCCTACTAACCTTGCGGGCCAGGCGGCGCGGAGAAGATGGCGGCTACGCCAACATGACTCCCGGCCAAAAGATCCTCTTCGAGCTGCGGGCGAGAAGGGGGGCGAGATTCGCCAATAATCCCGCCGATCCGAACGGCGGCGGTTTATCTCCGGTGGCGGAATATCTCGGGCATGGCCCCACCGACGAAGGGAAATACGGCATTTCCTTCCAGACTCCGGCAGGGGAGCAGCAGCACCTGCCTGTCAAGCTCATGAAGCCGCTCGAAAGCGGTGAGTCTGAGAACCCCATGATGCACGTCACGTTCCACGACAACAGCACGGCGACGATGAGGATGCCGAATGAGCATCGCCGGGCGATCATCGGCCAGATGCTCAAGCTGCTGCCGAAACCAAGCGCGCCTGCGTCGGTTTCGGGGATCACCACGCAAGCAGATTTGGAGAGGATAGCTCAGAAGCGGAGCCAGTTGTCGCAAGAGGCTCAATCGGAGTATTCGCAGAAGAAGGGGCGAGAGAGCGTGCAGCAGAAGATCCGCGACAAGAAAGAGCGGGCCGGCGGCAAACCGACCGGTCTAACCTTCGAGATGCCTAAGATTCCCTACGTCAAAAGGGGCGGCGAGCAGGCAGTTTCACAAGCGGCGAACGACATCATCACGAACGACTTCAGGAACAAAGTCGTTCCGGCGATCGCGGAGCATCACGGGCGCACTCCGGAGCTGCGGGAAGAGCTGGCCGGCTCGATGCGAAGCCATGACATCGGGACTGCGATCGCGGGATCGCTGGGGCGATATGGCGATCAGGAAGTGCAAGACGAGAACGGCAATGTCGATCCGCAAAAGGTTCAGGATTACGTGCCGCTGATTTACGGCCTGGTCCTGAAGGACGCCGAGAAGTGGCGACCCGGCATGAAAGAGACCGTGAAGGACAAAAAGACGGGCGAGACGAGCGAGCAGCCGATCGACTTCGAGACGCATGTTCTCCGATCTATCTGGCGCAATGTCACGAAACTTACTCGTACCGAGCGGTACGATCCGAACAAGCCGACAGAAACCAGCATTTACGGTGACGATAGCGAAATGCCTGTCAGCGACAGCGATATCGATCGGGGGACCGCGGCCGAAGATGAAATGCGGAACAACCTGGCGAACACCTGGATGTCGGCTTATCTGGACAAGGCGGGCATGGACATCTTCCAGGAGCGGGCGAAAGACCCGTCCTTGAAGCGTGTGCGATCGAGATATGGCGACCAGGCGGTTGACGAGCGTGTCAATCAGATCGATCAATTGACTCCGATGTTCGACATGTTCGTGGAGTCGGGGTATCGGATGCCTGAAGGGTCGCAGCAGTTCATGCCGCCGCCGCCAACTACGCAAGCGAAGAACGTCACGGATATCAAGGATTGGTTGCTCCCGCACGAGCGGGCGTTCTTCCGGAAGTTTACCGAAGGCATGCCCCTCAACGATCGGAAGCTGGCCAAGCTGATCTATACCGCGAAGCGGGCTGGCCTGCAAGTTCCGAAGGATCTCCACGGGCACACCCTGCTTCCGCCAGGGAACAACCAGAAGACGATCAAGAATATGTCAGGCCGGCTAATTCAAGCGGCAGCCGCCCACAGGAAAGAAACGGGCGTGGATCTGTACTCCAATTTGGTCAAGCAGCCGGAATTCAGGACCAGGAGAATTCCCTATGTCGAGGAGCCGGAACACCACGCCGGACTGGAAGAATTCATCCGCGAGAAGCTATCGCGGGAAGGTGCGTCACCCCCGGTGATGAAGATCTTAACGCAGACCCTGCTAGGCAACGTCATGTCCAACAGGCTCTACGATGATCCCGAACTGACGCAATTAGCGCGGAACCGCCGGCTGGGGTTCATCGCAAAGCACGGAAAAAATGTTGGCGGCGGTCCGGTCGCGAAGATGAATGCCAAGAGTTTCGTCATAGAGCACACCGCCAAGTTCAAGCAGTGGATCCCGGAGTATTTCAAGTCGATCGGACGGCCTGATCTTGCCCAGAAGTACCTCGACAAAGATACCGAACTCAAGGCAGCCCACAGCCAGAGCAACAAAGCTGGACGGGGCCTGGTGGAGTCGATTGCCAGCGAAGAGCGGGTGAAGGAAGGTCGCAAAAAAGACACCCGGACCAAACGCAGGATCAGGCAGGGCGGCTTAAAGCAGTCGATCGATCGCAGCACGCTCAACCTGGAGGCGTTGCCGCCGGCACTTGAGGCCGAATTTGGCCGTCCCGGCCAGGGGCGAAGGATTGCCTACCCGAAGGAAAAGGCGGATTTCGTAATGAAGATCATTGAGGGCCGGCTGAACCACAAGACGGTGTCGGAGATCCTCCAGGAGCCCGATGTGCAGCGGATCATCAGGCTGCCGGGGTTCTTCCAGGGCCGAGTCGATATTAACAACCCCAAGAAACTAAAGCCGATCGTTGAGCATTATTGGAAAGCCACGGTGATGCCCATCCTGAAGGACAAGTCGCCGGTCGTAGCGGGGCTACTGACCAAAAACTTCCATAGACTCAGGAGGGAATACCATCCCCTATCCCAGTCCCAGGAAATAATCGAGCCAGCATAGCCAGAAACTCGGCGATCCGACGATTACGACGCGGCAGAGGAAAATTGATCATGACACGAACGAGTCAAGCAGAATCTTTTCGTCCTCGTCGGGCGGGCGGTGGATTGCCAAAACCTCCGTGTAAGGAACCGTTAGGGGTTCGTCCGGATCTTCTGCGTATTCGCGAAGGTGCGGGAGAACCTCATCGTAATGTGTGGTAACGAGAATGTACCAGTCCGGAAATGTCCATAAACCTTCGGATCGCCAGCGATTACTCGCAAACTGCGGAGCTTTGAAGAACTCGTAGTCGTGGATGAGCTGATGCCAAAGATAGCCATTTTCATTGAGAATTTCTTCGGCCCCATCCTCCGGGATCCAGGAGCCGGTGTTCAGTATTTTTCCATCGGGGTTTTCGATGCTTTCGTAGGCGGGATTTCGCAAAACACGCTGGAAGGTTTCCATGACAGGCTTTCAAAAAAGTGAAGTGATTGATGTGTGTTTGTTTTTCTAACTAATAGTGACAAGGAGTTTACGATGATTTCCCTTTCCCCTGGCCAGAAGATCCTGGCCGACCTACGGAACCGCCAGGCTAACCGCAAGGCATTCCGTATCCGCATGGACAATTCCCTGGCCTTGGACGACTACGAGGATTTATCCAAAGAGATCTACCGTCGCCTTCCCGAGGGGGTGTCGCGGGCCAACCCGTCCGCCCAGGCGGCAACGCTCATCGACAGCCTCGATTACTTCAAGAATGCACCGCCCCACGAGCAGAAGATCGCCTTGATGCGGCTGCACGGCGTGCCGGATGCCCAGATCGCCATGCACCTGCAAATGACTCCGCCCGTCTTCAAGGCCGTGTCCAACCAGATGCTGGCGAAGTTCACGGCCCACCGCGGCGACGTGCCCAGCGGTGGCCTGAACGTCAGTCCCCAGCAGAGCACGGGCGTCGCGCGACGAGAAGGGAAGGCAAAGGTCTGATAAGCCGCTGACATGGATACGGTGGATACGGAATACCACGGAATTCGCGAGAGATATTGGTCGTATCCACCCGTATCCACCCGTATCCAGGCAGCGAGAATTTAACGGAACAAAACCCTAAAGGGCGAGAAGAGACGCGAAAGGACGCGAAAGGACATGAGCAACGCCAGACGTTGCCAAGAGCAACGCCAGACGTTGCCAAGAGCAACGCCAGACGTTGCCAGGAGCAACACGTAAACCAACCGTAAACCAACTATCCAGCGAACTATCAGCATCCGATCGGCAGCCGGACGCTGAATCCAATTACCGACACTGCTGCCACAAGAAAGGGTACTACCATGCCAACCGGCACAAAAGTCGATCGAGTTTACCGAGCCCTCCTCAAGCAGGGGCATTCCGCGGCGTCCGCCGCCCGCATCGCCCAGGCCCAGACCGGGGAGGCACTGGCCACCGGACGGAAGCCGAAGCACGTGGCCGCGTCGAACGAGGAGCGGCCTGGATTTAAGCCTGGTGTCGGTTTCGTCCGCAGTGATGGCTCGCCCTTGAGTAGAGTACCTGCCAAAAAATCGCAATTCTCTCCCGAGCAGATTGAGCAACGCCGCAAAGATGTGGCTGAATACGCTCATCATGGCGCAGGCGAGAGTTTACTTCCCAAGGCCCCCGCCGGCCAGATAGCCATGGCGGACGATGCCGCGATGGCCGGGCCGTCCAGCAAGCGTACCAGCGAGTGCCTGGCAGCTGCGAACAAGGATCGTGCGCCCGCATTCACGCCTACCGAAAAGCTGACGGGCAGGCAGCTTGCCTACGGCGTGCGTCATGCAGATCGCAGTGCATCTCGCACAAGCGGCCAAGGCAAGCGATACGAGCGGCACCGAAGCAACGCTGATCGCCTGGCCGACGAGGGAAAGAAGCGTGGAATGCCGATGGACGAGCTGACGCTCGTTCCACGAGGGAAGCAGCCCGACGCCCCCGTCGCCATGTCGGACGAACCGACCAACGAGGAGATGATCCAGCCGTCGAGCGAGCGGGTCACGCCGTCGCCTGGCCACGCGATCCTGAACGATCTTCGCCGCGGCCGTGAGGCACGGGAGAAAGAGCAGACAACCGGCCCCTCCGGCGCGAAATCCTCGCCCAGCGACGTCTCCCGGCCGGCCTGGCAGTACCTCCCGGACACCGACACCGGGGATCAACCGAGTCGCAGCGATTACCGGAACGCCGGGTTCCGCATGCTGCCACGGCAGCCGGATAGTATCCACGAGTAATCATGCAGCGTAAGCACGCAGGATAGATCTTCTTTGACGCAAGTAGGTATCGAGTTTTAGGAGCAGCATTATGGCGACCCTTGGTTTGCCCCCTGGAATGACAACCACCCCACGAGCACTCCCCGGCCTTCCGCCGGGGATGCTCGCCCTTTCCACGGGCTTGGAGGGGGGCAGCGGCGAAGGACGCGATGCGCAGGCCGGCTTCTCGGCATACGATCCGCTCTATCACTGCGGGGCCACCTCTCCCAACGGCCGCCGTTGCACCCTGGAGCCGGGCCACTCGTCTTTCGAGCATGTGGCGCACTCGCCGGGCGGGTTCATCCGCGAAGCCTGGCGGCCGGAAGAGTCTAGGCCGGTGTTAGAAAACCGTCCAGCCCACGGTTACAGGTTCCCCGAAGATTACGAAGTTCTCGATGAAGGGCCGTTTCCAGATTATGCGGATGCAGTAAACTTTCGTGCGAATGAGTTGCATCCGGAACTGGAACGAACTTCAATGATCGTTGGGGAGCGTGGCGGGAACTACTCCATTCACGTACCACGGACGCTCCGTCAGCAGATATTGGGATCCGGCCAACAGGATGTGCTTGTGCCCAGCCATGCCGCGCGCGCCCCCGCCGAACCCGACTACCACGATCCGGCCTATCCGAAGATCATGGCCTGGCATAACGACATTGGATATTACGTTCCAGTGCATCCGCAAGCACTCAGCAAAGAGCACATGCAGGCGTTGGCCGACTACGAGGTCCATGGGCGGCAGCATGACAAGCTGGTGCAACAACTGCACGGTGAGTATGACGTTCATGGCGATCGACCAAACGTCGTTAGCCCAGAGGCTGAACGCCGGCTCGATCGGTCGCAGCAGCAATTGAATCACCTTCGAGATCTTGCCCAAGGTGCTGGCCACGCAGCCGTCGGGCCGATCATCGACACCCACAAGCTCGTCAAGAAGAAGTTTTACCAGGCAGTGCGTCAAGGCGAGACCAGGGAATATCGCGGACAGGTGCTGCCCGATCGAGAAGCGGCGATCGAGTCCATGTATCCCGAGCGAAGATCGAATCGGCAAGGCCAATTACCTTCCGATATGAAGGTCGAAGAATTCCCCGGCATCTGGACGCTGGTCAATCGGCACGGATACCCGATGGATAGCGGGATCTCTTCGCATCCGCTGCATCAAGGGTTCGGAAACGCAACGCTACAAGATCCACTAATGCGTGCGCGGATCCTGGCAGACGCAAAAAACAAAGAACTTTCTGTATACCACATGCGGCACCGGTTTGGTGACCCGCCTGAAATCGATATGACCCAGTTGCCAATTCGGACCTACGGAAAGACTCGCAAAAAGACTGCCGAATGGTTCAGCAACCAAGGCAATCTTCCGCCGGGGATGCTGGCGATGGCGGGTGAACCCCTGGAACTGGCGGCAACCGAAATGGTCGATCAACCGGAATGGGAGCCATCCGACGACGAAAAGCATCCACAGGGGATCATTAAAGACATTCCTCTTGGAGGCACCGACCGAATACGAATTTCTGCCAACCCCTACATGCATCTCGATGAAAGCACTGAGTCTGCCCGCAATAAGCATGGAATGGCTTATCCGCACTCGATCGGATTTACGCGACACGACGGACCCGACGACCCAGGCACCGATGAAATCATAGGCCGTGGCAAGGCTGGAAAAATCCTTAGCCACGCATCGATGGCCATCGCCGAGTTGCTGCACGCGAACCCTCCGCCCATGAGCCTGCATTTTGCGGCGAGGGGGAAAAGTCGGAATCGTGCCTATAGACACCTCATGCAGCGAGCCGTGGATTCAGGCTTAGGCAACGGGAAATATGAGTTCATCGAGCAGGTTCTGGACGAGCCTGATCTGCATGCGTACCACATTATCCACCACAAGATAAAGAAACTGCCGCAATACAAGAATCCGCTAGATGTAATGCAATCTGAATCGCCGATAGGTGGACCGCTGAGACTTTCCGGCACAGAGCCGGTCGAGCAAGACGACGCTTACTTCATTTTCGTGCATAAGTCGGTTGCCGATCAGCCGGTCTATCACGGTATGCAAACCGTGGAGTTTGGTGCCGACAGTGCCCCGCAGCCGTCTTCGGATATGCCGACCGGGATGCTAAACCTGGCCAAAGCACCATCAGCAGGAATGTGAGCAATGCGAAGCAATGGGCCGAAAGAAGAACAAACCACCGAAAGACAAGGAGAATAATGTCATGTCACAAGAACCTGTCCGTACGCCTGCCAATACACCTGTGCGTAAGACTGTCGGGACCAAGGAGCTGGCCGAGGCCCTGGATTGCGATCCGCGGACGATCGTCAAGGCAGCCAAGGCCGGCAAGATCCCGGCTTTTCGGATCGACAAGGAGTTTCGCTTCGATCCGGCGGCCGTCAGGATCGCACTGAGCAACAACGCCAGGTCGAAAAGGTAGCCAGGCTGGGGCAAGTATGGGCGGGGGTGTGAGGAGAAGTGGATCGCCGCGATGCGATGGTTTCTGTATGAGATTCAGCATCGGGTGCGGGACGTCCTTCCGCCGAAGCCACTGCCGGGGATCAAGGCGTGAAGGACGATAGGAGTTCGGCGAGTGGGATTGCAGTGCCCCTGTCAACGCTTCACCCGCCATGTTACCATGACCGGCGCATGACTCGGGGTTGGAATGCTTCGCTACTGCTTTTCCATGCGGCTCTTTCATCCGCTACTCCATGCCGGTTTTGACCGGCGCTTTCGTCGCGGTAGGGATGGCCCTTGCGGGCCACCCCCCGCACGGATCCGTACGTGAGGAACTACCTCATACGGCTCTTACCTCGGGTATCACGATCAGCCTTAAGAGCTTCTCGTACGGCAAGCAGGCCGATGCCACGCTTTTCGCGGCACTGTGTCCGCAGCGAGTAAGGCTTGCTCGTCGGTTCCCCTTGGTCGATCCCCTTCCCTCCACGGACTCCGCTACCGCCATCAGGCCGGCTTTGTTCGCCCGCTTCTCGGGTACTATGGGACCGTCCGACTCCCTGGAAACGTGCATGTCCGTCGTACGGCATGATGCCTTCTCGGACCGTCCCCCGCCTTGCGGCAAGGGAGTTTTCAGGGTATCCCGGTTCCCGTGCATAGAGTTTTCACGCATGCGCAGGGTCTCGGACTCCGCGGCGTCCATAAGCGGCTTGCGATTGGCGTCGCTCATGGTGTTGCCTTCCCCCTGTCAGAACAAGGTCGGCACGCCGAAAAAATGATTTCGGAGCTCAATGGCTGGCCTACGTGTGCCCCTGTCAACGCTTCACCCGCCATGTTACCATGACCGGCGCATGACTCGGGGTTGGAATGCTTCGCTACTGCTTTTCCATGCGGCTCTTTCATCCGCTACTCCATGCCGGTTTTGACCGGCGCTTTCTCTGACCCCTTTCTTGCTCGGCCGGGCCTTGTCGGAAAGATCGGCAAAGAAGGCACGAACCTTTTCCCACTGCGTGCTCACTTGCCGCTTGAGGATCACTTTGCCACTTTCGTCGCGCAAATTCACGGTCAGTTGTCGTTTGTGTTGGTCGATACCAAGGTATAACATTGCTGGGGTCTCCTGGAAAAAAGGTACGTAAGGTCGCGTTGTATCACGCTCCCAAGCGTACTTTTCTTGGAGACCCCGGCTCTTTCATGGTATCTGGAATTCTAGCACGTAGCCTAATAACGTCCCCGTTGCACCTAACAGCCCCTCGTCCCCCGGAATGAGCGGACAAACAACTATTCGACAGAATTCGCTCCGCTTCACCGCAATCCACATCAGACGGCGACATCCAATGTACTTTACGCTCACTCAGCTCTAGCAAAAGGAGCTGGTTGTCGATCTCGGAACATCCGCCAGTTTTTCCATTTTTGACAACCGCTAAGTACGTTGTAAAAGGTGTGGTGGAGCCGTCAAGTACACAGGAGTATTCTGTTGGCATTTCGGCGCCTAAGAGGCGGTTATTTGGGCCATCCCATGGTTCAGAGAAACTGTAGCGACTATATAGATCCTCGTAAGACAAGTAGGGCAAGATTAGAACACGCCAGCTGTGCATCGGTGTTCCGGCAGGGTCAGCAACATAGGCAGGCGGATAATGCCCATGATCATCTCGATAATTCTTCAATGCAAGCGCGATCTTGTGAAGATGACCGTCACATACTGATATCCTCGCGGCCGTCTGCTGATGCAGCCACGTAAACCACATAGCCAAAAAAAACGCCAAAGCGGCTGCTGCTATGTACAACTCAAACGCTGGATATCTCGGACGACTCATCGCGCACGTGTGTCAGCAGCGTCATTATCGTTCTTGAATCTAACAAACGTGTCCGCACCGGGTATGTACCACAATCCTTTGGAGTCGCACTGTTGCGGAGTGAATGGTAGTCCTTTCAAGACTCCCTGTAGAATTAAATTCGAGTTCTGGGAGTGGTCGCCGCCGAATACCACGCCACGGGAATCCTTTGGCAAACCAAGTTTGCCGAGCATCGTCCGCGGAGAGTCAGTGCCTTCAAAGTGGAATACGTATATCTTCTCCGGTTTCGCCGTGGTAATGACAATCAGCCCAATGCATGGCCCGGCACCAGAGCTCCCGATGACATCGTTGCGACCTTTGAGGTCAGCAAGATTTGCGACAATGTACTTGCCTTGTTTGGCGGCAAAACATTCTCCAGCAAATCTCTTCTTCCATTCCTGCGGAGTTATATCAAGGTGCTTTGCCTTGCAAGTATTCAGTGGAATCTGCTTGTCCTTATCGGGAGCGCTACCGGGCCACATTTGAAAGACCAATTGGTCATTTGTCCCTTCCAGGATCTCACCTTGTTTTTGCATCCCGCTCGGATTTGTCGCATTCGTCGGCGCGGGCGCAGGCGGCTGAGGGGGGTGGTCGCGCAGCCACTGTAGCTGCGCCATCGTGGCAGCACCCTCATACCCTGGTGCCTGTAACCCCCTCGGGTCCGTCCCATTCGTCGGCCCGTTCCCGCAATAGCGGTAGAGGTTTATGTCCCCCGCCGCGTAGCCGATCGGATCTCTCCCCACGAACCGTCCCAAATCCGCATCGTAGTACCGAGCGCGGTTGTACTGGAAGCCGGTTTCCATGTCTAGGTCACGGCCGGTGTAGAGAACCGTCCAAGCGTAGGCGGAGGCATTTCCGGTTACCTCGCTGAAATCCGCGTTGCGAACCTCGACCTTACCGTACGCCGAGTAGGTGTAACGCTCAACGGGTACGCCGGAGGTGTTCACAAGAGCCACCACGTTCCAGTTGGCATCCTGCATGGCATATAGCCGCTCGTCGAGACCGGTCGTGCCGTTGTTCGCGTTGCCGTCTCTGCCGAGATCGCCACCCGCTGCCACATCGCGGTCGCGGAGCACGAGATCGTCAATGTAACGCAAGCCCCAAACATATTGCTGGGTCGCGGCGACGGACGTGCCCACCCTCTCCTCCAAAACCTGATCGCCCTGGCTCAGATAAAAATGCCGCGTCTCGGAAAGTACGCCGCTGGAATCATAGGTTTCCGTCACGACACGATGATTCAGGCCATCATATTGATACTCAGCCACCGTTTTCTCATTGACGCCGCTACCGGTGGTCACCTTCACTAGCCGATTCCAGGCGTCGTAAGTCAGGTTGTAGCCTGCGGTAGGACTGTTGGGCTGCGGGGCGACCGTCATGTTGCCGGCCTTGTCATAAACGGGAGTGATCGTCCCGTCGGAAAAGCCCGTGATCTCGTTGGCCGCGTTCGCCGTGCGCGTCTGCGGCGTCGCGGTACCGGTCGTCACGCTCGACCAGTTGCCGGTGGCGTCCAAAGTCCAGCCCTGCGAGAGGCCGTTCGTGTCGGCCACGAATGTGCCGGTTTGTGGATTGCCATTGCCGCGAACGGCCAACTTTAACTGGTTCACCAGGTCATAGGAATAGACTTCGTCAAGATTCTCGCCCGCACCACCGGTCGCTTCGGCCTTGGCGTCTTGTCGATAGGTGCGGTTGCTAGCGCGGTCATAACCATAATTCAGGTTTATGAGATCGACGCTGGCACTTGCGGTCACGTTCGCCACGCGGCCGAACTGGTCGAGCGTCACGCCGCCGGTTATGCCCGGCTGCACGTTCGCCGTCCCGGTGATCAGATTGAGGCCGAGATAGCTGTAATTGGCTAGGTGCGTGCTGTCGCTGTCGGCCAGATAGCTTACACGGCCCAAGGCGTCGTCATTGCCCGAGTTGTAGCCGTAGGTCAGCACGCGGCCGTTTGGATAGGTCATGCTCGTCGCGCGGATGGTGTTGCCGCTGCCGTCGGCATAGCCGTAGTCCACGTGCGGCGTGGTACTCGTGTTCACCAGATCGTCGTGCGATTGATACTCGCGGGCCAACTGGCCCCAGTCGTTGAACTGGCGGAAGACTTCGTTGACCACGCTGTTGTCGGCC
>Ga0118677_10007279_pt1 | contig 18339 bp, 15 predicted proteins | sample AliMusrvi5mmetaG_FD_86154 | JGI IMG/M metagenome (GOLD analysis project Ga0118677, IMG submission 86154) | reverse complement strand
CAATAATAAGATTAAAACGATGAAAAGGCAGGCCTATGGATTTCGGGACATAGAATACTTTAAACTAAGGTTATACCACCTTCACGAACAGAGGTACGCATTTGTCGGATGAACCATTTAATTTGATGTTTAACCAAAAAAACGATAATTTGACTCTTGTTTACGACCAAAAATGAAGGGATTACACCCCTGTTTACGACCAAAAAATGGGCGATTTGACCCATGTATATGACCAAAAAAATAATGATTTCTACCCGCAAAGGAACCTATGTTTAAGAGAATTATAGACTTGCATTTGGATAATTGGCGAAAGGAAAGTTACCGCAAGCCTCTGATGCTTCGAGGGGCTAGGCAGGTAGGAAAAACGTGGGCAGTACGCAGACTGGGGCAATCCTTTGAGTATTTTGTGGAAGTGAATTTTGAAAAAATTAAACAAGCGAATATTCTTTTTGAAAAAGACTTGGAGCCACAAAAGATTATTGCGGCTCTATCCCTTTTAATGAAAACGCCAATTGAGCCCGGGAAGACCCTCTTGTTTTTTGATGAAATTCAAGAGTGTCCACAAGCTATTATTGGTTTAAGGTATTTTTATGAGGAGATGCCGAGTCTGCACGTAATAGCGGCAGGATCTCTTTTAGAATTCGCAATAGAAAAAGTAGGTGTCCCCGTAGGAAGAATTTCGATGCTTTACATGCATCCTATGTCATTTTTGGAATATTTGGTAGCTATTGGAGATTATCGAATAGCTGAAATGATATTGCAACAACCAGTTGGAATGCCTATGGAAGAGCCTATTCATACGAAGATATTAGATAAGCTAGGGGAATATCTTTCTATAGGTGGGATGCCAGAGGTCGTAGCGAGATGGGTGCAAACACAAGATCCTTTAAAAGCTTTGGAGATTCTACATGAAATTGCAGAGGCTTATCAGCAGGACTTTGAGAAATATGCTAGAAAATCTCAGATCAAATATTTAGCGCAGCTTTTTCGTCAAATTCCCCATATGATTGCGCAAGAATTTAGTTATAAGGAAATTCATGGTGAATATAGAAAGCGGGAGCTCGCTCCTGCTTTACAACTACTTGAACAAGCAAACATTATACATACTATACGGCATACTTCTGGACAGGGGATACCTATTGGGTCAGAGGTGAATTTTGAAGTATTTAAGGTGATTTATTTGGATGTTGCCCTGGCCCAAGTGATTTTAGGAGTGGATATGTCTATATGGTTTTTAAACCCTTTACAGGGATTTGAAAATCGAGGTGATATTGCAGAGGCCTTTATTGGGCAAGAATTGCTTTGTTATTCATCCTCAAGCAGTAAAGCCCAACTTTATTTCTGGAAAAAAAAGGAAAAAAATAGCCAAGCAGAAGTGGATTACCTTGTACAAAATCAAGAAATGGTAATTCCGGTTGAGGTAAAAAGCTCCCATGGTAGTAAATTAACGAGTCTTCGAATATTTCTGGAATCTCATCCTAAGAGTCTTTATGGAATTCGTTTTTCTTCTCTTAATTATTCTGTTGTAGATAAATTAGATTCGAGACCTCTATATGCAGCCGTTTCTTTAGCGCATGAATCCCAAAGGAAAGCATTTGCGTACCTGGTTAAGCAGGAAAATTGAAGAAACAAAATGTATTTGCGAGATAAGGTGTTGTTATTGGCACTTAGCGTTTATCTATTTTGGATGGAGATATCAAAAAGTCGATTTCTAGATTGTATAAAATAATTTTTCCTGGAAGACTCTAAATAAATTTATACAACCATAGGGAGATGGAGCATGGGTTATTTTACAAGTCAAAAGCATATTTCTATATATGCATTTATGCTGGCAGGATGTTCTTTATATGCAGGCGAAAGCCAAGATCAACTTGCAGCGAATACTGAATCTAGTACGAGAGATCCTTCTTCTGAATGTATTAGGATGCAAGAGCCTCAAATGGTAGGTGGATATAATTATAGCGCCAGAGACAGGTTAGCATGTCCTGTTAATATGTATGTTGATGCAAGCTTTGTCTATTGGCAGGCATCACAAGATGATATGAACTTAGCATGGAGCACAAATTATCCGAATGGAGACATTGGGGGAAATGATGCCTTTGACACAAACCTTAAAGGATCCTCTATGGATTTTGATTACCATCCCGGATTTAGATTAGGGGTCGGTGGTTTTTTAGGTCATGATGATTGGGATCTTCATGCAGAATATACGTGGTTTCATGCTAGTAATACTAAAAGTATGTCAGTAGAGGGTGGAGCTGCAGCTACTAATGGGTTATATCCTTCGGTATCTTTTCCTGATTGGGACGGTTACTTATTTAATAATGCCTCTGGCAAGTGGAAATTGCAGATGGATATTGCGGATCTTGATTTAGGACGATGGTATTATCTAGGAACTAAAGTTCAGCTTCATCCCACAATCGGAGTAAGAGGCGCTTGGATTTCTCAGGCTTATAATGTGAATAGTATTGCCGTTGAAGGGGCATTTTTAAATAATCAGGCAGCGCCTATTCGCAGTGTCATTAGCCAAAATACCCATTCTTGGGGGGTCGGGCCCAAGGTTTCCTTAGAAGGAAAATGGAATTTAGGTTGCGGGTTCAGGCTTTTTGGAAATGGAGAGGCAGATCTTCTCTATACTCGATATACAAAAATGTCCTTCAAACAAGATATGACGGATTTATTAACGGGATTGCCTTATCAAGATGGAGGCCTTTATTATCCAGTTAATATCAGCCAGTCAGACATTTCCTGTGTAAGAACTCATCTTGATTTAAACTTAGGATTGGGATGGGGAACTCATTTTTTCTCTGATAAGTATAAGCTAGATTTTACAGCCGGCTATGAGATGCAGGTCTTTTTCGATCAAAACATGTTTTTTTCTTTCGGAAGTAGCAGTATGTATGGATCTGTTGACACCCCGAATGGAAATTTATATCTCCAGGGGTTAACAATTTCATCGTCGTTTGATTTCTAGATCCATTTTTAAGGCCCCTATTTCAAGGGGCCTTATTATTTAGTCCCAGGAGCTTCTAGAGGGATTTCTTTTTGGCATAACGCTAAAGTGTGAAAAAATTTCTTTCCTTTTTTTTTCGATCTAGGCTGAGTAAAATTTATTTCTAAAATAACCTTCGCCCAAATCTCCTCATTTTTACCGTCTTTTATTTGGACCGACTTTATCCTGCACGTCCGAAGGTAGGTGGCTCCAAGGCTTGATAAAGCCAAGGTATCTTCATTTAAAATTAAAGATTTATTTTGAGAAGATTCGAGATCTTTCCAGGGTATCTCATTGGCGTAAAGTTTTTCCTTGATGATTCCGAGCGCTTTTTCCGATTCCAGGTGGAGCTGGATCTCCTCAAGGGCTAGGGTCTGCCTTTTCATGTACAGAAAAGGGGTGCGTACCAGGGGAATCGCGCAGGTAGATACCAGGGCAAGAGCTACCATTAGCTCTAGAAGGAGGAACGAGTGCTTTTTGGTTCGGGATCTTTTCATAGGATAAAGTATGAAGAGTGGGAGTTTTCCTCGCAAGAGTTTGACGAGATATTCTTCAACAGAGTATCCTAGGAGACCAACTATCAGGAGGCGTATGCGTTTTAAAGGAAAAGCACTTAATAATCTTTTAAAGCTCTCCCGAGCGGAAGATCCTCAAACTGAGGTCCAGCCATGGCAAGTCGCTTCCTATAGAGAGCTGCCCATAGAAGATCTCTTTGCCCGCCTTTCCGCGCTTGGCATTTCATTAAATGAAAAAAGTTATCTAGTCTACTCTGAGTCCTCCGAGTCCCCTGAAGATTTAATTGATTTTCTATGGGTGGATGAAGAAGAAGATGAAAAGCATGACGAAGCGTACCTGATTATTTTTGAGCTCTGGAGACGCCTTCTTCCTTCCAAGCAGACTCTATCCATCTTTGGGGATGAGCTCGATCATCTTATTGATCTCTACGATAATGGGGATCTGACCGATGAAGAATCCCTGCAAAAGGCTTTAACCGAATTGGAAGACATCTTAGATCAGGGTGTAGATTCCGGCGGTAAACCAGAAGAAGTTTTTCAGATGGTATCCCAATACTGCGCCCACGATATTGAAACCTTTTTATACGATTACATTATAGAGAGAATGGATGCTAAAGATGAGATCTATGCCTCTGAGCTACTGGATGGATTTTATGATTATGTCCAGGGAAAGAGCTGGTTTGATTTTTTAAAAGCCCGTCTTTTTGTCGTGTCTGATTCCGAGGAAAGCGATATCTTATTACTTGGGCTTCTTGAGCAGCAAGAGGAAGAGCCCGATCTTGAGCTATGCTTTGAAATTGCTCGCTTTGTAGTAATCCGTGGAGATACGCATCTTTTTATAAAAGCCGCAGAGCTCCTTCTATCTCTAATTTCTGTTGAGGAAGATTTTATCGCATTTTTAGATCTCTTGGCTGAATTCCACAGATGCCTTGATCAAGACTCTGAAGAAAAGGCCGTACTCGATCTCATGGCAAAAAGACAAAGCAATAACAACGACGCGCTCATAACAGATCTTGATAAAGCTACTGCCTTAGAATTTCTACAAGATCCTAAGAGGGATAAACTCTAGAAAGACCCTCAATTATTTGTTATAAAAAGCCCCTATTTTTCTTTTCGAATAAGGGGCTTTTTTTCTTTATCGTTTTTATTTTTCTCAGCACTACATCAAGTAAAAAAATATTTACATTTTAATCTGCAATGTCTTATTCCTTGAGAAAAATCTCTAGAGAGGATACCCCCATGAGTCGAGCTGGTTTTGTATTTTGGTTAAGCACTATGTGCGCGTTTACTGTTTGTCAGGCAGAGACTGAAGTAGATAAGGCCTGTTTTGAAAATGCTCCTCGTCCTATGCGAGCCGCCGCTCGCTATACGAGCCCAAAAGGTATAGGATACCAAACAGGGTATACAACTTTAGAAGGATTTTTTTCTTCGATGGTAAAAGACAAGTGGCTTCCCTTTGTAGACCTACGGGGGCATGTCTTTGATAATGGAAAGCTTGCGGCGAATGCAGGTATGGGAGTTCGTTATTTAACATCATCTCGCGTATGGGGGATGAACACCTATTATGACTACCGCAATACAAAACATCAGCACTACAACCAAGTAGCACTCGGTTTTGAAACTCTAGGAAAAGTTTGGGATGGTAGGATTAACGGATATCTTCCAGTTGGATGGAAACAAAGTCCCTATTACCATACCGAGTTTAAAGAGTTTAAGGGGCATTCAATGTTCCTTAGAAGCTCTAGAGAATTTGCCCTCAAGGGAATTAATGCAGAAGCTGGTTTCCATTTAGATCATTTTAAAAAGGCACCTCTTTATTTTGCAGCAGGACCTTACTATCTAACAGGGAAGGGAGCCTCCGCCTGGGGTGGTCAGGTAAGGGCAAGTGTTGATCTATTCCATCGCTACCTTCGGCTAGAAGCCAATACCTCTTATGACAGCTTTTTTAAATGGATCGGGCAAGGGCAGATAAGTGTAAATTATTCCTTTGGTAAAAAGATCAAGAAAACGGATTGCAATCGCCCCTCTCTTTATGAAAGAGCGGTTCAAAGAGTAGACCGCTTCGAAATCATCCCGGTCGCTAAAGACCATGTAGAAACAGTAGCTATTAACCCCGTAACTCATGAGCCCTACTTTTTTGCTTTTGTAGACAATACCAGCCATTCTCTTGGAACTTTTGAAAGCCCGTATAGTACACTCGCTACAGCGGAAGCTAATACTTCTCCCTCTCAGGTTATTTATGTATTTCCAGGAGATGGTACCTCGACGAATATGGACTCTGGAATCACTCTGCAAGATTCTCAGATGCTTCTTGGGGCATCGATTGTCCACCCTATGTCAACAACGCTAGGCTCAGTTAGCATCCCAGCTTTTGCATCATCTCTACCAGTTATGACAAATACGGTGACAGCTCCGGTTATAACCCTCGGAAATAATAATACAGTTTCTGGTATCTATATTGAAAATAACACTAGCAACGGGATTTTCGGGAATGGAGTTAATAACTTTACTGCTTCTGGGAACACCTTTATAGGAGGGTATGCGGCGACTGTTGCTGGAGAGGCGATTCTATTAAATGATATTTCAGGGGTGTTAACCGTTAATGATAACCTCTTTTCTCAATATTCCTCTCAAACAGCTTCTAGTAACGCAATCCATCTTGTGCAGACAAGTGCTCAATGTGATGCCGATCTTATAAACAACACGATTGCTTGCCAATATAATACTAATTCTATAGGCGGCATTCTAGCTGAGTTAAGCGGATCAAGCTCGATTGGAACATTGAATATTTCAGGGGGCAATATTTCAAGTCTTGCTAATAATAATTCGGGGGATGGAATACATGTTACTTTTGCTGGTACTAGCGCTATCTCTAATTTGAATATTTCCGATATAGATTTGAGCTATTGGAATAATGGAGTGGAAGTAGATCTATCGGGGAGCGGATCAATCGGAAATATCACTCTTTCAAACACGAATATCGCCAATCAACAGTATCAAGGTTTCGCTGTGAGTCATTCAGGGGCTGGTTCTATTGGGAGCATCACATTTCAAAATGGTAGTATAAATAATGGGGGCTCTTCGGCTTATGGAATGGAAGTCGATGTCAATAGTTCTGGAGGGATTAGGAAAATCACTGTTACTAATAGCGAACTCAATAGAAATAATGAGGGGTTTTATACGATTGTTGATGGATCCGGATCCATCGGAGATATCTCTATTAAGGATTGTATTATAAACTATTCCCAGGATACTGGGGTAGAAGCTGATATAGGATTAGGTTCAATTGGAAGTTTAACAGTCTCAAACACAACGATCGACTATTCTACTAACTTTGGAATATGGGCAAATATGTCGGGGACTGGGTCGCTTGGGAATTTAACAGTCTCCAATACTACGATCGATTATTCTCAGAGTGATGGAATATCGATTGATATGTTAATCTCAAGCAGTGGATCGCTTGGGAATTTAACAGTTTCTAATTCTAGGATGAGTTACTCATCGTCCTCTGCTATAAGGCAACGGGTGCTAGGATCTGGATCAATTGGAAATTTTGTCGTATCAAACTCAACTTTTATTAATAATCCTTATGGTTTTGATATAACAGTTTCCTCCTCTTCTCCACTCTCCATACACACAATGACTGTCTCTAACAGTAAGTTTTCAGGAAATGAATATCCGATTAATACTGCAAGTACAGGAACCGTCGGTTCCCTTGGAGTTAATGATTGCAACTTTGTAAATAATTCCTACGCTCTGTATCTATCAAATGACGCGATCGATAGCTTTAATTTATCATCAAACACCTTTGTAGCTTGACAAAGTCACATTAACCAAAACATTTTTTTAGGGTGAATTTAAAATAATTATTTGCTTTTTTTGCTTCATTTTAAAAAAATAATTATGTATAATCTATCCTCTTTATACCTAAGAGGTTAAGATGAATTTTTCAATGAAAGCGCAAGATATTTCCAATCAAATGGAAGCTCTGCCAGAATTCCATCATCAATTTAGTCAATTTTTTCAAACAAGAACTAAGTCCATGGCGCAAACTGCCTTTAACTATCTGAAGGGGCTTTTCATCGTGGAGAAGGAGAAGACAATGACAGCCATGGAAAGAACCATAGATGATGTTTGTAAACAAAGCCTGGGACATTTTATTTCACACTCTCCGTGGGAGGATGCCCCTTTAGTTGCTGAGGTGCAAAGAAGCGTAATAAAAGAACTGAACCCGAGCGGGCAAGAGGATATTGGGCTAATCATCGATGAAAGTGCTTTTGCCAAAAAAGGCAAAGCATCTGTAGGAGTTAAGAGGCAGTATGCAGGCAGTCTTGGCAAAGTGGATAATTGTCAGGTAGGGGTTTTTCTGGCGTATACTACACGCACACAAACGTGCTTGATCGCTAGGAACTTGTATCTGCCAGAAGACTGGATTGAAGATCCGGAAAGATGCTTTGATGCAGGGGTTCCTTTGGAGAAACAAGTATTCAAAACAAAGCCTGAGCTGGCATTGGATCTAATAAAAGAGGCCCTAGCAAATGGGACCCCTTTTTCATTTGTTGGGATGGATGCTGGCTATGGAGGGAATTCCCAACTATTAGAGGCTTTTGATGACATGAAAATCACATGGTTTGCAGACGTTGCCAAAACACACTTAATCTATAAAAAGATGCCAAAGATAGAAGTAGAAAATTTAGGGCACGAGAAGTTTCAAATGAAGATTGCAACAGAGGAATCCTGCTCTGTGGAGGAGCTGCTTCAAACTGAAAATATCACGTTCCATAAATGCCATGTAAGAGATACACAACGAGGAATGCTTTCCATTCAGTTTGCAGCTGTGCGAGTCTTTATTAATTCAAAGGATTCACCCATTCCAAGAGAAAATTGGCTTTTAATTCGCAAGGAATTAGACGAATCCTGTATCAAATTTACATTGAGCAATTCAGCCATAAATACAAGCATAGAGCTTTTAGCTGAAAGGCAGAATAGAAGGTATTGGGTGGAAAGAGCTCTTCAAGATGCCAAGGGGCTTGTGGGATTAGATCAGTACAGAGTCACTGGATGGAGGGGATGGCATCACCATACTGCCATGGTGATGCTAGCGATGCTTTTCCTGCTTACTATCAAGACAGCTCTGAAGGAGAAAATCGAAAAAATGACTCTTAAAGATGCGTTATGGATCGTAGAGGGGCTTGTACCGCGCAGACAGCTTACCTATGAAGAAAGAGTTGAGATTATTGCAGAAAATAATCGAAACCGAGAACGGTCGCGACAGACCAGGTTAGAAGCTCAACTAAAAGAGTTGGAAGCTCAGGGGGTAAAGGTTGAAAATTGGGTGCTTTAAAAAAAGATTTGGTTAATGTGACTTTGTCAAGGTAGGGAATCAGTTGGCATTGGATATAGCAAATGTTAAAGTATCTCAAGGGAATATAGTTAATAATATGTGCAGTGGAAGCGCCTTTGGATCTATGCAAGTGATAGCTCCAAATAATAGTGTTAATTCCTTGTCCTTCGTAGGTAATGTCTTTAACGGTATTAGTAGCTTTACAAGCGCCAGCCCAATTGCTTCAGGGTATGCGGTTTCAGTTACGGGAAATTCAAGCAGCTCAACTTGTCTTAATTTCGTGGATAATATAGCAAATCCTACTTCTATAGGAGTTTACGGACCATATTTATTTGATGCTACCAGTTCAACAATTAACCTCACATCAGAGTCTACGCAAGTGAATAACATAGGTACAATTTCTACAACAGGCGGAGTGAATCCTCCGGGTAGCTGCTCCCAGTAGCGGTTACAAGATCCTAAGAGGGATAAACTCTAGAAAATCACACGAAGCAAAGACATATCTGACCCCATTCTTTTCCCCAAAGAATGGGTCTTTTTTTACCACATTATGCAAATGGCCAAAGACGCAGATATCGATTTTAAATTCCTCGAGGATTTTTGATGCTTTTGAGTCTTTAAGGTCTGCGCTAATGGGAGGATAGTGGGTAAGGGCGATCCGAATCTTAGCCTTAGGGTCGAGTTTAACAAGACTCAGTTTTAGCCTTTCTAGATCTCTTACAAAGATTTTTTCCTGCTCAGCCTTAATGTCTTCGAGATTTTCAAGAGGCTTCTTTTTTTCTCTGGGGTTATCGACATAATGGATATATTCTCCAAAAGAATATTCTGGAGTATCCCAAAGTCTAGCTCCTCCGATAGTAACACCTTCCCAGTTAAATGCATTATTTTGGATGAAGTGGATTGAGGGGGGCATTTTGGCGAGCATTTTAGCGGGAGAGTCCCACCAATAGTCGTGGTTGCCTTTGAGGATGAGTTTCGTGCCAGGTAGGGCATCGATCCAGTTAAGGTCTATAAGAGCCTCATCCATGTTTTTCCCCCAGGAGATGTCTCCGGGGATGAGAACGAGATCTTCGGGTTGTATACATTCTAGCCAGTGGGCTTTGATTCTTTCAGCATAGTTTTTCCAGGAGTCCCCAAAAACTTCCATACTTTTGGAAGGAGTGCCAAAGTTTAAGTGCAGATCGGAAAGTGCCCATATTGTCATTATAAAGTAAACCCATCGGGGATGTTTGCCCCTGAGGTCACTACTATAATTCCATCGCGGATAAAAACGCCATCACCATCATATTTGGTAAGGTTGGCTTGGTTGATAAGTCTTACGTTATTACCTATGTGGGTCTGCTCATCGATGATCGCTTTTTTGATGATGCAGTTTTCTCCGATGCTAAAGTAGGTGGTAAGAGGTCCAGGTGGAATAGAATCTGCGTGGTTGCCAAGGATGACCGAGTCTTCAATGATCGTTCCTTTATGGATACAGCTGCTTACCCCTATTACGCTATGGGTAATAGCCGAAGCTTCGATGACCGAGCCTGAGCTTATTAAAGAGTTTACAACTTTAGTGCCGTGGATTTCTGTCTCTGGAAGGTTTTTCGATCGAGAGTAGATCGGATTTTTTTTGTCATTGATATCAAGCCCCCCGTGATTTTGCTCTGTAAGTGCGAGGTTTGCTCTATAAAAGGCTCCAATAGTTCCAATATCTTCCCAGTATCCGTCATATACATAAGTGTAGGTGTTTCCACTTTTGACCTTTTTAGGGATAAGGTCATGGCCAAAATCATCGCCGCACTCTGCAAGAAGCTTCGATAGAGCCTCTTTTTTAAAGACATAAATGCCCATCGATCCGAGATATCTAGGGTTCTTGCCACTGGAGATCTGGAAATTCTTGAGAAGGGCCGGGTCGGAGGGTTTTTCTATAAAGTCTATAATAAGGCCCTGATCGTTAGTTTTTAAAAGACCCATTCTTTTCGCTTCCGCTTCTTCAACAGAAAGGCTTGCTATAACAAGATCAGCATCGGTGTTTTTGGCAAATTCCAGCATTTGTAGAAAATCGATATTGTATAGTTGGTCTCCAGAGAGGATCAAAAAGTATTCTACGGGAGTTTGTGATAGGTGATCCCAATTTTTACGTACGGCATCAGCGGTGCCTTTAAACCAGCTAGCCCCTTGTGTAGATTCATTGGGACTTAGGAATTCAAGATCGCCGGGTTGTTCATCTTGCGGAGTATATGTCCCTTCAACATGGCTTTTTAACGAACTTGGAAGGTATTGGGAAATCACAAAGATCTTATTGATTTGGGAATTTAGGGAATTGGATATTGGGATGTCTATGAGTCGGTATTTTCCTCCGAAGGAAACAGCAGGTTTGCATCGAATGGAGGTTAAAGGCCGTAGACGTGAGCCTTCCCCGCCAGCTAGCACAATGCTTGCCACAGTTCCTATACGAGATAGCCTTTCTTTTTTTAACAGTTCCATAAATACGCTCAATTTATAAATACAAGTTAATTAGTATCACTAATTGCAATTAATATTCAATAGAGCTTGCTTTATTATGAATTCTGGCGTTATTTAAATGACTTTGTATTATTGGATTAAATCGCTAAAAATAATTTATTTTTATTGTATGTGGGAAAGGATCTCTCTTGCCATATCCTTCCCCGTCCTTCGGAAGGCAGGGTGGCCGGGCATTGGAGAAAATGTTTGACCAAATTTTTTGGTAATTAGGCTTTTGAGTTTAGGAAGATCAAAGGGCAGACAGTATTCTATTCTATCATCTCCGAGAGGTTCCTTAAAGTAGTCCTTAATAGTTGCCCAGCAAGAAGCAATGGTAGGTATTCCTAGTGCTGCCGACTCAAAATAGGTGTATCCGGGGAGCTCTTGGAAGGCTGGGTGCAGATGGAGCCCTGCATGGAAAAAGGCGCTCTGTAGCATCGAGGTAGAGAGCTTTTTTCCTCCCGGCATAGGGATGATTTGTAGTCCCTTTTCCTTCCTCGCGCTAAGGGCCTCTGCAACGATAATTGTCGGGGCTTTTCTCCACTTTACAATGGCATCAATACAGGCATTTTCGTACCAATCATAAACACCCTTTGTTGCAATTAAAACAAGGGGGATGTCGAGATCTCTCATGGCCACGATGCTGCCTAGTTGATTTTTTCTAAATTCAAAACGGCCAACTTGTAGTATGTACTCCTTGCTTTTGAGGCCTGTAAGAGTTAAAAACTCCTCTGTGGAGGTAGGTGAAAAATCCTCTGCAAAGCCCGGAGGTAGAAATACTTCTTTTACATTGGAAGATGGGCAGTCTCTTAGCATTGTTTTAGCTTCAGTTGGGCTATTTGCTATGCACACTTTTGCATTTTTTAGGATCTCATAGTTAATTAGATTGGATTTTCTAGGGGGCAAGCCATAGTAGTGGATTAGATGGGGGTTTTCTTCCAGCGCCTCTAGGGAGAAAGATATTCCATCATCGGTTTCATTATAGAGGCACTTTCGTATGTATTCGAAAAAGCCGATCGAGGGACCAAAAAATTGGATGGTATCCTCATGAAAGCCGATTAGCCCATAGGGCAATCCCCTGAGCTCTAAGATCTTTTGGTCAGCTCGCAGATCAAGACAGGTATTGGTTAGAAAGACAAAGTCGGTCGTATCTAGATCGTAGGTAGATCCTACGATCTCCGCTTCAATCCCAAGACTTTGTAGTCCTAAGCGGAGTGATTCAACGGCTTTTAGGTCCCCAGCCCATTTAGTATGCTGGTTGGTTCTGGATACTAAAGAGATTTTCATTAGACCTGCCTTTTTGGCCTGTTATACAGGCCTAAAAAGCATTAGGCAAGAAAATCAGGTCCAGCTGCGCGCGATAAGAAGAGCCTGCTCTCTCGCATCCTTACTCGGGAGCTCTTTGGTGTGGGTTTTAAATAGCTCTCTAAGTTTTGGGTCTTTTAGAGCTTCGCATCCAAGAATAAGGTACGAGATGAAATGAGGTCTTGTCTGGGCGCCCGGGCGCACAAGAACTTCTAAAAACTTCTCTGAGAGGGGCTCATCGATCGGGAAGGAGAGTAGAGCAATCGCTGCATTCTCATTATCTTTTGAAAAGGGCTCTTTGGAAAGAGATCTTAGGAGAAATTCCTTAGCGGGCTCCCCAATCTTTTGCAAGGCCTCAAGGATCGTATCTTCGGTAAAAAAATCTGATCTTCCAAGAGCTTCATAAAGTGCAGGTATTGCTGTGGGGTCTTTGATTTTCCCCAAGCAAATAGCTGCAGCCCCTGGCGCTAGCCCATATCCTGGAAACAGAGGATTATAGAAGGCATCTTGCGAAAGAAGATCTATAAGAAGGGGGACAGCATTAGAGCCGTATTTTACAAGGGCTCCTATTTCTTCTTCCGGGTCTATCTCTTCGGAGAGAATCAGATCTGCCAGACAAACTGGCATCCCAGATCCCTTTTCACAAAGATTTCTGAGGTAGTGGTATTTTTCTTTTGAGCTTGCAATCTGCTCCCTTTCGTCTTCATCTAAAAAAATTTCGGATAGGTTTTTCTCGCTTTGCTCTTCTATAAGAAGAAGCTCTTTGATTCTTTTGATTTCAAATTCAGGCTGCACCCCTTTGCCTTCCTCTTCGTAGTAGGAAAGCATAATAGGAAAGCTCCCGCTAAAGTGGGCATCTCGATGCATAAGGATTTCATGATCAGTAGTATCAATAAGAGGAAACTCATCCATCAGGTTTTACTCGTAACAATTTTTTGGATTTCATGGGCGTTGTAGCTCGATCTAACAAAGGGACCGCAGTACATGTGCTTGATACCGATTGCGTAGCCAAAATCTTCATACTCTTTAAACTGCTCAGGTGTGACGAAAGATTTAACCATCAGTTTACGGGGCCCTGCCTGGAGATAGTGGCCAATTGTGACAATATCGCATCCGGCTTTTTGCAGATCGGATATCGTTTCTTTCACATCAGTGGCTGTTTCTCCAAGTCCTACCATAATACCCGACTTCACAAAGGTGCCCAAGGATTGGGCTTTGACATATTCTAGAACTTTTAACGTTCTATCATAGGTAGCTTTGTGTCTGACGCGGGGGGTCATTTCTCGAGTCGTTTCGATGTTGTGGTTAAAAATCTCCGGTCTTTCTTTTAGCACGATGTCCAGAGATTCGAAATTTCCGGAAAAATCGGAGGTCAGCACTTCAATTGTTGTCCCTTCAGACTTTTCTCTGATCTCTCGAATGATTGCGGCAATATGGGAGGCTCCTCCATCGGGAAGATCATCTCTTGCAACCATTGTGATCACGACATGTTTTAATCCAAGCTCAAGTGCTGAAAGGGCGATCCTTTCCGGCTCATCCTTTTCCGGAGCCCTTGGCTCCTTGGAAAAATCGATATCACAAAAACCACAATTTCTGGTGCACTCTTTACCAAGAGCTAAGAATGTGGCCGTTTTTTTCGAGTAGCACTCTAGTCTATTGGGACATTTTGCTTCTTCACACACCGTGTTAAGCCGGAATTTTTCTAGAAGAGCCCCCGTTTTTGAAAGGCTTCCTCCGGAGGGGAGCTTTCTATGTAGCCAGGAAGGGAACCTTCCTTTGCTAACAGCTCCGCTACCACAGCCGGCTTCCGGATTTTCCGGAAGCTTATTCAGCTTAGATTTCTTTACTTGAGGGAGAATATTAAAGAGCTCTTCAGTCATTTTTTTTCTCTTACACTTTTTTTACTTTTGGGGGCAGGTGGATCGGCGTGTCAGTTGCAAGCAGCGCCGCTTCGAGCCACGCTTCAGGAAGTGTTGGGTGGGCATGGATCGTGTCTGCAATGCAATCTACAGTTAGCTCATTTGCTATGGCAAGGGCAATCTCTGCAATGAGAGATGCTGCATCATGACCGATGACTTGAGCTCCGAGGATTTGTCCTGTTTGCTTATTAGTTATGATTTGTGCAAAGCCCTCTGTTTCCCCTGTAGCCACAGATTTTCCAAGGGCTTGGAAGGGGAATTTGCCAATAGCAACCGTCATGCCAGCTTCAAGGGCTTGCTCGGAGGTCATCCCTACCATGGCAACTTCAGGGGATGTAAAGATAACGGCAGGCACTGCTTCATAATGCATCGATGCCGATTTACCACAGGCATTGGCGGCAGCTACTATCCCTTGGTGGGAGGCCACATGGGCAAGCATATATTTGCCGGTCACATCGCCAATTGCATAAATGCCTGGGACACTAGTTTCCATTTTATCGTTCACATTGATAACACCTCTATCACCGATCTTAAGGCCTGTTTTTTCAAGAGCCATCCCTTCAGATATAATTTTACGGCCGACAGCAATCAGTGCGATATCGCAAACAATCGGGTCTTTGCCTTTAAGGCGGATGCTAACCCCTTCGGCTACATGATCAATCCCTTCGACAAAAACACCTGTCTGCACGTCTATCCCTTTTTTTATAAAGGCGCGTGTCATGACATCGGAGATTGTTTTGCCTTGAGGCGCGAGGATCATAGGTAGGGCTTCAAGAATGATTACATTCACTCCAAGCTCTGCATACAGACTTGCAAACTCGCAGCCGATGTATCCGCCGCCAACGATGGCCAGTGTCTTGGGAAGAGTTGTTAGCTGAAGGATAGAGCTAGAGTTAAGAACTTTTTGATGGTCACATGGGAAGGCGGGGATATCTAATGGAGCCGAACCACTTGCAATAATCACTTTGTCGAAGCAAATCATCGCATTTTCTTCTCCGCGTACTTTAAGTTCTGTCGGAGAGACAAACTCTGCATGTCCTTGCATGATGGTAATGCCGTTGGACTTTACAAGTCCTTCTAGACTTTTTCTCATTTTTTCAACGACGGAGTCTTTGCGTTGTTTCATTTTCGAATAATCAAAAGAGACAGGGCCCGTTGTAATGCCGAAATCCGCTGCATGTTTTATCGACTGCATGATATGGGCATTGGCGATTAAAGTTTTTGTCGGTATGCATCCGACATTTAGGCACGTACCGCCCATATACTCTTTCTCAATAAGAACTACTTTTTTGCCAAGTTGGGACGCCTTGATGGCAGCTACATAACCACCTGGACCGGCGCCAATGACTGCGATATCGAATTTTTTTGTTTCCATGATGTACATCCTTGGGTCAGCTATTTTCTTGTTCATTGTACGTGATGGATGGAAAAGTTTCTATTTTTTATCTTGTTAAATTGATAAAAATAAGAGAAAAAATTTTAAAAAGAGGGTCTATGCAAATAGAAAATGTTGAATACAAAGAAAATACTTCACTTCTTGAGGCAGTAATTGTCCATGACCCTGCAAAGATTGGTAAGAAACCGGCTGTTTGTATTTTCCATGCTTGGTCCGGCCGTGACAAGTTTGTAGAGGAAAAAGCCCATATGCTCGCAGAGCTTGGCTATGTTGGTTGCGCTCTTGACCTATATGGTAAGGGGGTACTTGGCTCATGTTATGAGGAGAACAAAACCCTTATGCAGCCTTTTATGGAAGATCGGCTGTTACTTCAAAAAAGAGTGTTAGCAGGATTTAATACGGTTAAATCCTTGCCCTATGTTGACGGAGAAAAAATCGGAGCGATAGGATTTTGTTTTGGGGGGCTTGCAGCCCTCGATCTTGCAAGAAGTGGAGCTGATGTAAAAGGTGTAGTGAGTTTTCATGGGCTACTTAGGGCTCCACAAGCGATGGAATCAAAATGTAAAGCTAAAATTTTAGCCTTGCACGGGCACGATGATCCTATGGTGCCTCCAGAGGAGGTTGCAGCTTTTGAAAAGGAGATGACCTCTTCTAAAATCGATTGGCAGCTCCATATCTTTGGTGGGACGATGCATGCCTTTACAAATCCAAAGGTAAATAATCCCGAAGTAGGAACTGTCTATTCTACGGATGCAGACAGGCGCTCGTTTATTGCCATGAAGAATTTCTTTACAGAGGTGTTTACTTAGTAAGAGACTTTTGCATGAAAAAATGATAGAAAATTTTGCCCTCCTTATGAGAGACTGCAGGTAAGAGAGGAACTAGGGGGCTTTACCTCCGGTTTATGCTCCAAGATTTTGAGGTGTTTTATGAAGGTTATTGATCGTCAAAAGATTTGCACTCATTGCGATGGACGAATTGCTATTGAGTCTGAGCATTGTCCTTATTGTGGCAGTGTTGCTGCCATCTCGGAAGAGGTGAAAACTCCCGCTCCTCTATTTGATCATCAATCCATTCAAGATAGCCTTACCTCACTTTATACTCCCCCCTACTCCAATAAGAGCTCCTCCTATATGAAACAAGACAAAGAAAAAAGCGCTCCAAAGCAAACACCTAGAGAGTCTCATGAAAGTAGAATCAATGCCTCTCTTGGGAAAATCAATATCTCAGGCTCTACCGGTGTTAGTGTTGAAGAAAAGATAGAAGGTAAAAGTAGTTTTGCACCGCTGCTATTTCTTCTTTTTGGGGGCAATCTTCTCATCATTGGACTCTTGCAGTTTTTCTTTTCTGAAAGGGGAGTGCTAAGACTTGAGTGGGATAGTACCTATTGGTTTATCTACTGCCTTATTGCTATTCCTGCGATTTATTTTGGCTTAAAAAAAGCTAATCAATGTGAAGAAAAAGAATAGACCCATAAAATTATTAGGCCTCTTTTCGTTTTTCGGTCAGTTTTTTCTATGAAATTCTATCGCTGGTAAGCGACTAAATTGGTTATATCTAGAGAGATATTAGCTTTTTACATCTATCATTCGTTTAACGAGCTGTAGTTTTTTACGTGGTTCTAAGCGCGATTTAATTAAAAGTTCCAAGGGGCTCTGTCCATTCCAGAACGTTTGAATAGGAGTCTTTAACTGAAATCTTTTAAGAATGCTTTTTGGAAGATCTACGGGCAAAGTTTTGCAGTGAAATCCAAGATGGTGCATGAAACTGCCGAGCATATAGGAATGTATTTTAGAATAGGATCTATATGGGGTTGAAATGCTATATTTTTTTCCGAAATTTCCAGGGGTTTTTACCCCAAGAAAGCTAAAAGCTCGATCTAGATATCCAATTACAGGGGGATCGGTTAAATAGTCATTTTTTACGGAAATATGAGTAATGTAGAGATCTGCCTGCTGCAGTGATTCATCTCCTAAATTCTGCTGAAGTCCAGCTCCAAGCTGCAAGCTATTAATGCAAATTGCTGGAAGACTTAGTTTTAGAGCAACATAGGAAGCGATTGATCCGCCAAATGAGGCTCCATAAAGGGTGATCTTCTTTCCTTGTAAATGGGGCGCAAGTAACAATTTTTTAACAAAGGAATGTGCTTGAGTGTAAAAAGAAGGAGTTCCTCCTAGCAGATTTGATGCAACAGTCAGCTGTAGTTTTCTTTGCACTTTTCTTAATTGCTGAGGTTGATTTTTCAACTCATTTTTATAAGAACCAAGGGCTCCGAAAATAATGACAATTTCATTTCCCTTTTCAACTATAGCAATTTTTAAGCCGGAAGTTGGATCTAAAAAACAATAATCAAGAGAGATAAGTAGATTGCTTTGTAT
>Ga0118677_10004645_pt1 | contig 18341 bp, 14 predicted proteins | sample AliMusrvi5mmetaG_FD_86154 | JGI IMG/M metagenome (GOLD analysis project Ga0118677, IMG submission 86154) | reverse complement strand
TATTTTTTAAAGACACATGATGCATTTATTTTTTTTGACTATAAAAGGATGTGTCTAAAAAGGGAAAAGTATTTTTAGAGAAGAGGTCAAAAGCTAGTGATGTTTTTTGTCCTAGGCTTTTCTGAGAAACAAATGTAAAAAGGAAAAAGGCCGCATGCAATGCGGCCCCTAGGGAACTCTATCACTTACAAAAGATTAAAAATCAGCATGACCCGGATAACGAGGGAAGGGGATCACATCTCTGATGTTTTCCATTCCTGTAGCGAATTGGATAAGCCTTTCAAAGCCGGCTCCAAAGCCTGCATGGGGAACAGATCCATATTTTCTTAGCTCCATGTACCACCAGTAGTCTTTAGGGTCTAGACCGAACTCGACGATCCTTTTTTCTAAGACATCAATGCGCTCTTCCCTTTGACTTCCACCGATGAGCTCCCCGATTTTAGGAACGAGTACATCCATGGCAGCAACTGTTTTTTGGTCGTCATTAAGTCTCATGTAGAAAGCTTTGATCTCTTTGGGATAGTCGGTAAGGATCACCGGCTTTTTGCAGTGCTCTTCTGCAAGATACCGCTCATGTTCTGATTGGAGATCACATCCCCAGCTGACTGGGTATTCAAACTTTTTATCCGCTTTGAGAAGGATGTCGATCGCATCGGTATAGGTTAAATGAGCAAAGGGAGTCTCTGCGACAACGCGAAGTCTTTCTATAAGTCCTTTTTCAACAAAGTTATCAAAAAACTCTAAGTCTTCTTGGCAGTGCTCAAGCACGTAGCGTATTACATATTGTAGATAGTCTTCTGCGCACTTCATGTCTGTTTTAAGATCTGCAAAAGCCATCTCAGGTTCAATCATCCAAAATTCTGCAAGATGCCTTGAGGTGTTAGAGTTTTCTGCTCGGAATGTCGGCCCAAAGGTGTATACATCGGAGAGGGCGCAAGCGAGGGTCTCTGCATTGAGCTGGCCTGATACTGTTAGGTAGGCCGGCTTTTGGAAGAAGTCTTTGCTATAATCAACTGTTCCATCGCTATGCTTTGGGAGCTTGTTCATATCGAGAGTGGTTACGAGAAATTGCTCTCCCGCCCCTTCACAATCTGATGCCGTTACAATAGGTGTCTGTACATACAGAAATCCTTTGCTCTGAAAAAAACTGTGTGTTGCAAAGGCTAGGGCGTTGCGTACACGAAGAACGGCTCCCTGCGTATTAGTGCGAGGGCGCAGGTGGGCAATAGTTCGTAAAAACTCAAAGGAGTGTCTCTTTTTTTGCAGGGGATACTCTTCAGGGCTACACTGTCCAAAGAGGTGAATGCTTTTAGCTCTGACTTCCCACTTTTGCTTATGCCCTTCGGGGCTTGCAACAAGCTCTCCCTCAATTTTAAGGGAGGCGCCTGTAGAGATTTTCGCTAGGAGCTCTTCGTAAGAAGGGATGCTTTGATCGGCAACTACTTGGATTCCTGAGAGGGTTGATCCATCGTTGATTTCAATAAAGGCAAAAGTCTTTTGGTTGCGGAGGGTCCGTACCCATCCACATAAGGTAATCGGCTGGCCGATCTGTGTTGCTTGAATATCTTTTATTTTTGTTCTTTTCATAATTTTTTTAGTGGTGAGTGGAGAATTCTCTGAGCATGGCAATCTCTTTTTTCCAAAGAGAAGGTCCTTCAGGGGTTTCTAAATATTTAGGTATTTCTCTAGTAAGGGGGTGGGTCATAAGGGTTTTAAAACACTCGATGCCAATTTCTCCCTCGCCAAGGGGCGCATGACGGTCTCTATGGGAATCAAATGGCTTTAGCGAGTCGTTCATATGAAAGGCGTAAAGGTATTTCATCCCCACGATCTTATCAAACTCATGTAACGTGTGATCTACTCTCTCTTTTGTGCGTAGGTCATAGCCCGCAGCAAAGATGTGGCAGGTATCGATGCATACGCCAATTGGTATCTTATGATGAGTCCTTTCTATAATATAAGCTAGGTGCTCAAATTTATGACCAACACAAGTGCCTTGGCCGGCGGTAGCTTCAAGCAAGATCCTTGTGTCTCCTATAGCAATATCTTTTTCGAAAGAAAGCAGGCTTTCAACAATCGTATCAAGGCACTGGTCTTCTGAGCTATCTAGGGCTGATCCTGGATGGAAGTTTAAGAAGGTAATGCCGAGTGCGTGGCACCGTTTGATTTCTTCTGTAAAAGCGGACCTGCTTTTACTAAGACCTTCCTCGCTCGGAGATCCTAGGTTGATCAGGTAACTATCGTGGCTCATGATCTTTTTAAGACCAAGTTCCTCTTGTAGCCTTTTAAAAAGGACGGATTCCTCTTCGGAGATGGGTTTGTTATTCCATCTCTTTTGATTGCGCGTAAATATCTGCACTGTCGTAGCGCCGATTTCAGCTCCTTCGAGCAGGGCATTTTCAAGGCCGCCAGCTGTCGATGTATGGGCGCCAATGAGAAGGTTTTCTTTAGGTGTTTTTTGCATGAGTTATTTTCTTCTTCCAAAAACCTCAATTTTAGGAGATAGTATAGATCTTTACAAGATACATTCTTTTTGGAGTTTTTGTGCCTATGGGACACGATTCGGTAAAGGCCGTTTCCAAGTCATCTTTTGCCTTTCTATCAGGGACATTCATTAGCCGCCTTACGGGCGGTGTTCGCGATATGTCGATGGCCTATTGTTTTGGTAGCAGCGGGGCGCTTGCAGCCTTTATGGTGGCTTACCGCTTTGCAAATTTAGCACGCCGCCTTTTTGGGGAAAGCCCTATTGCATCGGGCTTTGTCCCTCATTTCGAGGATCTTCGTAAGGAATCGGCTGAATCGGCTTCGAAATTTTTCCGGGATGTATTTTTTTCTTTGGGATTCTTTTTGATTTTGATGATAGGTCTGTCTGAGCTTATTTTATGGGTGGTATATCATTTTGGCTCTCTTGAAGAATCTAGTAAGGAAATATTATACCTGTCTTTAATCATGCTGCCAGGGGCATTATTTATCTGTCTTTTTGGGATCAGTAGCGCCCTTTTGCAGTGTGAGAAAAAGTTTTTTTTGCCTGGATTTGCCCCAGTTGCCTTTAACATCGTATGGATAATCGCAGTTCTATATTTTAAAGGGAAAGAGCCCTCTGATGCAGCAGTAGGTCTTTCTATTGCTATGATCCTTGCTTTTTTTCTCCATTGGGTAATCCTTCTTCCCCAAATTTTAAAATCGATTAAAAGTTCTCTTGCCTGGAAGCAGATTTTTTCTTTTAGCCCTTTTTCTTCTGAGGTGAAAAAAATCTTAAAACCTTTTCTTTTCGGTGTTTTGGGGGTAGGAGCTGTTCAGATTAATAGTGCCCTTGATGCTATCTTTGCAAGGTACGCCTCTCTAGAGGGGCCAGCTTACCTTTGGTATGCTATTCGTATAGAGCAGATTCCGGTCGGCCTTTTTGGGGTGGCGCTAGCTTCTGCTCTTTTGCCTTCTCTATCAAGAACTGCCGCTTCAGATAACGTAGAAAAATACAAAGAGCTCCTTAGTTATTCCCTTAAAAAAACCTTTAGCTTGCTTTTCCCCTGCACGGTTGCCCTTTTTGTTTTGGGTTTTGTGGGGGTGAATTTTGTCTATGGTAGGGGAGATTTTAACCAGCATGCCACGTACGAGACGGTCCTTTGTCTTTGGGGGTATAGTCTAGGTCTTCTTCCAACTGTCGGTGTAATGCTCCTGGCTCCCGCTTTTTTTGCGAAAAAAAGCTTTCGCCTGCCGACCATTGCTTCGGGGATATCTGTTTTAGTAAATATGCTACTGAATTATGTCTTTGTGTTTTATTTCGGCTGGGGCGCCTTAAGTGTAGCTTTAGCTACAAGCTTTGCTGCCTTTGTTAATATGGGAATTCTCGGGTTTTACCTTTATAAAAGAATAGGTCCCTTTCTTAAAAAAGAAGACCTATCCGGACATATTGGGACTTTTTTCTGCAGTATCGTAGCTGGGGGAGGAGTTCTCATTTTAGGTCACTATCTCATTGGAGATCCTACCTTAAAAATGCTTCTAGGAGCTCCAGCGCCTATCTTTCCTCGACAGTTTTTAATCCAATCCCTTCAGATGTTTGTCCTGGGCGGCTTATTTCTTTTACTTCTAATTTCCTATGCTTGGACCTTTAAGGTTTACGATATACTTGGCCTTATTGGAGTAAAAAGAAAGCTGCCAATTACTTTAGACCTTTAAAAATAGTAGTAATTATGATAATGAGAAGGTAATAGTAGTGAAATTAAAAAGAGAGTAAGATGGAAAAAGAGAAATGCTATTCCCGAAGCCTGATTCCTTTTATTTTGAAATTTGTAGGGCTGCAGCGGTGGATCTTCCTTTCGATATTCGTGCTCGCTTTTGTTTGGTCTGTAGACATGACCGCTTGGCCGTATGTCCTCCGTCTTGTAGTCGATACTCTTTCTCAGTACGACCTGAATAGAGAGGCGTCGTGGCCTGTTTTAAAAATAATCCTCCTCTTAGGGCTTAGCTTATTCATTTTCGTAGAGGCCCTTTATCGTTTAAAAGATTACTTACAATCAAAAGCTATTCCTAAGTTAGAAGCAAATATCCGGATGGCGATGTACGACCATATCCAACATCATTCTCCCCGTTATTTTAACGAGAATTTTGCAGGGAGCTTATCTAATAAGATTAGTGATATGACAACGCAAGTAACGCAGATCCTTATAAGCCTTCTTCTTTTTCTACCGGCACTTGCCGCCTGTGTTATATCTGTAATCTTATTTGCTAAGATTAACTCTCTTTTTGCGATAATCTTAGGTGCTTGGGTCGTTCTTCATTTTTCAATTTGCCTGGCATTTACCCCTAAATGTGTAAAATATTCGGACCTTCATGCCCAGGCGCGTACGACACTTGTCGGAAAAATCGTCGACAGCTTGAGTAATAATTTTGCTGTTAATCTTTTCTACCGGTTTCAGTTTGAGAAATCCCGTATTTCTACTTATCAAAAAGAAGAACGGCAAAAAAACCAATTATCCCAAAGATATGTCGTGTACATGGTTATTGTTTTGGGGGTTGTTTTTTTGATGGCTCAAGTATTAATTAATGGATTCATGATTTTTTCTTGGCTTAAGGGATCGATCTCAACTGGGGAGATTATCCAAATTTTTAATACAGTATGGAATGTGTCCTTTGTAATGTGGGTCTGTAGTCAAGAGGTTCCTCTATTTTTTCAATACATGGGAATTGCAACCCAAGCTCTAACCGTTATGCAGGATCCCCAGGATGTTCTTGATGTGCCTCATGCTAGACCCCTGCTAGTAAAGAAAGGGGAAATCACCTTTGAAAATGTTTCTTTCTTCTACGGTAAGAAAAAGATGTTTGATAACAAGAGTCTCCATATAAAAGGGGGAGAAAAAGTTGGTCTCGTCGGATATTCAGGAGCTGGGAAATCAACCTTTGTAAATCTTATTCTGCGCTTCTACCCGATAGAAAAAGGACAAATTTTAATCGATGGCCAAGATATTGCTACAGTCACACTTAAATCTCTTCATAGGCAAGTGGCTTTAATTCCTCAAGACCCTCTTCTCTTTCACAGGTCTTTAGAAGATAACATTCGCTATGGCAGAGTCGATGCTACTACAGAAGAAGTAATAAAAGCTGCAAAGCTGGCTCACTGCCATGAGTTTATTATTAAAACTCCGGAAGGATACGATACTCTCGTAGGAGAAAGGGGAGCCAAGCTCTCCGGTGGAGAGCGGCAAAGGATTGCGATCGCAAGAGCGATGCTTGCCGCCGCTCCCATCCTAATTCTTGATGAAGCTACCTCAGCTCTTGACTCAGTTACAGAGCAATATATTCAGGAAAGCTTAGATAAGCTTATGCAAAATAGAACCACACTAGTAGTTGCTCACCGGCTTTCTACTCTTTCAAAAATGGATAGGATCCTGGTTTTTGACCAAGGAAAAGTTATCGAGCAAGGATCTCATACTGAGCTTATGTCAAAGGGGGGGAGCTACTCTCGCATGTGGAAGATGCAGGCTGGTGGATTCTTGCCAGATAATATCCAATCTAAGTCCTAACATAGAAGGGAGTATTTAAACGAAGGTCCAAAGGCTTTTGCTAAAGCTGTTTCGATATTTTCCTGATGAGATCTCTTAGAGAGAATGAATACGAACCCAAGTTCATCCTTCATCATTCCTAATTTTTTATAAAATAGTTTTCCTGTCTCTGTGGATAGGAGTCCGACTTTGGGCTTTTTTGTTGTTAGTGCAACTTTAAAAATTGCATGCATAAGTAGTGTTCCTCCTCCGTAAATAGGGGGAGGGATGCAAGTCAATTTTGTTTTCCATCTTATGTTAGAGGGGGCGGTTGCTAATTCTAAGACTTGGAGCTCCTCTTCAAAATCCATTCCACAACAGGCTACGGACTGAATTTCTCCCAAAGAATCAATGGCAAGCAATATTTTTGTCTGGGGCAAGTTCTTTAGAAATTCGATAACGAGCTTCTGTATGCAGTCTAAGATTACCTGACAATCATCAAGTAATTTAATATCTTGGAGGATTGCCTTAGAAGCGGGATCTGCTCTAAGACTAGATATTAATTCTCTCCTGATTAAGGCTGCTGTGTTTACCCAGCATTCTATTGTTTTTTGGACAGTTGTGATATTATCAACTGACATTGATATCACACTACTAAAGGTCCTTTCTTCAGTTTGAAGGGCGATTCTAGAAAAAGGACTCGAAGCTATAGCTGCCATTTTTTACTTTTTTTTAGCTTGGATAACATAAAAAAATCTTATTATATTTATCGTGAATAAAATTAATTTTTGGTTTGTTTGAATAGTAAAATATTTTTGTGTTTATTGGAGTTTGCTGATCTGTAATGAGGTTCGTAAATGCCGTAAAAGAATGTCTGAGGTTACCTATAAGCGGAAATATTGATCGGAATATGTATGTTTCAAGCAAAAAAAAAGGCAGTTATCCGAAGATAATCTGCCTTTTTGTCCTTTACTGCTTTTTTCTTAGCTTGTGTGAGCTAGAAACTCGCAAATAAGAGGAATATTGATTGGAAGAGGGAGAGGAATCTGGTCAGTATGTGGAGAACATACTAGCGTACCTGAGAACTTTCCTTCATCAAGAGCTAGATATTCAGGTACTTCACGTGCGGTAGATTCAACGTTATTCTTCACAAGCGGGTTAGTCTGTGATTTTTGTTTTACAGAAATCACCATGCCAGGTCTTACGTAGAAAGAGCGACGATCCACTTTTTTTCCGTTAACCAAGATATGGCCGTGAGCTACGAGTTGCTGAGCGCCGAAAACGGTGTTAGCAAATCGAAGTCTGTAAACGACTGTATCAAGACGACACTCAAGTCTTTCCATGAAAGCTTGTGGTGTATTCATCTTGGAGTTTTCCGCTTCTTTAAAGTAGCGAACGAGCTGTTTACGGCTTAACATGCCGTAGACTGCTTTTAGTTTTTGCTGCTCATCGAGCTGAACGCCGAAGTCAGACTTTTTCTTGCGCTTTGCACCGTGCATCCCTGCGGGGTTTGGTTTGTGCAGTAGGGGATTGCGGGCGCGTCCGAAGATGTTAACCCCAAAGCGACGAGCGATTCGGTTTTTTGGGCCAGTATATCGAGCCATTGTTTCTCCTAGTAAATTGGTACTGTCAACATGGAAGACACACATCCTATTACACAAAGGGCTTTTTTAACAAGCGATAATTTGGGTAAATTGAATGTGGGTTAAAGTTATATAAAAATTTTACGCTTATCCCTGGGCTGGGGCCTATTGCTGGTAAGGGCTTTCTATCAGTATAAGTAGGATCTTGGATAAAAATCCTATTTTAAGTAGTACGGTGTTTTCTTGAAAATTCCTTCATTAAGGATAACAACCTATTGTATTAAAGAGAGAGTAAAATAGTTTTTACTGAGGATGTTTCCCCTTGAGAATTTTCGAAAATGGTACTATAGTTCCCTTTTTTAATTAGGGAGATTGTTGTTTATGGACACCTCAAATACTTACTATATCCTCGCTTTTTATATCTTCACTCCTATAGATAATCCTGAGGAAGAGGTTCGTAAGCATCATAGATTTTTTAAAACTCGCGATATACGCTCGAGAATTTACATTTCCAAAGAAGGGATTAACGCGCAGATGAGCGCAGAAAAAACTGATGCTTTGGAATATATTGATTGGTTAAAGAGCGATGAGAGATTCAAGGATATTGATGTAAAAATTCATACTTATCATGAGCATGCATTCCCTAAAGTCACTGTTAAAGCTAAGGAGCAGCTTGTAGCGCTTGATAGAAAGGCTGATCCAAAAGAGGGGGGAGCCCACCTCTCCGCGGAAGAGTGGAAAAAGATGCTAGAGCAAAAAGATGAAGATACCATCTTGATCGATGTAAGAAATGATTATGAGTGGGTAATCGGTCATTTTGAAGGAGCTCTTAAACCAGAGCTCAATACCTTTCGAAAATTCCCGGAGTATGTAGACAAGCTTAAAGCTGAATATGATCCTAAGAAAACTAAAGTAATGATGTATTGTACTGGAGGGATCCGCTGTGAGCTTTATTCAGCTCTTATGATAAATAAAGGGTTTGATACTGTGTATCAGCTAGATGGTGGGGTGATTAAATACGGCCAAAAACAAGGAACTGATCATTGGAAAGGGAAATTGTTTGTTTTTGACGATAGGCTTTCTGTGCCGATTGCAGAAGACGGTAAAGAGGAAATTATTAGCGCCTGCAGATATTGCGGAGCGGCTTCTGACGTCTATTATAACTGCGCCAATATGGATTGCAACGAGCTCTTTTTGTCATGTCCCAGCTGTGCTGAAAAAAACAAAGGTTGTTGCTGCAGCGAGTGTGAAACAGCTCCACATACTCGACCTTTTCATAAAGGGGAAGATAGACCTAAGCCTTTTCGGAAGTGGTACCATTACGAGACTGCAAAAAGGAAAGGATAGAGAGCATTCTTTCCTTGGTAGGTTCTGTGACAACAGTAAGGCCGGGTTTTATCCCCTCTTCTGAGAGTTTGAAGGCTTTCATAGTGTTACAGATCCTGCCGTCCAGCCTCACGCCAATCCCCTTTACCCCAACCATATTGCCCCAGTCACTAAACATTTTCAGGGTCATTTCACATGCGGTAATGAGAAAGCGGACCTTTTTATCAGGATTGGCGTGGACGATTTCAAAGATTTTTTCTCCGATGTAGTGGATCGTCGGTATGAATAAGGGGATAACGTTTTTCTTCGGCAGGTGCAAAGTGGCTTTGCCAATGAAGCACTGCCCGCAAACAGGATGGTTGGGATCTCGGATGCACTGATCTGAAAATCTACCAGAGGGGCATTCAAAAGGCTTGTGGCAGTAGGAAAATCCTACGACCAATAGATTTTTTTGATCTTCTAGGAGTTGTTTGAATTCTTCTTCCGTTTTGATTCCATAGAAGAAGAAATCTCCTTCTCTTAGGTAGCTATTTTTTTTAAGATAAGATTTTAGAAGAGAAAATCCATAATGCAATGGACGTTTAAAAAAGTAGCGGAGGAATACCTTGTCTTTGTCATAGCGCAGAAGATACCATAGGCTCTTTCCTTTCAGAAAGCGGGCAGTATCCTTTGTTATCCCACAGATGTTAGGAAGATGAGGTAGGGTCTTTATAGGAGCGATTTTAGAGAGCTCTTTTGCCCTTTCATCCCAATTAGCAAGAGATTCTTTAAAGATGTGTAGTTTTTCATTCATGAGCATAAGTATAACGGGTGGCTGTTTTAATGTCTGAGCTGATTTTTACCTTAGAGCTAGAGAAAAAAGAAAAAGATTGCTTTCTCCTCATTTGCACTCAAGATAAACTCTTAGGCCCGTCTCGGATTGTCTATGCAGATGCCTTGCAAAGGGGATCAAAAGAGGATAAAGACTTATTTTCCTTTTTATTAAAACAGCATTTAAAAAGTCTAGGTATTTCTCCCTTAAGTGATAAGTTGCAATCCATATCAATTGCTAAAATTCGTATCCCCGCAAATTTCACTCTCGAGGCAATTAAGCTTTTGGCGCTTGCCAAAAAGCTAAATTGGAAAGAAAAAAGCGTGTTTTATAATCCTTTTGCCAAGGTATCTGTCTTTTTTAAAGGCAGAGAAATAGAGGGTAAACTGGAAGTATCAGGATATCTTAGCATAGATGGTAAAGAGAATCCTTTTTCTTCTATAGATCTGCTTTTCCCCGCAGATCCTATGTGGTGTATTACAGACCGGACGGCACTTATCTTCCCAAAAGACCTAGATCGGAACCTGATTTTGAAAGCCTACCCTTCTCCTTTACTTCTCCAAGGGGAAAAAAAAGAGCAATTCATAGAAGAGTACTTAGATGATGAAGATACTAGAATTGTTTGGGAAAGTCCCCCAGTGCTTAGCCAGGAAACGGCTTCAGCCCCCCTTCAAGCACTACCTGTCCTCATGCTGCAAGATGCTAGGGGGGCTTTTGCAAATCTTTCTATGGATTACGGACCGCGTGGGATCATTTCCTTTTCTATGCCAGCGGGCACTTTCAGAGATTTTTCGCTAGAAAAAAGCTGGGAAAAAGATCTTTTAGAAACAGGATTTCAGAAAAAGATCGTCGGAAGCTCCCACTACTACTGCCCCCTTGATCAAGTAACCAAGACGCTCACCTTCCTTCTGGATCTCGGATGGAAGATTATCGATGGCAAAGGTAGGCAAGTTTTTCGCTATACATCGACAGACTTGCAAGTGTCACTCGTCAATGAGGATATTATTACCAGAGGTAAGCTCTCATATGAAGATCATGAAGTGGATCTGCAAAATGTCGTAGGAGCCTTTAATCGAAGAGATCGCTTTGTTGAGCTTAGCCCCTATGCTGTGGGTCTTATGGACTCGATACAAATTGAAAATGATCTTGGGGACCTGACCGATGCTGAAAGCTGTAAAGATGGTCTTAAGCTTAAAAAACATCAGGCGGGACTCCTAGATAGCCTCCTTGAAAAAAAATTCTGCAAGCTCGATTCAGGATCAGCCTCTTTGGTAGAGAGGATGAGACAAGTTTCTTCTTTAGAGCACTCAGAGCCATCCATTGATTTCCAAGGAGTTTTATATCCTTACCAGCAAGAAGGGGTTAATTGGCTCACCTTCTTGTATAATAGAGGGCTATCAGGCCTTCTTGCTGATGACATGGGTCTAGGAAAGACAGTGCAAGTGCTTGGATTTCTATCTAGAATCCAGAGTGATAAGCCTATTTTAATCGTAGCTCCCACCTCTTTACTTTTTAATTGGAAAAGAGAATGGGAAAGGTTCCTTCCTTCCACAGAAGTCTATTTGCATGGTGGTAAGGAGCGATGCAAAAGTAAAGAAGATCTGCTCCAAAAAAGGGTGATTTTAACCTCGTACTCTCTTTTTAGGATCGATTTGGAAGTTTTTACTAAAATCTCTTATGAATGTGTTATTTTAGACGAGGCGCAGTCTATAAAAAATCCGGAAAGCCAAGTTGCTGCGGCTGCCTACCAGATTGAAGCTAAAATGAGGATTGCCATCACAGGAACACCTGTAGAAAATAGATGGGATGATCTCTGGTCTCTATTTCATTTTCTGGAACCTGAGCTTCTTGATGAACGGAAAGAATTTCATGCCAGTATGATGGCCGCAGAGGCTGATGACAGGTATCTTAAGAGAGTTAAAAAGAAGATCAAGCCCTTCCTTCTTCGTAGAAGCAAAGAGCAGGTGGCAATTGATCTACCCGAGAAGGTATTGCAGACGGTATGGGTCGAGATGAGCCCATCTCAACGAGAGATCTACGAGACCTACCTCTCCAAAAATAGACAAGGGATTCTTAAAGAGATTCAGGAACAGGGCCTGTCTGCTAAAAGGATGCAGGTTCTCGAGGCGCTGCTGCGCCTGCGTCAAATCTGCTGCCATCCTCATCTCGTAGAGAAATCCCTGGACGAAAGTCCCGATCTTAGCGCTAAGCTTGAAAGGGTTCTTGCAGATATGCAAGAGGTTGTGCAAGAGGGGCGCAAGGTTATTTTATTTAGTCAGTTTACCGGGATGCTTAAGATCTTTGAAAAGCACATAGAGGCGTTAGCTTTAAAATATGTCTATCTCGATGGCTCTACAAAGGACCGGGAATCAGTGATAAAAACGTTCCAAGAAGACCCTTCGACACAAATTTTCCTTATGAGCTTAAAAGCCGGTGGGGTGGGTCTTAATCTCACCGCGGCCGATTATGTCTTTTTATGTGATCCATGGTGGAATGATGCTGCAGAAAGGCAAGCCATCGACAGAGCACACCGTGTGGGAAGAAAAGATGTCGTCGTCGCTCGTCGCTATGTTATGGCAGAGACTGTCGAAGAAAAAATAATGAAGCTCAAAGAAAAAAAATCAGCTATAGCTACAGGGCTTATAGAGATGGATGGGGAACTGTCTTCGTTTACTATGGATGATCTATTAGAGATGCTGAAGTAGGCATGTTAACATTTCCAAAGGTAAAAGGTTCAAATTGGTCATTGTAGCAGGTTGAAGAAGCCCCCTCGGTATGAAAGGATTTGAGCCGCCAGGTCCAATTACATGGAGCTAAAAATACCAAAAGGTCTTCTTCAGATGCTAGAAAAAAAACGGAAACTTTATTGTTCTTCTTTACTGGACTTGTCTTGTTCTAAAATCTCCTGGGCGGCAAATTTTAGTGTCTTAAGACCATCTTCAAAGCCAATTTTTCTAAGTAATGTATCTAAAAATCGTAGTTCTGAAATAAGTTGGTCGTTAAGCGATTCTAACTCTGAAATTCTTTTAAGCAGTTTATTTTGTTCCATAGATGCCTCCTTCGATTTGGTAATTATATACAATGCAAGAAGTGTGCCAATATGATTCCTTTGTCAAAAAAATCTAGGGTCCATAGAATGGGATACAAGGGTAGTTAATTCACTAAGAGGGATTTATGAATAGATTGTGGATATCGTTATTTGGAGCCGGGCTTTTACTGTCGGGCTGTGGAGAAAAAGAGGAAGAGAGCGTGGATCTAGATAGGATCGTCCACCTGGTAGAAGAAAAAGACTCTGCTGAATGGAAAGCTCCAAGTGATGCAGGACTGGTTTCCGGACTTCTTAGTCCAGAAGAGCTACCACTTACTGAAAATGATGAAGATCAGTCGATTAGATAGCATTTTCAAACTGTAAAATCTCTTGCTTCATTTTGGTCCCATAGGCGAATCCTCCGAGGCTTCCGTCTGCAGAGCGAACTCTATGGCACGGAATGAACAGGGGGAAAGGATTGGCTCGGCAAATATTGCCGACTGCTCTAGCAGCTCTTTGACTGCCTGCTCTTTTTGCAAGACCTGAATAACTCTCAAAAGATCCTAAAGGTATTAAAGCCATCTCCTCCAGTACTCTTTTAGTAAAGGGGGTAGAGGTGGTTAGTTTTAAATTGAGGGTTTGGGTCGGTTTCCGTTGGCTATAGGCTATCAGCCATGAATACAGGTCTTTTGATATGACTTCAGCAAGTTTAATGGGTATTTCACAGGAGAAATGATCACTATGGCTAAGCAGCACCTTATGAAGGGAGAAATCCTTGCTAACGAGTGTTACTTTGATGTGAGGGCCAGAGATAAATGAGTAGGTTTGCATAGGAAAAGGGGAAGAAGGGAGACCCCTTCTTCCCCTAACTAATTTTAACGAAAGTTGGATTCTGGGCGAACTAGAGAGACGATCTCGTCTAAACGGATCTGCTCGTCGTAGTTTGACTTGCTGACTTCTTTACCAGCATAGAACCATGCTGTTTTTTCAGCGCTATCTACGTAGTAAACCTCAGGGCCATGCTTTCTGTCATTTTCCCAGACGATCTGATGAGATACCTTATCTCCATCAACGAAATAGGTCTCAAGACCATTTTTCTTGCCGAAGAGATAGGAGATTTCCAGGTACTTTGTTCCATTCTTAAAATAGGTGGATTTGCCGTGGAGTTGGCCATTTACCCACTCTTCTAAAGCTAAGGGTTCTCCATTTGCTGTGAATGTAGTTTTTTCTCCATGCATCTGGTTATTTAAGTAGTATGTCACGCTCTGGGGAGATCCGTTTGCATAAAAAGAATCTCTTTTTACAGCAAAGCCTTTGTCGATCTCATCTCTATACAGAAGAGTCCCTTTAGCATCACGCATCGTTCTTTTTCCGTGGCCTTTCTCAACACGTGACTCTACTTCATTAAGGACGCTGAAGTATTGCCCTTCTAGAAGTTCATCATTTGCAAACTCTTCTATGCTTCTTGGTGCGCCATCAGCATACCAGAGTGTAAGGGAGTGTCGTGAAGGGGACAGTTGTACTGTTTCCTTCATAGGCATTCCGGACATGTCATAAAGAACTTCTTTTGCCGTTTGTCCTCGATTATAGAGCACATATCTCTCTACAGTTTGAGAATTAGGATAGGTATAGGTGCACGGGCCGTGGAGCTCATGGTTTTCGTAGGTGGCAGTAACTACAACTCCGCTGCGCAGCGCTGTTATGACTTGGCCGGGATAATTTTTTGATGCCCATTCTTCTTGAGAAACAGCGTAGCCATATTTGTGTACGTAGCGTTGTGAAACAACTTGGCTATTGTTGTTGTCCTTGTGGCATGAGCTTGCGAGAAGTGCCAGAGCTCCGCAAAGTAAAGATAATCTAAATTTCATAAAACCTCAGATCCGAGCAATGTGTTATTGAGAGAGAAACTATTTCTTAAATCTACAATAAACAATTACCTAACTTTTCCGCTACCTTTTGTGTAAGATTCATGTGCTCCGCCTCTATAGATTCATAAGAAAGGGTCTTTTCTTTGTCTCTATAGCTAAACCGTAGAGTCACATTTTTCCTGTCTTTTCCGAGTTTCTCACTTTCGAATAGATCGAGCATATACACTTTTTCAAGATAAGTGCTCTGGACTTCATTGGCTGCTTGCAATAGGCTTGCTACAGGAGTTTCTTTTTTCACCGTAAGTGTCCAGTCTCTTTCTGATCCGGGGAATTGCGCGAGGGGTTCTATCCTAATTTCCCTATTTCGCATTGATAGGAGCTCATGTAGGTTTATCTCAGCGTAGTACACGCTTTCGATGCAATCTAGTTTTTGTAGCGTTGCAGGATGGACCTGCCCAATTACACCCAGAGTAATATCTCCCCGTTTTATTCGAGCCTGTCTGCCGGGCTGAAAATTGTGGAGGTGGGAAGGTTCAAAACAAATTCCTTCAATCTTAAAGAAGCTACAGAGGTTTTCTACTATACCTTTCAGATCGTAGAAGTCTACCATACGAGGCTTGGGGTCGTGATGGTGGGGGCCGCTCAATCCTGTAAGGATAATAGCGGCGCAAGAGAGCTCTTCGATCTTATTTCCTTGCCTAAAGTGGACTCTTCCCACTTCAAAACCACAGAGATTCATGTTTTGGTGGGAGCTATTGTGTTTAACACACTCTAAAAGTCCTCCGAGAAGGGTCCCTCTAAGAACTGAGTAGTCAGCAGACTTCGACTGTAGTACATGAAGTGCTAAGAACTCTTTATTGCTAGGTTCTTTGGTAAGCTCAGATAAGGCCGGGCTAATGAGATCGCAAGTGATTAGTTCCTGAAGCCCTTCGCTGATTAGTCTTTCTCTTACCTCGTTTTCTAATAGATACATAGGAGCATCTATGAGCGATGAAGATACGTGTAGCGGTTTTCTTTTCGGGACGTTGTTGTATCCATAGATTCTCATTATTTCTTCGATAAGATCCACCTCGGCATTTATATCATTGCGATGAGCCGGAATAAGCAGTTCTAAAGAAGTTGCATGTTCTTTGACTACTTTCATTTGCAGTCTTTGCAGAAGGGATGCGACTTCCCTAAGGCTGATATCGATACCTAGGAGGCTTTGCACCTTTTCCAAGCGACAGGTGATCTTCTTTGCAATGAATGGGTGGACATTGTGATCGATGACCCCATTTGCTATTTCTCCCCCCGCAAGAGAGCAAAGGAGTTCTGCTGCTTTATCGATGGCAAAAGCTATAGCTTCTGCATCGATCCCTCTTTCAAAACGCTGAGAAGAATCGGTTTTTAGAGAAAGTTCTTTGCATCCTTTGCGTATGGCTTGAGGGGAAAATAAGGCAGCTTCAATTACGATGTTTGTTGTCTTTTCAGATACAGCACTTGTGTCACCACCCATGATTCCTGCAATGGCTAAGGGCTGAGCGGGATCGCATATCAGTAAAAGGTCTGCAGGAAGAGTTCTTTCAGCTCCATCAAGAGTTTTTAGGTGCTTATGGGGAGTGCCGGATGATACGATAATTTTATGCTCTGCTATTTTATCATAGTCGAACAAATGTAGAGGCTGCCCAACGCTTACCATGATAAAATTAGAAATATCAACAACGTTATTGATGCTACGAACGCCGCATGATTCGATTTTTCTCTTTAGCCAGTCAGGTGAGGGGCCTACCTTAACATTTTTAACAACACGCGCCATGTAACGGTTGCAGCGATCTGTATCTTGGATGTCTACTTGTAAAAGGTCTTTTACATTGGGGCCTGTTTCCTCGATGGAGAGAGCTTGTTTCTTCAAAGGGATGTTTAACAGAGCTGAAAGCTCTCTTGCTATTCCTTGGATGCTTAGGCAGTGGCCGAGATTTGGTGTGAGGGAGATATCAAAGATTGCATCAGAAAAAAGAGAAGAAATATCTGTACCAAGAGCAAACTCTTCAGAGAGCTCCATGATACCGTCTCCTTCTTTGGATAATCCTAGCTCCTCTGCCGCGCAAAGCATACCAAAAGATTCCACATCACGCAGCTTGCCTTTTTTGATTTTAAAAGGTTTGCCACTCTCATCTGGTGGAAGGATTGCTCCAATTTTAGCAAGAGCGGTAATTAGCCCGGGTCTGCAATTTTTAGCTCCGCAAACAATTTGTAGCTCTTCAGTTCCATCGGTAACAGTTGCAACACAAAGTCTATCTGCATTGGGATGGGGAATAGTAGATAAGACTTTAGCTACCACGACACCGGAAAAATTTGATCCGATAAGAGTCACTGCATCGACCTCAAGGCCAGCAAGTGTTAGTACCTCAGAAATTTTTTCTGGGGTTAGCGATAAATCTAAAAATTCTTTTAACCAGGATAATGGGGCTTTCATAAAATTTTTCAAAATTATAGAGTAAAGAGATAATCTTATAACAAACTCCCTATATCGTAGAAAAGAGATTTTTTATGGCCCGTTCTTTCGATCAATTTTGGATGAGAAGAGCTAAAACGCTCACCCAAGCCCTTATCATCAGTGGTACGATAAATATCGGGCTGATCGGGACCTTTGTCTATTTCGTTCTTAAAGATAGAAATGCAGCGATTACTGTAGCTCCAAGGATCCTTCTCAAAGACCCTTCGATGTACGTTACCAATGAGCAAGTCCTTCGTAGTTATTGCAGCTTGCCATTCTCTGAGCTTCTCTTAAAATTAGAAAATAAAGACTTGGTAGAAGAAGGTTTTGCTAAAAGAGATTTAGCCTTAGCCTGCCTTGTGGCTTTTCACCATTTTAATATCGATAAAGCTCTTGGGGGGATGCTACCTCAAAAAAGAAGTGTTTTCTTCCGCAATCAAGATGCAACTGAAGCGCTAGATGTTGTTGTTTTTCCAGGACTTGGTAGTGATCAATTTAATGCAATCCTATCCTATGCAAAAACAGAGAAATGGCCGCTTACAAGTAAGGGACTGTTTTTTGAAGTAAAACGGGCAGCGTTGCATCCCGATCCTGTCCTTTTAGAAGCGTTTTATACAACTCCCGAGTACTACAGTGTAAATACTTTTCTTCAGAAAGTAGGGCTTGATGTAGAAAAAGATGCAGTTATTGCCCTTATTTCAGAAGGGGAGTGGGAGCCGTTGGCCGGATTTTGTGAAGAGCAAAGACTGAGTGGAGATTTTTCTCCGGAGAAAAGAAGGTCTTTTTTACTTTCTTATTTTCAAAAATATAGCAGTAAAACAGCTGCCTCACTACTTATCAAGTTCGATCTCGACTACGTTACCAAACGCCTTGATGACACTTCGCTTCTTCAATTTCTCGATTTGATTGCAGAGAAAAAAGAGCCCTTGGTCAAAGTAGCAAGGGAACTTCTCATCAGCCCGCGTGGAGATGAGCTTAGAAAAAGAGCTGCTCACCTGCTCTACTCTTTTGCAAGTGAGCCTTTTCCGGAGGTTTATGATCATCTTGTGGCAGTAGAGAAGTTTTGCCCTGAAGCGATGCCAAAGCCTGTCTTGCCGGAAAATATCATGATTGTGGAGGCGAAAGTAGCTCTTGAAGCGGTTGCCTCTGAAACTACAAAAGCCTTAAAGACTCCTGCCCCTGCGTCTAAAACAAGAGTTCATGTCATTCAAGAGGGAGATAGTCTGTGGAAGATTTCTCGAAAATATAAGGTTTCTATAGAAGAAATAAAA
>Ga0118677_10007277_pt1 | contig 18344 bp, 16 predicted proteins | sample AliMusrvi5mmetaG_FD_86154 | JGI IMG/M metagenome (GOLD analysis project Ga0118677, IMG submission 86154) | reverse complement strand
ATCAATAACGGAAACTGGTATCCTGCCCGACAGGATATAACTCACGATTTTTCGATTGTCGGAATTTACGATATCAATAAAAAATGGACAGTTTCGGCAACCTGGGTTTTCAATACCGGAAATGCCGTGACTTTCCCCAGTGGAAAATATCTCATTGATGGAAAAATCCAGTTTTATTATACCGAACGAAACGGTTACCGAATGCCCGATTACCATCGATTAGACCTAGGAGCAACTTACACGTTGAAGAAAACTAAAAAGTTTGAAAGCAGCCTGAATTTCTCGGTTTACAATGCTTACGGACATAAAAATGCTTACTCCATCGATTTTGTACAAGATAAAAACGACCCGACAAAAATTAATGCCGTTATGACTTATCTGTTTACTTATGTACCGTCTATTACTTATAATTTTAAATTTTAAATAAATGAAATTCAATATATTATGTGTTTTTATAATTGTGCTATTATTTTCAGGCTGCACCGAAAATATTATGTTGGACTTAAATTCTTCAAATCCACAAGTTGTGATAGAAGGTTCAGTTCCGGTAGATGGGAAAGCGCAAATCTCAATAACTAAATCGATAAATTTTGATGCTGGAAATAACTTTCAGACAGTAAGCAATGCTACGGTTACGTTGAGTGATAATACAGGAAATTCGGAAATTTTGACCGAAACATCAACAGGAATCTACACCTCAAATTCAATGATAGGAATTATAGGACAAACTTATTCTCTTTCAGTAAAAATGAATGATAAAACAATTACTTCGTCGTGTAAAATTCCTGATCAGGTACATTTTGATTCGCTCATTGTGAAAGTTGCAGAAAATTTTGGACGTTTTGGAGGAAATACCCCTAATGATACCTTATACACAATAACGGTGGAATATAGAGATCCTGCCTCAGAAACAAATTATTACCGCTTTATTGAGTATATAAACGGAAAATCGACCGGAAACATTTATGCCTATAATGATAGGCTGACAAACGGAAAATTTGTTGAAAGTAATTTACTGAATTTCAATCGGCTTCTTACAAAAGGAGATACAATAACCGTGGAAATGCAATGTATCGATAAGACTGTGTACGAATATTTAAACAGTTTCGGGAATCTTGCTATGGGACCAAGTTCATCAACACCCGCAAATCCATACACCAATCTGAATGGCTCTGTATTGGGGTATTTTAGCGCACATACTACAGAACGAAAATCATATATCATTCAATAAACAGATATTTATTTAGCCTTTCCATTTGCTTTGAACCAACTTATGGCTTCCCAAATGGCGGTTTTTAGTTCCGTTTGCGGCATGGAAAGTTCGGATTTTACTTTGATATTCGTATAATATTCCCTGACTAATAATTGACGCAGATTCATGCTGCAAACTTCAGTTTTTATTCCTAATTTTCGAATCAAATCACCTATTTTTCCAATTGCTATCAATAAGGAATCTGGTATATCAATTAGAAATTGTTTGTAGTTTCCAATTTGCTTCTGAAGTTTATAAAATTGCCTGAATGAAAGATTTGTGCCCGAAGCCAGATACCGTTCACCGTTTTTTCCCTGAGTCAACCCATTGCAAACTGCTGTTGCCACATCTTTCACAGGCACAAAGTTTTTCCCTCCCCGCGGAACAAACATAATGCGTTTTTTATAACCCATCAACATTAATTTTCCGGAGCTTGGTTTGGTATCATACCCACCAATCAGGAAAGTCGGATTAATGATAATGACATGTCGGTTGGGCAAAAGAGAGGCATTTACAAAAAGTTGTTCAGCTTCCACTTTACTTTGTGCATAAAACGAATGGGTAAACGGAAATTGAATTGGTGAAGTTTCGTCGGTCAGTTTATTTTCAGCTCCAAAACCAACGGTATTAGCCGAGCTGACAAAGACCAAGCGTTTAATATTCAATTCATCAGCTACTTTAATCACTTGAGCTGAACCTTCAACATTTATTTTCAGGTAATCAGTATAATGAAGCAAATCATTAGCCGTAACAGCTGCAATATGAATAATGGCATCACAATCAACGGCAGCATCTTTCAGTGTTTCATAAACCGTAAAATCACCTTCGAAAACACTCACCGACTTTACATCGAAATGAATATTCCTTGTATTCCTTACAATGATACGAACTTCGCTTCTATTCCTAAGTAATTCAAAGACTACGTGATGCCCCAACAATCCGTTTGCACCTGTAACTAAAACCTTCATTTTACCTTTTTTTTATATGATGACATGCAAAAGTAACAAATCTTTCATATAAATTCTTAATTCAAAAATCAGTATATTTGCAGCCTGAAAAAAATTATACTTTATAAAATTATGGAAACAAAAGTAGTATTGATTACTGGTGCAAGTGCCGGTATTGGATTGGCGGCAGCAGTGCAAATGATGAATAAAGGAATGAAAGTGTACGCAGCATCGCGCCGTGGTGGAGTTCCTCAAAAATCATCAAATGGAGTTGGGGAGTTGGTTCATGTAAAAATGGATGTAAACAACGAAACCGAAATTGCAGCCGTGATAGCACAGATTGTAAAAGAAAATAATCGTCTCGATGCCGTTATTTGCAACGCAGGAAACGGTATTGCCGGTTCTATTGAAGATACTTCGTCGGAAGAAGTAAAGTATCAGTTCGAAACCAATTTCTTCGGAGCCGTAAAAACCATTCAGGCTTGTGTTCCTATATTCAGGGCTCAGGGTTACGGAAAAATCATAACCACATCGTCGGTAGCAGCCATAGTCCCTATTCCGTTTCAGGCATTTTATTCAGCCGGAAAAGCAGCTTTGTTGATTTTTATGCAGGCACTGGCTATGGAAGTAAAAACTTTCGGCATTCAATGTTCCATAGTATTGCCGGGCGATACCAAAACCGATTTTACGGCAGCCCGCAAATATACCGAAGCTTCGCAATCGACCAAATCAATTTATTACAATAAAATGAAATCATCGGTTGGTAAAATGGAAAAAGACGAACAAAACGGCATGTCGCCCAACGCAATAGCCAGTCAAATGGTCAAACAGCTTACCCGCAAAAATATGAATATCGTAGTGATTCCAGGTTTCCAATATAAGGTAATATGCTGGTTATTCAATCGTTTACCTACAAAAGTTAGCTTGTGGATTGTGGGTATGCTCTACTAAAAAATATAATTTCCATTATTAAAAAGCTTGCCGGAGTGAATAATTCGGCAAGCTTTTTTTTGCTTCTTCATTCCCTCTTTTCACCGTCTGAAAACCTATCAACAATCTGTTGAAAACTTACTGAAAACCCTTGATAGAAATATTACAACAAAATTTGCAGAATTGAAAACCTTTGCTGCATATCTATTGTTTTGATACATCAAAATTAGTAAGCATATTTTTTACAGCTATTTATTAACCTGTTTTATGCTGTTATCAGCAGGTGGGTTTGTAAAAAGTTTCTAACTTTGCAGTTATAAACAGCATGTTGATAAAGTTTGTAATTTTCTTATTTTAAAAGAAATAATTCATTTTGGATTGTTGATATAACTGATTAAAACTTTGATAACGGATATACACAAGCATTTTACAATATTTTTATCAACTCTATCAACAGGCTATTATTATCTCTATAAAGTTTTTTTAAAAATTAAAAGAATAATTATAATGTTTATTTGAAAACTCTTAAAATTACCCCCAACCCCTAAAGGGGAGTAAAAATTGTTTCAATAAAAAAATTAGAAAGATTATGAATGATAAAGAAAATATACAAAACCAAAGTAACTCCAATTCCCCTTTAGGGTTTAGGGGTCGTGAGTTTTTTATATCGGAAATTAACCGACTCAAAAAAGAAAAGAATGCCGTCATTATGGCGCACTATTACCAAATGGGCGATATACAGGATATTGCCGATGTGGTTGGCGATAGTCTGGCATTAGCTCAAAAAGCTGCTCAAACCGATGCTGATATCATTGTGCTTTGTGGTGTTCATTTTATGGGCGAAACAGCCAAAATTCTTTCTCCAACCAAAAAAGTACTTGTACCTGACTTGAATGCAGGTTGTTCGTTGGCCGACAGTTGCCCTGCGGAAGCGTTTGAAGCATTTATAAAGGCTCACCCCGATCATACGGTTATCTCGTACGTAAATACCACAGCAGCCGTAAAAGCACTTACTGACGTGGTGGTAACTTCTACCAATGCAAAGAAAATTGTGGATCAGTTCCCCAAAGATGCGAAATTAATTTTCGGACCAGACCGGAATCTTGGAAATTATATCAACAGTGTGACTGGTCGTTCGATGCTATTATGGGACGGAGCGTGCCACGTACACGAGCAATTCTCTGTTGAAAAGTTGGTGAAATTAAAATCAGAACACCCCGATTCACTTATTTTGGCACACCCTGAATGTAAGAAAACGTTGTTAGTCATGGCTGATTTTATTGGAAGTACACAAGCTTTGCTTAATTATGCCACCGAATCAAACGCAAATTCATTTTTGGTAGCAACCGAAAGCGGAATTCTACACGAAATGAAGAAGCATAACCCCGGTAAAGAGTTTATTCCCGTACCGCCAAATGACAGCACCTGTGCCTGCAACGAATGTAATTTTATGCGCCTGAATACGCTTGAAAAGCTATATAATTGCCTACTAACCGAAACTCCCGAAATACTGGTGGATGAAGAAGTAAGACTAAAAGCCGTAAAACCTATTTTGAGAATGTTGGAAATGAGTTAAAAATATACTGTTATGAATAAATTAAATATTTTATTTCTTTTATGTATCTTAGCAATCAGCACTTTTGCTCAACATACACTGACGGTTGAAATTACAGGCTTGCGAAACAATAAAGGCAATCTGCTTTACGAACTCTTTGATAAGAATCAGAAAAGTTTAAAGGTTGGTAATGAAATTATTACCAATAAAAAATGCGTTATTGTGATTGATAATGTAAAACCCGGAAAATATGGTTTTAATTATATTCACGATGAGAATAAAAATAAAAAGTTAGATACCAAAATGCTTATTATCCCCAAAGAAGGATATGGTTATTCCAATAATCCGGTAGCAAAATTTGGACCGCCTGATTTCAAAAAGTGGATTTTTGAAGTGAAAGAAAGTACAAAATTAAATTGTAAAGTTACCTATCTGAATTATTAATTATTTATTTCAACACTTTATCCGAAGCTAATTTGCCGGTTAGTATAGAAATAGGCAAACCCGATGGACTATAAACCCACTGTCCAGCCTGAAATATGGATGGTAAAGGTGTTTCTACCGACTTAGCTATAGACAGCATTCTTGTTTCAATCGGAATGTACGGATTAGTAAAAGCCCATCCGGTTATTCCACCTTCGGTATTGCCGGTTAGTTTTTCAATGGTAAGCGGGGATGATGAAAAGCAACCGATAACTTTTTCTTTAATTCCAGGGAAAATGCTTTCTTCCAAAATTTGAATAGTAATTTGCTCCAAAAATTCCTTTATTTCTTTTGTCCATCCAAAATCATCAATCTTTTTTGCCAGACTGTAATCGTAAAGCAAGCTAATAATCAATCCGGCTTTACTTTCGGGTGCCAGATCCGCATCGCGTAATACAGGAATGGCAATTTCAAAGGTGTTCAATCGGAAATAATTTTCCAGATATTTCTTGATTTTATTTTTCAACTCAAAATTATCCGGCTGAATGGTTTTCATATTCAAAAACTCTTCAATATCCGATTTTTGTACGATTGATAATCCTCTTTTATCAGGTGTATAGAAGAAATGCCCGGTGCAGATGTTGGAGAAATACTCTTTGTTTTCGTTCACCGACAAATAAACGGTAAACACCGAATCACCAGCTCTCAAATCTTTCAGCAAGGAACGCTTTTCCTTAATTTTCCTGACTAATTTCGGGTCATTAAGTTTCTCAACCGGAATGCAATTATAAAGTTGTTTTAAGTCACCTGCCCATATTAAATTTTTGTAATCATATCGGTTTCCCAGATTATCCATCACATATTTTTCCTCTGGATTCAGGTTTTCAATGGTTACCGCTGTTTTAATAATGCCGCCGTGCGCAAGAATATAAGTCTCCATTTTCTCAATCAAAGTTGCAGTTCCGCCTTTCGGATAATGGTAGTCAAGATACAGACTAAAATAACTCAGAGCGAATGAAGCTGGCGTTTTTTGAAAGAAATGTTGGGCAATTATATCAATAAGAGCTTGATTTTTAGTGAATCGTTTCAAATAAACTTCGACGGGTTCATTTAATTTTTTAATTTTATTAATTGTGAAAATAAATTTAAACATCCATGGCAGAATTACTTTCAACAAGTATTTTTTATCTTCATTTATATTTAAAAAAGCCGGATTATCAATGCCATAAAGCACGTTCATATAACCCATTATTTTCTTAATTTTGCCAATAATAGCCTTAATATCAGAAGCGTTTTCGGGATATTGTGCTATGAGGAAAGCCTCATATTCAGTTACACTTTCTTTGTCTGTAAGCTTCAGTACATTGTCGGCAATGCCAATAGAAATATTGCTTTTGTTGAATTCAATATCAATTCCCAGCTGTTTGAGCATCGGGAAAACAATACCTGAATTTTCGATAGATCTCAATCCACCATCAAAATAAATACCATCACGCTGAAAGGTTTGTACCAACCCGCCAACTTTCGATTGTTTCTCAAAAAGTATAACCGACTGACCTGCTTTGGTAAGGTAAGCGGCAGCCGTCAGTCCGGCAATTCCACCGCCAACAATAATAGTATCATACTTCATAAACGTTTTCCTTATCAAGATGAATAAATTCTTTGCTTAGCTGAAAAATTTGTTTCCCAAGTTCTCTGTTTCGGGCATGAGGTGCAGGAATTTCTTCGTTAGTGAGGTTAAAAAACTTACCGGTAACACCTTCCATTTCTGGAGACGAAGCTAGGTAATAAATAGCTTCACCTGAGATTTCAGGGTTTTTCAGCGTGGGTTGAATAAGATAACGGGAAAACCAGTTATACAATTTGCCGTTGTTTGTTCCGATATTGGATTTTACTGCGCCCGGATGCATGGCATTGATTGTAACTCCCTTTCCTTGTAGTAATTCGTTCAGTTCCCAAACTGTCATTAGTTGAGCGGTTTTAGATGCACCATAACCACCGTAACCACCATATTTACGTTTTTCCCAGTTAAGGTCGTCAATCTTTAAACCATTAAATCGATGACCTTCGGAATTTACCTGAATAATACGCGATGGCGCACTTTCCACCATTCGTTTAAGCAGGAGGCTGGTAACCAAAAATGAAGCAAGATGATTCACAGCAAAAGCGGTTTCAAATCCATCCACCGTTAGCTGGCGTGTAGTCATGTGAACACCGGCATTATTTACCAACACATCAATGCGTGGATATTTGACCAAAATGGCTTCTACGGCTTTTCTAAGCTCATTTAAATCACTAAAATCTGCCAGAAAATAATCCGGTTCATTGGTAGAAAAAGAGCGTATTTCTGTACAAAGTTTTTCTGCTTTTTCTTTATTCCTCACAATCATCACAATTTTTGCACCGGCTTTTGCCAACCGAATGGCAGCCTGATAACCTACACCCGAAGTTGTCCCTGTTATCACGCATATCTTTCCATCCATAGATTCGGTGGAAACTTTTTGAGAAAGGTGTCCAGCACGAATAAAATCTAACTCAGGTGGGAATTTAAATTTCTTACTCATAAATTTCAACCAAATTTTTTAATTAAAAACCTACGATACATTTTATTCCAATGCGGAATATTATTAAAAATATCACCCCAGAGGTCGTAATAATCACGTTGCTGAAGGATATAACCATCTTCGCTGATAGTTAGTTTTGTAGAACCATATAAGGGTGTACTCGGATATTTTTTAAACATCATAGTCATTATCCAGTCGAAAATAATGATGTTTTCGTTTTGAGCAATGGACACAATTTCCATATTCAACTGGTGTGTGCGTTTTGTCAGGCGGTTGCACATAGCGGTAAAATCCTCAATTCCTTCGATTCGCTGAATAGTGTCCTGAAAAATTATATTTTTGTGATAATACGGAAAAATATGTGACCAATCTGGTTTTCCATCTGTATTGTAAGTCTTTGACCAAAGCTCTTTTACCGTTTCAATACAAATTGGCTTTAATGCTGATTTTTCTTTCATCGATCAAATTGTGTTTTAACTTTATGCAAAGATAATTATATTTCTAAATAATAAAAGTAGAATTTATTGTTACAATTAGCAGGAATCATTACTTTTGAATGCTTAAAAAGCTAAACAAAACACCAATCACAAAGTTCAGTTCAACGAATTATGTCAGTTCAGGCAAAAATTATTACTTTCTTTCTGGGGATTTTCAACGCAAAAAAGTTGGTAGAAAAATCCTTTAAAAATCCACCAAGGTCAATAAAACCTTTGATTACGGAGCATTTAAAGAAGAAATTCAAGGCATCAGAATTTAAGGTAATGAATAAATCAGTAGTTACCTTGCAACCCAAGAGAAACGCAAATGATACTCATATTTTGTTCTTTCACGGAGGGGCATATGTGGTTGAAGGAAGCTCCATGCATTGGAAAATAGTTGAATCATTAGTCCGAAAAACAAATTGCAAAGTCTCATATATTGACTATCCGATCGCACCTGAAAATACATATAAAACGACTTTTGATATGGTTCAACAGTCCTTCGACCAACTTGCTAATCTATATCCCAACGACCGATTTATGTTTATGGGCGATTCGGCTGGTGGAGGATTGGCTCTGGCTTTTGCTCAAAAACTTGTCAAAGAAAATGCAAAGGTTCAACCAATAAAAAATATCCTTTTTTCACCCTGGCTCGATCTTTCCATGCAAAATCCGAAAATTACACAACAAGAACATTTAGACAAAATTTTGCCTATTGTTGGACTTATAACTGCTGGCAAGAAATATGCAGGAGGTGAGGATGTGAGTAATTATTTATTGTCACCAATCAACGGAGAAATAGAAGGAATAGGCGATACATTAGTTATTTATGGAACACAGGAGTTGTTTTATCCCGATTGCAAGAAGTTGCAGGAAAAATCGAAAAGTTACAAAAATTTTACCTTTCATGAGTTTCCCGAAATGCAACACGATTGGGTGATATTCCCAATACCGGAAGCTGCTCAAGCATTAGATATTGCAGTGGATTTTATCCGAAATTGAAAGCCAGGATATAATTTGAAGTCTTATCAGGATTCACAACAAAAAAAGCGGAACTTACTCCGCTTTTTTTGTTGCATGTTCCGTTGGAACTATCTTAAATAACTTATCGTTCCGTCGTATCAACTCATTGGTTTTCATAGAGAAATATGTTCCTTTTTCCACTTTTTCGACTGGTTCAAGTTTTACACGCATTTCTTTTACATGGTCTTCGTAAGCACCAGTTGTTTCGCCGGTAATCAGAATTTCATCACCTACCGAAAGGTTTTGCGCTTCCAGTAAAAATTCAGCTACGCCCAGTTTTTGGAAGAAATTGGTGCATTTACCCACATAAATCTTTTTATACGTTGCTTCCGAACCGTAGTTTTTGCTCCACTCGCCAAGTCGCTGTCCGAGGTAATAGCCGTTCCAGAATCCACGATTAAATACTTTGCTAAGCCGTACATCCCATTCAGCCACTTTCGCGTCTGAAAACGTCCCATTGAGGCACGATTCAATGGCTTCATTGTAACAACCCACCACCGCTTTCACGTATTCAGCTCCACGCGCCCGACCTTCAATTTTGAAAACCCGCACACCGGCTTTCAACATTTCGTCCACAAACCCGATAGTTTTCAGGTCTTTGGGCGACATAATATATTCATTGTCAACTTCCAACTCAATTTCTGAATCTTTGTCTTTTACAGTATAACCACGGCGACAAATCTGATTACACGCGCCGCGATTAGCTGATACATTTTTTTCGTGCAGACTGAGGTAACATTTACCCGAAACAGCCATACACAATGCACCGTGACAGAACATTTCAATGCGAATAAGGTTACCACTTTTGCCAAAAATGTTATCTTTTTCTATGGCTTGATATATTTCAGCCACCTGTTCCATATTTAACTCACGTGCTAACACTACCACATCTGCAAATTGTGCATAAAACTTCAACGCTTCTACGTTGGAAATATTCAATTGAGTAGAAAGATGCACTTCTACACCAATGCTGTTAGCATACATTAAGGCAGCCACGTCGGCAGCAATAATGGCCGAAACGTTCGATTCTTTAGCTACATCAATGATTTCGCGCATCAAAATCAAATCATTATCGTACAAAATGGTATTGACAGTGAGATAGCTTTTTACATTATTTTTGTAGCAAATGCGAACAATTTCACGCAGGTCATCTGTCGTAAAATTGCTGCTCGATTTGCTGCGCATATTCAGCTTTTCAATGCCAAAATACACCGAATCGGCACCAGCTTTGATGGCAGCCGAAAGACTTTCCCACGATCCGGCGGGAGCCATTATTTCTATGTCTGAGCGAACAACTCCTAATCTACCCTCAACCCCAAAAGGGGAGCTGAAGTTAGTATTGTTTTCTATTTTTTTATTGTTTAAAATCATATGAATTTATAAAATAGTCTGTAGAAATTTAATTTCCCTTTAAGGGTCAGTGGTTGATTTTTATTTAAATGAAGGTGTCAACTTTTTTATCGGAAAACTGATTCCAACCCTGATTTGATGATACGGAAAATCCGTTATTCCATATTGATATTGAGCAAAATAATCAATCTTTTTAGAGATTATTGTTAACTTTGCAGCATATACTAAAGGTGCATCACCATAATCGTGCAAAGGGCTAATAGGAGAATAGGTATGAATCCAGCCCCAATATCCTGATAGCGTATTTTCGAGTTTCCAATACGAATTTCCGATACTAAGTTTTCCTCCATACATAGGCGAATCATCTTGAGTGCTGACCTGATCAATTTGCCAACACATAAACCCTGCATCAGCCACAACGCGGATTTCGCTTATAAATTTACAGTTCGTAAAAAATGATTTTCCGGCTTCCACGTCGAAGTAATATCCCGGCGTGTCAAAGTAACGTCGTTGTTGGGAATTTGTTCCCGAAGCGGTTTTCAATGTGGTATTAAAAATAACTGAAAGACAATATTTTTTTTCTTTCAACAACCTGATTCGGGTTTGAAAATACACGTCGCCATTGGCTTGTCCGGATGTATTTCCATTCATATCGCGTTCGAAGCTTAATTCCGGCGTTACCTGATAATTTTCCAGTACAGTCGACCAGATTTTAAAAGAAACACACTCGGGTAGTAGAGGAAACTCAACTTTCACATAGCCGTTTTCGGTTTGATCACCTTTTCCGAAGTAATAATCGGCCATTAAACTAATGGTTGTTTTGGCTGGTATGCGTGCATCAGTAAACTCCGGAACAGGGTTTGCATTGGGACCAAACCAGGTAGTGGAGTATTTTACTGATTGAGAGTAAATGTTTTGCAAGCTAATAAATGCACAAAAAATAAGAACTCCATTTTTCATACCGATCTTTTTAATATTAGTATACAAAGATAGATAATACAATTCAAAATATATAACTCTGGAAAATTTCCTACCTTTGTACTCCTATTTTACTTCCACATGAAAATTTCCAACTTAGAATTTCCCGAAAAACCACTTTTTCTTGCACCTATGGAGGATGTAACGGATCCTGCATTCCGCTTGCTTTGTAAGCGTTTCGGGGTGGATATGGTCTATACGGAATTTGTTTCTTCAGAGGCATTGATTCGTAACGTAAACCGCACCCAACAAAAGCTGACTATTTACAATGAAGAGCGTCCGGTAGTTATTCAGATTTACGGTCACGACCCACAGGCTATGGCAGAAGCGGCAAGTATTGCGGCTAAAGCAAAACCTGATATTATTGACATTAATTTTGGTTGTCCGGTTAAGAAAGTCGCTGGAAAAGGAGCAGGAGCGGGGCTTCTACGTGATATCCCACGTATGCTCGAAATAACTTCCGAAGTAGTGAAAGCTGTCAACATTCCTGTTACTGCAAAGACTCGTTTGGGTTGGGACGACGACAGCAAAGTGATCGTTGATCTGGCTGAAAAATTACAGGATTGCGGTATTGCTGCTTTGGCTATTCACGGACGCACCCGCGCTCAAATGTACAAGGGTGATGCGGATTGGACGCTCATTGGTGATGTAAAAAACAATCAACGGATGCATATTCCTATAATTGGAAACGGGGATGTGACTACACCTGAACGTGCTGCAGAATGTTTTGACAAATTCGGAGTTGACGCTGTAATGGTTGGCCGCGCAGCTATCGGTCGTCCATGGATATTTGCTGAAATGAAGCAATATTTTCAAACAAGAGAAAATACTCCTATTCTTACTTTTCAGGAACAAAAAGACATTTTGAAAGAACACATTATAGCCTCAGTTAAATGGCTTGATATTAATGAAAATACATCTCTCGAAAGTGTTTTTGATAAGCGATTAAAGGGCATAATTCATAGTCGCCGCCATTTAGCTGCTACGCCAGTTTTTAAAGGAATACCAAATTTCAAAGAAACTCGCATAGCCATGCTTCGTGCAGAAACATTAAACGAACTTTTCAGAATCATAGATTCTGTTGAAATTTAGGTATGTTTATTACTGCTTTATATAACTTTTCAAACATTTAAACAATTATTCTGTTTGTTTTCTGCATAAATATTATTTTTATTCCTTTACATTATTTAGTTTTGTAGTCTAAAAATATTCAATTGAAATAAACATGAAGAAACTAACTGTACCCATTATTGCCCTTGTTCTTATGACAAATGCCTGCCATGCACCTAAAGATACCACGGGTATCAATTTAAAAAATCTGGATACCACTGCTGTTGCAGGAAATGATTTCTATCAATACGCCTGCGGAGGTTGGATCAAAGATAATCCACTTACCGGTGAATATTCACGTTTCGGAAGCTTTGATAAGCTTCGTGAGAATAATCTGAACCAATTGAAAGACCTTGTTACTGGTATTGCTTCTTTAGGTGGTAGCGAAGGTTCTATTGAGCGTAAAATTGCCGATTTATATAACATTTCTATGGACAGTTCTAAACTGAATAAGGATGGATATGAGCCTATTAAAACTGATTTGCAACGTATTGCTGCACTTAAAACAAAAGATGAACTGGTGAAATTAATGCCAGATCTTTTTTTAGCGGGTGTTGATACTTATTTTACTATTGGTGTTGATGCTGACCAAATGTGCAGCAAAAAAAATCTTGTACAAACCTATCAAAGCGGTATCAGCTTGGGAGAACGGGATTATTATTTGGATAATGATGTACATACCAAAGAAATTCGTGACAAGTATAAACAACATGTAATCAACATGTTTAAGCTTACTGGTTTTACAGAAACACTTGCTAAGAGCAATATGGAAGCTGTATTGAAGATTGAAACTCGGTTGGCCGCTGCTGCTTATGATAATATAAAATTGCGTGACCCACATGCCAATTATAATAAAATGACTGTTTCAGAGCTTCAAAAATTGGTGCCTGTAATCAACTGGAATGAGTATTTAAATGCCTTAGGTCTTCAAAACACAAAACAGTTGAGTGTTTCTCAAAAAGAATCGTTAGATGAAGTTGGAAAAATCATTGAAAGTGAACCAATTCAAAACCAGATTGCTTATCTGCAATGGAAATTGATAGATGAGTCTGCCAGTTACTTGAGTGATGCTATTTATACACAGAATTTTAATTTCTATGGAAAAGTATTGTCAGGTAAAAAAGAGCAGCGTCCACGCTGGAAACGCTCTGTTGATATGGTTGATGGTGTTTTGGGTGAAGCAGTAGGTCAAATGTATGTAAAAAAATACTTTCCTCCTGTAGCCAAAGAACGTATGCTAAAACTGGTTGACCATTTACAGAAATCTTTAGGCCAACGTATCAATGCCTTGCCTTGGATGGGTGATTCTACCAAAGCTAAAGCACAAGAAAAACTGGGTACTTTCTATGTAAAAATAGGTTACCCGAACAAATGGCGTGAGTATTCAAAACTCGACATCAAAAATGATTCATATTACGCTAATATCAAACGTTCAAACTGTTTCGAACATACCTATAATTTTGGAAAAGCAGGTAAACCCGTTGATAAAGATGAATGGTTGATGACCCCTCAAACGGTTAATGCTTACTATAATCCGACAACTAACGAGATATGCTTTCCTGCAGGTATTTTACAACCCCCATTCTTTGATATGAATGCAGATGACGCTTTTAATTATGGTGCAATCGGTGTGGTAATTGGTCACGAAATGACACACGGTTTTGACGATCAGGGCTGCCAGTTTGATAAAGATGGAAACCTTAAAAACTGGTGGACAACGGAAGATAAAAAAAACTTTGACTCTAGGGCTAAAGGTTTAACAGATTATTTCGATGCTATTGAAGTGGCTCCCGGCGTTCATGGAAACGGTAAATTTACCTTAGGTGAAAATATTGCCGATCACGGCGGCTTACAAGTTGCTTATAATGCATTTAAGACTGTAAAAGCTGAAAATCCATTGGCAAAAGAAGATGGATTTACACCTGATCAACGTTTTTTCCTCTCGTATGCCAATGTATGGGCAGGAAATATCCGTCCAGAGGAGATTTTGAATCTAACAAAGTCTGACCCTCACTCGCTTGGCAAATGGCGCGTAAACGGTGCTTTACCGCATATTCAGGCATGGTATGATGCCTTTGGTATCAAGGCAGATAATAAGTTGTTTGTAAAGGTTGATAAACGGGTAAGTATTTGGTAGTATTAACGGTTGGTGGAGTTCCAACTCCAGCAATATTCGACTATCCCAATTGAAACTCAATTATATTAAAAAAATAAGGCAGAACCTCATCGTCTGCCTTATTTTTTTTTCGGTTATACTTCTTCTTACTTTCCATAACCTTTCGATAGTTAATCGATTTACCATGTGTTTGTATCTCTTCATCGCGGTTTTGCTTTCGTGCCGCTTTTACCTGCTCCATGACGGAATGCTTCTTTTTTGTTTTCATTTTTTATTGTCGAATTAGCATATTATCTTATTATCACATTTCTTTTCCCATTCTCCAATTCCTCAATATCCACGTTGACCAAAAAGTCGGGGAGGATAGGGGCAATATTTTCCGACCACTCAATAAAGCAGAGATTGCCACTGTATAAATATTCTTCTGCTCCCATGTCAAGTGCTTCTTGAACTTTGTTAATTCGGTAGCAATCGAAATGATAAATGATTCGTCCATCGGCAGCTTCATATTCGTTTACAATTGCAAAGGTTGGTGAGTTAACTGTTTCCTTAACACCCAAAGTTTCGCAGACTGATTTTATGAAAGTGGTTTTACCCGCTCCCATTTTACCGTTAAATGCAAAAACAGTTCGGTCGCCAATTTGTTCAATAAATTTTTGTGCTGTCTCGTTGATTGTATCCAGCGATTGAATTTCGAGTGTCATAATTTTTGAGAGGTAAAGATTAATAGGTAAGTATCGAAAATTTGAGTTACATTTCAGTGGCAATATAATTACAACTTACTCTTTACATTTTTTTATACAAATATAAACGTTTTTCCTTGCTGTATTTCTTGTAAGAGGGAAGAGTAAATTAAATATTCAATTCTCAGAGCTTCAAATTAGCTTTAAAGTAATTGTAAATTATTGATGCTCTGCTTGTTCCTGCCACTTCAATTAATTCATATAATTCAGCGTTTTTAATGCGTTTTATACTTTTGAAATGCTTAATCAGGTCATTTTTAGTTTTTTCGCCAATTCCGGGTATTGTGTCAAGTTCTGAAGCTACTTGCGTCTTGCTTCTTTTGTCGCGATGGAAGGTGATAGCAAAGCGGTGAACCTCTTCCTGCATCGAAGCCAGTAACTTGAATAGCGGGTCGTTTATTTTTAGCCCGACCGCCTTCGGCGGAAATCCATATAGTAATTCTCGGGTGTGATGTTTGCTGTCTTTTGCTAATCCAGCAATCGGAATGTTAAATTTAAGTTCATCCTCCATTACCTGTCTAATAACTTCCATTTGACCAACTCCACCATCTGCAATGATCAGATCTGGTAGGGGAGCTTCCTCATTTAACATTATAGTGTATCTCCTGCGTACCACCTCTTTCATCGATGCATAATCATCTGGTCCTATGACAGTTTTAATGTTGTATTTCCGGTAATCTTTTTTAGAAGGTTTTGCCTTTTTAAAGACCACACAGACCGCAACAGCATCTGTTCCGGAAATATTGGAGTTATCAAAACATTCAATCGTCAATGGAGGTTTTTCCATGTGCAAAACTTCTTGAATTGACTTAAGTAGCTGAATAGCACGTTGATCAGGATTGAGTTTTTCAGCTTGTTTCAGCTTGTCTAGTTTGTATTGACGTACATTTTGCAATGACAGTTCTAATAACTTCTTTCTATCCCCCCGTTGTGGAATAACTACAGATACACCTTTAAATTCACAATCAATTTTGAAAGGTACTACTATTTCTTTTGAATTGCTTTGGAGGCGCTCTCTAAGCTCCACAATGGCTATTGAAAGGATATCGGCCTTTTCTTCATTCAATCTCTTTTTATATTCAATTGTATAACCTTGAATAATCGAACCTTTGGAGATGCGCAGTATGTTTACAAAAGCCGTATTTTCGTTTTCATCGTATGCAAAAACGTCTGTGTTTTCTACTACTGTATTGGCGATGATTGACTTAGATTTGTAATTTTCAATTAATTCATATTTCAGTTTAAGTAAATGAGCTTCTTCGAATTTATTTTCAGAAGCCAGTTCTTTCATATGCTGGAGCAGCAACTTGCTTATTTCGTCAGCGTCACCTTCAATTATTTGTCTAACTTGTTCTATTGTTTGTTTATACTCAGATTCGGTTTCTTTACCTTCGCAAGGACCTTTGCATTTATGGATGTGGTACTGCAGGCAAACTTTAAATTTTCCGGCATTGATATTTTCTTTAGTCAAAGAAAGTCGACATGTACGGATAGGGAAGAGGTCGTGAACAATTTCTAATATAGAATTAATGGTGTAGTTGGAACTATATGGTCCGAAATATATACCTCCATTTTTATATATATTTCTTGTTTTAAAAATCCGTGGGAAAGATTCATTGGTTATACAAATACTTGGATAGGTTTTGCCATCCTTTAGTAATACATTGTAGCGCGGCTGATATTGTTTAATTAGATTATTTTCGAGTAGTAGGGCATCTTCTTCGGTTTCAACAACAATATATTTCAATGAGGCAATATTTTTTACAAGCACATTTGTTTTGCCAGAATCGTGTATTTTGTTGAAATAGGAGTTAACCCGTTTTTTAATATTTTTCGCTTTTCCTACATATATGATTTCGTCGTTTGCATTATAATACTGGTAAACCCCCGGTTTCTCAGGAAGTCCATTTACCTGATCTTTTAATTTATTATATAATTTCATATGGGGTGTTTTATTGGTTCGTTCCACATGGAACAAAGTGTATTTGTTTTGAATTGTTTCACGTGGAACAAATTGTTTTTTTTCAATAATGAAATGCACTCGGTATATCTCAATACAAAATTATCTACCCAATAATACCAACAATATATTTACATCGCTTGGAGATATCCCCGGAATGCGGCTTGCTTGTCCGATGGTTTCAGGGTCTATTTTTGTCAATTTTTGTCGTGCTTCGGTTGAAAGAGATAATATGGAATTGTAATCTATCCGCCCGTTTAAAGAGATATGTTCCAATCGCAACAGTTTTTCAGCGATTAATTTTTCGCGTTCGATATAGCCTTCGTATTTTAAAAGGACTTCGGCTGCTTCTATAATCTCGTCTTTTTTGCTCACAATTTCTTTAATTTTTTCCTGTAAAGCAGGAACTGCTTCTGCCAAATCGGAAATACATAACTGTGGACGGAGCACCAAATCGCTCAATTTACATCCGTGTTTCAGTTCCGAAGAATTCTTTGATTCAAGGAAATCGTTGATGTTTGTAGGTTTGACAGAGTAGTTTTCTATAAAAGTACGGAGCTTAGCTTGTTCTTCTTTTTTCGATTGAAGCTGATCGAAACGGTTTTTAGTTGCCAAACCTACATCGTATCCACTTTCAGTTAGGCGCATATCTGCATCGTCTTGACGAAGAATCAACCGATATTCTGCACGCGAAGTAAACATTCGATAAGGTTCGTCGACACCTTTGGTTACTAAATCGTCGATAAGAACACCAATGTATGCTTCGTTACGGGCGAGGGTAAATTCTCTTCCTCCGTGGCAATTGATATGGGCATTCATTCCGGCAACCAATCCCTGACCTCCCGCTTCCTCGTATCCGGTGGTTCCGTTTATCTGTCCGGCAAAGAAAAGATTCTTCATTCGTTTCGTTTCTA